>Ga0302325_10021992_pt1 | contig 13350 bp, 7 predicted proteins | sample Palsa_T0_2_FD_201948 | JGI IMG/M metagenome (GOLD analysis project Ga0302325, IMG submission 201948) | Peat permafrost microbial communities from Stordalen Mire near Abisko, Sweden - Palsa_T0_2 | ecosystem: Environmental > Terrestrial > Soil > Palsa > Peat permafrost | place: Sweden: Abisko... | reverse complement strand
GCATCGCCGAGTTCGCGGACCCGGTCCATGGGTTCGAGCCTGCGGGTCATGCCGATCTTGACGATGTCCTCGCCGAACGCGCCGATGTTGGAGATGACATAGACGTGGCCGGCCCGGATGTTCGCGGCGCGGCGGTTGATGCCGTCCAGGGCGTCGCGGATCTCGGTCAGCTTGCCCTCGGCCTGGCCGGCGCCGACGTCATCCCCCTGGCCGCGCAGGGCGGTGATGGCCGTCTCGTAGTGGGCGAGTTCCTTTCGCAGCCGTTCCTGCTCGCGCTCGTATTCGCGGCGGGCGATCTCTTCTTCCCGCAGCCGGGCCCGTTCCTCCCGGGCCCGGTCTTTCTCCTCGGCGACCTTGGCCAGGTAATCGGCGGTCAGCTCAAGCTCTTCCACGCGCAGCCCGTGGTAGGAGTCAGTGATCCTGATGTTCATCGTGCCGCCCAGCCGGGTGATGGTCTCCCGGGCCTTCTGCAACCGCGCCACCGATGATTCCAGGGTGTACGGCTTCATCGAGCGGACCGCGTTGTCCGCCTCGTTGTTGTAGGCCCGCAGCATCAGCTTGGAAAACTCCCGGACCATCTTCCCGCCGGCCGCGGCCGAGCCGTTCACCGTCCAGTTCGTCGCCCCCTTGACCGCATTTCCCGCCTTCACCGCGTCTTTGATCCGGGCCTGCACCCCGGCCAGCTTGGGCTTGTAGGCCAGCGCGTCATCCAGCGGATGCCGGTACTGGTAAACCCCCGCCTCTTGCAAGATCGCCATCTCGCGCATCTCGACCAGCTGCCCGGACAGCTGGGTCCGCTCGGCAAGCAGCGCCCGTGTCTCCTCGACCACCCGCTGCACCCCGGCCGCCTCCGCGTTCAGGGCGTCACGGCGTTGCTGGAGCTGCTGGACCTCGGCCTGCAACGGGGCCAGCTGGGCACGCTGACTGCTCAACGCGGCCAGTTCGGCCCGCAGCGGGACGACGACGGCGGACAGGCCTGCCTCGTCCCGCCGCAGCCGGGCAACCTCATCTCGCAACCGGGTGACCTCGGCCGCGAGCTGCTCCCGCTCGGGGACACCCAGGCCGTCCAGGACCTGCCGGAGCCGGTCGACCTCGGCCTGCAGGTCACGCCTGCTGCCGGAGTGCCGCTCATGGCGGCCGGAGGCCGGCTGTGACACGGTCACGGTCGCGGCGGCGCCTGTCGGCCCGGCAGGCTGCGGCGGGGAAACCGGAACCGAGCCGGCCCGGGGCTGAGCGTGGGCTGTCCACTGGGTGCCATCCCACCACCGCAGCAGCGCCGCATCCTGGTTATCTTGATACCAGCCGGCTGGTACCGAGCCCACTCCCATATCCGGTCCCCCTCAGTGATGTCCGCGAAGAACCGGCTCAGTCCAGGTCAGGAGTAACAAGCGCCTGGGTCTTGCTTCCCGTTCAGGGCAGCTCACTGGCCGGGCAGCAGGAAAGATCGCCATGAGCAGTGCCTGGCCTCAGCCCCAATGCCATTTCTTCGGTCATACCTAAAGACGCTCACCGGAGGCGGGATGATGACACTCATCCGATTACAGCATGGTTTCGGAACCAGCGGATATCGTATGCGGTCGACCCTTGGTTTGTCTTCAATAAACTTCTGTGCCATAGGACTACGGCGGGAACCGGTGCCTGCCCGCGCTTAGCCGGGCAAGCAGGACGCCGGACCGTTCCGAGCTGGCGCCACGGCGGCGGCACCTTCCACGAGCACGCGCGCGGCGCGGAATGCGCCGGCCGCGCGCAGCGCGGCACCCAGGCACCTTCCCCGGTCGTGCGCGCCGGTTTTGCTTGCACCTTCCACCGTTATGAGTACGGCGGGAACCACGGTTGCTTTTCGGGGAGGCAGGAAGAGGGGTCTGGGGGGAAACCTGGAACCGGGCCGTGATTTTCCGGGGCCGGGGGGGGTTTCCCCCCAGTTAGTTCCGAATTGTTCCCCTCCTTTAGTTTGTGCGGAGTGGAGTCGGAGGGATCCTGACCTCGCCCTCTTGTCTTGTTGAGGGGGTGAGGTCAGGATCCTGGAGACGGAACGCAGCGACCCCATCCCCGCTGGTAGGAGGGGAATCAGTTCGTAATCGCGGCGCGCAGCGCCAGCACGCGCGAGTTGACCGTCCTGCGGTGAATCTGTCGTGACTGTGCCGGTAGTCTCGGGTTTGCTTATAACCGACAGCTCTCAAGGATCAACCCATCGAGCCTTCGGTCCACAGATAGATTCAGGCCTTATCGAACAGCATCTTTGATGTTACTAAAGGAGAATAAAGGACTTCGTTCTTCAGTACGTCCGATAACACCCTCTGCAACTGCGGGAATTATACCCCGCGGCACCGCGCCGAGTTACGTGGATAGCCTCGCTCGCCGCGAGCAACGAGCACCACCTGCGCTGGATCGTGACCGTAACGTCGGTACCGGTGCTGTCATCTCCCTCGCCCCGAGCAGGGAGCGCCACGTGCCGGTTGCGATGGCTACCGCCTGCTTGCGTTGGTTGCGATCCTCGCTCGCTGCGAACAGCGAGCGCCACATCGGCCGGGCCGTGGCCCTGGCGTACTACCTGTGGTTGCGATCCTCGCTCGCCCCGAGCGGCCAGCGCCGCTGGCACCGCCGCAGGCCGTGAACGCATGGTACTTGCCGTTGACGTTGCGATCCTCGCTCTCCGCGCGGCGAGCGCCCTCCAGATCCTGGAACCGCTGAAGATCATCCTAGATCAGTTGCGATTCTCGCTCCCCGCGAGCGGCGAGCGCCAGTCGGTGTTGATTATCAGGAGCATTCACGTGTCGTCGTTACGATCCTCGCTCACGTAAAGGCGGCGAGCGCCGTCTGGCCGGCTAATGCCATGGGTACGGGCCGTATTAGTTGCGATTCTCGCTCACCGCTCACCGGCAAACGCCACTTTGACACATCCGCCGATGTTCCTGCCAGCGGACATTGTTGCGATCCTCGCTTACCCTCGGGCGCCACTGCTCGCGGTTGGCGGGAGTGGGATACACCTAGCCGTCGCGATCCTCCCTCGCTGCGAGCGCCACGCGCCGCCGGGGTTGTTGGCGCCGGTTGTTACCCGGTTACGATCCTCGCTCGCTGCGCGCAGCGAGCGCAACGGTGGTTCCAGGTGGCGATGGACTTCTGGTGGCATGTTGCGATCTCGGCCACTACGGGTGGCTGCCAGCTTGATCCACCAGGCACGGTGGACGCCGTTCCAGTTGCGATCCTCGGCCGCCGCGAACGACAGCAGACAAACGTGACCAAGAACTCGCGGCCGATCCCTAACTGGTTGCGACCCTCGGCCTCCGCGGGCGGCCGCCTACGCACCACCTTTTGACGCTCACGGTAAACACGCAGTTGCGATTCTCGGCCTGTGACCAGCGGCTGCCGATCCTTTTCCTTCCACGTCTTGGCATATTTTCCAGTGTTGCGATCCTCGGCCATCCCGGAGGATGGCCGCCTCCTCGCGGCGACGGTCTGCGGGGCGGGGATGACGCCGTTGCGATCCTCAGCCGCTCCGGAACGCGACCGCCAGCGTGACGAGTGATCTGCCTAGTGTCACGAGTTCGTAGTTGCGATCCTCGGCCGCCGCCCGAGGAGGCCGGCAGAATGCCATCTTCACGCCGCTGGAGGCATTGTGGGAGTTGCGATCCTCGGCCGCCGCCGCGAGCAGCGACTGCCAGAAACCGCGTCGTTATAACGGCCGATTTCGCCTAGCATGTTGCGATCCTCGGCCGCCGCGGACGACGGCCGCCAGGGGTTGTGCCGTTAACGTGTCGCCCGACCATGGCGGTTTTGTTGCGATCCTCGGCCGCCGCGCACGACGGACGCCTGGGTAATCATCCGGTGATCTTGGTGAGCGTCACCCCGCTAGGAAGGTCATCGGTATCGATCTGGACCTGGTAGTCGGCGAAGGACCGCGGCGGACCGTCTTTGGGGACCGGAGTTGCCGTGATCCGGTCGAATAGGGTTTGTGCCGGGGTGGAGCCGAACGCATCTTGGTGGCTGAATACGTACAGGCCGCGTAGCGTGATCTCGCCCCGGCCTGCTGCCCGGTCGTGTTCGAACATGAGGGTGAATGCCTGCCACAGCATCTCCAGGTCGGCGGGGGAGACGCCGGTGCGGCGGGCGAGTGGTGCGCTGAAGTGCCCGTACCCGAGGTAGAGCCCGTAGGGGATGGCGTATTTGTTGCCCATCTCGGTGGTTTCGCCTTTGTCGATGTCTTCTTGCCTGGTCTGGGTGACCCGGGTCAGGCCGTGCTCTTGGGCTAGCACCGGTCCGGCCGAGCGGGAGAAGCTGAGCTGTACCGGGCCCTGTACCCGGCCGCATAGTGCCTTCCCGGTGGTCATGACCGCGCCGAACATGCGTACGTCGAAGAAGGTCTGGCACATCCACTGGCGCGCCTGTTCCTGGTCGGCGGATTTAGCAGTGCGTTCGGCCTGCAGGCCGAGCGCGGTGTAGGCCCGCTCATGCTGGGTGTTGAGCGCCACTCCCGCTTCGACGTAGATGTCGTATCCGGGCTTGCCCTCGCCGAGCAGCGCCACCATGTTGCGGATCTTCCGCTTGATCGCCACGTCCGTGACCAGGCCCTGCATGGTTTCCGGGTCGATCCGCGGCATGCCCCCGGCGTCGGGGTCGCCGTTTGGGTTGCCGTCGCGGACGTCGAACAGGAACGCGAAGTCGTGCTTGCGCGCGGGGTCGAGATGCGTGCCGTACTGGGTCGTGGTGCTGGTGGCGGTGATGGTCATCGTTGACTCCAAGGTCAGGTGGTTGCCGTGAGTTGCTGCTGTGCGCGGGTCCGTGCGGCGGCCGTGTCAGCCGCGCGCTGGTGGTGGTAGCCGAGGATGAACTGGGCCTGCCCCTCGGTGTCCAGGACGGCCGGGATGTTGGTGTCGGCGCCGAGATGGCCGAGCACTTCATCCAGGCGGCTATTCAGCGCGTGGTATGCGCCCGGGCTGCGGCGACGCAGCCGTCGCAGGTGGCCGGAGGCGTTCTTGTTGAGCATGACGAGGATCGCGCGGGGGGTGGTGGTGGCGGCCGGCAGGAACTTGTCGGCGATCGTGGTGTTGACTTCGCCGAGCGCGGCCCGCTGGATCTGTTCCAGAACCGCGAACATCCGGCCGCACTGGTAGCCGGGGGAAGGGGCGTCGGGGTTAAGGCCGGGCATGCAGGTCTCCTTCGGAACGTGGGGGGTCCGGGTCAGGATCAGCCGCAGCAGGGCGACGCGGGCGATGTCGATGTGCCCGTCAGCGCGGATGCGCTGCAGCAGGCGGGGCAGCAGGTAGCCGGGCGGCCGGGTGCCCCGCAGCGCGGCGAGCAGGAGGTCGCGTTCGAGGCCGGTAGGCGCAGTCGCGCTCAGATAGCGTTGCTGCCCGTTCTCGGTGCCCCACCGCCCGGCCGCCCGGGCCAGCAGCCATAGCGGGACCACTTGCGGGCCGTCTCGCCACAGGTCGGTCATCTGATGGCCAGCGAACCATCCGCCGATGCCCGCCTGGAGCTGCCCGAGCGGCACCTCCAGCCAGTCCCGCACCACGACGCGGCTCTGGTTGACCGACAGGGTGGCCGCGTAGAACGCGTTCGCGTCCACGCCGCTGGCGGCGGTCTCGGAGTGCGGTTTGCCGAGTTCGTCGATGAGCTTGGCGACCTGCTGCGGTTCGGGCTGGTTAAGCCAGGCCAGCGGGTCCAGGTCGGCGGGTTCGCGCAGCCACCACACCAGGACGCTGTCCGCCGAGCGGTGCCGGTGCGTCTCGTCGGCGAGCAGGGCGTTCAGGGCGCTCATGGCGGCCGAGCCGCACTTGCCGCACACCGGGGCGCTGGCCAGCTGGATCTTGCCGGCACGGCCTTGCGCGGGCTTGTTGACGGAGACCAGCTGGGCGTCGCGGCCTCGCCCGCTGCCTGCGGGGATGGCACCGGACTTGACGGCCTCCGGGATCGTGTCGAGCAGTGGTGCCTGCTGCCCGCATACCAGGCAGATACCGGTACCTGCGGCGGAACTCTTCCGTTCCAGGACGACGCTGGTCCACAGCGAGATGGCGGACTCACGCAGGTGGGCCCATTGGCCCGCCACCATGACGGCCACAAGGTCGGTCGGCTTGGCCTCGCCGGGGACCTTGATGCGGAGGTGGTGCCTGGCGTCGAAGAATGCCAGCACGGCGCGCGCCACCTCATCGTCTGGTGCGCTGTCACGCCAGCGTGCCAGCAGGGCGGCATAGTCGCGGTTGCGTCGTCCGGTTTCCGCCCGGTCCCGCTCGGAGTCGGATGGCTGGAGGACGACGACGTACTGGAGGGTGTCGACCAGCAGCGCGGCCGGGGGGCGCTGCCCCGAACGGTAGACATACGGGGCCGGTATCAGCTGCCCGGCGGGCTGGTCGCTGCCTGCCTGGTCCTGGAGCTCCGCCGCCGCTGGCGTTCCGTCGCTTCGGATGTTGATGACCCAGCGGACGGTGCGGTTCCGGTAGTAGGGCGGAGGCAGGTCGCTGCGCTGCGCGGCGTGCTCGGCCAGGCGGGTGAGCAGCATCAGGTTTCCCTCTCGCTCCGCGCGCCGGCCGAGGTCAGCTCGATGCCGTGCTCGGGTACCTGGAGCACGCCGGAGTCGAGGCGAGCATGGAACCAGCGGTAGGTTTCCCCGCTCGCGCTGTAGCAGATGCTGTGCAGCATCACGCCGAGATCTTCGGTATGGGGATCCGGGATCCGGCTGGTGGCCTTGCCGAAGGTGGCCGAGCATTCCCGGGTGCCGAGAAACGGCTGGGAGAAGCACGCTCCCCGGTCGACGCGGCGGCGGAACTGCTCGCGGTAGGCAGCCTCGGGGAATCCGGCGTGGGGCCGGGGCCGGACCTGGGCGTGGATGCGGTAGGCGGCATCGCGCAGGAATACGGTGTTGCGCTGGTCGCGGTCGGCTGCCGCGTCGAACCGCTGGGCCGGGTTGGCCATCGCGCTGCGGACCCAGTCCAGGGTGATGACGGAGGTGACCTCATTACGCCGGATGCTCGCCCAGCGGATCGGTGAGAGCACCTCGATCGCGGTGATCACGTAGTCGAACTCCGGTTTCCAGTAGATGGCCTCCAGCACGCCCCGGGCGGCCGAGGGTGTCATCACCGGGTAGCTCACCCGTTCGGTCTTCAGCTCGGGCCGCGTGAAGCACGCCAGCGGTCCCTCGACTTCGACCGCGAGCGGAGGATGGGGGTAGTGGCTGTTGCTCATTGAATTCCTCCGTCAGCACTGATCGGTCCGCTGGCAGCGGTACATCACTGCACCCCTGCCAGTGCGGCCGGGTCGATTCCCCGCCGCGGATGATAGGGGCCGTGCCACTGCACGAGGTCGCCGATGACTGGCTCTGCCGACCCGGCGGCCACTGCTTTGCGGGCCAGCGACTCCGGCAGCGCGGCCAGATAGGGCTGGAGCCGGCGCAGCAGCAGCCGGGCCTCCCCGGCCTGCAGCGGCCCCGGGCTGCGCAGGCGGTCCGCCAGATCTCGGACCTCGGCCCTGGCCTCCTGTCCGCCGTACTCCACCGCGACCGGCACTGTGTGCTCCTCGATCATCTGGAACGCGGCGGCGACCCCGGGGAAATCGAGCTGCGCGCGCAGACGCTGGATCTTGGCGCCTGGCCCGCTGGCGTCAAGGTTCTGCCGTGTGTAGCGCTCGTTGTAGTATCTTTCCAGCGCGGGCAAGGCATCCGGGTCGGCCACGCCGGGTCCGAAGTAGCTGGCAGTAGCGTGCAGGGCCGCCTTGTAAGACGAATCGGCCGGATGGCCGCCGTCCTCAGGGTCGAAGATCACGACCCGTCCCTCGGCCAGGCGGCCGTTCCGGTTGCAGCGGCCCGCCGCCTGCTGCAGGGAGTCGGCGGGCGCCCAGGCCCGGAACACTACTGGGAAGTCGAGGTCAACGCCGGCTTCGATCAGCTGGGTAGAGACCACCGCGACCGGCTGCCCGGCCGCCAGCCGGTCCCGGATCTCGCTGAGCACGTCGCGGCGGTGACCGGCCGCCATCCTGGTCGACAAGTGCAGGCAAGGACCGAGCGAGCCGTCACGGCGCTGCTCCAGCTGCCGGTGCAGCAGAGCCGAGTCAGCTGTCGTGTTCACCACCACCAGCACCTGAGGCTCGGCCGCGGCCTGCCCCGCGACCTGATCCAGAGTCGGCCGCGGGCTCAGCCGCCACTGGTACCTGACCCGCCGCAACCGGGCGTACAACGGCTTCGGATCCGGGATCACGTCCCGTATCTGCAGGCCGCGGAACGCTTCGAGGCTCCAGTACGCCGGCTGAGTAGCCGAAGCCAGCAGGACGGTCGCACCGAACCGCTCGGTCAGCAGGCGCAGCGCCGACAAGATGGGCGGGAGCAGCCGGTCCGGCAGTGCCTGCACCTCGTCCAGGACGATGACCGAGCGCGCCAGCCGGTGCAGCTTGCGCATCGCGGCCGGCCGGTGATCAAACAGCGACTGGAACAGCTGGACCGTCGTGGTGACCACGAACGGGGCATCCCAGTTCTCCGCCGCCAGCCTGCGCCACCAGATCCCCGGCCGCTGGTCGTCCAGCCCGGCGCCGCTGTGATGCTCGAGTACTACCGGATGGCCGGGTCGGTCCAGCATGCTGCGGTACACGTCCGCGTTCTGCTCGGTGATCGAGATGAACGGGACAGCCACCACGACCCTGCGCAGGCCGTTGGCCTGCGCGTGATGCAACGCGAACGCGCCAGCGGACAGCGTCTTGCCAGACCCGGTCGGCGTGGCCATCCGGTACAGCCCGCACGGGCCGGCCGCCACCCTGATCGCCTGAGCGTAGACCTCTTCCCGCCACCCATCCGCCGGGGACGGCCGGCGGCAGGCCAGCAGTTCGCTGCGGCGTTCCTCGTACCGGGCGGCCAGGTCACCTGCATCCGCGTCACCTGCAAGCCCTCGGCCGCCCCGGAAATGCGCTTCGGTGTCGAGGAAATCCGCGTCCACCAGCGCGCTGAACAGCATCCGGGCCAGCATGTCGCGTGCCGTCGGTTCGGCGGTTCGTCCCGCGGCCAGCAACTGCGGTATCAGCGCACCTGACCCCGCCCGGCCGGCTTCCGGCACCACACGGGTGACACGGCTGACCGTCTCCCGCCAGCCCGATACGACCTCTTCCGGCGCCGCGCGCAGCATGTTCTTCAAGTCGGCCGCTGCGCGCATCCCGCCGTGATGCCCGTCCACGCACGCGGCGAACGGCCCCGCCCCCGCACGCACCGCCAGCCACGCGCCGGCCAGCTTGTGGTCCACGCCGACCCGGCTACCGGTCCGCTCAGCCACATCCAGGCCTTTCTGCCATGCGCAGCTGCCCTTGCCCACGTCGTGGACGAGCCCCAGGTACCCGGCAAGATCACCAGCCCCGAATGCCTCTCCGAACCCCCGGGCAAGTTCCGCAGTGCCCCGCAGGTGATCCTGGAGCCGGTGCCGCTCCCCAATGAAATTCAGGCTATGCGCCCACAGTTCGTCCACCATGCGATTCCCGTCGGCCTTTCTGCCAGTCGCCAGGACGCTACACCGCAGCACCGACATTTTCCGTGAATCGCGCTGAACCCAGCGACGCCATTCCTCGATGCCGGCATAACCCATTAGCACTCATTAGCCACAAAAATGGGCAAAGTAATCGGTATACAACAGTCACCGCGGCGTGACACCCGATGTGGCAGCGTCTTCACCGTGGAGTTCGGAACCCAGGCGCACACGAGAACCCGGGGGTGTCCCGAGCTTCTTGTCAGGTAGTGTCCTGATTGAGTGGCCGAGTATTCGAGCCGCAGATAGGTCGTACAGTATTGCGGCTGCTCAGGAACGGTGGCGCTCGCCGCTCACGGCGAGCGAGGATCGCAACACCCACGAACGCGCCATGGCCATCATGGTGTCCGATGCGGCGCTCGCCGCTCACGGCGAGCGAGGATCGTAACAATATGTGGCTGCGACTACTGCCTAGCGACTGGGCTGTGGCGCTCGCCGCTCGCGGCGAGCGAGGATTGCAACATCACCGCTCGGCGCGGCCAGAACTAGCGTCACACGTGGCGCCCGCTGTTCACGGCAAGCGAGGATCGCAACTTCGAGATGTACGGGTATTTCGTCCGCGAGAAGCACCTAGCGCTCGCTGTTCGCTGCGAGCGAGGATTTCAACGTGTTGCTGTACTGGCCGTAGTCGTCGTAGGCCTAGGCGTGGTGCTCGCCGTGCGCTGCGAGCGAGGATCGCAAGAGTACTTCGCTGCCGGGTCCGGATGCGCGGCGTCACGATCGCCGCGAACGCGAGGTGAGCTACGGCTGGGTAGCTTGCCTGGTGTGCCGTGGCGTCCTGCTACTGGCGGCGGCGATGTCGTTGTCATGGCTGGCAGCGCGGAGCCGGGCTAGTTCGTCGCGGTAGGCGTCGGCCTGGCCCTCGGCGCGCTCGGCCTGGGCCCGCAGGTCGGCGCGGCCGCGGGCGGCATCGGCCGGGAATCCGGCCAGCATCTTCTCCGCATCAACACGGACACGGCCGGTCTCGGCCCGGGCGGCTTGCTCAGCTGCCTGCGCGCGGGCCGCGTCCTGCTGCGCTATCCGGGCGGCCTTTTCTGCCTGCTCGGCTCGCGCGAGGGCCTGGTCCCGGTCTTTCTTGGCGGCGCTGACCTTCTGGCCGGCCCAGCTCGATCGCGGCATCCAGGTCGGTTCGGCGATGGCGATCCTAGTGGCGGCCTCCTGGCGTACCTGCTCGATCGCCGCGTCCCGGTCGGTTTCGGCTGCGGCGCGGGCAGCCTCGGCCTGATCGGAGCGGGCCTGGGCGGCGGCTAGCCGTGCTGCCATCTCTGCTGCTGCTGCGTAGGCTTCGGCCCGCCACTGGTCGGCTCGGCGGCGCGCTGCTCCGCGGCGGCCGCGCGGGCTTCGGCGACGGTGGCGCGCTGCTCGGCGGCCGCCCGGACGGCTTCCATTTCGGCTTCGGCCGTGACTGGGTCGCCTACTGTTTCGACGGCCTCACGCAGCTGATCGGCGATGGCGGAGACCCGGTCTGCCTCGCTGCGCAGGAGGCGCAGCAGTTCCGCGCCGGTAGCCACCGGCGGCCCCGAGGCACGGACCCTAGGCACACCCCGCGTCGGCTGAGCGCCGTAACCTGCCGCGCGTTCGTGAACAGGGCCATCCCCCCGGCGCGGCCGATGTTGAAGCCGAGCCGCATCACCGTCAAGGCAGTCTGTGACCGCGGGACAACCGGTCACCGTGAAGACGATTTGGCGCTCGTACACGCGAAGACAACCTGCACAGTGATCCTGGCTCAGTTTGACCCCGTGCCAGTCTCGGAGGGATGGCACTAGAGCGGACCACGCGTAACTAGCCTGAGACGCCGCCGTTTCGGTTTAAGGTACGCGTATGACTTCGAAGACAGGCGTGGCGCAGCGCCTGGGGCGGGGGCCGGCCTTCCTGATGCTGGGTCAGCGCTATCTTGCTCTTGAGACCGGCGAGGATCCTCTCCTTCGGGAGATCGCTCGGAAGCTCCAGCAGGACGCTCATCTGTCGAGCTACTCCACGCTTCTTGACGCGCCACTCCCCATGGAACGGGAGGCGTGGCTCGCCTGGCTCGACGAGCGGTGCCGCAGGATTGCCAGTCCAAATTGGCTCGAGCATGTCGCTGAGTACTCGTGGAGTGGCTTTTATACCTCAGCTATTGACAGCGTTTGGCCTAAGGTTTTTCGGCGTCCGTGGCGTGAGCTCCAGCCGCTTTTCGAAGAAAGGCTTAGGCCTGCTGACCCCCGGAACAGAAATATCCTCCACTGTACGTATCTATTTGGATCAGTCAACCGGACCGAGGAAGGCGAACGTCCACCTGTCACGAGGTTTGAGTGGAGTCGCCGTAGTCAGGTCGCAGTTTCACTCGCCAGACGCTTGCCCGAACTCGTCACCCCTTTGGGCACCCTCATTATCGAGGGCTACGGTGGAAAGAATGACTGGCTGTCGCCAGAGCAGTTGATGCCAATCCTCGCTGACTTCGGGCCTGAACAGGTACACCTATTCAGCGCCGAGATGGAATTGGCCAACGACCCTTATGTGAAGGAACTACTGTCAAGAGGCCAACTCGTTCTGCATGAGGAGGGGCTAGCCAAAGCGCTGGGAGATGCTGCAAGTGCGGGAATCATTCAGCTCGGCGAGCGTGCTCACCGCGGCTACGAATCCCATCGAATCGGCCTTGAGGAAGCTACGCTTGCAGTTCCGCTGCAACTCTGGAACCGAGTGAGCCGTACAGCTATCATCATCGACGACTCGGTGCTCGCAGATCCATCGCCGTTGTCGCCCGATGCGACGTATGCGGCGTTCCGCGATTTTCTTAGCACAGCAGACGGTGAGCCGAAGTGGTCCGGCGTTGCCCGTGGATTCGCATTTCGAAGAGGCTTCGAACGCGAACTCGAAAGACTGATCAACCATCAGCTAGGCACTCGCGGGCAGAACGATGAGCCGATCATCCTACATGGGCCGACCGGAAGTGGGAAAACTGTCGCTCTAGGTGCATTGGCCTATCGTATGCGACACAAGAGACGGTGTCCGGTTCTGTTTATCGACCGGCGCAGTCAGCGACCAGTGCCGGCCGATATCGACGTGTTTTGCCGCTGGTGTGAGGATGAGGGTGCTGCAGTTACGCTGATCGTCTGGGACGGGATGATTGAGGCTGAGGAGTATGCCCAACTCCTTCGGTATCTCACAAGCCGAGGTCGACAGGTGGTTCTCGTGGGGACGACGTATCGACAGTCTGCCGAATCCCGAAATTCCGTGCTCGCTCCTGGTGAACTTGGTCCAAACGAACTTGGCCGCTTCGTAGAGTTTCTGGGACGTGTGGAACCGAGCTTGACGGCGCTCGCACCAGTTATCTCAAGATTGGATGACGAAACCTTTCTTGTAGCCTTGTATCGGCTGCTCCCCCCTACGAGGAGCGCGGTTCGCCAGGGTGTGTCGCGAGAGATGGAGTTCGCTGAGGCGGAGGTAGCCAAACGAGCGATAGGGGCCGGAGCCATCGTCGCACCTACTACTGTGCTTGGCGCAGCCTTGATGGCCGCAGGCTTTATGCCGCAGGGTGCTCTCTCTCCAGGCATTAGCCATGTTGTAGGCGGCGAACAATTTGACGCGTTCCAGGACCTGACGAATCTGGTAATGGTACCAGGAAGATTCGGATTGCACGTGCCACTTGAGCTACTCCTCCGTGTACTAGGAGATGCGGGGTACTCGAACCTTCTGAAACTTATCGAAGGCATGGATATCATACGTTGGTTCGAGGATTCCACCGGGAATATTGAACTCGGCAGTCGCAGTGCACTAGAGGCACGTCTCCTAGTTCAGTCCCGTATTGGCGGCGCGTCGACGGAGATCGAGTATGTGAGGCGGCTTCTACTTGAGATCGTTGAGCCACCTACCTTCGGCG
>Ga0302325_10021991_pt1 | contig 13350 bp, 12 predicted proteins | sample Palsa_T0_2_FD_201948 | JGI IMG/M metagenome (GOLD analysis project Ga0302325, IMG submission 201948) | Peat permafrost microbial communities from Stordalen Mire near Abisko, Sweden - Palsa_T0_2 | ecosystem: Environmental > Terrestrial > Soil > Palsa > Peat permafrost | place: Sweden: Abisko... | reverse complement strand
CCGCGCACCGCGGCGATCCGCTCGCGCTCGGCGCGGGCCAGCACGTACGCCGCGTAGCCGCCCTCGTGGCGCTCGACGCCGCGGTCGACGACCTCCCAGGTCCGGTCGCAGACCGCGTCCAGAAACCAGCGATCGTGGGTGATCACCAGCAGCGTCCCGCGCCGGGCGTGCAGATGCCCGGCCAGCCAGGCGATCCCGTCGATGTCCAGGTGGTTGGTCGGCTCGTCAAGCGCCAGCAGCTCCGGATCGTCCAGCAGCGCCCGCGCCAGCATCAGCCGCCGCCGCTCGCCGCCGGAGAGCGCGCCCACGCGCGTCTGCATCCCGTCGCTCAAGCGCGTGAACGAGACACCGCCGAGCAGGCCGTCGAGCACGGACCGAAACCGTGCGTCGCCCGCCCACTGATGTCGCGGACGGTCGCCGACCAGCTCGGATCCGACGGTGCGATCGTCGGCCAGATCGTCGCGCTGACCGACCAGCGCCATCGTCACGCCGGAGGTCCGCGTGACCGCGCCCGCGTCGGGCGCCTCGGCGCCGGTGATCAACCGCAGCAAGGTCGACTTGCCGGCACCGTTGGCACCGACGATCCCGATCCGCTCGCCCTCATTGACGCCGAGCGTCAGCTCGTCCAGCAGATCGAGACCGGCGTAGCCCTTGGAGACCGAGCTGAGGTTGACGAGGTTACGCGCGGGGATGGTCCTAGATGTAGCGGAACGGCGCCGTTGTCGGAGCTGGCGCGGCGGGTCGAGGACGACCGCGTACGCGTGCTGCGCTCGCTCTGACCACCAGGACCCGCGGCGACCGGGAGCAGCCTCAGTTGAGCCACGCGGCGTCCAGGCGCGGCCCGGCCCGCGCGTTGGCCCGCGCGAGCGCGAGCGCCCGCAGCTCGACGAACCCGTCGCCGAGCAGCGGGTGCTCATGCTCGTCGGTGCGCTGGATCGCCTCGATGACCCGTTCACACGCCCGCGCCGGTGGGAGCGTGACTCCCGGTGCTCCGAGCGCGCCGCCTGGGCCGAACGCGTCACGCGCCCACACATCCAGTGGCTGGAGCAGACGGACGTGCTTGGCGATGCCGCCCTGCCGCAGATCCACGAACACCGTGACCGTGTGCGTGATTCGGCCACCGCCCGATGCCTCCAGGCAGATCACCTCACCATCGCCGGCAACCGTCGCGGTCATCGCCTTGCGGACCGCCACCGAGCCGCGCTCCCGGGCCCACCTCGGGAGCCGCTGGCGTGACAACTCGTCGGCCAGCTGCCCGCACCGGACGCCGAGGCCACCGCCGTCCACGCACGCCACCGCGTGCAGCGTCAGCCGCGCCCCCGGACCGCCGTACCGGGCGATCTGCTCCATCATCGGTGCGCCGAGCGCGAACACCTGGTCCAGGTCATCGACTGCCGGCGCCGCCCGGCGCTGCTCCCAGATCTGCCCGAGCAGCGACGAGATCCAGCACTCCATGTCCAGCGCGGACCGCAGTTCCAGCGCCTCGCGGCACAGCCCCCGCACGGCCCTTTCCGGCTGCAGACCGCCGGCGGGCGCCGGACGTACGACGTTCACCACTCGCCGCTCACGTGATCCGCTCATGTGAGGTAGAGCCCGCAGGCACGGCCGTTTCACCCCCCGAAGCGCCGCCTACCCGCCAGCGAAGCGAGAAAGCGTCCATATGAGTCGCTTTCTCGCGTCGGAGCACATGCGTGAGGGCGTCATCTCACAGCGCCAACGCCAGCGGATGCTCCAGCAGGGCCCGGATCTCGACCAGGAACGACGCCGCGTCGGCGCCGTACAGGATCCGGTGGTCGGCGGCGAGCGTCATCGATGCGATCGGGCGGATCGCCAGCTCGCCGTCGACGACGGCCGGACGATCGGTTACCGCACCGACGCAGAGGATCGCCGACTGCGGCGCGTTGATGATCCCCTCGAACCGGTCGACCCCGTACATCCCCAGGTTGGAGACGGTGAACGTGCCTCCCTCCAGGTCGGCGGGAGCGACCCGGCCGGAGCGCACCGACTCGATCAACCGGCGGGTGTCGGACGCGATCGCGCCGATCGTCTTGCGGTCGGCATCGAACACGACCGGAGCGACGAGCGCGTCATCGGCGGCCACCGCGACCGCCACGTTGACGCGCGGATGCAGCGCGAACGCGTTCTCGGCGAAGCTGCCATTTGCGCGGGGATGCCGGCGCAGCGCCAGCGCGCACGCCTTCACAATCAGGTCGTTGAGCGACGGCGCCGGGTCGGCGATCGCCTTCAGCTCGGCGCGCATCCGCAGGCACTCGCTCATGTCGACGTCGACGCCGACCGCGAAGTCGGGGACGGTCTGGCGCGACTGCACCATCCGTCGCGCGACGATCGCCTGGGTCCGGTTCAACGGCTGTAGCTCGCGCTCGGCGGCGACCGCGCCGCCGGGGGTCGCGACCACGTCGCCCGCGCCCGCGGCACCCGCCACCCCGGCGACCACGTCGCCCGCGGCCACGGCACCCGCCTCCGCGGACCCGCCGCGATCGGCGGCCGCGACCACGTCGAGCTTCAGGATCCGGCCGTACGCCCCTGAGCCGCTGACCGAGCCCAGATCGATCCCGAGCCGCTCGGCGATCCGCCGCGCCAGCGGCGACGCGCCCGGCTGGCGCGGGCGCCGTCGCGCAGCGCCGTCCCCGTTGCCCGAGGCGGCCCCGGCGTCTCTGGCGGCCCCGGCATCCGTGGCGTCCGTAGCGGCCCCGGCGTCCCTGGCGGCCCCCGCGTCCATAGCAGCCCTGGCGGCCGTGGCGGCCCCGGCGTCCGCAACGGCCCCGGCGGCCGGCGCCGCCACCGGCGCAGCCTCGCCGATCTGCCCGATCACCGTCCCGACCGACACCGTCTCCCCCTCGGCCACCACGATCCGCAGCACCCCGGAGAAGTCGGCCTCGTAGGCCATCGTCGCCTTGTCGGTCTCGATCTCGACCAGCTCCTCGCCCCGCCGCACCTCTTCGCCGTCGGCCTTCAGCCACTTCGCGATCGCGCCCTCCTGCATCGAGTCGGTGAGCCGCGGCATGATCACGTCGGACATCAGTACGCCACCGTCCGCTTGGCGGCGTCGACGATCCGGTCGACGCTGGGCAGCCACAGCTCCTCGAGCACGCCCGCGTAGGGAACCGGTGTCTCCTCGGCGCTGACCAGCAGCGGCGGCGCGTCGAACGCCTCCAGACGCTCGCCGACGAGCCGTGCGACCAGACTTGCCCCCCAGCTGCCGTTCGGCGGGCACTCCTGGACGACGACCAGACGGTTGGTCGCATCGACGCTGGCGGCGATCGTGTCGAGATCGAACGGCGCCAGCCAGCGAGGATCGATCACCTCGGCGTCGACGCCGTCATCGGCCAGCCGCTGCGCGGCATCGACGCAGCGGTGACGCATCAGCTGGGTCGCAACCAGCGTGATGTCGGTCCCCTGGCGCACCACCTCGGCTGTGCCCAGCTCGCCGACCGCGGGCGGGTCTCCCAGCTCGCCCTTGATGTTGAACAGGTGCTTGTGCTCGAACACCAGCACCGGATCGGGATCTCTGACGGCGGCCCGCAACAGCCCGTAGGCGTCGGCCGGGGTTCCCGGCACGGCGATCTTCAGGCCGGGGACGTTCAACAGCCAGTTCTCGGCCGCCTGCGAGTGCTGGGAGCCGAAGCCGCCGCCGGCACCGTTGCCCATCCGGATCGTGACCGGCATCGTCACCTGGCCGCCGGTCATGTAGCGGTACTTGGCCAGCTCGTTGGCGATCCCGTCGAAGCAGACGGCCGCGAAGTCGGCGAACATGATCTCCGCCAGCGGCCGCAGCCCCATCAGCGCCGACCCGATCGCGGTGCCGATGATCGCCTGCTCGGAGATCGGCGTGTCGCGAACCCGCCGCGGCCCGAACCGGTCAAACAGGCCATCGGTGATCTTGAACGCGCCGCCGCTGGCGCCAACGTCCTCGCCGAACAGGAACACCCGCTCGTCCTCGGCCAGCGCGTCGCCCATCGCCCGGTTCAGCGCCTCACGATATGTGACGGTCTCGCTCATGCGAACACGTGCTCCAGCCGCGTCTCAGGCGCCGGATCGGGCCAGCTCTTGGCGCGCTCGAGCGCGTCGAGCACCGCCTGTTCGGCCTCCTGGGCGACCTGCTCCAGTCGCTCCGGCGCGACGCCCTCGGATGCGAGCTTCTGTCCCAGCAGCGTGATCGGGTCGCGCTCCAGCCAGCGGTCGAGCTCCCCCGGAGGCCGGTAGGCGGCCGGATCCGCGCGCGAGTGCCCCTTCTGCCGGTAGGTGAGCGCCTCGATCAGCATCGGCCCCTCACCGGCCCGGGCGCGCGCCGCCGCGTCGGAGACGACACCGTGCACGACGCCGATGTCGTTGCCGTCGATCGTGATCCCCGTCATCGCGTAGGAGGCAGCGCGATCGGACAGCTGCGCGATCGGGGTCGTCGACGCGATCGGCGAGTACTCGCCGTAGAGGTTGTTCTCGCAGACGAAGATCACCGGCAGCTTCCACACCGACGCCATGTTCAGCGACTCGTGGAAGGCCCCGATGTTGGTCGCCCCGTCCCCGAAGAAACACAGCGTCACGTCATCGGTCCCCTTGTACTGGGCCGCGTGCGCGACGCCGAGCGCGATCGGCAGATGGGCGCCGATGATCGCGAACGAGCCGATCGCGCCGACGCTCATGTCGGTCAGATGCATCGACCCGCCCTTGCCGCCGCAGAGGCCGTCGCCCTTGCCGAGGATCTCGGCGAACGAGCGGTCAAGCGGCGCACCTTTGGCGAGCACGGCGCCGTGACCGCGATAGGTGCACGACATCGTGTCGGTCTCACGCAAGGCCTTGCAGGCGCCGACGGCGACTGCCTCCTGGCCCTGGGCGAGATGAGTCGAGCCGCGCACGATCCCCTGCGCGAACATGCGGTGGCACTCCTCCTCGAAGGAGCGAATCTCGTGCATCAGGCGCAGCCAGTCGAGCTGCTCCTCGGTCGGGATCGGCGACGTGCCGGGCGGGGTCGTGCTGCTGGTCATAGGTTCGAGCCTCCGGGGTGGGACACCATCAGTACATGATCTGGCCGCCGCTCACGTTGATCGTCGCGCCGGTGATGTAGCGCGCGTGATCGGAGGCGAGCAGCAGGACGATTCCGGTCAGCTCATCGGGTTGGGCCATCCGGCCGAGCGGGATCATCGAGGTGAACGCGGCGAGATCGGCCTCGGTCGACCCCCCGCGCATCATCGCCGTGTCGGCGGCGCCGGGCGCGACCGTGTTGACGGTGATCCCGTCGGCCGCGAGCGTGCGGGCGAGCCCGCGACTGAGCGAGACGATCGCGCCCTTGCTGGCGGCGTAGACGGCCGAGCCGCCGTAGCCCCCGGTCAGCCAGCCCTGCGAGGTGAAGTTGATGATCGCGCCGCCCCCGCCCGCGCGGCGAAACGCGGTCGCGACCGCGCGGTTGAGGAAGAACGTCGCCTTGACGTTGGTGTCGAACTGGAGGTCCCAGTCGGACTCGGTGACCTCGTCGAGGCTGGCGCGCCGGCGCAGCACCGCGGCCAGATGGGCCAGCGCGTCGAGCCGGCCGAACCGCTGCAGCGCCGACTCGACCAGCGACTCGTGCGCGGCGAGGTCGGTCAAGTCGGCGCCGAGCGCGAGGTGGCGCTCGGGTTGGCTCAGCTCGGCGACGACCCGCTCGCAGCCGGCCTGGTCCAGATCGACCAGGGCGACCCGCGCGCCCGCCTGGGCGAATGCGTGGGCGACCGCGCGCCCGATTCCGCCGGCGGCGCCGGTCACGATCACGCCGCGGTCCTCAAGCCCCAGGCTCCACGTCATCGCTGCACGCGATAGCGCTCGATGTAGTCGCCGTCAAGCTCCCAGCCGAGCCCGGGTCGCTCCGACAGCTCGAGCATCCCTGAGCGCAGCGGCGGGCGGTTGGCGATCAGCCCCCACCAGATCGGATCGCGATCCGGGTGAAAGCACTCGACGTAGCCGCCGTGCGGGATCGAGGCGAGCAGGTGGCTGGAGACCTGGGGCTCCTCGTGGTGGGTCATCATCACGTCGAAGGCGTGCGCCATCGCCGCCACCCGGCGCCATTCGGTCGGCCCGCCGGACCACGAGGAGTCGAAGTTGCAGACGTCGATCGCCCCGGCGACCATCAGGTCGCGGCAGCCGCCGGCCGAGAACTCCGACTGTCCGGCGCAGACCCGCGCTCCGGACTGATAGCGGACGTCGCGCATCGCCAGGTGATCGTTGTGCCAGCGGCACGGCTCCTCGAGCCACAGCAGGTCCTGATCTGAGACCAGCCGGGCGAACGCGATCGCCTCCTGCGGGGTCCATCCCTGGTTGGCGTCGGCGGCGAGCATGAACTCAGGGCCACCGGCCTCACGCGCCTGGCGAAAACGCTCGGCGTCCTGCGCCGCCGAGCGGCCGCCGACCTTGAACTTCATTCCGGCCAGCCCCATCTCCTGCAGCTCATGGACCTCGGCCGCAATGTCGGCGTCGGCCGCGTAGTAGCCGCCGATCGCGATCATTGGCAGCCGGTTGCGGTAGCCGCCCCACAGTCGCCACAGCGGCTGTCGCAGCGCCTTGCCGATCAGGTCCCAGATCGCCAGGTCGACGCCGGCGCAGGCGACCAGGCCGAGGCGCCGGTCACGCAGGATGTCAAAGGTCGCCGGCCGCGCAAGCTCCCAGCAGCGCTCGACCGCCAGCGCATCCTGGCCGATCAGCGCCGGGGCGAGCTCGTCGTTGATGATCCGCTCGATCTCCAGCAGGCTCGAGTCCTCGTCGCCCGCGTAGGCCTCGCCGACGATGCCGTCGACGGTCACCCGGACGATCACGGTCGAGCGGTGGGTCATGTGGTAGTGCGAGCCGCGATAGACGCGCTTGAGCGGGACGCGGATCGCCGTCGTCTCGATCCCGACGATCGGCAGTGAGCCGTGCGAGGTGGGCGTGGGCGTGGTGGGGGTTGCGGTCACGGCGATTCAGGCCTCAGGTCGTAGGTGAAAGACGCGTTCGGCGTTGCCTGAGAACAGCGCGACCTGCTCGTCGCGGCTGAGCTCGGAGATGATCTGCCAGTACGCGTCGATGACCGCCTCGTAGGCCGAGAACATCCGGTCGACCGGCCAGTTGGTCCCGAGCACGCACCGCTGCACACCGAACGCCTGCAGGCAGGCCTCAAACCACGGGCGCAGCGAATCGACCGTCCAGTGGTTGTCGCACATCCCCAGCCCGGAGATCTTGCAGATCGCGCTGTCGGCCCGGGCAAGGCTCTGCAGGCCGCGCTGCCAATCGGCGAAGTATTCCGTCGTGCGCTCGCGCGGGAAGCCGGCGTGATCGAGCACCACGATCGTCTCCGGGTGACGCTCGGCGAGGTCGGCGGCCTTGCCCATGTCCTCCCAGACGCAATCGAGGTCGCAGACGAGCCCGTGCGCGCCCAGCGCCGCGTACCCGCGCGCGAACGCCGGATCGACCAGATAGTCGCCCTCGGCGAAGTCACGGACGCCGCGCACGCGCGACGAGGCGGCACGATGGCGCTCCAGCTGGGCCTCGACGTCGTCGGCGCGCAGATCGACGTGCGCGACGATCGCGTCCGGGATCCCGGTCCGCTGGGCCTGGGCCTCCAGCCAGCGCGTCTCATCGACCGGGTCCTCGATCCCGAGCGCCGCCTGCACGTGGACGATCCCTTGCACGCCGGTGCCGGCGGTCTCGGCCAGGAACTGCTCGGCGCCGTAGAGCGGGAACTTGATCTGCTCGATATCGCCCATCACCGGATGCACGACGCCCGGCTCCAGCCACGCATAACGCAGCTCGGGGCGCTCCAGATCCCAGAAGTGCACGTGGGTGTCGACGAACGGCGGCCGCGTCATCGGGGCTTCCCCTGCAGCGCGCGGTTCTGCACTGCGACCGGGGCGCCGTGCTCCGCGCTGCGATAGATCGCGTCCAGCAGCTCGACCGTGCGCGCGCCCAGCTCGCCCGGCGAGCAGTTCTGCACCGGACGGCCGAGCGCGAGGTCGACCAGCGCGTTGGGCGGACCGTCGCAGTTGTACAGCGCCGCGCCCGGCTCCACGTCGAGTCGCAGGTCCTGCCCGTCGGCGCGATAGAGCCAGACCAGCTCACGCTGCAGGTCGCAGAAGAAGTGGCCTTCTGAGCCGATCGCGCGCACGTCGAGCTGGTGCTTGTTGTCGTCGTAGCCCTCGTGCGCGGCCCCGCCCGCGATCGTGCCGATCGCGCCGTTGTCGTAGCGGACCGCGCAGGCGTCGTAGAGCTCGACGGGCGCATCGAGTGCGGTGCGCATGAACGAGAAGGCCTCGGCGCCGCGCAGGCCGGTCAGCCACAGCGCCAGGCCGAGCGCATGCGACAGCTGCGCCTGGCCGTAGCCGCCGCCCGACAGCCGCGGGTCGGTCCACGTTTCCGGCTCGGGGGCGAACTCGGCGTCGGCGTCCGGATACGCCCCTCGGTTGGACAGCAGCGCCCGGGTGACCGACGACATCGAGATGTTCAGCTGCTCGATCTCGCCGATCCCGGCCCGCTGCAGCAGCTCACGCGCGGATCGCAGCATCGGCAGGTAGTTCCAGCCGAAGCTGCACAGCAGTTGGCGATCGTGGCGCGCCGCGGTGGCCACCAGGTCCCAGGCATCGGCCGGGTCGATCGTGACCGGCTTCTCGACGAGCACGTGTGCGCCTGCCTCCAAGGCCGCGCGGGCGTGCTCGTGATGCATCGAGCTCGGGCTGGCCACGACGCAGATATCGATCCCCGCATCGATCACGTCGTGGTAGTCCTCGCTGGCGACCTCGAAGCCGTAGTGGTCCGCGACCGCTCGCAGCTGTTCTTCGCCGTGGCGGCAAACGGCCGTGAACCGCACCTCATCCGCTCGTTTGGCCAGGTTGGGCAGATGCGAGGCCAGCGCCCACGAGCCGGCGCCGATCACGCCCAACCGCAGCTTCGAGCTAGTCAAGGTGCCAGACCTCCTGCGCGGTCATCGGCTCGCCGTCGTCGCCGTAGCGGCGCTCGATCAGCTCCGCGAACCACTCAGACCAGCGGGCGTCGACGTCGGTCGCGGCGATCTTCGCAAACGCCGTCTCGGCGTCGGGCTCGCACTCGGCGTAGGCGATCACGTCGAGCCCGCGCCTGAACAGCGTGTAGTTGCTGATCCCCGCCTGCTTGAGCGCCGCGACCATCTCCGGCCAGATCTCGTCGTGGCGCCGCTGGTACTCGGCCTCTGAACCGGAGCGCAGCGTGAACTGAAAGCAGAATCGTTGCATCGGATACCGGGAATCGTGGGGCCGGGCGCGGTGCCCGGCCCCTGGTTGGCTAGAACGTGAAGGCCGACAGGTTGGCCTTGCTGAACACCACCGCCGGACCCGCCGTGACGGTTCCGCTCGCGCCGACGGTGAAGCTGCCGATCTTCGGGCAGGTGAACTTCTCGCCCTGCTTGCCGGTGATCGACTTGGTGAGCAGGCCGTGCATCGCGCACATCGCCACCTCGCCCTCCTTCGAGAAGCTCCACAGCGCGAACTGCTTCACGCAGCCGGAGGTCACGAAGGACTTCATCTGCTGCGGGTCGCCGAGCCCGGTGACGACGTACTTGCTGCACACGCCCTGCTGCTTGACGACCTGCGCCGCAGCGGCGACCGCGACCGTCGTCGGGGCGATGATCCCCTTGATCGTGGGGTGCTCCTTGAGCAGGCTCTGCGTGTACTGAACGGCGGACGGAGTTCCGTCGTCGGGCGGGTTGACGATCGTGACCAGGTGCATGTTCTTGTACTTGGGATCGGTCTTCAGATCGTTGACCAGGACCTTGTTCCACTGCACCTGGTTGGTGTCGGTCGCCTGCGCGGACAGGATCGCGAACGAGCCGCTGTAGCCGATCTGGGAGCCGAGCATGTTGAGCTCGGTCTGGGCGATCGAGTCGGCGCTGGCGCCCTGCACGAAGATCGAGCGGCCGTTCGGAAGCACGTCGGAGTCAAATGAGACGACCTTGACGCCACGCTGCTGAGCGCGCACCAGTGCGGGGGTGACCGCCGACGGGTCGTCGGCGGAGAGGAAGATCCCCTTGCTGCCACCCGACACCGCCGTGTTGACGAAGCTCACCTGCTGCGTCGCCGAGGCGCTCGTCGGGCCGCCGTAGGAGAGCTTGTAGCCCCAGTTCTTGGCCATCTGCTGGGCGCCCTGGTTGGCCTGGGTGAACGGCGGGATGCCGGTGAACTTCGGCAGCATGAACAGCTTGGTGCCGGCGCCCGAACTGCTGGAGCCACCACCGCCGCCACTGCTGCTGCTGCTGCTCTTGCTGCTGCTCCCGCATGCGGCCAGCGCCAGCGCCGCCACGATCGCGAGCAGTCCCAGCAACCATCTATGCCTTCTGAGTACAGACATCTATGCGCCTCTCCTCTCGCCCGCATCGGGCGGTTCGCAACCTACGTTGTGTGTGTCTACGAGCTTCGTCACTGCGTTACGGGGATGCCGTCGGTTCGGAGTCGGGCACCCTCCTGCGTGCAATCCGACCCAGGCCCGGCAGCGCCTGGATCGCCGCGCCCGATCCGATCGCGAAGATCAGCAGCGCCCCGACGGCAATCGTCTGCGCCTGCCCCGAGACGCCGGCCAGACCGAGTGCACTCTGCAACAGCGCCAACAGGATCACCGCCAGCGCCACCCCGGGGATCGTCCCGGTGCCGCCGTACGCGCTGACCCCGCCGAGGATCACCGCGGTGATCGCGGGCAGCAGCTGGTCGGAGGCGATGTTGGCCTGCGCGGTGTCGTAGTTGCCCAGGTAGAAGACCGCGGCCAGCGCGGCGAACATGCCGGCGATCACGAACGCGATCAACCTGGTACGGGTGACCGCGACCCCCGAGAACAACGCCGCCTGGCGATTTGCCCCGACCGCGAACAGCGCCCGGCCGTACGGGGACACGTGCACGACGAACGTCAGCACCAGCAGCAGCCCGACGACGACGACCGTCGAGAGCTCGATCTGGGTCCCGGCGATCGTGCCGGAGCCGAGGTTGAGCAGCCCGGTCGGGAAGTCGACGATCGCCGCTCCCTTGAGGATCAGGAACGCGACCCCGGTGTAGGCGCCCATCGTCCCCAGCGTCACCGCCAGCGCCGGAAGGTCGAGCAGGACGACGAACACGCCGTTGATCAGGCCGAGCACGCCGCCCAGCCCGACCGCCAGCAGCGCCGCCAGCCAGATGTCCATCCCGCCGCCCCACAGCTTGGCCATGAACACGCCGCACAGCGCCAGCGTCGATGCGACCGAGATGTCGATGTCGGCCGCGATGATCACCGGCGCCACGCCGAACGCCAGGCAGGCGAGCACCGAGTTGTTGATCGCGATCGTCTGCAGGTTGTAGGTGCTCAGCAGACCGGGGCTGGTCGCCGAGCCGACCGCGAGCACGATCCCGATCATCACCAGCAGGCCGGTCTCCCAGCGGGTCAGTCGGCGCAGGAACGTCATGTGCCCTGCTCGGCGATCTCCGTCGGCTCAGACGAGACGGGTTCGGACGGCTCCGCGGGCCGGCTCTGGCCCGCCTCGACGCGGAGGCTGCGGCGAACCGGCCGGTTCAGCCGGCGACTGAGCAGCGAGTAGCCGGCGACGGCGACCACGATCGCGGTGCCCTGGAGCGTCTGCTGGGCGAAGATCGAGATCTTCAGGACCGCCAGGATGTTCTCGATCTCGGTCAGCAGCAGCGCGCCGAGCGCGGCGCCGAGTGGCGACCCCGAACCACCGAACAGGCTGACGCCGCCGATCACCGCGGCGGCGATCGCGGTCAGCTCAAAGCCGGAGCCCGCCGTCGCATCGACGTTTCCGTATTGGCCGGCGTACAGCAGTCCGGCCAGACCGGCGAGCGCACCGCAGACGGCGAACACCTCATACGTCCGGCGACCGGTTCGCAACCCGAGATAGCTCGCCGCCTCGGGGTTGGATCCGATCGCGTAGATGTCGCGTCCCCAGCGCGTGAAGCGAGCGATCAGCCCGACGACCACCACGCACACGATCGCCGCCCACACCAGCGGGCTGAGGCCGATCCAGGAGGTCGAGATGATGTTTCCCAGCCAGTTGGGCAGCTGCGAGCTGTAGAGCTGCGAGCCGTGGGTGACGACCACCTGCAAGCCACCGTAGATCGACAGGGTGGCGAGCGTGGCGATGATCGCGGGCATCCTGATCCGTTCGATCAGGATGCCGTTGCCGAAGCCGAGCACCGCGCCCAGCGCCAGCGCCATCGCGACCCCGACGACCGGGCCGGCAAAGCCGATGTGGCCGACCGCCGAGCCGACCAGGTAGGCGGCCAGCCCGAGCGTGGCGGCGACGCTGAGGTCGATCTGGCGCGCGGTGATCACCAGCGCCTCGCCGACCGCGACGATCATCACCAGCGCGGCGTTGTCGAGGATCTGCGTGTCGTTGCCCGAGGCGCGGAAGGCCGGCACCGCCGCCTCGGCGACCACCGTCACCAGCACGATCAACCCGATCAGGCCGATCTCGTTGTGGCGGGTCAGCGCCCTCACCGCCGAGCGGCGCGGACTCGGGCTGCTGGAGACGCTCACGCGATCGCTCCGGAGACGCCCGCCGCCGCCTCCATCACCGTGTCTGCGTCGACCGGGCAGTCGAACTCCCCGACCAGACGCCCGGCCCGCATCACGAACAGCCGCGTGCTCATCGCCCTGACCTCCTCGAGCTCGGACGAGATCAGCAGCACCGCCACGCCGCCCCGGGCCAGCTCGGTGACGATCCTGAGCACCTCGGACTTGGTGCCGACGTCGATCCCGTGGGTCGGCTCGTCGAGGATCAGCAGCCGCGGGCTGGCCGCCAGCCATTTGCCGAGCACCACCTTCTGCTGGTTGCCGCCGGACAGGGTGCTGACCAGCTGATCGAGCCGACCCGCTTGCAGCTGCACCCGGTCGGCGAGCTCCGAGGCCTGGCGGTTCATCTCCCGGGTCCGGAACACGCCGAGTCGGTTGACCAGCTTCGGCCAGATCGACATCGTCATGTTCGGGGGAACCTTCATCGTCGGGACCAATCCGTGCGCGAGACGGTTCTCCGGCAGGTAGGCGACGCCGCACTTGACCGCATGCCGGGGCGACTGGGGGCGAAACCGCAACCCCTCCAGCAGAATCTCGCCCCGGTCGATCGGGTCGATCCCGAAGATCGACTGCGCGACCTCGGTCCGGCCGGCGCCGACCAGCCCGGCGAAGCCGACGATCTCTCCCGCCCGCACGGTGAACGAGATGTCCTCGAAGTAGCCGTCGCGGCTGAGGCCCTTGACCTCCAGCATCACCTCGCCGGGATTCGTCGGTCGCGCCGGATACAGGTCTGAGATCTCACGGCCCACCATCAGCCTGATCAGCTCGCTCACCGGCACGTTCCCGCTGTCACGTTCGGCGATCTGCGCCCCG
>Ga0302325_10021989_pt1 | contig 13351 bp, 9 predicted proteins | sample Palsa_T0_2_FD_201948 | JGI IMG/M metagenome (GOLD analysis project Ga0302325, IMG submission 201948) | Peat permafrost microbial communities from Stordalen Mire near Abisko, Sweden - Palsa_T0_2 | ecosystem: Environmental > Terrestrial > Soil > Palsa > Peat permafrost | place: Sweden: Abisko... | reverse complement strand
CGCTGGGCGGCCGGGTCGAGACCGGCCGCTGGATCCAGTCGCTGGACGGCCTGCCGCCGGCCCGGGCGGTCCTGCTCGATGTCACGCCACGCCAGCTGGCGGCCATAGCCGGAGACCGGCTCCCGGCGTGGCACCGGCGGGCGCTGGAGCGGTTCCGGTACGGCCCCGGGGTGTGCAAGGTCGACTGGGCGCTCAGCGGGCCGGTGCCCTGGACGGCGGCCGCCTGCCGGGAGGCGGGCACGGTGCACCTGGGCGGCACCCTGGCCGAGGTGGCGCAGAGCGAAGCGGAGGCGAACGCAGGCCGGCTGGCCGAACGCCCCTATTGCATCGTGACGCAGCCGGGGGTCGTCGACTCCTCGCGCGCGCCGGCGGGATGCCACACACTGTGGGCCTACTGCCACGTGCCGTCCGGGTCGGCGGCGGACGCCTCCGCCCAGATCGAGGCGCAGATCGAGCGGTTCGCCCCGGGCTTCCGCGACCTGGTCCTGGCCAAGGCGGTCCGGACGGCGGCTGAGATGGAGCAGTACAACCCGAACTACGTCGGTGGGGACATCAACAGCGGGGCCGGGACGCTGCGCCAGACGTTCTTCCGGCCCACCTCGCGGTGGAACCCGTACCGGACCGCTCTGCCCGGCGTCTACCTGTGCTCCGCGTCCACCCCGCCGGGCGGCGGGGTGCACGGCATGTGCGGCCAGGGAGCGGCCCGGGCCGCCCTTGCTGACCTCGGCCTGAGCCCGGCCTGACCCGGCCTGACCCGGCCCGATTCCGGCACATGAGCGCTGATCTCGGCCCGAGCGCCTGCTAGCCGCCGCTGGGCAGGGCGCTGCGATCGCGCAGCACGGTGATGTGCTGGCGCAGCACGTCCTCCATCTGACCGTAGAAGCCCACGATCAGCCGCAGCTCCTCGTCGCTGTAGCGCTCTGCCATCGCCTGCCAGGCCTGCACCATGGGCAGGAAGACCGCGGCGACGTCGGTGATCGCGCGCTCGGGCACCAGGTGGATGACCACGCGGCGGCGGTCAGCGGTATCCCGTTCCCGGCGGACGTACCCGGCCTCCTCCAGCCGGTCAATGACGCCGGTGATCGACGCCGTAGTGAGGCCGGTGGCCTTGGCCAGCTGGCCGGCCGTCATCCGGCCACTGAAGCTGAGGATGTTGAGGCAGTTCAGGTCGGTGGCGTTGATGCCGATCTGATCGGCGGCGGCCTGGCCCATGAGCTGCATCAGGGAGCCGGTCCGGCGGATCGCCGCCCCGAACGCCGCCGCGAGCTGGGCGCGCTCGGGACGCCCGGAACCCGCACCGAACGGCTCGGCCCAGGGCAGCTCCCAGGCGCCTCCGTCGGCGCTCTCACCGGGGCGGCCCGGTGGCAGGGACGGGTCTGCTGGCATGGTTAAGCTCTCTATTAGTTAAGTTGTCTAGACAATAATAAGCCGAACTGCTAGTTTCCCTGACTATAGTGACCGGTTCCTCCGCGAGGGAGACCAGCTACCTCCGGCAAACCCCCGCGCTCGCCTACTAACGGGCGGGTCATGGGCCTGGGCCTCAGGCGGCCGGCTTCAGGATTGGCCGTCGGCGATGGCGGCGTCGACCTCAGCGTGGCGGGCGGCGAGCTCGGCGGCGTACCGCTCCTCGTCCACCCGCTCCGCGATTCCCTCGTCGTCACGCATCACCGAGTCCAGGTCCACCTTGGCCGCATCGAGCACCCCGAGATCGGCGTAGGCGCGCTGCACTTTCGGCCCCCACAGCCCGATGTCCTTCACGCAGGGCACGATCCGGCTGAAGAGCAGCGACCGGAAGCCCTGCTGGATGGGCGAGTTTTCGGTGAACTCCAGGCACTCGGCCACGTCGAAGCCCATCCGCTCCCAGACTTCCCGGGCCACGAACCGGTTGCGCATCAGGTAGCAGCCTTCGACGACGAACTCCTCGCGGTCGGCGCGCTCCGCCGCGGTGAGCCCGGCGTAGTAGTCGCGCAGGGCGATCCGGCCGAACGCCACGTGCCTGGCCTCGTCCTGCATGACGTAGGCGAGGATCTGCTTGACCAGCGGGTTGGCCGCCATGTCCCGGTGCACGCCGAAAGCGGCCAGGGCGAGTCCCTCGATCAGCACCTGCATCCCGAGGTACGGCATGTCCCAGCGGGAGTCACTGAGCGCGTCGGCGAGCAGTTGCGCCAGGTCCGGGTTGACCGGGTAATACAGGCCGATCTTTTCCCGCATGAACCGCGAGAACAGCTCCACATGCCGTGCCTCGTCCATCGCCTGGGTCGCGGCGTAGAACTTCGAGTCCATGTCGGGCACGGATTCGACGATCCGCGCGGCCACCGTCAGCGCCCCCTGCTCGCCGTGCAGGAACTGGCTGAACAGCCAGGCCGACAGGTGGTGGCCGACCTCACCGCGCTCTGCCTCCGACAGCACGCCCCACTGGCGTGAGCCGTAGATGGGGCTGAACTCGTCCGAGAGCCCCATCGCGTTGGTGGGATCCACCGGGAGCTCCCAGTCGATCCGCTTGGCCGCGTCCCACTGCTTGTCCTTACCCCGCTGGTAGAGGTCGAGGAGGCTGGTCCGGCCCTCGTCGTACTCCCAGCTGAAGCGGCTGGCGCCGGCCGCGGGCACGTCCCAGGTCCCGGGCGGCACAGGCGTGGCGTAGTGGTCGTACGTGCTCACGGCAGCCTCCGCTGAGAGACGTTAGGTACATATTACTGGCTAGTAGCGCATTGCTCCAGGGTGAAATGGCCAGGAATGCGGCCTGGCTCACCGGCCGGGGCGGTCCGGCCGGGCCTGGCCGGCCGCGGCTTACAGGCAGACGGAGGGCTCGTGGTCGGCGTGCCCGGTGGGTTCCAGCTGGAAGGTGGAGTGCACCACGTCGAAATGGCCGCGCAGGCACTCCTGGAGGGTGTCGAGCATGACTGCGCTGCGGCCATTGACCAGCACCGCCGGGTCCACCACCACGTGCGCGGAGAGGATGGGCAGCCCGGACGTGATGGTCCACGCGTGCAGGTCGTGCACGTCGCTGACACCGTCCAGCTCGGTCATGTGACGGCGGACCTCGCCCAGGTCGATGCCCCGCGGGCTCGCCTCGAGCAGGACGTCGACGGCGTCCCGCAGCAGCCGCCAGGTCCGGGGCAGGATGAGGGTGCCCACCACCAGCGAGGCGATGGGGTCAGCCAGGGTAAATCCCGTGGTCGAGACGATCACCCCGGTCACGATGACCGCCGCCGCGCCGAACGTGTCCGAGGCGACCTCGAGGAAGGCGCCGCGGGTGTTCATGCTCTCGGCCTGGGCCCGGCGGAGCAGGATCATCGACACGCCGTTCCCGGCCAGCGCGACAAATCCGAAGATCACCATCAGGCCCGATCCGACGGTGGGCGGCGTGGCCACCCGCCGGGCGGCCTCGATGAGGATGAACGCGGCCATCCCGAGCAGGAGCAGGGCGTTAGCGGTGGCGGCGAGGATCTCCGCCCGCGCGTAGCCGAATGTCCGGCGGTCCGTGGCGGGCCTGGTCGCGAAGTAGGCCGCGAGCAGCGACAGGCCCACGCCTGCCGCGTCCGCGGCCATGTGCGCCGCGTCGGCGAACAGCACGAGCGACCCGCTGATCAGCGCTCCGGCGATTTCCAGCACGGCGATCCCGGCGCTGATGGCCATGACCGCCACCAGGCGGCCGCGATGGCGGCCGGTCGCCGTCCCCCCGTGCGCGTGCCCGTGTCCGGCCGACATGGCCCCTGACGACCTCCCTCGTGCGGGTCTTCCGGTCCCCGCGCCGTCCGCGCCGTCGCCGTTACGACCCCTCAGGAGAGTCTTTCCCCCCTGGGGGCGTAGCGGTACCCGTGGCCAGCAGTTCGTAGGCCGGGTTGATCATGACCGGTCCCTCTTCGCGCAGGCCAACCGGGCCGCGGAAGCGGACCCGGGCCGCGCAAATGACGCCGGGGATGTGCGACCGGCCGTAGAACAGGGCGGTCAGGTCGCCGGTTGAGTCAGAGATCTCGACAGCGAGCACGGAGTTCCGTTCCACCGGGCGGATTTCCACCGTCCGGACGCGGCCCTCCACGGTGGCCCGGCCGGGCTTGACGATCGACCCGATGGGGTTGACTCCGGGCGACGGGGCCGGCCTCTCGTAGCTCGGCTTTTCTCCGGCCGGCCGGGCCGAGGGGGAGCCGCTGGCCGGGGACGGCCCACGGCGCCGGAGCAGCCCGCGGCGTGCGGAGGGGGGTGCTTCCGCGGCGACCGCGGGCGGACCATCCGGTCCGCCGTCCGGTCCGGGGGTGCCGTCCGGCGCCGCTGGCTCGCTGGGTGCCGTGGCCGGGCCGGGGGATGCCGGTTCGCTGGTGACTGGGGGCAGGGTGGATGCCGCTGGCTCGCCGTCGACCTGGGCCGGGACGGCTGGCGCCGGCTCGCTGGGGCCCGCGGGCGGACTGTCCGGTGTGGCCGGGGCAGAGGCGGCCGGGGCGGGGGCGGCCGGGGCGGGGGGCGCCGGGGCGGGGGGCGCCGGTTCATCGCGGGTCACCGGCTCGCTGGGTGCCGCGGGCGGGCTGGGCTGCTGGGCCCGCCGGGCCGCCTCCTCGGCCTGGGCTTCGTCCTGGGCCCGGGCGACCTGGCGCGCGTGCAGCGCCTCCAGCCGGTTCCGGACGTCGAACGGGACGATGGTGGCCACGGAGTGCTGGATGTTGCTCAGCACGGCGGCGATCTTGTCGGCTGTGCGGTCGTGCAGCAGCCGGCCCAGCAGCGGTGAGTAGCTCCGCCGGGGCAGCACCGCCGTCACGTGCGTGCCCGGCATGGCCGCTTCCCGGCTGACCAGTTCCGCCGCGCACCGGGGGAGCCGGCGGTCCGGGCAGTCGATGAAGTCGAGCACGACACCCAGGTCGGCCCGGGTCCAGTCCTGGCGCAGGGTGTCCGCCTCGGCGGTGTCGATGACGAAGTGCACCGCGCGCAGCGTGGTCGGCCGCAGGCTGCGGGCGTAGCGCAGAGCCGCCAGGGTGGCCAGGTCGAACCGGTCCACGAAGACGTACACGGTGCGCTTGGTGTAGGTCGGCGGGGTGGCCCGCCGGGGGCGGTCGCTGATCCGCTCCAGGACCTGGGCCTCCAGCCCGTATTCCCGGTTGAGCCGGATGAGCGTGGGCACGCCGATCGCGAACAGGACCACCACCAGCCAGGCGCCCTCGGTGAACTTGACCACCACGAAGATCAGCACGATGACCGCGGAGGTCACGCCGGCCGAGAAGTTGATGACCAGCTTGCGCCGCCAGTGCGGTTCCCTGGCCTCGTAGTGGTACTTGCCCATGCCCAGGCCGGCCATGGTGAAGGCGGTGAACACCCCGATCGCGTAGAACGGCACCAGCCGGTTCACGTTTGCGCCCACGGCGGCCAGCAGGACCGACGACAGGACCGCGAGCACGACGATCCCGTTGGAGAAGACCAGCCGGTGGCCGCGTTTGGTCAGCCAGCGCGGCAGGAAGGCGTCTTCGGCCACGAAGTTGGCCAGGAACGGGAACCCGTTGAAGCTGGTGTTCCCCCCGGTGTAGAGGATCAGCGCGGTCGCCGCCTGGACGGCGATGTACATGACCGTGCCGAAGGCCGAATTCCCGAAGACCAGCCGGGCCTCCTGGGAGATGACCGTCGGCACCCCGAGGCTGTAGGGCCGGGCGTGCGTCACGTGCGCCAGCCAGGAAATCCCCGCGACCAGGGAGCCGAGGATGACACCCTCGGTCACCAGCACGCGGCGGGCGTTGATGCCCTCCGGCGGCTTGAACGCGCTCACCGCGTTCGACACCGCCTCGATGCCGGTCAGCGAGGAGCCGCCGTTGGCGAACGCCCGCAGCAGCACGAAGACCATCCCGAAGGCGATCAGCCCGCTGTGGCTGGGCGCCCCGGTGACCACACCGGCGTGCGGGTGGTACAGCGGCAGCGCGCCCAGCGCCTCCCGGGCCAGGCCCACGATGATCATGAGAATGACGATGCCGGAGAACAGGTACGTGGGCACCGCGAACGACTTGCCGGCCTCGCGGATCCCGCGCAGGTTGCCGAAACACATCAAGATCACGATGGCGATCGAGATGATGGTGATGAGGTCGGGGCTGTTGATCGCGGGGACGGCCGACGCGACCGCGGCCGTGCCCGCCGCGACCTGGACCGCCACCGTGACCACGTAGTCGATGAGCAGCGCGACCGCCGCGACCTGGGCCACCCGGGGCCCGAAGTTGTCCCGGGCGACCACGTAGGAACCGCCGGCCCGGGTGTAGACCGTGACGACCTCACGGTAGGACAGCACGACCAGGGCCATGACGAACAGGACGACACCGGTCAGCGGCAGGATGAGCGCGAACGCCGTGACCCCGAGACCGCCCTTGAGCAGCTCGATCAGGATCTCTTCGGTGCCGTACGCGGACGAGGAGATCCCGTCCGGGGCCAGCACGCCCAGCGCGAGCACCTTGGACAGCCGTTGCTCGCCCAGTTCCTCGTTGACCATGGGCGCGCCGAGCAGGCGGCGCTTGAGTGAGTAGCCAAAACCCTCCGGCAGGTCACCACCCTTGCCGAGGAAGCCCACTGCTTTCCGCATTGCCACGTGTTGTGCCCTTCGCTCTGCTGACCTGGCCTTCATACCACCGCGTCAACGCAGCCCCGACCGGCAGGGCACTCAGCTGGCGAAAAGCGGAGGCCCACCCAGCCGGGCCTCAGCCGATACCGAACCAGCCCAGAACGGTAAAGCCGAGCAGCAGCACGCTCATGGCCGAGATCCCGACCGTGCACAAGGTGGCGGCCACCCGGAACACGGGGCCGTTGGCCGCGTCACCGAGCACGCTGCGCCGGTTGGTGAGGATCAGGATGAAGCCCAGGATGACCGGGGTGACGATGCCCTGCAGCACCTGGGTGCCAATCAGCAGGGTGATCAGGTTGATGGGCGTGAGGGCCAGCGCCGCGCCGACGATCACCTGCACGGTGAACAGCCCGAGGAAGAGCCGGGCCTCGGTGAACCGGCGGGAGACCGAGCGCTCCACCCCGACCGCCTCGCTGAGCGCATACGCCGTGGACAGCGGGACCACCGCGCCGGCCAGCGCCGAGGCGCCGATGAGTCCCAGCGCGAAGAGAATCTCGGCGGCCGGCCCGGCCACCGGGCGCAGCGCCTCGGCCGCCTCCTTGGCCGAGGTCAGCGGGCCGCGCCCGCCGATGGCGGCGCCGGTGGCGATGATGATCGTGATGGACACGACGCAGGCGAACAGCGCCCCGGAGATGGCATCGATCCTGGCCCGCGGGTAGTCGGCCTTGTCGGCGCCCTTGTCCACCACCCCGGCCGCCGCGTACAGCTGCATGTAGGGGCTGACCGTGGTCCCGATGAGCGCCACCCCCAGCAGCAGGAACGGCTTGGTGTACAGGAAATGCGGGATCACCAGGTTGCTGCCCACCGCCGCCCAGTCCGGCCGGCCGAGCACGGCCGCCACCGGGTAGGCCAGAAACGCCAGGGACAGCAGAAGAAAGATCCTTTCCGCATAACGGTAGGAACCGAACAGCACCAGGGCCCAGATGGCGACAGCCGCGATCGGAATGATCACATAACGGCTGACGCCCAGCAGCTGGAAGGCGGCGCCGATCCCGGCGAACTCCGAGACCACCAGGCCGGTATTGGCCAGCAGCACGCAGACGAGCGCCACCCCGGTCAGCCGCAGGGTGAACTGCTCCCGGATCAGCGCGGCCAGCCCCTTGCCGGTGTGGGTGCCCAGGCGCACCGACATCTCCTGCACCAGCACCAGCGCGAAGGTGACCAGCACCATGAAGAACAGGGTCCGGTAGACGAACTGGGATCCAGCCGACGCGTACGTGGCGATCCCGGCCGCGTCGTTGCCGGCGTTGGCGGCGACAACCCCGGGGCCGGCGATGGCCAGGATCAGCCAGATCCGGCTCTTGCGGGAGCGGATCAGCCGCACCCCGCCGGCCCGGACCCGGATCAGCGAGGCCAGGCCCTCGCGCGACCGGGGAGGTCTTTGGCCGAGGCCGGTTTCCCCGTCCTCCCCGGCGCTCACGTGAGGATCAGCTCTCTTGTCCGGATCGGCGCTCTTTTCCGGATCCTGGGTGGTCACTGCAGCAGCCTCGGGAAGTGCAGCCGGCCATGGCCGGGCACCAGCGCGTCAAGTACGTCGTCGGACAGGATCCGACCCAGGGGCCTGCCGTCATCGTCCACCACGAGCAGCGAGGACCGCCTGGACTCCACCAGTTCGGTGGCGACATCGTCCAGGTCGGTGTCGGGGCGCAGGGTCACTGGAGGGTTCTCGGGATCGATCAGGTCGCCCAGTCGGGTGTCGGCGCTGCTGACCAGCAGGTCGAACGCGGAGACGTCACCGATCAGCCGGCCGTCGGCGTCCAGCACGGCCACCGAGTCAATCTCGGTCCGGTGCCGGGCCTGCTCGGCCAGCCGCTGGCTCACCTGCGCGACCGTCTCATCGGGCTGCGCGCGGGCCAGCACGCTGGTCATGATCCCGCCCGCCTCGTCACCCGGATAGCCGAGCAGCTTGACCAGTTCCCGCCGGACCTCGGCCGGCATCCGGGACATCAGCAGCGCCTGCTCATCTCTCGACAGCTCGCGCAGCGCGTCGACCGCCTCGTCGGGTTCCATCCTCGACAGCAGTTCCGCGGCCTGGGCCGGCTCGACCTCCCGCAGCAACGCGGTGAGCTCGTCCGGTTCCATCTCCTCCAGGGCGTCCGCGGCGAGATCGTGGTCGAGGCTGTCGAGCAGTTCCTTCCGGCCGGACCGGCCCAGTCCCTCCAGGACGTCGGCGAGTTCGGCCGGCCGGAGCCGGTGCAGCGCGGAGTGCGGCGCGCGCAGCTTCATGGCCGCCGGTTCCTTCGCGGAGTCCTCGCCGAACGACTCGATCGCGGCCCAGTCGATGACCCGGTCCGGGGTCGGGTGCCACCGGTACCGCCTGGGGCCGAGCCTGCGCAGCAGCGTCTGCAGGCTCACGTCCACGCCGACCAGATGGACCTGGTCGCCGACCTGCGCGAGGTACAGGTCAGCGGCCCGGATCACCTGGATCTCGTCCGTGTCCACCAGCTGGTGATCGAGGATGTCCCGGGCCAGCAGCACCTCACCCTCGCGGCGCTGGAACTCGCGCAGGTCCAGGCGGGCCGTGCGCAGCGTCACCGAGCGGCGGTGCACACGGTCGATGTTCGACGCGTCGAGGAACGTACGGCGCCGGCCGACCCGGATCACGATCCCGGTGACCAGCGGATAGGTCTCGCCGCCGTGCACCTTGGCGACCAGGTCCACCACGTGCCCGACCTCGTCGCCGGCCTGGTTGAGCACGGGGCGGCCGATGAGCCCGGCGAGCGAGACGATGTCCTGGCGGACCTGACGCGAAGTCAGCATGCGCTCGGTCGGGTGAATGAACCGGCTGGTCAGCGAAGAGCCGTTACGGCGGCGTGAGCGGTCCGACGGCCGCCGCCCACCGAAGATCCGATCGGACACAGCAACCTCCTGGGCCGCCGGCCAATTCCAGGTCGTCTCACCTGGGGCGGCTGGCCAGCGTGGGCGGGATCGGGGACAGGTACCGGCCGGCGATCTGGCCCTTATCCGTGGCCGTGACCGCCGTGGTTCTACTGCTTGGGTCGCCCAGCACGGCCACACCCCCTCGCCTAGGTTGCGCTAACAATGCTTATCGCGATGTCCGGGAACACGGCAAGGCCCGGCTACCAGCACCTTACTCACGGCGTGTAGCCGGCCCGGGCGGGGGTCAGCTGGCCACGCCGCGGTCGCGGAGCGCGGTGATCTCACGGGCGGACAGCCCGAGCCCGGCGAGCACGGCCTCGGTGTCGGCGCCCGGCTTGACCGGCGGCGAGGGAGGAGCGGCCGGGGTCCGGCCGAACCGCGGCGCGGGCGCAGGCTGGACCACGCCGCCGACCGTGATGAACGTGTCACGGGCCACGTTGTGCGGGTGGGCCGGCGCGTCCCCCGGGCTGAGCACGGGGGCCACGCACGCGTCCGAGCCCTCGAACAGCTCCACCAACTCGGCCTGGGTCCGCTCCGCGAACGCCTGAGCCAGCCGGGCGCGCAGGACCGGCCAGCCCGACCGGTCGTACTGGGCCGGCAGCCCCGCGCTCTCCAGGCCGAACCGGGTCAGCAGCTCGTCGTAGAACTTCGGCTCGAGGGCGCCGACCGCCATGTGCTGGCCGTCGGCCGTCTCGTACGTGTCGTAGAACGGGGCGCCGCCGTCGAGCACGTTGCTGCCCCGCTGGTCCTGCCACGCTCCGGCGGCCCGCAGCCCGTGGATGAACGACGCCAGCAGGGCGGACCCGTCCACCATGGCGGCGTCCACGACCTGGCCGCGGCCCGAGCGCTCCCGCTCCAGCAGGGCGGCGAGCACGCCTACGGCCAGCAGCATGCCGCCGCCGCCGAAGTCGCCGAGCAGATTGAGCGGCGGCACGGGGCGCTCACCGGCCCGGCCGATCGGGTAAAGGCTCCCGGCGACGGCGATGTAGTCGATGTCGTGCCCGGCGGTGGCGGCCAGCGGCCCGTCCTGGCCCCAGCCGGTCATCCGGGCGAAAACCAGCCGCGGGTTGCGGGCCAGGCAGATGTCCGGCCCGAAGCCGAGCCGCTCCGCGACGCCGGGCCGGAAACCCTCGACCAGCACGTCCGCGCCGGCGAGCAGGCGCAGCAGCACCGCGACGCCCTCGGCGTCCTTGAGGTTGAGGCGGATGGACGTGCGGCCCCGGGCGAGCGGGTCCACGGGCGGGAGCGCCTGACGGCCCGCCCGGTCGAGCCGGTCGACCCGCACGACCTCCGCGCCCAGATCGGAAAGAACCATACAGCCGAACGGCGCTGGCGCCAGGCTCGCGATCTCAATGACCCGGATGCCGTCCAGTGGTCCCATCCACGCTCCCTGCCCGTGTGGTAAGTACCGTGTGCCGGTAAGCCCGGTGCCGTAGGCGATACTCGATGCCTTGGCGAAGCCTAGCGAGGCCGCCGCGGCGGCTAGCCGCGGGAGCGCCGTTCGCTTTCCAGCCGGAGGGCGAGGGTGGGGCACGCGGTCACCGCGCGGCGGGCGTGCGAGATCAGGTCGTCAGGGACCGGACCTGGGGCGATGACCGGGTACCCCCAGGGATCCAGGGAGATGAGCTCCGGCAGCAGGTCGGCGCAGACGCCGTGCGCGTCGCAGGTGATCGGGTTGACCCGCAGTACCCGGCGCACAGTTACCGGGGCTCCCGGCTGCGGGTGGCCGGGCGCTCGCCACCCGCGGGGACGGGCAGCACGGGGGCCCGGGCCACCCGCGGGCACGGCCCATGGCGCAGATGGTGTTCCAGATCCGCGCCGAACACCCGGAGCGCGCTCGCGACCAGGCCCACCGCCCCGTCGGGGAAACGGCACGCCCCGCGGCCCGGTATCAGCGGCAGCAGGTCCCGCATCCAGGCGTCGGCCCGCTCGTCCCCGCCCCGCCAGGCGATATGGTCCAGGGCGCGCGAGATGTCCGGCAGCCCGTACTGGCACGGGCCGCACTGCCCCGCACTCTGGCCCGCCAGGTAGCGGAAGACCCGCGCGGTCTCCGCGATACCGCAGGCGGATTCCGGGAGCACGACCAGCACGCCGGCGCCCAGGGCGCCTCCGGCCGCCCGCAGGCCGGGCCCGCTGGCCGGGACGTCGGCGGTGCCGGGCCACGGCAGCCAGCCGCCGAAATACCCGCCGGCCAGGATCGCCTGCGGCGGCTCCGCCGCCCCGCCGGCCAGCGCGACCAGGTCTCCGAGCCGGGTGCCCAGGGCGACCTCGTACACTCCCGGCCGGCGCACCGCGCCGCTGATCGTGAGCAGCGCGGAGCCCGGTGCCTCCGGCGTGCCGACCGAGCCGAACCATTCCGGGCCGTACCGGGCGATCAGCGCGATGTGGGCCAGCGTCTCCACGTTGTTGACCAGCGTGGGCCGGCCGCCGACGCCCCGCTCGAACGGACGCGGCGGGACGTACCCGGGAATCGCGGAGCCACCGTTCAGGAAATTCACCAGCGCGGATTCCTCGCTGGCCACGTACCGGCTGGGGTAGGTCACCAGCTCGACCGGGACCTCGCCGATCCCCGCGGTCACCCGCTCGGCGATCGCCGCCGAGAGCCGCCGGGCCCGCTGCGGGCGGCCGCCGTCCACGCACAGGTACGCCTCAGTGGCGCCGACCGCCGCCGCGGCCGCCGCGATGCCGTCCAGCACCAGGTGCGGGGACTGGCTGAGCAGCATGGCGTCCTTGCCGCTGGCGGGCTCGGACTCGACGCCGTTGCCCACCACCACGGCCGGCCCGGCGCGACCCCGCGCCCCGCCGGCCACGGCGCGCATCTTCCGCCCGGCCGGGAACCCCGCCCCGCCCCGGCCGGTCAGGCCCGCCTGCTCCACGCTGGCCATCAGCCGCGGCCCGGCCCCCCGGCCCAGCGCCAGCGTCCCGTACCGTTCCATATGCGCTCGCAGTCCCAGCGGCCCGCCCCTGGTGAACAGCCGGGGCATCTCACTCACTGAGCGTCCCGCTGCTGGCCGTGATCCGGAGCACGGGAGCCGGCAGCCCGGCCCGGCGCGACCAGTCCGGCTTCAGCGGCCCGGCCATCAGCCAGATGCTGGCCACGATCAGCGCCGTCACGAGCGTGATCGCGCCCGCGACGCGCAGCCCGGCGCGCTGCGGCCAGCCCTGGGTCAACCGCCAGGCCACCAGGCCGGCGATCCCGGCCACGCAGGCCAGCGTCAGTCCCAGCACCCACCGGGTCTTGGTGTCGGTCCCGGTGCCCAGGCCGTGCACGACCGCGACCGGCCAGCACAGGTACGCGGTCCAGTGCACCAGCCGCCAGGTGCGGTAGGGCAGCCGCGCCCGGAGCAGGCTGGTCACCGTCAGCGCGATCAGCAGGTCGGTGGCGATGGCGCCGAGTCCGAGCCAGATCGGCCGATAGGTCGAGATGAACGGCACGAACGCGTCGGCCACCCCGATCGGCACGAAGCTGTCCAGCACCGTGGTCACGATGTGCACGGTGGTGAACACGCAGGCGAGCAGGGACATGCTCCGGTGCAGCCCGATGGTGACGAACCGGGGCCAGCGCCGGTGCTCGTAGCGCACCGAGGTCAGCAGGCCGAGGGCCATGCTCACGGTCAGCAGGACGAGCGCCACCAGGCCGGTGGCCCGGGTGGTGTACCAGAGCGGTGTGGACGAGACCACCACGATGGCCTCGTGCACGATGGCCTCGTGCCCGGCCGGAGCCGCGGCGGTCATGAGCCCCCCGACACCACCTGGCTGGGGCCCGGCGACGGCGCCGGGCTCTGCGCGGGTGCCTGCGGGGAGCTGGCTGGCTGCGGGTGGCTGGGCGGGGAACTGCTCGGCGGTGAGCTGGGTGGCGATGCGCTCGGCTTGGAACTGCTCGGCGGG
>Ga0302325_10021988_pt1 | contig 13351 bp, 13 predicted proteins | sample Palsa_T0_2_FD_201948 | JGI IMG/M metagenome (GOLD analysis project Ga0302325, IMG submission 201948) | Peat permafrost microbial communities from Stordalen Mire near Abisko, Sweden - Palsa_T0_2 | ecosystem: Environmental > Terrestrial > Soil > Palsa > Peat permafrost | place: Sweden: Abisko... | reverse complement strand
GACTGCAACAGACTGGAAAACTGGCTGTCGGAAGACGCAAAGCGCACATCCAGGACGCCACCGTTTGAATTGATGGTGGTGTTGTCGATGGCCTGCTTCTCCTGTGCAGTGCCACTCACTTTCTTGTACAACGCCGCCGCGTTCAACAACGAAGCCATGGTAGCGGCAGAAATAGTGTCCGGCGTGATGACATCGAGCGAGAACTTGACTCCATTGTCGAAACTCATCGAATAACGCGAGCTCAGCAGTCGCTTCTTTACCGTGTCATAGTCAGTCAATTGAGAAGCGTCTCCCAAGACCGTGCGCATCATGGTCTGCGTCCCTTCCTGGTCAAGCACGCTCCAGACAGCTTCCGTATCGACAGAAGCCATCTGATCAAGCATGGTCCGGTTGGTCAGAAAGCTGGGCTGCATGCCGTCGCGTGCATCCAGCGCGGACTTAAGCGCGTCGGTCTCCCCGAAGACCATGGTAGTCGGGTTTAGAAAGACTACCTGCATGCCCGATTGGCCCATGGGGTAAACCTTATTCTCGCGGTAAACGATCGGCTTTACTTTCCGCTTCTTGAAGTTCGCCATGATGTCGTCGATCGAGAACTGACCCTGGGCAATGCCTACAATGCGGGTGTCACCCTTGGCGTGAAAGGAAGCAAAGGCCAATTCCTCAATATCATGGTTCTCATCCAGGCCTGAGGTGCGCAGAGCCTGCTCCAGTTGTTTCAGTTCCGGAGGCAGCACACGGGCCTTTAAATCCATCGCGGCCTGCGAGTTCTGCATGGCGTGGTAATCGACCACGATCAATTGCTGAACATCTTTAGGGATGGCGGCGCGAGCGTCTTGTCCGAGTTGAGCAGCCGTAGCGGGGAGAGCGAGCGCAAGTACGAGCCCGGCCAGGCTGCTCGTTTGCATTTTCTTCGTGAATTCTGTCAATGGGTCATTCCTTCCCTGGGGGGACTACATGCACAGATGTGAGCAGTTTCAAGAACCCAGCTTCTTCATCTTAAGCTTTCTTGCTAAATCGGCCATTCCAAGGGCTGCTTGAGGCGCCGTTCGAGTATCCTCTCTTCCGGCTTGAACTCTTTAATTAGACGTACCCACTCACTATCTCGCTCAAAGGCCTCTTCCGGAAGTAGACCGATGAGTTCGGCATCTACAACCTTGGTGCCATGGGTTCTCGCCAGCCGATCCACAGCGGCAAAAGCACGGCGGACGGGGGTGAGGCGGAAATCCGTAATGTTGAGCGAAACCTGGGCCCTTCCCTGCACCAGCACGCCCATCGCCTTGACCCCGTCCAAACCGCCGCCGGAGGCTCTGAGCGCTTTGGCAATCGCACGGGCAGCGGTTACGTCCGGCCGGTCAAGATAAAGATTGTAGGCGATGAGAAATTTGCGTGCACCTACCGCGCTGGCTCCGGCAGTGGGATGGAGTTCCGGACCGCCCAAGTCGGGGCGGCGGGCCGCGTCGCGCAACACCAGCTCGCGCAAACCTTCGAACTGGCCCTGGCGGACTTGCTCCAACAGCGCCCGGTCGGGCCGGGAGGCGGCCGCTTCGTAAAAATAGATGGGGATGTTGTGCCGCCGCCAGATTTCGAGCCCGGCCTGGCGAGCGAGGATGGCACATTGAGCCAGCGAGATGCCGCTGACGGGCACAAATGGAATCACATCCGTGGCGCCGATACGAGGATGAACGCCGCGCTGCGCGGTGAGATCGATGAGCTCGGCTGCTTTGCCGGCAGCGCGTACGGCGGCCTCGACGACAGCCTGCGGAGGTCCGGCAATGGTGACCACGGAGCGATTATGGTCGCTGTCCAGCGACCAATCCAGCAACGAGACCCCCTCGACCTGCATGGCGTTGACAATGGCTTGCACTTTGCTGCAATCCACGCCCTCGGAGAAATTGGGCACGCACTCGATGACGGGTTCGCTCATAAGACGTCATTTCCACCACGTATAGCCAATGGAAAACTGCACGCTTGCGTTCACTCCTGGATTGGAATCTCCCATGCTGGCATTGGAGATGTGAACCGCATTGGCGGAGATGGAGATGGACTGTTTCGGCTTCACGAAATAATGGACCCCTAGTCCGAACTGCGGCGTGTAATTAAAAACGCTGGTGCCCAGATGCCCGGGAATCGGATAGGGACCTACGGGCGGGAACTTGTGATTGGTCCAGATGAGGCCACCGGCGCCCTGGATCCAGGGCAGGAAATGGCCACGAGGGGCCAGGTTCCAGCGCAGGATCAGCGGCGTGACGCTCACCCCGGTATAGGTGCCTCCTGTGGGAAAGAGATTGCTGCAATCCAGCTCATCGCCCACCACATAGCAGTTTGCCCGCAAATATTTAGGGGTGTAGGCCTGCCACAGAGGAATGACCTCCGCGGCTACTTCGAACTGACCGTTCAGCAGGCCCTTGCCCATCGGTCGGGTGAGCACCTTACCGGCGTGCAGCCCGGCCCAGAGAAACTTGTAGCTATCCCGGCTAGCGGTGCCGAAGCCGCCATCCACGAAGGCTCCGTACTCCCACGGTTTGCCGGCCAGTAAGTCGGGGTTGGGTCCGACTGTTTGGGCGGGGAGCACCGCAGCCGTAAACGTCAAAATTAGCCCCGCAACGATTCGAGCAATATGTCTTCGGATAAGCGCGTTCCTCCAAGGTCCCTCCACTACGCTTCGCTTTGTCGAAAATCAAGCTGCGACCTCAGACTTTGAGTGGGTGGCCCAGGTCTCGCTTTTGAGACCTGGGTGTTCCGGCCAGGACCCGTTTGCGGGAGAAACCCAGGTCTCAAAATCGAGACCTGGGCCACCCACTTAATATTCGTCCGCGTCAGGATGAGGTTGGTTTAACCGGCAACTTCCTCGTACTGGGAAGCGTCGAGATCGAAGTTCGAGTAGACGTTCTGCACGTCGTCCAGATCCTCCAGGGCTTCGAGCAGACGGATCATCTGCGCGGCTACACTGCCCTCAAGCTTGGTGTAGGTGGACGCAATCATGGTGATCTGGGAGAGCGTGGTCTCCAACTTGGCTGCCTTGACCGCGCTGGCCACCGCGTCGTAGGCGGAGGGGTCGGTCAGAATCTCCCAGTTTTCGCCCTCGTCGTTCAGGTCTTCTCCGCCCGCATCGAGAACAATGTTCATTAACTTGTCTTCGTCGGCGGCTGCCTTGGGAATGGCGATCAAACCCTTCTTGGCAAACATGAAGCGAACCGAATTTGGTTCACCCAGGTTGCCCCCATTCTTGGAGAAGGCATGGCGAACTTCGCTGACCGTGCGGTTTCGATTATCGGTGGTGACTTCGACAATCAGAGCGACTCCGCCGGGGCCGTAGCCCTCAAAGGAGATTTCCTCGTAGATGGAACCGGGCAGTTCACCGGTACCGCGCTGGATGGCACGCTTGATGTTGTCCGCAGGCATGTTCTCGGCTTTGGCCGCGGCCACGGCGCCGCGCAGACGGGGGTTGGCATCCGGATCACCACCGCCCTGACGAGCAGCCATGGTGATTTCCCTGATGAGCCGGGTGAAGATCTTGCCCCGCTTGGCGTCCAGGGCGCCTTTTTTGTGCTTGATTGTGGCCCATTTAGAGTGGCCGGACATGGGTACCTCTACTGCCTGTAAGAAGGCGATTTCGAAAGGCGAGTATAGCACTTACAAACAGGGGCTTTCTATGGGGTGGGCCGCGGACGCCGGAAAGCATAAACCACGGCCAGCAACGGGGGAGCCAGCAAGATTCCCCAAAAGGGAATAACAATGCCCAGCACGATGGGAGCCAGGATCGAGGCCCATACGGGCACTCGGGTCACCCGTTTCAGGATGAGCGGTTGCAGCAAGAGTTGGTCCAGGACAACAATGACCGCGTACATGCCGAGCAGGATACACAACCGAACCATGCTGGGCTGGGTGACCAGGATGGAAAACGCCGGCCCCAGGAGAGCAATCACCCCACCGAAGTTCGGCACCAAGGTCATCAGGCCCGCGACCAGGGCCCAGACCGGAGCCAGCGGCACCCGCAGTAACAGAAGTCCGATCAGCCACAAAACCGCAACACAGAGCCCTTGGATGGTAACCGCCCTCCACCAGTTGACCAGCGCCTTACCGGCTGTCCGGAGATGCACTCCGGTGGTCGAAGCGGGCCGGCTCGTCAGGGCTGGCGGAACAGGCTCCAGCGCCTTCGAGTCATCCTGCGTGGGTGGGAGCTCTTCTGGCATGGGATCACCCATCTGCTGACGATACTCCTTGAAATACGGCAAAACCAAGCATCCTCCCAGGCACTCCTCCGCACAGACAAAACTGCTAGCCTATAGATATGAAATTCGGCGTGCTGGTTTTCCCTGGCTCCAATTGCGACCACGATACGTTTCATGCCCTGCATGACATCGCCGGTCAGCCGGCGACGTTTCTATGGCACGAGTCGGAGAACCTGGAGAACTGTGATGCCATCGTGGTCCCGGGAGGTTTTGCCTACGGGGACTATCTCAGAACCGGGGCGATTGCCCGCTTTTCGCCGGTCATGCAGTCGGTGAAGAAGTTTGCTGCCGGCGGCGGCCTGGTGCTCGGCATCTGCAATGGTTTCCAGATTTTGTGCGAAAGCGGTATGCTGCCGGGCGCCCTGCTGAGAAACGCCGGCCTGCGTTATATCTGCAAGCAGGTCCACGTGCGGACGGAGACCGCCAATAACCCCTTTACCCAGGCGCTCCATCCAGGCCAGGTATTGAAGATCCCGATCGGGCACATGGAGGGAAATTACTTCTGCGATCCGGCCACCCTGGCTGAGTTGGAGCGCAGCGAACGCATTGCATTCCGCTATTGCACTCCGGCTGGGGAGGTAACCTCCGCAGCCAACCCCAATGGATCCATTAGTTGCATTGCCGGAGTGCTGAACGAAGGTAACAATGTGCTGGGAATGATGCCCCACCCGGACCGGTCGAGCGAGACACAATTAGGCTCTTCGGACGGCTTGCTACTGTTTTCTTCGCTGGTCAGCGCGATGGCCAGATAAGTCAGGATCTTGATGATCGATATCCACCACCATTTGTTGTTCGGCTTGGACGATGGGCCCTCTGATATTGAAATCTCTGTGGCCATGGCAGAAATGTCAGCCCAGAACGGGGTCACGCACATCGTGTGCACGCCCCACTCCAGTGAGCATTTCAAGTTCGACCCGGCTTTGAACCAGGAACGGCTGGAATTGGTGCGCCGGCGTTTGGGCGGCCGAATCTCCCTTGGCCTGGGCTGTGATTTTCACCTTATGTTCGACAATATTGAGGATGCGATCGCCAACCCGGCGAAGTACTCCATCAATGGCAAGCAGTATCTGCTGGTGGAATTCCCGGATCACGGAATTTCGCAGAACATGAAGGAGATCTTCTTTAGGTTGGGGATGGCTGGGTTGACCTCAATTATTACCCATCCTGAGCGCAACCCGGTGCTCGCGCGGCACCCTGAAAAGATGGCCGACTGGCTGCGGGCGGGGTGCTTTATTCAGATTACGGCCGCATCCCTTACCGGGCGGTTTGGCAAGATTGCGCAGAAGGTTTCGCATGAGTTGCTGCGCCGGAATTGGGTCAATTTCATTGCCACCGATGCGCACGACCTTACTTCGCGGCCACCCATGCTGCGTGATGCATACCAGTTAGTTGCGGATAAGTATGGAACGGAAACCGCGGACCGGCTTTGCCTGCACAATCCGCATGCTGCGTATTTTGGTGAAAATTTGCCTCCTCAGCCGGAACCAGACGGACTGCACCCGGAACTGGACCCCAAGCATTCCTCAGGGCTGCTCAACAAGATGTTTGGGTGGTAGGTACGGTTTTCAACCCCGAACTCACGCCCAGAATGGGTGGGCCCAGTCTTTGGTCCGGGAGAGTGTGCATTTAAGCCCGCGAAAAAGCGCAAAATCTAAATTAAAGGTTTTAGAAACCCTTATTAGGCGAGCACAGGCTGGAAGAGTTGGGACCTAGTCCAGTCCCGAAGGGACGGCTGAGAGTAGCCCAGGACGCTAGTCCTGGGTTAGCTAGAGCCAGGACTAGTCCCGCAGGGACGACTGAGAATGTCCCAGGACTCCAGTCCTGGGTACACTTGCGGACTGTGCGTCCTCGCGTGAACTCGTCAACTCCTTAGCAATCCCAGGACGGCGTCCTGGGACATTCTCAGTCGTCCCTGGCGGGACTGTTTTTGGTTGTCATCACTACCCAGGACTTGCGTCCTGGGCTACTCTCAGCCGTCCCTGGCGGGACTCAGTTCGTAGGTGGAGTTCTCACGCAGGCTTCTTAGCCCTGAGAGCGGCTTCTTTACAGCCCTAATCCGCCGTCTACGGCCAGGATTTGTCCGGTGATGAAGTGCGGGCCCTGGGCAAAGAACAAAACTGCCTCGGCTACATCCGTGGTGGTGCCGTTGCGCTGCATGGGCGTCTTCTGGGCGAAATGCTCGTAGGCAGGATCAACCTCTCCATTCACGATCATGCCCGGCGCCACGCAGTTTACGCTGATCTCCGGCGCAAAGGCCTTGGCCATCGTCTGCGTCAACATATGCAGCGCAGCTTTTGAGGTGCAGTAATGCCCGTGCGTAGGCCAGGGATGCAGCCCGCCCAATGAACCGATGTTGATGATCCGTCCTTTGGATTTATGCAGGTGTGGATAGGCCGCCTGGGCCATAAGAAACGGGCCTCGCGTATTGGTCTCAAACATCCTGTCCCATTGAGGCACGGTGATCGATTGCAGGATCGCGGTTTCAAAGGTTCCCGCATTGTTGACCAGAAGGTCGAGCCGGCCGAACTGCTGGACGACGGCCGCAACGGCGTCCGCCACACTCTGCGGGTCACGCACGTCGCATCGCACTGCGGTTGCGCGGACGTTGACCCGGCGCAGGTCTTCGACCGTGGCCTGGGCCTCGGCTGCGGAATCTCTGTAGGTGATGGCAACGTCTGCCCCGGCCCCCGCCAGGCCCAGCGCCAGGCTCCTGCCGATTCGTTTCGCGGCGCCGGTCACCAGCGCTGTTTTATGTTGCAGGCTTTTCAATCTATTGCGGTAGGGGCGTTTGCTGAGACGGTTTGGCGCTGTTGGATTCGCCCTTCGGAGTGGTGGTGGTGGTCGATGTCCCTTTTGCGTCGCCGTAGAAGGAATACTGCTCGCCCGGCCTCTTCATCTTGACGACGATCTCTTTGCTGTCGGTTTCGATCTTGTAATCGTCGCCAAAGGTCTTCCAGCCGTCTGCAATTACCTGCAAACGCACGGTGTCGCCAATGGGGATCACGTCAATGGTGACCATGCCATCTTCGTTGCTTTTAAGCTCCAGTGCTCCCTTATCCTTATCGCCCTCCATGGGATGGAAGACGACAGCGGCGTTGGGGATGGGCTTACCGTTGGTGGCACGCAATACGGTGACTTTGATGGTCGCGGTGGCTGGCGGCGGGGTGTATTTGCGTCCATTATGCTGATCCGCACCCAGCAGTGGAATGCCGGCAAACAACAGCGCGGCAGCGAAGATTCTGCGGATGCCCATGGGAGGAAGTATAGATGATTTTGCCCAGCCCCGGCATTCATCATGAACAGAGCTTAATATTTGAGTGAATCTCACTCACATTTTGTTTTCCACCGCTTGACAAGCCCTGTAGGGCAGCCTATCTTAGCAATTGAAGAGCGAGAGTGCTAACGCCTTCGATGGATCTGGCGTATCGCTCTTAAATCACTACAGTTTTACTCGTAATACACCGCGAGGTAAACCCTCGTGCGAAGGAGAAGTAACGCAATGGCAACTGCAACCGCGTCCGTAGCTACCAGCTTCACCCCCCTTCACGACCGCATCCTGGTGCGCCGCGTCGAAGAGGGCGAATCGATTCGGGGTGGCATCATCATCCCTGACACCGCCAAGGAAAAGCCCCAGGAGGGTGAAGTGATTTCCGTTGGCAAGGGCAAGTCGAACGACGAAGGCAAAGTCTTCCCGCTCGACGTCAAGGCAGGCGACAGCATCCTTTTCGGCAAGTATTCGGGAACAGAGATCAAGATCGATGGCGAGGAATTCCTCATTATGCGTGAGGAAGAAGTGCTCGGCATTCTGAAGAAGAAATAAGCGCATTACGGCTAAGCCGGATGCGTTTTTTTACTGTTTGAAGGAGATAGAAGAATGGCAAAGCAAATTCTGCACGGAGAAGATTCGCGTCAGGCAATCCTGCGCGGCGTGAACACCCTCGCCGACGCGGTGAAGGTCACGCTCGGGCCCAAGGGCCGCAATGTAGTTATTGAGAAGAAGTTCGGTTCCCCGACCATCACCAAGGACGGCGTAACCGTTGCCAAGGAAATCGAGCTTAGGGATTCGCTCGAGAACATGGGCGCACAGATGGTGCGCGAAGTTGCCTCCAAGACTTCTGACGTGGCCGGTGACGGCACCACGACAGCAACGGTTCTGGCCCAGGCGATTTATCGCGAGGGTGTCAAGACTGTGGCTGCCGGCGCCAACCCGATGGCTCTGAAGCGCGGCATTGACAAGGCGGTTGAGGCCGTTGTCGGCAAGCGCGACGAGCATGGCACGGTGGTTGGCGGGGCACTGGCTAAGTTTTCCAAGCCGGTGACCGGCGAAATGATTGCCCAGGTGGGCACCATTTCGGCCAACAGCGATGCCACCATCGGCAACATCATTGCCGAGGCCATGAAGAAGGTCGGCAAGGACGGCGTAATCACGGTGGAAGAGTCGAAGACTCTGGAGACCCAGCTGGAAGTGGTCGAAGGTATGCAGTTTGACCGCGGCTACCTGAGCCCCTACTTCGTAACCGATCCGGATCGCATGGAAGTATCGCTCGAAGAGCCTTACATCCTGATCCACGAGAAGAAGATCAGCTCCATGAAGGATCTGCTTCCCCTACTCGAACAGGTTGCCCGCAACAGCAAGCCGCTGGTGATCATCGCTGAGGATGTGGACGGCGAAGCGCTGGCGACCCTGGTGGTCAACAAGCTGCGCGGCACTCTGAATGTGGCGGCCGTGAAGGCTCCTGGATTCGGGGATCGCCGCAAGGCAATGCTCGAAGACATCGCCAAGCTGACTGGTGGCAATGCAATTACCGAAGACCTCGGCATCAAGCTCGAGAACGTCAAGATCGAAGATCTTGGCCGGGCGAAGCGGGTCACCATTGACAAGGACAACACCACGATCGTCGAAGGCCGCGGGGACTCCAAGGCAATCGAAGGCCGGGTGAAGGAAATCCGCAACCAGGTGGAGAAGACGACCTCTGACTACGACCGCGAGAAGCTGCAGGAGCGGCTTGCGAAGTTGGTTGGTGGCGTGGCCGTCATCAAGGTGGGCGCGGCAACTGAGACCGAGATGAAGGAGAAGAAGGCTCGGGTTGAGGATGCCATGCACGCGACTCGCGCTGCGGTTGAGGAAGGCATCGTCCCAGGCGGTGGTGTGGCTCTGCTGCGCTCCGGCAAGGATGTCGATGAGCTGATCAAGAAGCTTGAGGGTGACGAGAAGATCGGTGCAACGATCGTTCGCCGCGCGCTCGAAGAGCCTCTTCGCCAGATCGTTGGCAATGCGGGTGAGGAAGGTGCGGTGATCGTGGGTAAGATCAACGATAACAACAATCCTCACTATGGTTACAATGCCGGCACCAACAAGTTCGAGGACCTGGTTGCGGCCGGTGTCATCGACCCCACCAAGGTAACGCGCACTGCACTGCAGAACGCGGCCTCGATCGCCGGCCTTATGCTGACGACCGAAGCCATGGTTGCCGATATCCCTGAGCCGAAGCAGAGCGCTCCGGCCGGTGGTCACGGCGGCGGCGGTATGGGCGACATGTACTAAGAAGAAAGCAGTTTGTTACAAAGGAGGCCACCCGCAAGGGTGGCCTCTTTGCTTTTGTGATGACCGGTTGTGAGATTGTTAGACAAGTGAGGTGGTGGATGCAGCGTTGCGGCTGCTGGTAAGAACTCACTCGCAGACCGGTATCCGCCGGCTTCGCGGCAAGGTGCGCTGGCACGGCGATCTGAACAAGTCTCGTCGAGGCCGGATCTAAAACGGGAAATCAAACTGCTCTCCCACCTTAAGTCCACACACCCCAGTCGCAGCTGCCAAGGTAAGCAACTACCCTCTCCTTGTCATCCCGACCGGAGCTCCGAAGGAGCGTAGTGGAGGGATCTGCAGTTCTTCCACTGCAACCGATCTTCAGGAATAGCAGCTACTACTTGCTTCCGTGTCCCAAAGAGAATCGCAAGCCCACGCGAAAAGTGAATGGCAGCGAAGGATATCCGATGGGGCCGATCCGCTTATTGCTGGTCAGGTTGTCCAGTTGCGTGTAAGCGGCGAGCCAGGACAAGATTTGATAGCTCCCGCCAAGATCGAGCTTGGTGTAACCGAAGTCCAGATTTCGATTGGGCAAGAGCAGCTAGTTCCCTCCCGTCAGATCACGGCCGGCCAAAAAAGTGGAATCGTCGCTGCGGGTCGCGAACGCTGCCGTGAACCCTACCGAAAATTGCTCGCCGTTATAGCTCACCGCAGCGTAGTCGGTATTGGGCGGACGGTTAAAGGGACGGTCAAGGTCGCCTGCATCGCCGATCAGGCTTTCCAATGCCTGGCGCTGGCTCACATTTAACTGCGGCAGCAGCGCCGGCACTTCCGTCGCCGGCACGGGCTCGATCTGTCTGCCGTACTGATTGTGGAAATAACTGACCCGCAACAGACCGCGCTCGCCGAGAAAGCTCTGTGCTACGCCGCCCTCATAGGTGCGGGATTGCTCTTCCACCACCGGAGTAATGTGGAACTGCTGGATCGCTGCCTCACCGCCTGGCTGAGTCAAAAGGAAGTTGTGCAGGCTGCCGAATTGCTCATCCAGCGAAGGCTCCTGGCAATCGGTGCTGTACTGCGGAACGATCGACGACCCTGATGACGCGAAATTCTATCTCATTGGTTCCGCGACACTTATATACATTGAGCTCTCCTTAGCGTACGCAATACTCCGTTTCTTGAAGTGAGGCCATTCCGGCGCCGCTGAGCACAATCGATAGGGAATAATCAGCTCGCGATCGCTTGGCAGCGTACAGAGATAGACGCTCAGAACAAAGACAATGTGTCTCACTTTGAGCTAGTGAACACTCAGAAGCAGTGCTATCGTGAGGCACCGATCCGCTGATCTGTTGCCAGTGGCTCGCCGTAGCCGCCCAGGAGTCGCGCCCATGAGAACCGGATTTTTCGCGGCAGTCTTATATTTCCTTTCAGAACCTGAACGCCGGCACGACCTCCACAGCGCGCGCACTTGGTTCGAGGGAACATGGCCCGAAATCTTAGCCGAACTGCTGTTTGCCTTTGTCGCTATCTTCATCTATCGAACGCTAGAACTCCTGAAGAGGGAGCGACAGCAAATATCAGCGTGGTGGAACCGGGTGAAGTCGGGGAGAAAGCTGATTCTTCTCTGGTTGGATGCCGATGTCGCAACGGCTCGCCACCTGGTAAATCAGCTGAGAAACAACCTTCCCCATGTTCGGATTCGAGCGCTGGATGCTCCCAGCGAAATCATGTTGTATCCACTCCGGAAGTCGGTAGTTGAGGCTGTGATCCTGATTAGTACAGATGTGACGAAGCTCTCATCCGAAGATACGATCCGGGATGATATCGAACGACGGGTCGATAGATATGTTCTCGACGGCGGCGGACTCGTCGCGGGCCACGACATTATCTACCATAGAACCAGAAATACTCTCCTGACGAAGGCCTTCGGCGCAACGATTGAACGATTCGATGATAAAGAAGTTGATAACAAGAAAATCCCCATTAAGTATGAAAAAACATCGGCTGCAACAAAGGATCCGATCTGGAGAAGATTGCCGGATCATTTCAATCTCGACGACGACGAGTTACTTGTAACTAGTTGGACTAAGGGAGCAAGCATTCTCTTCACAGAAGAAGGCGTCCCCGAACGTGCACTGGTAGTCGCGCGCACACATGACAAAGGTCGACTGGTGTGGTTGAACAGTTGTGACCGCGGCAAATCGGGATTGGCTAAGAGTATTGGAGATCCGAGTAGAGAGTTCGTAAATCTGTTGACCGCGTCGGTGCAATGGGTCGCAAAGCGGAGGCCGCCCCCCATAGGAGCACCGCTGATTGGCGCACACCGCGGAGTGGCGGGCTCAGGTGGAGAGAATACGTTAGCGGCGTTCGGCGAAGCTATTCGGCAACGCGCCGACTTTATCGAGACCGATATCCGTAAGACGAAGGACGGGATATTAGTCCTTCATCACGATGAAAAAATAGGCTTCGCGTACATTGCGGAGACATCGTTTTCAGATCTGCAGAGCATAGCTTCAGTGCGCAAGCGGCCATTGGCCAAGCTAGAAGAGTTGCTGGCGTTAGCCAAGGACCGTATCATGCTGGACCTCGAACTAAAAGAGTCAGGCTACGAAGGCGAGATAGTAGCGTTGCTCCAAAAACATCAGGTGGATACAGACGACTTCGTCGTGACATCTTTTCTGGAAGAAGCAATACGTCAATTCAAGAACGCTTACAAAGAGGCAACGTGCGGTTTGCTGGTCGGAAAACGGTCGTGGTGGAGGGAGTGGTTTCTCCTGCGTCGTGTCGAACGCTCCGGCGCCGATTTCGTCGCTGCAAACGACCGACTCGTGCGGCTATGGTTTGCGCGAAGGATGGCGCGCCACGATCATCCGGTGTGGGTCTGGACCGTGAACGATCCGGCCCGCATAGCAAGGCTACTTCGAACCACGGGCGTCGAAGCCGTGATCACCGATATAGTAACAACGGCAAAAACCGAGCAGGAGACGGCGCGCAGCTCGTGATGTTCTTGAATGAATGCCGGATTCTATTCCTGGTAAAAGCCGGACGGTAAAAGCAGGACAGACGGACAGTGTGTCGGAGTAATCGATATTTGCGTGCACGAACCGCAACATGCGGCGCACGATGCATCGTTCAGCTACAACATATGGTGTGCAGAATTCTATCTCCGACACACTGTCCGTCTGGTCAGTAATTTCGGTCGCTAATTTCGTCTGGTCACTATTTGGTCACTAATTTCCATAGATAGGCGAAGCCGCCGTGTGAGAACCCGCGCCACGGCAAGCGCGCGACGCCGAACGCGAAAGCTGGCGACGGCAGTTTGACAACTGGCATCACGCCGGACTCTCAGGCCGCGCACGGTGGTATCGCCCTCCATAACCGCAGGTATTACCATCAAGCATATGCAGACGATCTCACTGAAGATCTCCGATGAGCTTCTGGCCGAGCTGGAGCGTGCGGCCAAGGCGAAGCGCGTCGCAAAATCCGTAGTTGTGCGCGAGAGCCTGGAAGCAGCTCTGCGTCCGCGCGCCCGCGGCCGCACAGCTTCGAGTTTCGACCTGGCCGCCGATCTCGCCGGCTCGCTCTAAGGATTACC
>Ga0302325_10021987_pt1 | contig 13351 bp, 13 predicted proteins | sample Palsa_T0_2_FD_201948 | JGI IMG/M metagenome (GOLD analysis project Ga0302325, IMG submission 201948) | Peat permafrost microbial communities from Stordalen Mire near Abisko, Sweden - Palsa_T0_2 | ecosystem: Environmental > Terrestrial > Soil > Palsa > Peat permafrost | place: Sweden: Abisko... | reverse complement strand
CGGGTGGCGTGTTCTGGCCCGCGCTCATCGCCCAGGTCGTCGGCATGTACGCCGCCATCTCGGGCCTGTCGGCCACCTTCACGCTGCCCCACTGGCTGAACGAGCTCACGTTCCACACGACGGATTATCCGGCTAACTTCGGCGCCGACTTCAGTGTGTTCCTGGGCTTCGGCGTCGGCGGTCTGCTGTACGCGGTCCTCGCCTACCGCAGCGTGCGCAAGCAAGCCGACGAGCAGGACGTCCTGCTCAAGGCGGAGGGGCTCTTGTAGCTACCCCCAGAACTCGACGAGGGCGCCACTGCCGTCGTCGGCGGGCCGGAACAGGGGCATCGACCCGAGGGCGCGGACCATGTCGGCGTCCGCGCCCAGGGCACTGCGCCAGCCGCTGCCCTCGGTCATCAGGGTGCCGATCACGACCGGCTCCGCTCCGGTACGACGGAGCAACCGCAGCGCGGCCAGCGTCGACGCCCCGGTCGAGATGATGTCGTCGACCACGGCCACACGGCGTCCACGTACGGCGGGCACCCGGGCCGGGTCCATGCGCAGGCGTTGCGGTTTCTCGGTGGTGATGGAGGTCACCGGCTCGGCCCACGTCTCGCCCAAGTGGATCTTCGGCGTCTTGTGCAGGATCACATAGTCGTCGAGCCCCAAGGCGCGACTGGCCTCGATGGCCAACGGTATGCCCATGGTGGCGACCGAAACCACGATCTCGGGTGCGGCCGGTCGCATCAGGTCGGCCAACTCCCTTCCCGCCACCTCGGCGAAGGCCACGCCGTGATCGACGCAGATCAAGAGAGCGATGGTGAGATCGTCGGACAGGGGCACCAGCGGGAGATCGACCGTCTGGCTCCCGACGGTGGTGGTGTAGGTACGATCGACGCTCATATGCCCATGACTCTCGCCGGGACGCTCCGTGTCCGCAAATGAGCCGCTCACCGAGGCAGTGGCCCGGGATTTCCTGACGGTCGCCCTCGAAGAGGCGCGGATCGGTCTCGCCGAAGGAGGCATCCCCATCGGTGCGGCCCTGTTCCATCGTGACGGGACGCTGCTCGGCCGGGGCCACAATCGTCGCGTCCAGGATGACGACGCCTCGACCCACGCCGAGACAGCCGCCTTCCGCAACGCCGGCCGCCGTCGCCACTATGCCGACTGCGTGATGGTGACCACCCTCTCGCCCTGCTGGTATTGCAGCGGGCTGATCCGACAGTTCCAGATCGGCACGGTCGTCGTCGGCGAGTCGGAGAACTTCACCGGAGGTCACGACTGGGTGGCCGAGCACGGGACGACGGTCATCGCGCTCGACGACCGTGATTGCATCGACTTGCTCGCAACGTTCATCGCCGCGCATCCCGCACTGTGGGACGAGGACATCGGTCTCTAGAGGACATCGGGCTCTAGAGGAGATCGGGCTCTCGTCGTCCCTCTCTGCTGCCCCTACAGCGGGTGCAGCATCCAGACGTTCGGCTCCCAGTAGTCACCGACTCCCCCGGCCACGGTCAGGGGAGCCAAACCACCGGGAAAGACGTACTCGCCCTCGAATGGGAGTGCCATGTCGATCCAGGACTCCCAGTCGGACGTCGGTGCGTTGATGTGCATCGAGTGCGGCTCGGCGCGGATTGCCCGTGCTCCCAGCCGGGCGTGGACGCGCATCCAGGGGTCGAAGGGAAGCCCGTCGTCCCGGCACCACGCGGCGTACCGCTCGATGGGGAGCAAGGGGTAGCGGTCCTTCCACGACGGCCGGACCGGCGCCACCAAGAAGCGCAGGCCGGCCCGGCGCGCCAGGGCAGCCATCGACAGAAGGAGCAGACGGCTCAGCCCCGTGCTCTGGTAAGCGGTATCGACCTCGGCTGCGAGGGCCGACAGGGCTGTCGGCGCGTCCGGCTCGTCCAGCGCCCGCAACCCCGCGGCGTCGATCCCGGCCGGGAGGTCCTCGACACTTCCATTCCAGCGGAACGGGATGGTCCGGATACGAGCGACCACGCCATCGGTCCGTCGATCGAGGAAGAGTGCCTGCAGATCCGCGTAGCGGGGGAACAGCGCCCGGAAGTATCGGCCCGAGTCGGTGCCATGGTGGTTGTACTCCGGCCAGACGCCGGCCAAGATCCTGTCGGCCGAGGTCCGCTCCCAAAGCTCGGGCCGCTCCGCCGCGGTGAACGCCGCGAGCCACCCTGGTGCGTCAGCGGGCGTCTGCACGCCGGCACCCTGCCAGAACGCGGCTCAATCCGGCGGACCGAACAACCGGTCCCCGGCGTCACCGAGGCCCGGCACGATGTAGCCCACGTCGTTGAGCTCGGGGTCCACCGCGGCGCAATACATCTGCACACGCGGGTGGGCGGCCCGGAACACGGCGATGCCGGGCACCGAGGCGATGATGCACAGGGCGATCACCTCTCTGGCGCCGCGCTGGCGCACCATGTCGCATACCTGGACCAGCGAGCCGCCCGTGGCCAGCATCGGATCGCACACGATCACCCGGCGACCGCTGAGCTCCCTCGGGAGGCGATTGAGGTAGACCTCGGAGTGCAGTGTCGCTTCGTCACGCCGCAGTCCCACATGCGCCACCTCTGTCAGGGGCACGACCTCCTGGATGGCCTGGACCATCCCCAGCCCCGCTCGCAACACCGGAACCACGAGGATGGTCTCGACGACGCGGCGCGCCGACGCACCGTCGACGACCGGGGTGTCCACCAGGACCTCGGCGGTGCCCAGATCCCGGAGTGCCTCGTAGGCCAAGAACCCGGTGATCTCCCCGACCAGCTGGCGAAACGCGTCGCGGTCGGTGTGCTTGTCGCGCAACGCCGCCAGCCGGTGTTCCAGCACGGGATGCTCCACCACCGTGACGGCCACCACATCGGCGTTCCCGCTCATCGCGCGCCGCCCGCCGCCGTGGACACCAGATCGGACAGCACGCGCCGCAACTCCAACGTGGTCCGGTCGGCCCGGGTGTGCACCTCGGCCGTCCGCTCCAGGGGCAGGACCAATTCGCCGAATGCCTCCTGTATGCAGAGGTCCTCGCGCAGCACCTCCAGCTCGAAGTCGACGGCCTCGGCCATACGGTCGGCGTCCCCCGACAGATCGTCACGCCACAGCGTGGTGAAGAGGCGGCACGACTCCGCCGATTGCGGCTGGATGAAGAAGCCGATCACATTGGAGCCCCCGGCCTCTACGAAGTCGATGCGGAGACGAAGGTGGAATGGCGCACTGAGCCGATAGGCCAGCCGGCGCGTCTGCACCAGCGGCCGCACGCCTGCCGCCACGCCGGGGTCCTCGCGATTGGCGAAGGAGTGCTCGTAGGACATGGTGAACGACCAGTCCTCGCGGGCGACGGCATACTGCGGCACCTCCGCCGCCTCATCGGCGCCAAAGGTGCCGGCATGGACAAAGGGGAAATGCGCCACATCGAGGAAGTTGTCGGCGAGCAGCCCGGCGGACGCCCGGGCGACCAGCGTGGGAAGCTCCCCCGCTTCGAACGACGGATCGTCGGCCTCGGGGATCGAACCGAGCGGTGCGATGGGATCTTCAGGGGCCAAGAACACCATGCCGTGCGCCTCGACCAGCCCGGCGGGTGGCGTGAGCCGGGCGGCGGGAGGCAAGGCGGCTCCGGGACCGAGCGCGGGGATCTCCACGCATCGGCCGTCTGCGTCGAAACGCCAGCCGTGATAAGCGCACTGGATGACATCCGCCGCACACCGCCCGATCGACAAGGGCGTGAGCCGGTGGGGGCAGCGATCAGCGAACGCCACGATGCGCCCGCCGGCGCGGTAGAGCACCCATGGCTCGCCCAGCAGCAGCACCTGGTGCGGTTGCTCGGTCACCTCGGACGGCCGGGCCACCGGATGCCAGCAGTGCCGCAGGGCGGGGTCGACGTTGGAAAGGACGTGGCCCATGGTGAACCACCCTGGTGCGTCGCAGCCGCCACCGTCAAGAACGGGTCAGACCAACTACAGTCCGGCGATGATCCTCGATCGCTTCACCGTGACCGACCAGGTGGCCATCGTCACCGGGAGCGGCCGTGGCATCGGCGCCGCCGCCGCCGTGGCCCTGGCCGAGGCCGGAGCCGACGTCGTCCTCGCCGCCCGGACCGAAGAGCAGCTGCGCGACGTGGCCAAGAAGATTGAGGCAGCCGGTCGCCGGGCGGTCGTGGTCCCGGGTGATCTCTCCGACATCGAGCTCATGAGCTCGCTGGCCCAGACCGCCTGGGACGAGCTGGGCCGGGTCGACATCGTCATCAACAACCTGGGGGGCACGATGCCACGCCCCCTGCTCGACACGTCGCCGCGCGCCCTCGAGGAGGCGTTCCACTTCAACGTGGGCGCCGCCCATGCGCTCGTGCGCGCCGCCGTCCCCTTCATGCTGCAAGGCGACCGGCCGGGCGGATCCATCGTCAACGTCTCGTCGGTCACCGGGCACGTGGCGGGTCGGGGATATCTGGCCTACGGCACGGCCAAGGGTGCACTGGAGCAGTACACCCGGCTCGCCTCCCGGGATCTGGCGCCGCGCATCCGGGTCAACGCGGTCGCGCTGGGCTCGATCGCCACCTCCGCCCTCGACATCGTCATGTCCAGCGACGAGCTGCGCACCACGATGGAGGAGGCAACCCCCTTGCGCAGGATCGGTGACCCCGAGGAGATCGCAGCGGCGATCCTCTTCTTGGTCTCTTCCGCCGGGGCGTTCATCACCGGGAAGATCCTCGAGGTGGACGGCGGCCTGCAGTCGGTGAACCTCGAGTTCGGTCTCCCGGACCTCTAGCGCACACCGACGCCCGCCCCTCTCCTCGAGAATCCAGAAAGGGAACACCGTGACCTATCGCGTCGTCCAGTGGAGCACCGGCAATGTGGGACGCCACGCCGTGGCCGGCATCGATGCCCATCCCGAGCTGGAGTTGGTCGGGCTCTTCGTCTCGGATCCGAACAAGGTCGGTCGCGACGCGGGCGAGTTGGCCCGGTTGGGCCGGACCCTCGGCATCACGGCGACGAGCGATGTCGACGCACTCCTGGCGCTCCGCCCCGATTGCATCGTCCACACCGCAATGGCCGACGACCGCCTGGGGGAGGCGATCGCCGACCTGGAGCGCTTCCTCACCGCTGGAATCAACGTCGTTTCCTCCGGACCGGTGTTCCTCCAATTCCCGGCCGACGGCGACCCCATGGCTGCCCCGCTGCACACCGCGGCGAAAGAGGCCGGGGTGTCCCTCTTCGTCAACGGCATCGACCCCGGCTTCGCCAACGACATCCTGCCCCTGGTGCTCTCGGGGATCAGTGAACGGATCGAGGAGGTCCGCTGCTCCGAGGTGCTCAACTACGACACGTACAACCAGCCCATGGTGCTCTTCGACATCATGGGGTTCGCCCGCCCCCTCGATCACGTCCCCATGCTGCTCCTCCCGGGCGTTCTCACCATGGCCTGGGGCAGCGTGGTGCGCTTGATCGCAACCGGCCTCGGCATAACCGTGACCGACATCGTCGAGTGGTACGAGCGCGAACCGGCCCCGGAGGACTTCGAGATCCCCGCCGGCCCGGTTCCCAAGGGAACGGTCGCCGCGCTGCACTTCGAGGTGCGCGGCATGGTGGGTGACAAGGCGGTCGTGGTGCTCGAACACGTCACCCGCCTCCGGGACGATCTGGGGGCGACGTGGCCCCAACCGGCAGGAGACGGCTGCTACCGCGTGGAGATCACCGGCGAACCCAACTACACGCTCGACCTCCAGCTCATGGGCACCGACGGTGACCACAACACGGCCGGGCTCAAGGCCACGGCCATGCGGTTGGTCAACGCCGTCCCGGCCGTGATCGATGCCAAACCCGGCTTGATCACCGCACTGGACCTCCCGCTGGTCACCGGGCGAGGCCTCGTCGTGACCGCGCCGGGCCCGCCGACCAGCGGTTCTTAGAAACTCCTAGAGAATTAGAGATCTCTAGAGAAGGAGTACAACCCGGCCAACAGGCGCCGCAGCGCGGGCGGGATCGGCTTGGTGGTGCCGGCCGGCGGCTTCACCACCGTGTCCGTCGCGTTGTAATGGGAGAACCGGACGGATCCGGTGAGGGCGGCGTCCTGCCCCTTGCGGGCAGGCATGGTGACGGCGACGAGCCGGCCCTGGCGGTCCACCCAGACCGTGGCGGCGATCGTCAGGCCGGCCATGGACTTGGCGTCCTGGGTCATGGCGGGCGAGAGCTCGGGCACCACCTTGAGCAATTGGGCCAGGGTCAGGTCCACCTCGGCGCCCGTCGCCGACGTGCCGTCGATGGTCCGGGAGCCGAGTCGATGGACCGCCTGCTGGCCCGTCAGCTCGTGGAGCAGGATCTTGGCGTAGCTGAGCGCCACCGCCGACTGGGAGAGCGCGGTGTCGACCGTCCGGCGCTGCGACGCAGTCGTCGCGATGGACAGGCTTTGCGCGCCCATGGCCACGGCGGACCACGACGACGGCACCGTCATGTAGGCGCGGTCATCCACCCATTCGGTGTGGAGCTTCACGGGGCTCTGCGTCGGCGCGTGAGCGGCATCGGCATCGGGATCGTCATCGTCAGCGGCATCGGCCGCAGACGCCGCGCCGCGGAGTGCACTGCCGGGCACGGTGACGTCGGCCTCGATCGTGTGGTGGGCGAAGTTCAGCTGGCCCTGGACGAGGAGATGCTCGGTGGTCTTCCCGCGGAGGGTGACGTCGAGGTTCATGGCGAAGGACACGCTGGTGGCGACGGCGGCACTTGTGGCACTGACGTCGTTGGCGTCGCCGAACGCGCTGGCCCCCTCGGCCGTGCCGGCTTGGAACGATGTGAGGGCAATCACGGCGATGCCGCCCAGTGCAGCGGCGCCCCCGAGGGTGATGAGCCTGGCGAGACGAGGTGCTTCGGTGCACGTCAAGTGACGGCTGTCCCTCCTCCGTTGTCGCCGTGTCCACGGTAGATGAGGGTTCGGGGAAAGTCCGGTCGGGCGGAGCGTTGCCAACTGGCGGAGCGTTTTCAGCGAACGGAGCGTTGCCAATTAACGGAAGTCGCGGCTTGCCGGTACCGCGGTCCCCACCACCAAGGCCTCGACCCGCTCGGCCGTAAGGTTGACCGTGCCCTGTCCCAATTCGAGTCGGCCCCGGATGAGGAGCACCGGCGAGTGGCGTGCCACCGGCTTCCAGCGCGCCCAGGCGCCGCGCGAAAAGATCACGTTCACATGGCCGGTCTCGTCCTCGAGGTTGACGAAGACCGCGCCGTGCGCCGTCTCGGGATGCTGTCGGTGCGTCACCACGCCCGCCACCGACACCCGATCCCCGTGGGCACACCCGGGAAGATCCCGGGCGACGACCACCCCCATGGCCTCGAGCCGCTCCCGGGCCAGGTGCATCGCCGTTTGCTCGGGCGCCAGTCCCAGGGCCCACAGGTCATCGCCCACCGAGTCGTACAGGGTTGGCACGGGCAGGGGCGGCGCCTCGGCCCCCACCACAATTCCGGGCAAGCGGTCCGGGGTCCCCTGAGCGGCCGCGCCGGCTGCCCACAGCAAGCGGCGGCGGGACGCCGCGCTGGTGTGCTCCCCCGTATCGAGCGCGCCCGCCGCGGCCAGCGTCTCGAGCTGTGCCCGCGACACCCCGGCCCGCCGCACCAGGTCCTCGCCTCCGGTCCAGGGACGCCCGGCCACGATCCGCTCCGCCGCCGCCTCACCCACCCCACGCACCGAAGCCAGCCCCAACCGCAGAACCGGATCTAGAACCGGATCTGCTCCCGGATCTGCTCCCGAACCCGAGCCCTGGTCCTCTACTTCCAGGGAGGCCCCCACCTCGGAGCGGTTCACGTGCGGCCGGCGCACGGCCACCCCGTGGCGGCGGGCGTCGGCCACCAGGGACTGGGGGGACCAGAACCCCATGGGCTGGGAGTTGAGGAGGCCCGCGGTGAACGCCGCCGGGTAGTGGAGCTTGATCCAGCTGCTCGCGTAGACAAGATGCGCGAACGACACCGAGTGCGACTCGGGAAAGCCGAAGTTGGCGAAGGCGGCCAATGCGGCGAAGATCTGGTCCGCCACCTCGCCCGCCACCTCACGCTCGGCCATGCCCGCGTAGAGCCGGGCCCGCATCTTCTCCATGCGGGCGGCCGACCGCTTGGCCGCCATGGCCTGGCGCAGTTCGTCGGCCTCGGCCGCGCTGAACCCGGCGATGGCCACCGCCATCTCCATCAGCTGCTCCTGGAACAACGGGACGCCGAGCGTCCGGCGCAAGATGGGCTCGAGCAGCGGGTGCAGGTAGGTGACCTCCTCCTCGCCCCGTCGCCGGCGGATGTAGGGATTGACGGCGTGACCCTGAATGGGCCCGGGCCGGATGAGGGCCACCTCGATGGCCAGGTCGTAGAAGCAGCGCGGTTCGACCCGGGGCAGCGTCCCCATCTGGGCCCGGCTCTCGACCTGGAAGACCCCGACCGTGTCGGCGCGGCACAAGAGGTCGTAGACCGCAGGCTCCTGGGGCAGCTGGGCCAGATCGACGGTGACCCCGTGGAACTGGCCCACCAGGTCGACCATGCGGTGCAGCGCTTCCAGCATGCCCAGCCCGAGCAGGTCGAATTTCACCAGCCCGATGGCGGCACAGTCGTCCTTGTCCCACTGCAGCACGCTGCGCCCGGGCATGCGCCCCCACTCCACGGGGCAGACCTCGATCACCGGCCGGTCGCACAACACCATCCCGGCCGAGTGGATGCCCAGATGGCGCGGGCGATCCAACACCTCGGCCGCCAGCTCGGCCACCAGCGGGGGGATACCCTCGCCCCCACCATCGACAGCCGCTCCCACCGCTGCGGTCGCCTCCGCCCCCCGGCTGACCCGGTCGATACCCGCGGCCCAGCCGTCCACCTGCTCGGGGGTGAATCCGAAGGCCTTCCCCACGTCGCGCACGGCCGAACGGGGGCGGTAGGTGATGACGTTCGCCACCTGCGCCGCGTGGCGGCGCCCGTAGCGCTCGTACACGTACTGGATGACCTCCTCGCGCCGGCCCGATTCGATGTCCACATCGATGTCCGGTGGCCCGTCCCGGGCCGGGGACAAGAAGCGCTCGAAGAGGAGGCCGAGATCGACCGCGTCGACGTTGGTGACCCCGAGGGCGTAACAGACGGCCGAGTTGGCGGCCGAGCCCCGGCCCTGACAGTAGATGTCGAGCTGACGGCAGACCCGTGCGATGTCCCAGACGACCAGGAAGTAACCGGCGAACCCCAGGCCGCCGATGACCTCGAGCTCGTGCTCGATCTGGGTCCACGCCCCCTTCACCCGCTCGTCGTGCGGCGGGCCGTAGCGCTCGATGGCCCCCTCGGTCACCAGCTGGCGCAGGTACCCCTGCTCGTCCATCCCCTCAGGTACGGGGAAGTCGGGCAGTCTCGGGGCCACCAGGCGCAGGTCGAAGGCGCAGGCCAGGCCCAACTCGCCCGCCCGCTCGACCACCCCGGGCCAACGGGCGAAGCGCCGGAGCTGTTCATCCGCCCCCCGCAGGCATGCCGCCGGGGCCGAGGGGAGCCAGCCTTCGAGCTCGGCCAGCGGCCGGCGGGCCCGGATGGCGGCCAGGGTCGTGGCCAGGCGGAACCCGGCCGGCGTGGCGTAGTGCACGTTGTTGGTGGCCACGGCGTCGACCCCCCACTCCGCAGCCAGGAGGGCCAGCGCGTCGTTGCGCGCCGTGTCGAGCGGGTCACCGTGATCCCACAGCTCCACCGCCACGTTGGCCCGCCCGAACGCCTCCACCAGCCGGCCCACCTCCCGTGCGGCCGCCCGCGGCCCCGCCTCCATCAGCGCGGCGGCCACCGCTCCCTTCCGACATCCGGTCAGCACGAGCCAGTGATCCTGCGCCGCCGTGGCCAGAGCGTCGAGGGTGAAGACGGGACGCCCCTTCTCCCCGCCCTCGAGGTGGGCCTCGGCCAGGACGGTCGACAACCGGGCGTAGCCCTCGGGGTCTCGGGCCAGCACAATGAGGTGCGCCCCGCTCGGATCGGGCTCACCGGTACGCGGTCCGGCCGGCGCCAACGTGACCTCGGTCCCGAACACCGTCGGCAAGCCGCAGGCGCGGGCGGCCTCGGCAAAGCGCACCACCCCGTAGAAGCCGTGATGATCGGTCAGCGCCAGCGCGGCCAGTCCCAGCCGGTGGGCCTCGGCCACCAACTCCTCGGGATCGCTGCTGCCATCGAGAAAGCTGAAGCCCGAATGGGCGTGCAGCTCGGCGTAGACGGGCCGTTCAGCCATGCCGGTACTCAGTCAGCCGGTACTCAGTCAGCCGGTACTCAGTCATAGAGTGCCTCGATCCACCACTGCGCCCGCTCGGTGCACAGCAGCCGGGCCACCCCATCGGCCGTCACCACCTGCACCCGGGCCCGGCGTCGCCGCACCGACCACCAGCGCTCGGTCACCGGCCAGGGGCCGGCCCACGCCGTGATGGGCTGCCATGGCCCGCCCTCGACCGACAGCCGAGCCGGCTCGCTGTTGAGCAACCCCCGCCCACTCACCCCTATCGCCCGCCCGGTGTCGTCCACCACCTCCGCCTGTCGGGGGACCCGGAGCACGAGGGTGGGCGAAGGAGGCGGCAACCGGCCGGGCCAGGGAGGTACGCCGCCCGTGGTGGCCGCGGCGGCCTCCGGGCTTCCCCAGGGCACCAGCGCAGCCTGCTCCGCCGGGTCGCGCCCACCTTGGATCCGCCCGAGCAACACGGCCTCGATGCCCAACCGCTCCTGCACCCGGGCGAAGGAGAGAGCAGCCCGGGTGTCCGCCGCCGATGCGCCACCGAAGAAACCGGGCTGATAAGGCGGCGGCTCGACGCCCAGGTCGGGATCCTCACCCCGGGCGACGCGCAGCCGGCGCTCGATGGACCGGTCACGGAGCCCCACCAACTCGCCGCTCTCGCCCCGGGCCACTTTGTGACAGGCGGCGGCGTCGGCCCCGAAACGATCCGAGACATGCGGAGGCGGCAGGGCGGCGAACTGCCCCAACGTGGTCACCCCGAGCCGCTGCAGGGTGACAGCCAAATCGGGCCGGGCCAGGGTGGCCACCGACCAGGGCGCCAGGAACTGGCACACGTCTCCCGCCGGGACGATCAGACGGGAGCGGGCGGCCAGAATCGCGGCGAAGAGCCCGTCGGCCACGCCGACGTGGGCGTCCTCTCCCACGGCCTCGACCAGGAGGGGCACAACCATCTCCTCTCCGCCGAAGAACCGGGCCGGCCCGCGCGCGGGCAGGGCGCAGACGCCGAGCCGGACGGGATGAACCCAGGGACACAGTTCCCCGGCGCGGACGACCACCTGCACGAAGCGCCGGGCTTCCTCTCCACGTGGCCCCTCTTGTTGAAGCTCGGGACACCAGACGACGACCAACCGTTCCAATTCCATCGCTTCACCTCAGGCCGCCTCGGGCCCATCACCGGAACCGGCTCCCGCCGGTTCGTCCTCGCTCTGTGTCGTCGCAGCGACCACCCCCGACCCGGCGGGAAGCCAGAGCGAGCACTCGAGGGCCCGACCGGCCGACCGGCGCCCGCTCACCCGCACCTCGGCTCGCCGCCCCTGCAGGTGCCCGTGGCCGCGGCCGACCCCTTCCCACGCGATCGCCCCCACCGACAGGGCCAGGTCGCCCCCTTCGGGCCACTCGTTGACGTGGTCCACCAGCACCACCAGCGCCGTCTGGCGCTCCCGGGCCCGGGCGCTCAGATGGCGGGCTGCCGTCTGGCGGGCCCGACCGGGCGGACGCACCAGGACGACATCGACACCGGGCAGCAGATCGCCCGTCGCCTCGGCCCACCCGCTGCCCGGATGCGGCACGAAGACCACCCGGCGCAGATCGATGCCCAGCTCGGCCGCCGCCACCACGCCGGGATCGGGGAGGCCGACGGCGGCGCACCAGCTCCCCGCCTGCGATGCCGCCGCCAGCAACGCCAGCGCCAACGTGGTCGCCCCGTGCCCGGGCAACCCCGCGACCGTGGTCGTCGTCCCCCGGCGCAACGCACGATCGGGGAAGAGAACGGCCAAGGAGGGCGGCACCGGCAGGAGCCGGCCGGCCACCGGCGTAGTGGGGCGGACCCGATCGGCCAACCCGACCGGGAGCTCCCGCGAGCGGCGGGCAGGGCCCGTCTGTGGACTGAAGGCGAACATATGTTCGTACTCTATCCAGAAGCTGTTCCCGTCGCTCATGGGCGAAAACGAGCAGCTCGGGGTGGGTATTTCTTGGCGCCTGGATCCTTAGGTCACAATGCAGGCGCCATGTGTGGACGCTTCGCCCTCATCACCCCGCCGGCGCGCCTGGCCCGCTATTTCGAGGCCACCCTGGGCGATGGAGTCGAACCCGAACAAGCCCCGAGCTGGAACGTCGCCCCCACCGACCAGGTACTCGGCGTCATCGGCCGGCACACAGAGGGACAGGCCACCCTTTCCCGTGCGCTCACCCCGTTTCGCTGGGGGCTCATCCCCTCGTGGGCCAAGGACCCCAAGGCGGGCAGCCGTCTTTTCAATGCCCGGGGGGAGACCGTGGCCACCAAGGCGTCCTTCCGTTCCGCCTTCAAGTCCCATCGCATCATCGTCCCGGGGGACGGCTTCTACGAGTGGCACAAGCTGAACAACGGCCGCAAGCAGCCCCACTACTTCACCCGCGCCGACGGTGCGCCATTGGCCATGGCCGGTATCTCGGAGTGGTGGCGCGACAGGAACGGGCCCGCCGACGCGCCGCCCATCCGCTCCTGCAGCATCATCACCACCACCGCCAGTCAGGACATGGAGGGGATCCATGACCGCATGCCGGTGATACTCAGCCCCGACGTGTTCGATGTGTGGCTCGACCCCGAGATCGAAGATGTCAATGAATTGACCGCGCTCGTCCGTGCCGCGCCGGCTGGCACGATCCTCCACCACCCGGTCAGCGCCCGGATCGGCAACGTCCGCAACAACGACCCCGACCTGGTGGCACCCATTACCCCGTAGGATCGTGCGGTTCGACACAATCGGGACGGGGGAACCACATGGATGTCCGTTCAGCTCGAGATGTGGCCCCGGTTGTGGAACACGCCGGCACGGTCCCCGTCTGGTGGCTCATTGAGCCACGCGAACTCCACGAAGCGACACGAGGCGGCTTTCTCGAGCTCGTGAGCGAATGGGAGGTGGCGGGCGGGGGTCTCGTCGACCCGCACTCGCACCCAACCCACGAGTTCTATTACATCATTTCGGGACGCGGCATCATGAAGATCGCCGAGGAGGAACGCGAAGTCGGTCAAGGCGATCTCATCCGGATCCCGCCCGATACCGTGCACAGCATCTGGCCCATCACGTCGAACGCAGGGCTGCGCGGCCTCGCCTTTGCGATCGGCATCGAGGGATCAGGACCGGTTGACTACACCACCTGAGCCGCCCGTCGTGCCGGCCTGTGCCGTGCGG
>Ga0302325_10021986_pt1 | contig 13352 bp, 10 predicted proteins | sample Palsa_T0_2_FD_201948 | JGI IMG/M metagenome (GOLD analysis project Ga0302325, IMG submission 201948) | Peat permafrost microbial communities from Stordalen Mire near Abisko, Sweden - Palsa_T0_2 | ecosystem: Environmental > Terrestrial > Soil > Palsa > Peat permafrost | place: Sweden: Abisko... | reverse complement strand
AACCGGATATCCGAACTCATTCTCCTTATCCGGCAGCGAACCCGCTCCCTCCAGGTTACTCTGAAAATCCGCCGCATTGAGCACGGTATTCTTCAGATACTCGTAAACGATCCCGTGATATCCGACACCGCCCGCTTTAGTCACGGCATTCGCAATAAAACCCGCCGTCTGCCCGTACTCCGCCGAATAGTTATTGGTTGAAATCCGGTACTCCTGTACCGCCTCCGGAGCCACCGGACTCAGCGGGCCCGTAATCAGATAATTATTATTCTCCACGCCGTCCAGCAGATAGTTCGAAGAAGAAGGCCGTTGCCCGGCCACGCTGATTCCGAGGCCGCGCGACGTCCCCTGATCCGCCGTCACGCCGGGCAAACTCACCAGCATCGTATAAACATCGCGGCCCTGCAGCGGCAGATCTGCAATCTGCTCCGGATCGATCACATAGGAAGCCGAAGTATCGAGCGTGCCCCGCGTTCCCTGCTGCGCCTCAAACGATCCGGACCGGCTGGTATCCACGTCCGGCCCGTAGAAGGTGACAATCGTTTTGCTCCCCGGCAAAAAAACGCTGCGGAACTGCCCCGCTTCCCAGACGTCGTTCAGCGGCCGCAGCTTGAAATCGATCTGAATCCGTCCCGCCACCGTCAGCTCCAGCTGCTGCAGTTCCTGCGCCTGATATCCGTCGGCGCCTGCCCGCACCTGATAAGTCCCCGCCGAAAGCATCGGCAGAAAAAAATTCCCCTCGGCATCGCTCTTCGCAACCCCTGCCGCCGAAAGCGTATTCGCCGAAAAAGTAATGGTCGCCCCGGCCAGACTCCGCCCCGAAACCGAATCGGCCATGCTCCCGGAAATCAACCCCTGCGTGCTCTGCGCCGGCAGGCACGCAGCGGCGCAAAGGCCCATGACCGCAAACCTGAAGGCACTCGGTTTATTCATGATCTGCCGGTGAAGTGCGCATAAAGGTAAATTTATATCAGTGTACTGTGAGAAAGTATGCGCAAGTTCGACAGCCTCACAGAACGTGAAGTACTTGCCCTCGCCATTTCCCTTGAAGAAGACGACGAGCGCGTCTACGCCGACTACGCCGAGGGCCTTCGCCAGGATTTCCCCGCCTCCGCCGCCATTTTCGACGCCATGGGCGAAGAAGAAGCCGGCCACCGCCGCCGTCTGATCGAGCTCTACAAGACCCGCTTCGGCGATCACATCCCGCTGATTCGCCGGGGCGACGTCCGCGGCTTCATCTCGCGCACGCCGGTCTGGGTCACCGAACCCCTTGGCCTCGAAGCGATTCGCCGCCAGGCCGCCACCATGGAAGTGGAAAGCCGCATTTTCTACGAAAAGGCTTCGCTCCGCGCACGCGATCCTGGCACGCGCCAGCTTCTTGACGACCTCGCTGGCGAAGAGCGCAGCCACGAAAACCGCGCCGAAGAACTGGAAAAGGAAAAGCTCGGCCACGACATTCGCAGGGAAGAGAACGACGCCAGCCGCCGCCTGTTTGTGCTGCAGATCGTGCAACCGGGCCTCGCAGGCCTGATGGACGGCTCCGTTTCAACCCTCGCCCCGGTCTTCGCCGCCGCGCTGGCCACGCACAGCAGCTGGGACGCCTTCCGCGTAGGCCTCGCCGCGTCCGTAGGCGCCGGGATCAGCATGGGATTCGCCGAAGCCCTCTCAGACGACGGCAGTCTCACCGGCCGTGGTCATCCCTGGGTCCGCGGCCTGGTCTGCGGCCTGATGACCGCACTGGGCGGTATCGGTCACACGCTCCCCTTCCTGATCCCGCAGTTCCGCGTGGCCATGACGGCGGCGATGATCGTGGTGCTCGTCGAGCTGGCCATCATCACCTGGATCCGCAACCACTACATGGACACCCCGCCGCTCTCTGCAGCCTTGCAGGTGGGTCTGGGGGGAGTGCTGGTCTTCGCCACCGGAGTTCTGATCGGCAGCGCCTGAGCAACGATGTTTGAACTCGTCGGGCTAATTTCTGAAATTGAACCGATTGCCGCAGGAGCGTCGATCCGCGAGCGGACGAGGCTTAACAGATTCTATGGCAAAGCGCGTTGGCGGAAACTAACTAAAAGGGATCGCGCAGTTGTCGTATGTACCCACAACGACGGTTATGCGGCTTCGCTCGAAACCTGCAAAATCTATCGCACCGTCGCCGGGCCGGAGCAATCGGGATTAATTCGGGTGATTGACGAATCCGGGGAAGATTACCTCTATCCCGCTGGCTGGTTCGAACCGATTGAAATCGGCCCAGGCTCCAGTCGGTTCTCAAGCTCGCTTCCTGAACAGCCCGATTCTTACCGTTCCGCATCCTGCAAGCGGTAAAGTAACCGGAGTCGTGATCGGCAGCGCCCTGAAGCGCGGGGTCCGAAGTTTCAAACTCGCCGGTTTCAACCACCCGCTCGTTCGGCGCCAGTTCCGCGAAACGACAATGATAAGAATCGGTGTGCGCGGTCTTTTTTTCGGCCTCGGCTCGCGATGAGTATGTGAGTCCGACGGCGAAGACGCCAGATCGCTAATTGTCGAAATACTTCTGAATCGCCGCGGGCTCGCGCGTTTTCGTCAGCGCCAGCATCAGCAGCACGCGAGCCTTCTGCGGGTTCAGATTGTCCGCCAGCACGCACCCCATCTTCTTCAGCCCGATCGCCGAACTCTTCCCGTCGCCCAGCGAAAAAACGCGCCCCGAAAGCACGCGGGTGCCGATCGCCACCGGCACTCCCTTTGCCCGCGCTTCTTCTATCGCATCCGCCATGCCCGCCGTCACGTTGCCCAGCCCCATCCCCGCTACCACCAGACCCGCCAGGCCTTCTTCGCGAATCAACGCCCGGATCAGCCGCCCGTCCGCGCCGGCATAGTTATATACGATCTCCACCCGGCCCAGCTGCGTCTGCGCGTTCACCGGAATCGTCTGGCGCCGCAGCGGCGAACGATAGAAGCGCACCGTTTCAGAATCGGCAATCCCGAGCTCCCCGAACTCCAGGCTGCGAAACGTCTCCACCTGGCTGGTGTGCGTCTTGGTAACGTCGCGCGCCGCGTTGATCTGGCCGTTCAACACCACCAGCACGCCCTTCCCCGCCGCCTCTGGCGACGCAGCCACGCGCACCGCATCCAGCAGGTTCCGCGGCCCGTCCGAATCGGCATCCGACGCCGGCCTCTGCGAAGCCACGAAGATCACCGGCTTGCTGCCCGCGATTGTCAGGTCGAGAAAGTATGCCGACTCCTCCAGCGTGTCGGTGCCATGTGTGATCACGATCCCGTCCACATCCGGGCGTGCGAGCAGCTCATTGGCGCGCACCGCCAGACGAAGCCAGATCGCCGGTGTCATATCGCGGCTGCCCACGCTGGCAATCTGTTCGGTCCGCACGCGCGCGATTTTTTTCAGCGCGGGAACCGCATCCACCAGTTGATCGCCCGACAGCGAGGGCATTGAAGTACCCTGCGTAATATTCTGCCGGCTGGCGATCGTCCCCCCGGTCGCCAGCACCACCACCGACGGAAGCTGTTGCCCGCAAAGCACCGGCGCGAGCGCCATCGAAATCACCACACCGAAGCTGGTCATGACTTCGATTCTACAGATCTTCAGCGCAGCGGAGGCTTGTCCAGAGTGTCCCAGTCATAGGCCAGGGCCACCCGGTTCACAATCTCCCGCGCCAGCCCGCCGCCGTTGTCCCCGTTGGTCATCACCGCCACCCCATAACCTTTCGCCCGGTGCGCTGTCAGCAGGCACTGGTAGCCCCAGTTGCTGCCGCCATGCTCGAAGTACCAGCCTTCCCCTTGCCTTGAGACCGAAAAGCCCACGGCGTAAGCGCCGACACCCACCGGCGTCACCATCTCCTGCATCATGCTTCTGGTAAGCACCCGCGTGGATTTCCCCGCCAGCGTATTCTGCACCTCTATAGCGAATTTCGCAAGGTCGGTCGCGGTGGTCCAGAGTCCGGCGGCGGCCTGTTCCGGATAAACATGCCATGGCGCGCCCATGCGTTTGCCCGCGCCGCTATGGGCCCGCGCAGCCTGCTTCTCGCGGGCTTCCGGCAGGGGTTGTTCATAAGTGCTGTTCGTCATGCCGAGAGGTGTGAGAATCCAGTCGCGCATGATTTCCGTGAAGGGCTTGTCGACCGCGTCGGTCAGCGCAAGCTGCTCGATCATCACGGCGCCCCCGGAGTATTGTGAGCCCGTGAGGGCCGGACGAACAAGCCTTACCGGCCCGAGGCTGGAAGGCGGCTGGCCATCCAGTACTTGCTGCACCGTGGGCCTTGGCGCGCCCGGAACATAGCCCGGAAAGCCGAAGCCGTCGCCCGTGCCCGAGGTATGGCTCATGAGAGTTCGCGGCGTCACCGCCATCCCGCCGCCGAACGGGCTGCCCGGCAATTTCCACGATTTAAGGATCGTGTTAACGTCCTGATCCAGCCCGAACTTTCCGTTCTGAATGGCCTTAAGCGACGCCATGGCTGCGACGGGCTTGCTGATGGAAGCGGCCTGATACATCGTGTCATTGGTGGTGACCGCGCCCGTTTCCACATCGGCGACGCCCCACGACTTCGCCCAATGGACTTTGAAGTCGCGAATCACGGCGACGCTCACGCCCGGAACGTGATAGCGCGCCATCATTTCTTCCAGAGTCAGCGGGTCGGTTCCCTGGTGGTTAGGCGACTGCGGACCTTCGATGGCGGCAATCATTTGTGCCACGTCCTGCTGGGCCAAAGCGGAGCCGGTAAATCCGGGCGCCATTAGAACCAAACTCGCGAGAACGAAGCTCAGGCGTGCGTGATATCGCAACATGAAATACTCCTCAACGAATAGTGTCGCTCCCCGATCCGCGCTCGTGCGTGGTAGCGCGCGTGACCAATGCGGCCTTGCCGCCCTATGACAGGGTAAAGTACGGCAGGTCCGCGATCCCACACCCTATCCGCAATGCCAGCAGCCATTGCCCGGAAGGAGTAATTTCTACTGAAGCGGCAGTGTAACCTTACCCGCCGGCCCCGAATAAATCAACTCCAGCGAGTGAATGGTCGCCAGCTTCCCTTTGTATTCAAAGAAAAGCAATCCTGCCTGAGGCAGCGGACGCTCTCCTTCCGGCAGCGAAGCCCTCTTGGCATAATCCTGCCAGGTCCGCTCCAGCGCAATCGGAACATGCACAGGCGGAGGCGGTCCGTCATTCTGATTCGCCCCTCCGCCGCCGGTGCTGAGCCCGCCCTTCGACTCCTTGGCCGCAACGGCGTCGGGAGACACCCATTCCGGATCTTTCAGTGATTTGTAAATCGCCCCCACCAGTTGCGCCGGCGACGGCAGCTTCTTTCCATTGATGCGCACCGAAAAGTCGGCATTCGAGACCTGTAGCCGCTCCCCTGCCGGGCCGAACAATCCCACCTCCACGCCGATATAGTCCTCTGAGGAAAGCACCAGCTGCGGTGTGGGCACGCCATGCCCGGTAAACTCGGCCGCGATCGTGATCTTGCCCGCCAGCGCATGCGCCTGATAGTCGGCCGCCGACGCCCGCGGCGGCATCCCTTTCGAAGCCGCTTCCTGAGCGTTGGCCCCGCCAACGCCGATCAAGACAATAAGAAGAAGTGCACCGGTGCGCATCACGATACTCCCCAGTTTACAGCGCTTGCTGCACGGACGGCATGTGCCGGACCGCGTCGCATAACATAAAAACTTGGGAAATTTCGGCGAAATCCGGCGCATTGTCGTCGATGATCCGGCATTGATGCGGGCCTTTACCGCCGCGCCCGAAGGGGCACTCTTCGCGGCGACAATCGCACTGGGCCACTCCCGCGGCATCGAAATCACGGCCGCGGAACTGAAACAGATCGCGGACGCCAACCGCCGGGAATCCCTTGAACGCTGGTTAATTGCCGGGGCAGACGGTCAACCGCCCGAAGTAAACGGCCCGGCGAACAAAACCGGGTGGATCCCCGCCCGCCTTAAATTAATCGGAGGCGAAGCCTTCATCGACTGGTCCTGGCTCGGCGACACCCGCTTCACCCATCCTTTTTTCGACAGCACTATCCAAGCCGCGCAGCGCACTCCCTTCAACACTCTCTTTACTCACCGCACCCCGATAGCCGCGCTCGGCGCCTGGTACAACTTGAGTCCCGGCCTCGCGCCGGATGGCTTCATCTTCCACATGTCGCGTTGCGGCTCAACGCTGGTCTCGCAGATGCTCACATCCATACCGGACGCAGTCATAATCTCCGAGGCCGGCCCGCTCGACTGGCTCGCCCGCGCCTTTGCAATCCCCGAAACTTCCCGCGAGGACTGGTTCCGCTGGATGGTCGGCGCACTTGGCCAGACGCGTTCGGGCCAGGAAACCCGCTACTTCATTAAATTCGACAGCATTACCACCGTCGCTCTGCCATTTATTCGCCGCGTTTTCCCCACGGTACCCTGGATCTTCCTCTACCGCGATCCCGAAGAAGTGCTCGTTTCCCATATGCGGGAACCGGCGCCCGCGATGACCCCAGGATTTATCAACGATGTCACCGTGATCGCCCCGTCCGCCGGCATCGCGCATGAGGACTATGCCGCACGCGTGATTGGAAAGCTCTGCGAACATGCCGCCCGCGACTTGCGAAACGGAGGCCTGCCCGTGAACTACACCGAACTGCCTGCGGCCGTGCAGGGCAGCATAGCCCGTCACTTCAAGCTCGAGATCTCCCCGGAAGACCTGGCCCGGATGGCCTCACTCGCCTCGCGGCACTCCAAACACCCGCGCCGCGAATTCGTACCCGACGGAGAGGGCAAACGCGCGGAAGCATCGGACGCCCTCAGCCAGGCCGCCGCGCGCTGGATATCTCCCTGGTACGAAAAACTGCAACGGCTCAATTCCATGACGGTAATATGAGCAGGAATGACCGCCTGGAAAAATATCGCCGCTTCGCTGGACCCCCCGATCCCCGCCGAAGACGCCGAACGCATTGCGCCGGTACTTGAAGCGCTGGAACAATCTTTCCGGCCACTCGTCCGGTCCATCCCGCAAGGCGCCGATGTCTGGACGGCGCCTGAATGACGATCGTTGAAGCCGCCGCGGCCCTGCGCGCGAAGCGGGTATCATCCGTGGAACTGACCCGCGAATCGCTGACCGGGATCGGCCGGTCGAATCCGAAGCTGAACGCATTCATCACGGTGACTCCGGAACAGGCTCTCGCACAAGCGGCGGAGAGGGACGTCGAACTCGCCCGGGGAATGGACCGCGGGCCTCTGCATGGCATCCCCATAGCTCACAAAGATCTGGTCTGCACAAAGGGAGTTCTCACCACCGCCGGCTCGAGACTCTTCGCGGACTTCGTTCCGGATTTCGACGCCGAAGTAGCCGCAAGATTGAACGAGGCTGGCGCGGTGACGGTCGGCAAGACCGGATTGCATGAGCTGGCCTACGGCATCACATCCACCAATCCGCACTACGGAGCCGTCCGCAATCCGTGGAACACCGACGCGATCCCGGGCGGCTCGAGCGGCGGCTCCGGCGCGGCGGTAGCGGCGGGCCTGGTCGCCATGGCTACCGGTACCGACACCGGCGGATCGATCAGAATCCCCAGTTCCTTCTGCGGGACGGTCGGACTCAAGCCAACTTATGAAGCAGTAAGTCGCCGTGGGGTTCTCGCCCTCAGTCTGACCTTCGATCACATCGGTCCAATGACGAGGACCGTTCGCGACGCGGCAATTTCCTTCAACGCCATCAGCGAGGCAAATTACGTCCCGCCCGCAAGCGTCGATATCGCCGGACTGCGGATCGGCATACCGCGGAACTTCTTCTTTGCTCACCTCGACCCGGAAGTAGAAGAGGCTGTCCGAAAAGCAATCGCGACCGCTGTCACCCTGGGCGCGGTGGTCAAAGAGGTGAGCCTTCCCGACATAGCGGCGTTGAATACCGTCGGCCGCATCCTGCTCCTGTCGGAGGCTGTTTCCGTTCTTCGCCCGTATCTCGGCAGGCGAACGGACTTCGGCCAGGACGTTCTCGCGCTCCTCGATCAGGGCCGCATGATTTCCGCCGCCGATTACCTCGACGCCCAGCGCCTCCGCCGTCTGATGTACCAGGAATTCACCCGCGTATGGGCGGATGTCGACTGCATCTTCACCCCCGCCACACCGATGGTCGCGCCGCTGATCGGGCAGCGCACCGTACAGACGGGAACCATCATTGAGGATGTCCGGCTTGCGGCCACGCGCTTCGCCCGCAGCATCAACATCCTGGGAATCCCGGCTCTCGCGATGCCGGTCGGGTTCAGCGCCAGCCGGCTGCCGGTGGGGCTGCAGATCCTGGCTCCGGCGCGACGGGAGGACGTGCTCCTGAAAGTCGGCGCGGCGCTCGAAGACGCCCTGGCACTTACTATGCGGGGACGTACTATGGAGACAGCATGAGTCCCGGTCAACAAGCCCAGCCGAAATTGCCGATCCCCGGCGTCAAGAACCTGATCGCAGTGGGAAGCGGCAAAGGCGGAGTCGGTAAAACCACCGTCGCGGTAAATATCGCCATCGCTCTGGCGCGTCTCGGATTCAGGACCGGCTTGCTCGACGCCGACGTTTACGGCCCGAACGTGCCTCTGATGATGGGCACGAACCAGACCCCGACCGCGGTCGGCGAACGCATCCAGCCACTCGAAAACTACGGCGTGAAGCTGATGTCGATGGGCTTCTTAAGCCCGGGCGACAAGCCGCTGGTGTGGCGCGGCCCGATGCTGCACAGCGTCGTGCAGCAGTTCCTCCGTGGCGTGGACTGGGGCGATCTCGATTACCTGGTCATCGATCTGCCCCCGGGCACGGGCGACGTGCAGTTATCCCTCATTCAGACGGCGCCGGTGACCGGAGCGGTAGTGGTAACCACCCCGTCCGATGTATCGCTCGAAGATGCCCGCAAAGCCGTGCGCATGTTCGAGCAGGTGAAGGTGCCGATCCTCGGCATTATCGAGAACATGAGCTGGCTGCAGTGTCCGCACTGCGACGAGCGCATCGATGTCTTCAGCACGGGCGGTGGCCGGCGAATGGCGAAAGACATGGGCGCCAAATTCCTCGGCGCGCTCCCGTTAAGCCCGCAGGTTCGTATTGGAGGCGACACCGGCCATCCGGTAGCGACTTTCGGTCCGGAAGACAAACGCGGAGCTGACTTCTACGCAATAGCAAAACTGGTAGTGGAAGGCGCGGCCGAAGCGTCGAGCGTGGCTGGCCCGACGATGACGGTATCGGATTAACTCCAAAATTGAAAAAGGCCCCGGAAATCCGGGGCCTTCATAGAAATCGGTAACTTCAAAGTTACAGTAAACTAACGGCCTCCGCTTGCAGGCCTTTCGGACCTTGCTTCACTTCAAATTCCACCTGGGCGCCTTCATCGAGTGAGCGATAGCCGGATGACTCGATAGCTGAGAAATGGACGAACACGTCTTCCCCGTTTGAGCGCTGGATAAAGCCGAAGCCCTTCGCAGCATTAAACCACTTTACTGTACCTTTTTCTTTCACAAACCTTCTCCTGGTGCAAACCTGCGTCCGCAGTATCGCACGGCAAAATCCGCGGAAGCAAGTGCCCTGGCAAGTGTGCTGTAGACTTCAATTTGCGCGACGAACAAACGGTGACCGGGCGCTTGCGGAGGGTAGCCGGAATCCCGGCCGGTTCACCTGTAGTTCTGGGAATCGGAGACGACTGCGCCATCTACCGGCCGCACGGTTCTGCCGACGATCTTCTCTTCACCAGCGACCTGATCGTGGAAGGCAGCCACTTCATCCGGGATTCTCATACTCCCGCCGAACTCGGGCAAAAGGCGCTGGCGCGCAGCCTCAGCGACATCGCCGCCATGGGAGGCGAACCCCGTTTCTGTCTGGTAGCCCTCTGCGTTCCCCTCTGGTTTACCGGCAAACAGACCGACAAGTTTTTCGATGGCATCCTGCAGCTGGCCGCCGAAACCGGGACGGTTCTTGCCGGTGGCGATCTCTCGCACGGTGAAAAGCTGGTCTGCGATGTGACGGTGGGCGGTGCAGTGCCGCGAGGAACGGCGCTGCTGCGAAGCGGAGCCCGGCCGGGTCATGAGATCTGCGTATCCGGTCCCCTGGGTGGCGCCGCGCTGGGCTTCGAAACGCGCAAAGGCAAAGCCTGGAAGCGCCACCGCGCTCCGGAACCCCGCCTGGCGCTGGGTAAGTTCCTCCGCGAAAAGCTGCGCGCCACATCGGCTATGGATCTCAGCGACGGTTTATCCCTCGACTTGCGCCGCTTGTGCCTCGCGTCCGGCGTAGCGGCGGAAATCGTCGATCCACCGCGCTTTCCCGGCGCAACTCCCGAGCAGGCGCTGCACGGCGGAGAGGACTACGAGCTCATCTTCACCGTCCGGCCGGGGACCAGGATTCCGGCAGGGTTAACCCGAATCGGGACAATTGTCGAAGGAATTGCAGGCCGGATTACCCTCAGAGGGGCAGTACTAGAAGCGTTGGGCTACGATCATTTTGCCAAATGACGTAAAATTGTCTCTTTATGAGAGTTACTGTCATCGGAACGGGATACGTGGGCACGGTCACGGGGGCTTGCCTGGCATATTTGGGACATCGCGTCACGTGCGTCGACACGGATTTGTCGAAAATCGAGAAGCTGCGCCTCGGGCAGGCCCCGATCTACGAACCGGGCCTCGAAGAGCTCATGGTCCTAGCGAAGGAACAGGGCGGTCTCGACTTTGAAACCAGCGTCGAAGGACCGGTGGGCGAAAGCGACGTGATCTTCATCGCAGTCGGCACCCCACCGCTGCCCTCGGGCGAATCCAATCTCGCCTATCTCGAAGCTGCCGCGCGAAGTATCGGCGCTTCGATGGACGACTCGAAGTTCCGGGTCGTCGTGAACAAGTCAACCGTGCCTGTAGGATGCGGGAATCTGGTGGAAACGCTGATACGTGAGGGTGCGGGCGAAGCGCAGGTACGCTTCGGTGTGGCGAGCAATCCCGAATTCTTGCGGGAAGGGTCGGCGATCCATGATTCGCTCTATCCCGATCGCATTGTTGTCGGCGCCGAAGATTCCGCTACCATACAGATTCTAAACGAGCTGTACGGGCCACTGGTTGAGCAGAAGTTCGCCGATCCGTCGTTCGCCCCAAGGCCCGCGGCGACCGTGAAGTCACGGATCGTCGCGACCACGCTGACAAGTTCGGAGATGATCAAGTACTCCGCCAATGCTTTCCTGGCTCTCAAAATCGGCTTCGCCAACGAGATGTCCAACATCTGCGAACGAGTCGGCGCGGATGTAACCGAGGTGATGACCGGCATCGGCCTCGACGCGCGCATCGGCACCGCGTTCCTGAATGCAGGCATCGGCTGGGGCGGTAGCTGCTTCGGCAAAGATGTCAGCTCGCTGCTGCACACAGCGGGTGAATACGGCTACCAGGCCCGCATTCTGGAGGCGTCGCTGGCAGTGAACCACATGCAGCGGACGATCGCGATCCAGAAGCTTCAGGAAAAGCTCTTCATTCTGAAAGGCAAAACAATCGCGCTCCTGGGCCTGGCGTTCAAGCCAAACACGGACGACCTGCGCGATGCGCCGAGCCTCCAGATTGCCGAAAAGCTCCTGCAGATGGGAGCGCGCGTGCGAGCGTACGACCCTATCGCCATGGACGCCTGCCGCGAACAGCACCCCAGCCTGCGAATCATGTATTGCAATGACGCCCTTTCCGCCGCCGAACACGCCGACGCGCTGGTTCTCGTGACGGAGTGGCCCGAGTTTGCCCAGCTCAACCTGGCAGATCTCGCCGGGCGCATGAACAGCGCCGTGATGGTGGATGGCCGGAACCTCTTCGATCCAAAGAAAGCCCGTGCAGCCGGATTCGACTATGCCGGTATCGGAAGAGCCACATCCAGAAGCACGAAAACTGCCGGATTGTCTACTTAGCCGGATGGGCTACATAATCGCGATTGACGGCCCCGCCGGAGCAGGTAAGAGCACCATCGCACGAGGCATCGCGGAACGGCTCGGATTCACCTACATCGACACCGGGGCCATGTACCGGACGGTGGCGCTTCGGGCGTTACAAGAGGGTGTAGCCCTTGATGACGCGGCGCACCTCGAGCAACTGGCTCTGACCGCAGGCGAGAATCCGGGCGATGCCATTCGGACGCCCGAGGTCTCCGCAGCCGCTTCGAAGGTCGCAGCCGTTGGCGTGGTGCGGGCCGCGATGGTCACGAGGCAGCGGGCTTTAGCAAAAACGACGAACGTCGTCATGGAAGGCCGCGACATCGGGACAGTGGTTTTCCCCGACGCCCAAGTCAAGATCTTTCTCGACGCCGATCCCGCCGAGCGCGTCCGCCGCCGCGGCGAACCAGTCGCCGAACGCGATGAGCGCGACCGCACCCGGGCCGAATCGCCGCTCGTGAAGGCCCCCGACGCCATCTATCTCGACTCGACCGGCCTGTCCGAACTGGAAGTCCAGGACGCCATCCTGAAGATCGTCAGAGCGAATCTGCTCGTGATGAAGTTCGGCGGAACCAGCGTCGGGTCCGCTGCGCGGATCAAGGCCGCCTGCGCCCTGATCACCGCCGAAGGCTCGAAGCGACCCGTCATCGCTGTCGTTTCAGCGATGTCAAAGATCACCGATCTTCTGCTCGACACCACGCGTCACGCCGAGGCGGGCGACCGCGCTGGCGTCGAGGCCAACCTGGGCAAGCTTGAAGCCCGCCACAAGGAAGCCGCGGCCGAACTGGGCCTCGCCATCGATCCGCAGATCGACGAGCTCGTGGCCGAGTTCCGGCGCATCGTGGATGGCATCCAGATGCTGGGCCACCGGCCGCCCCGAACGGTGGACGAGGCCGTCGCCATCGGCGAGCGGCTTTCGGTCCTGCTCGTCAGCTCCTTCCTCGGAGTGCCCGGCATCAACTCGGCCGAACTGATCGTCACCGACGCCGTCTTCAACAGCGCGTCGCCGCTGATGGCGGCGACCGAAGCGAAAGCCAAGCCCCGCCTGTCCCTATTGCAGATTGCGATAGTGACAGGCTTCAACGGCGCGACAGCCGACGGACGTCCGACCACGCTCGGACGCGGCGGATCGGACTTTTCCGCTTCGATCCTCGCCGCTGCGATGAACGCCAGCGAACTCTGGATATGGAGCGACGTGGACGGCATCCTGACCGCCGATCCGCGGCTGGTTCCGGACGCGAAGATCCTCTCCGAAGTCACGTACAGCGAAGCCGCCGAACTGGCCTACGCCGGGGCGAAGGTGCTCCATCCCCGGACTCTCGCGCCCCTGATCGAGCAGGCGATTCCGGTCATTTGCAAGAACAGCTTCGCTCCCGAAAAACCCGGGACTAAGATCGTCCCAAAACTCGCCGCCGGAAATCCCGGCGCTCGCGCGGTGACCTCAATGGCCAACGTGGCACTGGTCTCCATCGAACCC
>Ga0302325_10021985_pt1 | contig 13352 bp, 10 predicted proteins | sample Palsa_T0_2_FD_201948 | JGI IMG/M metagenome (GOLD analysis project Ga0302325, IMG submission 201948) | Peat permafrost microbial communities from Stordalen Mire near Abisko, Sweden - Palsa_T0_2 | ecosystem: Environmental > Terrestrial > Soil > Palsa > Peat permafrost | place: Sweden: Abisko... | reverse complement strand
ACACCATCAAGTCTGTTTCCTGATTGATCATCATGGCTAGTCCCTGCCGTAACAGGGGATGGTCATCCACCACGAAGACAGTCTTCTTGTCCGTTCCCACGAAACCATTGCCCTTGGTGGTCTCCGCCATTCGCATTTTACCCTCGGTCCTTCAACGGAAAGGTACTGATGACGGAGGTTCCCCGCGTTGTACTGCTCCGTATTTCGAGAGCTCCGCCAATCATTGCCGACCGGTATTTCATAATGTGCAGTCCCATGCCGCTGGAGTTATTTAACCCCTCCGGCATTCCCTTCCCGTCGTCTTTGATCATCAATTTGCCGCGACTTGGCCCGGCTGTCAACTGGATCAGAATCTTCCCTGCCTCCCCATGCTTGATGGCATTGTTCACTGCCTCCTGCGCAATATGGTAAAGGTGTGTGGCCACGCTCTCATTATGAACCAGGACTGGCTTTTCACACTGAAATCGGCAGGATATGCCAAACAGGTCCTCGACCTCGGCAGCCCACAATTGCAGCGCGGACATCAGGCCCTGGGCATCGGAAACCACAGGGAGCAGGCCCCTGGCAAGTTCGCGCGTTTTGTGAATTGCTTCATTTACAAGCCGCACAATTTTGGCAGCGGCCTCGGTCTCATGGCTGTTTGATTCAGCAAGCCGCGCCTCATGCACCTTGGCCATGAACGCTATGCCGGTCAGATGTTGACCAAGTCCGTCGTGCAAGTCTTGCCCGATGCGACGCTGTTCGCGAGCGCTGATTTCCAGAATCGCCTTCTCCAATTGCTTCCGCTCAGTTATATCAATGCCGGCAGCGATCACATAACTCGAATCTTCCCGGCTGCCCGGCAACAGACTCGTCGTCCACTCGATCAATCGCTGATCTCCGTGCCTCGTCAACCACGAAGTCTGATGGCGCTGAGGCAGCAGATCCGTGCGCAACACTTCAAAGACCGCCTTGAACCGCTCGGCTTCATCAGAAACCATGAATAGATCCCAAAAGCACTTGCCCTGCACTTCATCCATTGAATATCCGCTCGTGATCTCGCAAGCCGGATTGAATCTCAGAATGCACCCTTCGTGATCCAGAACTACAACCAGCGCAGCCACTGTATCGAGGATTGCTGAAATAAAATTGCGCTCTTCCTTGCGTTCTTCTTCGATGCGCTTGAGGTCTGAAATATCAAAAGCAACGCCATGAATGAACCACGGCCGTCCGTCAGCTCGCCGCATCATGCGGGCATCGCATTGGAACCACACCACGCGGCCATCCCGCGCAATCACCCGATAGGCAGATCGAAGTGGCTTGCCGGAAAGAAACATTTCAGCCGCTTCAAGACTCCAACGCTGCTTGTCCTCGGAGTGAATATGCTCATACCACAGCACCGGATCTTCCAGCCATTCTTCTCGCGAGTAGCCAAGCACCGATTCAATCTCCGGACTCACATACGCTTCGCTGATGCCGCGATCCAGGTTGGCGCTGAACACCACTGCGGGAACCTGCTCCAGAAGAGCCCGGTACTTGGTTTCAAGGTTTGGCTCTTGCACATCCATGGCCATGCCTGGACTCGAACCGGCGGACGGATACGAGGGATCAGAAGCATTGGCAGCGGATGCGGAAAAGACTCGCGCCAGATCCAGAAGCACGGCCTCCGCTTGAGCCAGATCGGGCAAGACGCTCCCGGCGTCAGAGAAGCGGTTCGGGTTGTGGCCATGCTCCTGAACTGCTCCCAGAAACGAACCCATGAGTTACTCCAAAATCTGCAACTTCGAACCTTTTCATTCGCTCAGAGAGTTGCTCCGGAATCATTGGCCGCGCCTGGATTCTGGCGCCTCTGCCGCCAACTCGGCTCCTTGTTCAGGGATGCCTGTGTAAACCGGCGCAGCGCATGAATCGCCCGCCCATAAGTTTGAACAGCGGCGGAAGACAAAAGTGAGCCCGGCGGCTGATTCATGAACGGCATGAACTTGTCAGGGAAGCCCGGCATCGTGCATCCGATGCAAATGCCGCCAATATTCGGACAACCGCCGATTCCACCCATCCATCCTCGCTTGCCCACGTTGCACTGCACCACAGGCCCCCAGCATCCCAGCTTTACGATGCACTGCGGCGAGCCGTATTCCTCTCCGAATTGCGCCTGCTCATAGTAGCCGCCGCGATCGCATCCTTCATGCACCGTGCTGCCAAATAGCCACGTGGGGCGCAGAGCGTCATCGAGAGGAATCATCGGCGCATGCCCCGCTGCCATGTACAACAGATACAGCAGCGTCTCCATGAAGTTATCCGGTTGAACGGGGCAACCCGGGATGCACACGATGGGAATATCCGCTTGCGAGCGCCATTGCCAACCAAGATAGTCGGGCAACCCCATGCATCCGGTCGGGTTCCCTTCCATCGCATGAATCCCGCCATACGTCGCGCATGTTCCGGCGGCAATTACCGCCCATGCTTTTGGCGCCAGGCGGTCTATCCATGTACAGGTGGTAATGGGCTGGCCAGTGGATTGATCCGTGCCAAACGACGCCCAATACCCTTCCTTCTTGTTGCCTTCATCCGGAACCGATCCCTCCATCACCAGGATGAAAGGCCTGTCTTGACCTTCGGCCGCCAGATGGAAGTGCCTCATGAATTCATCGCCATTTTCGAATGCGAGAAATGGATTATAAAGATTCACTTTCGGAATCCATGGAATCGCTCCACGAACAATATCTTCGATGCTCGGCTGTGTCGCCGCCGTCATCGCGATGGTGTCGCCGTCGCAACTCAATCCTCCAGTAATCCAGAGGACGTCGATTTCCGGAATGGACGTAGAATTCTTGTCCGAACGGCTTCCAGTATCCATCAGAGGAAGATATTCCTTTCAATCCGGCCCGTTTCCGCCGCGCAGGAAAAACACGCGTCAATATTCAGCTTTCCGCTCGCCGCCGTCAAGGCAGACGCAGGGCTGCGGAGCGAAGATTGGCGGTTAGGCGTCTTCGCACGCAAGTTTTTGAATGTCCTAAATGATAGCGGCGACCCGAAAAAGCTATGCGGACCAGGCGGCCCGTGTCGCTCTCGCCGCCGACGTATAGCCCATATCGGCCGAGATTCCACGCACGCACTGAAGCAAATGGTTGGCGATGGAAGGCAGCTTTTGCGCGGTCACGCGGAACGACGGGCCTGAGACGCTCACCGCCGCCACGGGAAGCCGCTGTGCGTCCAGAAGTGGGACGGCAATGCAACGCAGCCCTTCCTCAAACTCCTCGTCATCCACGGCGTACCCGCGGCGGCGCGTCTTTTCCATCTCCGCGCGCAAGGCTTCCGCGCTGCCAATGGTCCGACTCGTGAATCGCTCGAACTTGGTGCGGCGCACCACTTCGGCGGCGCGATCCTCGGGCAGGAACGCCAGAATCGCCTTGCCTACCGACGTGCAATGCACAGGATTGCTGGCTCCGACTCGCGTGATCATACGAACCGAGCGGGCCGGCTCGATCTTGTCGATGTAGATCATGCGCGCAGCCTCCATAATGCAAAGGTGCGCTGTCTCCTCGGTCTCTGAAACCAGGCGTCGCAGGTGCGGCTGGGCGCGGTCTCTCAGGTCATATTGCTCAATGGCGCGATTGCCAAAGTCGAACAGGCGCAGCCCCAGACGAAACTTTCCGTTCGTGGTCCGCTCCACCATGCGATGCCGCTCCAGGACCATCAGAAACCGGTGCGCGGTGCTCTTGTGCAATTGCAGCGAAGCAGCAACCTGGGCCAGACCCAGCGGAGTTTCGCTCTCGCCCAGCAAGTCCAACACGGCAAAAGCGCGGTCCAGAGCCTGAACTTTGTAAGTACCTTGGGGGGCAGTGTCTCGCATTGTGGGCCTCCATTTCGCCAAGTGGTGACAATACAAGTCTGCTAGCTATGGCCACGCGTGTCAAGCATTGAGACAGAATTTCTTTCTGTGAGACTCTTGTTTCATGCAGAATTGGCTGCGGCGCCCGGCTCCGGCCGTCTTGCGGCTGCATGTGTGTCTGGCAGGAGGTGACCTTCTGTTGTGCCGCCACGGCTTGACCAGGACTGCCGGGGGCCCTACGCTTCCACCACATCGCCTTCGCCAGGCGCAAGAAACAGATTCGCTTCCACCCCGTGCTGGCGCGTGTACAGGTCGAAGTAGCGGCCGCCCATTGCAAACAGCTCTGCGTGATTGCCCCGCTCCACGATCTTTCCATGTTCCACCACCAGAATCTGCTCGGCGCGGCGAATGGTTGACAGCCGGTGCGCAATCACAAACGTTGTGCGCCCTTCCATCAACTGCGTCAACCCAGCCTGAATCATTGCCTCTGACTCGGAATCGAGCGAACTCGTCGCTTCGTCAAGAATCAGAATGCGCGGCTCTGCCAACAGCGCGCGTGCAATGGAAAGCCTTTGCCGCTGTCCGCCCGAAAGCTTCACCCCACGCTCGCCCACAATTGTTTCGTATGCGTCGGGAAACTTCTCGGCAAACTCGTCTACGCGCGCGGTTCGGCAGGCAAACAGAAACTGCTCCTCCGTAGCGTCGGGCCGCGAAAACATAATGTTCTCGCGAATCGTCCCATCGAAAAGAAACGAGTCCTGCAATACCACGCCCAACTGCGAACGGTAAGTGTTCAAATCGACATGCGCCAGATCCACATCGTCCACCAGCACGCGGCCGGTGGTCGGCGTGTGGAATGCGCAGATCAGGCTGATCATCGTAGACTTGCCCGATCCTGACGATCCCACAAGCGCCGTCACCGTGCCAGGTTGGGCGAGAAAACTTATCCCATGCAGCACAGGCTTTTCAGGGTCGTAAGCGAACTCAACATTGTCAAAACGCACCGTGCCCTTGATCGGCGGCATCTTTTCCGTGCGCTCCGGAGCCTGGTTCTCTTCGAGCTCACTCATAATTTCATTGGTGCGGTCGAGGCCGGCAAACGCCTCAGTCAACTGCGTTCCAATATTCACAATCTGAAACACCGGCGCAATCATGAATGCAAGAAACATGTTGTAGCTGAAGTAGTCGCCCACGGTCCACGTACCATTGAGCACGCTATGGCCGCCGAGCCACATCACAATGGCAGACACCAGCCCCAGCACGGTCGTCGAGGCGGCGCCAAGCGTGCTGGTCATGGTCAGCGACTTCATTACATTGGCCAGCAGCCGCTCAACACCTGCGGCGAAGACACCGGCCTCACGCTCTTCGGCGTGATAACCCTTGATAACGCGCACGCCGCCCAGCGACTCCGTCAATCGCCCCGTAACTTCAGCGTTGATCTTGCCTCGCTCGCGGAAGATGGGGCGAATCATCTTGAAGCCGTATTGCAAAACGAAGACAAACAGGCCCATCACCGTGAAGACCGTCAGTGTGACTTGCACGCTCCGATGCAGCAAATAAAGAAATGCCAGCACCGCGGTCAGAATTCCGCCAACAAACTCCACCAGGCCCGTGCCCACCAGGTTGCGCACGCCCTCCACATCGGTCATGATCCGCGCCACCAGCGTGCCTGTGCGGTTCTCATCGTAATATGCAACGGAGAGCAGGCCCACATGGCGCTGGACTTGCCGCCGCATCTCCGCAATCAGCCGCTGGCCGGCCTTTGAAAGCAGTTGCGTCAGGGAGAACGATGTGATTGCCTGCACTACCATCGCCGTAAACACCAGGGCAATCATCTTCGGCAGCAGAGCCGGATCACCTGTCTTGGTCAACACCTTATCCAGCAGCGGCTTCGACGTATAGGGCAACACCAGCCCGGCCACACGGTTGATGACCATCAACACCATCCCCGCCAGCAGCAGCCCTCCGCGCGGCACCACCAGCCGCCACACCTGCGGCCACAGTTTTTTCAAATCGGGTTTGCGCTTTGGCGCATCAGGCTGGCCTGTGCGCGCACCGCCTCCTCGAGGCGATCGCTCGGCACGCGAGCCGCCCATACCCAACCCACTGCGCACAGTGCCCATGCGCTACACCTTCCCCGAGCGGCGCGCCGCAATGAACGACCGCACACACAAGATGATGTAAAACAGCAGCAATCCGGCCAGCGTGATCTTCGAAGCCAGCGCAATCTGATCCGGCTCCACGCCGGCAGACTTCGCATGAACATATCCGCGCACCGCCTCAGCCGCCGAGCCCAGAAAGCCCAGCAACGCAATGGTCACATTGATGTGCATGAAGAGCTTGCGCCGGCCCTCATTACGGCTGATGGCCAGAAAGCCAAATATGCCCAACGCCAGCCCGATCCACGCCGGAATCAGCGCCGTCGGATGCATGCTCCCTGTGCCGACGTAGCCGATCAGGCCCAAGGCAACCAGCAGAACCGCCAAAACCAGAGTTAACTTCGCCAAACAAGACCTCTCTATCGATCCATCGCAAGCATATCAGCCTGAGGGATGCTGGACCGGCGGCGATCGATGCAAAAGGCCTGGGAATAGAACGCCGGTTTGCTCAATTGCCCGGCTCTAGGAGCTATCGAAAATCCAAACTCACCTCATTTTGTTCCTGACGAGTTCAAGGCGGCTTCGATCGTGGCCTTGGGGACCGAGCCTTCCCAATATTGAGCCACTTTTTCATCTCGGTCAATCAGAACGAGCGCAGGAATGCCTGGAACTTTGTACGCGTCCGATGCCACGTAATCGGAATCGGTGAGCGTGCGCAGAGTGCGGCCTGTCTGGTTCAGCCAGGCTTTCGACTTCTCGATGGGATCGATGGAAATGCCTAGCAGCACGACTCCCCTGGCCTCGTATTCGTGGGCAACCTCTTCGAGCATGGGCATCTCCAGCTTGCATGGGCCGCAGAAAATCGACCAGAAATCCAGCAGAACCATTTTGCCGCGCAACGAGGAAAGCGCTACGGACGTGCCATCGGAGGCCGGCAACGCAAACTCGGGAGCATGCTTGCCGATCCACTCTTTGTGCTCTCTTACTGCCGGGATGTTGGCCATGTCCAGAACCCATTGCGGCGTGGGCCGATCGAATTTGGCCGTGTCGAAAATGACGGTCCACTGGGCGTTTTGGATATTGCGCCCTGCACCGCGCATCAAAACATCCTTCAACACCAGGTGTTTCGCAGGGCTGATCCAATAGGTGACCGATTCGGGATGCGGATGCTCGACTGTCGATGGCGTGTAGGTGACCTTGAGAATTTCGCAGGGGACATCCTCGCCATTGAGCTTCAGCGTTTCGGAGCCGGTGCGTTCGACGCTCACGACTCCATCCGCCATCTTCTTTCCAAATTCACTCAACAGCATGAACGGAAAGCCCACATTCGAGGGCGGCTCCTCAGTGGTTTCCAAGACCGTCTTCACGCCTTTCATGCGGCCCACGCGTCCGACTCCATAAGGGATCTTGGGCTTCCCACCATCCGGCGACGGCTCCATCCGCGGCACGACGTAGGTGAAATCGGAAGTGAATTGCCAGATGGAACCGGGAATCGCCACGCTGGCATGACCGCTAAGTTGGAATGCCGTCAGGGATCGATAATTCTCCGCAGTATCGTTGAGAAGTTGGTCGGTGGACTGCGAAATAGACAGTTGGGATGCAGCGACAACTAAAGGCAAAACGGTCCAAAGAAGAGTCGCGCTTCCATTGGAGCCCGCAGGCCAAGCTTTCATCGAATCTTCCCCACTTTTCGAATCCAATTTTTACCGTTGGATACGAGACGATCCGCCATGCGCAAGCGCTCGCACTTGCTCCAAAGTGGCCATGGTCGTATCACCTGGAAATGTGGTCAGCAGCGCCCCGTGCGCCCATCCCAGCTTCACCGCTTCCTCAGGCGCCTCGCTGTTCAACAACCCATAAATGAACCCGGCAGCAAATCCGTCTCCGCCGCCCACGCGATCCACCACATCCAGTTCGACAGTCGGCGCAGCATAGGTTTTTCCGTCGATCCACGCAACGGCGCTCCAACTGTGGCGGCTGGTCGAGTGCACCTCGCGCAGCGTAGTCGCCACCGCCTTCACGTGCTTGTGCTTCTTCACAACGTTGTCAATCATCGCGAAGAACACGCTGGGGTCGAGCTTCGATTTCGCTGCAACTTCCGGCCCCGGAATGCCCAAACCCTTTTGCAAGTCCTCTTCGTTGCCCACCAGCACATCGACGTTTTCGACAATAGTGGAGATAGTCTCAACGGCCCGCTCATTGCCGCCGTGAATCTTCCACAGCTTCTCGCGGAAGTTCAGATCGAATGAAGTCACGGCGCCCGCGGCTTTGGCCTCCCGCATCATCTCCGCGGCCAGCGGAGCCGTGGTCGGCGAGAGCGCGGCAAAAATTCCGCCACAATGCACCCACTTCACTCCTCCCGCAAAAATCGTCTTCCAGTCAAAGTCTCCCGGCTTCAGCAGCCCCGCCGCCTCGTTGGCCCTGTTGTAAAACACCACGGGCCCGCGCACCCCGTACCCTCGGTCGCTATACACTGTGGCCATGTTCGGCCCCGTCACGCCGTCGTGCTTGAATCGTTTGTAGATGGGCTTCACGCCCATCGCGCGCACCCGCTCCGCAATCAGGTCGCCGATGGGGTAGTCCGACATGGCTGAAACGATCGCCGCCCTCATCCCAAAACAGTCTGAAAGATTGGCCGCCACATTGAACTCGCCGCCGCTCACGTGAATCGTGCACTCCGTCGCTTTGCGGAATGGAATGACTCCGGGGTCAAGCCGGTGCACCAGCGCACCGAGCGAAAGAAAATCCAATTCAGCTTCCCCGCGAATCTTCAGCCCCTCGCTCATCGCGCTCTCCTTGCTCTTTGACGATCATCGAATTTCAAATAGGTTCGCACAATTTGCCCCAGACGCATATCCATTCAGCTCTTCCCTGCAACAACTTGTTTTAGATCCGCCGTTACTTGCTCCACCGTCCATTCATTCCCAGGGTAAAACCGAACCACCGTGCCATCCGGCCCAATCAGCGTTGTAGAGAGGCTGTGGTTGATCGCCTCGTCCGGCCCAGCAGTAATGCCAACATCGAAGAACTTCGCCATCTCTGGCAATACCGGCCGTTCCGGCACCGCAAAATCCCAGTGGTCGAAAGCGCCCACGGCATTGCTGCCAATGTATGTGACCCCATACGCTCGCAGCCGCTCCGGCGTATCGTGTTCCGGATCGAAGCTCACGCACAGCAGATGCGTCTTCCGGAGGACCGCCGGATTCGCCGCGATCTCCTTGTTGACCTCGGCAAAATTCCGCGTCATGCGAGGACAAAAGTTGGGCAGAGGGCAACGGGTATAGATAAACGTGACCAGCAGGGCCTGGCCCTTGAACTGCCCCAGATGAATTGCCCGCCCATCCTGGTTGCGCAGCTTAAAGTCTGGCACCGCATCGCCTTGCGCCGGCACATGATAGAGAACCGCGGGCCGGTAATCCGGTTTGCTCTGCGCCACCACCACAATATGATCCAGCAGCACGTCCGCGTTTGGGTCGCGCGACACCAGCACATCCGCCGTAATCACGTCTCCCGGATGCAACTCACCAAGAATCGTCGAGTCTTTCAGCTTGTAGGGCATGGTCATAGCTTCCATGAAGCCCGCAATGGCCTCATGGTTCAGTGTCGCCTCGCCCTTCGCGGCATCTGTCGACACTACTTTGCCGCGCAGCTTGTACACCTTGAAATCTTGCTGAGAAGACGCGGTGGAATCGCCCTTCTGGCCCGAGTGACACCCGGCCAGCACAATCAAGCCCAGCAATGAACAAGCAACCAATCGACGAATCACAGCCCAGTGTACAACCGGCGCCTTGCAATCCTCATCAGACGCTCAATTGCCAACCCTACTTAACTTCGAAGATCAGGAAGTAGTCCTGGCCGTCGTCTTTGGTAAAGTCAAATTTCCCAGTGCGTTTATATCCCGCCTGCGCCATCTCGCGTTCTACTACATCGGGCATAATTCCATGATCGGTGCCATTACCGTTGCGATCGATGATTCCAATCTTCGCGCCTGGCCTCAGCGATTCCGTCAGGCGCTCCATGAGCAGGATCGGCTGCGCAAATTCGTGATAGGTCTTCAGAATCAGAACAGCATCCACGCTGTTCTTCGGCAACTTAGTATCCGCCACGGATCCCAGCACGGGGCGCACATTTTAGAGCTTCTCCTGGGCCGCCCGCTGCGCAATGTAGTCGATCGCCTTCGGGTTGATATCCTCGGCATACACCGCGCCGCTCGGCCCAATTCGCGCGGCAGCCCTGACCGTGAACCATCCTGACCCTGCGCCGATATCGGCAACGACCTTGCCCGGCGCGATATTGAGCAAATCCATCACTCGGTCAACGTGCAATTTCTTATCACGGTCGGGATACTCGAAGATCGACAGGTCTCCGGAATACGGTGTGCTCGTCGGCCTTTGTCCTTGCCCAGCGGTCGGAGCCTGGCTTTGTCCGGTCTCTTGTGGAGCTGCCTGCGCCGAAATCTGCCGTTGAGCCAACGAACCTGCGAAAAAAAGCAGCAGCGCCAGTCCCATGGATACTTTGTTGCGCATCATCGTCATCACCAATTTCCTCAACAGCATTGCACCGGTTGCGGAAGATGGCAAGCCAATGATGAAGATTGCCGATTGAATAGCATTCCTCAGCCCCGGCAGCGTATAACGCTGGAATGGGAGCCTTGGCAGCAGTTGAGATCGACGCGTGGCTGCGCCAGGGCGGACTTGTAGTCACCGCCAGCGAGCGCACCGCCCGCGCTCTCAGCACGGCCTTCAATCGCGCCCGCCTGTCCGAAGGCCTCAAAGCCTGGACCGCGCCCGACATTCAGGACTGGAACAGCTTTGTACGCTCCGCCTGGTCCGCGCGTATTCTCGACCCCCGCCTGCTGCTGAACTCCACTCAGGAGCAATCACTCTGGGCCTCCATTGCGGCCGCCGATGGCCCCCTCGCGAGCCTGCTCGAAGGCCCGCGCTATCGCCTTGCGCTCCTCGCAATGGAAGCCCACGAATTGCTTTGCAACCATGCGCCCAGGTTCCTGCGCTCGACCACCCGCTCCAGTTGGCAAAACGACGCAGCCGCCTTCAGCCGCTGGCTCTCGGACTTCGACGAAACCTGCCGCACCAGCAGTCTCATCAGCCCCGCCCGCCTGCCCATCGAATTGCTGAACCTTCTGCAAGACCCTTCCTCTGATTCACCAAGACCGCTGAGTGCCCCTTCTGAGCGAAACGAAGTGGAGTCGAAGAACCTGCATCTTGGAAGGCTTTCCGGCGAAAGGGTGGGAGACCACGAACCATATGCGGTCTCCTCAACAGTCTCGCCCAACCGTCCGCCGCTCCTTCTCGCCGGATTCGACCGCATTCTCCCCATGCAGCGCGCCGTGTTCGACGCCTGGGGCGACTGGCGTGAAGCCGCACCCAACTCTCCAGCCCGGCAAATCAATTTCTACGCAGCTCCCGACGACCAGGCCGAACTAACCGCCTGCGCTCTCTGGGCCAAACAGCAACTCACCGCCAACCGCGAAGCCCGCATCCTGATTGTCACCCAGGACGCGCAAAAAGGCCGCGGCCAGATCGAACGCGCCTTCCTTGCGCATACCGGCTCCGCAAGTTCTTTGCTCTTCGAGTTTTCGCTCGGAATCCCACTCAGCCAGGTCCCACTCGCCCACGCAGCCTTTCTGTTGCTCCGCTGGCTCGCAGGCCCTCTTGCCGAGCACGAGCTCGACTGGCTTTTTTCAACAGGCTATGTCGCAGCGAGCGGACAAGAGTCTTCCACGCTGCAAGTGCACATGCGCGCCCTCCGACGCCGCGGCCTTGAGCAACCAAACTGGACCATTGAAGCCTTCATAAGGCCCTTGGTCGGCCAGCAGCAAAACCAGGCTCAGGCCAGCCTGCTCCCAGTAGCATGGGTCGAGCAAGTCACCCAGGCCCAACGCCGCTTCAAAGAGTTCGCCCGCCGTCCGCAAACCCCGCTCGATTGGGCTGAATACGTCCCGCAGTTGCTTGAATCCATCCACTTTGCCGAATCCCAACCGCTCTCGAGCGCCGAATTCCAGGCCTCCGCCCGCTGGCAACAAGCCATCGAAACCGCCGGCTCACTCGGCTTCGATGGCCGCCGCATCGACTGGAGAGATTTCCTCTCCGTTCTCGCCCGCACGCTCGATGAGACCCTCTTTACCCCTGAATCCCGCGACCCTCCCATCCAGATCGCAGGCCCGGCCGAGTCCGCCGGCCTCACTGCCGATGCTGTCTGGTTTCTCGGCGCAACTGAAGACGCCTGGCCCGCCCCCGGCTCCACGCATCCCCTGCTCCCGCTTGAATTGCAGCGCGAAGCCCGAATGCCTCACGCCACCGCGCAGCTCGATTGGGACCTCGCTCACTCCATCACCAGCCGTCTGCTCAAGTCTGCCGCGGAAGTCCATTTCAGCTACGCGCGGCAGACTGAAGGCGTCGAGTCGCGCCCCTCGCGCCTCATCGCCCAGCTTGCCGCGCCTCCGCAGCCTTTGCCCTCGGCATTCGCAGCTCCGACCCATCCAGACCCACTAACCATTTCGGTTGAAGACTTCAGCCAAATTCCTTATCCGCCCGGCAATGTCCCCGGCGGAGCCAGTGTCCTCACCTCTCAATCCCAATGCCCTTTCAAAGCATTCGCTACGGCCCGCCTCGCCGCTCAAAGCTGGGAACCGGCGCAAGCCGGACTAACCCCGTCGCAGCGCGGAATGCTCCTCCACGAAGTTCTACATGCGGTCTGGGCCGGCCCGCCACGCGGGATTCGCACCCACACCGACCTCCGAAACCTCGACGACCGGCAATCCTTCACCGCTGGCCACGTCGAGAGGGTCTTTGCCGAAAAATTGCTTTCAAGCCTTCGCCAGCGCCTGCCCGCCCGTTATCTAGAGCTGGAAAAGCGGCGCCTCACGCGCCTGGTCACTGCGTGGCTGGACTTTGAATCAACACGCATCCCGTTTGAAGTGCTCAAAACTGAAGCCGAACGTACCATCACCCTCGCCGGCCTCAACCTCAAGCTGCGCCTTGACCGCCTCGACCGCCTTAGCGACGAATCCGTCCTGGTCATCGACTACAAATCTGGCAATGTCACGCCTAAGTCCTTGGATTTGCCCCGACCCGACGATGTCCAATTGCCCCTTTACGCCGGGTTTGCACTCGATGAAGGACAAGACCTCGGCGGCCTAGTCTTCGCCAAACTCCGCCCCAACGATCTGGCCTTTGCCGGCTTTATCGGAAATGCGAAGGCCAACCTGCTCCCCGACCTCACTAACCGCAACTCCCTCGTGAACGCCCCGCTCACCGCAGAGAAGCTGATCGACTGGCGCGAAGCCATCGAGCAACTAGCCAAAGATTTCCTTGCCGGCCGTGCTGAAGTTGATCCGCGCGACTATCCCAAAACCTGCGAACGCTGCGGCCTCCAAACCCTATGCCGCATCCAGGAGAACCGGATCGCAGTAGAAAGCGAAT
>Ga0302325_10021984_pt1 | contig 13352 bp, 9 predicted proteins | sample Palsa_T0_2_FD_201948 | JGI IMG/M metagenome (GOLD analysis project Ga0302325, IMG submission 201948) | Peat permafrost microbial communities from Stordalen Mire near Abisko, Sweden - Palsa_T0_2 | ecosystem: Environmental > Terrestrial > Soil > Palsa > Peat permafrost | place: Sweden: Abisko... | reverse complement strand
GTATCACCGCTTTGGCAAGGCTTTCTGGCATGGCAGCATCGATCGCATGCCGGCTCCGCCGACCCAGGGTTTGTTCGATGGCGACAAGATGACCAGGTTAGTTCGGGATTATCTGCTGAAGGTCGCCGAAGAAGGCCACGCGGTGATTGTGGGGCGGGCGGCGGCTTGTGTGCTGGCGGGGTATCCGGGGGCGTTTCACATGTTTGTGTATGCGTCGAAGAAGCGGAAGTTGCAGTGGTTTGAGAAGAATTTTCCGGACCGCATGAAGGATGCCGAAGAAGAGATTGCCGCTACCGATCGGCGGCGTGAGGAATATGTTCGGAATTACTATGACGAGCAGTGGGACAGCCACCGGCTTTATCACTTGATGCTGAACTCCTGCATGGGGCCGGAGGCGATGCTGAAGGCTACGGTGGAGGCGGCGGGTTTGGCTGGGGTTTATGACTCGCCGGGAGTCGCGGTATAGTCCCAGTTGCGGACGAGGTGCTTTTTCTTCCCTATCAAAGCTGTGTTGCCGGTTCAGCCACAAAAGGAGGGCATATCATGCGACAGATACCGTTGACGATTGGAGCCAAGGAGTTGCGCCGCGCAGTGGCCATGGAGAGCCTTCAAGAGAGCTGGCACTACGCTGAAAAGCGAGATTTTGATCAGGTTTCCGACGATGAGGTTGATGAAGAAATTCGCAAGGTGAGACAAGGGCGCACGTGCACGGCGGAGAAACTGATACCCTGCGGGGTACGTGGCGATGTTGGATGAAACGCAATGAACTTGTTCTTAATTTGGAACACGCGGCCAAGAGATGCCCACATACAGCGACAAAGACAAAATCCGATTTTGGATGCGTCTCTATAACCGTCTTGTGGGCGAAACCTATACGGTGGAATCGTGGCCGGACGATGATTCCTCAAAGCAGAACATTGACGCCCTTTGCCGTAATTCAACGGGGCAGACGCTTGCTATTGAACACACTCTTATCGAACCTTTCGCTGGCGACAAAGCCGATGCAGACCCTTTCCTTCAGGTGCTTGGACCACTTGAGAATCATCCGCGATTGACAAAAGAGGGCTACAGGTTCACCGTATCTCAGCGAGTTGGGGGATCACCGCGCGGGGTTAAGTGGGCTGAGGTCAGCGAAGGAGTCCTCTTGCAGTTAGCGCCTATGCTACCGACCTTGGACGACGGCATGCACGAAGTTACCGTGAAAGGATCCGGATGGACCCTGGACCTGTATATCGACAAAGCCGAGCTGGCTCCGACTGACCCGGGGAAGTTCTTTGTATCGCGCATTTATCCTGGCGATCCCGGCCCTGAATTGATCATCAAGGCTCTTGAGAAGAAGATCCCAAAGCTTGCGGCGGCAACGGCAGATATGAAGATTCTTTTATTGGATAAGGATGCTGTCGCCGGTACTATCGAAGCCCAGTTCGAGCTTCTGCCCGACGAGCCTCGTATTCAGACGCTATTGAATAGTATCCACCAGATATGGGGCCTCAATTCTGCGGCGCTCGAGAATGAGAGTGTGATTTTCACGAACCGGATATATCCGCTGCTAGACGAGTTCGATGAATACTTAACACGCTGCTCGCTAAATGTGGAAACCGATATGTTCTGGCAGGTACCCCGATAGCCGGGACTTTCTCAGCGGTAGGCTTCTCGCCGATGGCGGACGCCAAGAATTTCGATGGTCGTTTCATCTCGGAGTTCAAAGAACAGCCGGTAATCTCCGCAGCGGAGACGAAAGCCGGTTTGCGGCGGCTTGAGCTTCTTCACGTCGCCGGAGCGCGAGGCGAGATAGCGATCGGCGCAGTGGAGGATGTCGAGAGCGGTCTGACGGTCGATGCGGCGGAGATCGGAGCGGGCTTCTTCAGACCAGACAATCGAGAGACGCTCCGCGTCCGGCTCGTGGGTCAAAGCCCAAACTCGCGAAGCACTTCCTGGTGGGGGACGCCTTCTCCGCGGGCGAGGGATGCGCGGGCGCGATCAAGGGCGGCGGCTGTCTCGGGAGTGAGGTCCTCGTCTTCGATTGCGGCGTTGGCCAGCGAGCGAGAAAGCGACTCGGTTGCGGGCTCAATCATGACTTCGAGCAGCCCGCGCACGGCGGCGATTTTTTCGTCGGGCAGCGCGTCGAGCAGGGAGTGGGCCTGCCGGCGTTGATGAGTGAGATCCATGCTTAATAGCATAGACCTTGGTCGAAACCGCAGGCCAGTGAGACGCTGGGCTTTAGCCGCAGCCACATTGGATTTCAGCCTACCGTATACTTCCTATAGCAGGTGTGCCAGACGATCGCTGCTGGGGTGCTTTGCACTCTGGGGGAGGAAAGTCCGAACTCCGCAGGACAGTGTGCCGGATAACGTCCGGGATTCAGGCTTCAAGGCTTGAAGACGGCCAGTGCCACAGAGAAGATACCGCCTGCCTCGCCCTTCGGGCTTGGCAGGTAAGGGTGAAAAGGTGCGGTAAGAGCGCACCGCTTCGGCTGTGAGGTCGAAGGCAGGGTAAACCCCACACGGAGCAAGACCAAATAGGGAGGGAATCCGTAGCTTGGCCCAGGCTGCGGTTGCGTACCGGTCCGGTGCGCCCAGGCGGGTCGCCCTTTACTTCGGTGGAGGGAGCCGAAACTTCCGGGTAGGTTGCTGGAGCGGGTCAGTAATGGCTCGCCTAGAGGAATGATCGTCGCCGGACTTCGGTCCGGAACAAAATTCGGCTTATCGGCAGCTTGCGATTTGGCCCCGTTGCTCTTGATGGAGCGGCGGGGCCATCATGTTTGGGTGGTGGTTGGGGGACCCGAGATAAACTAAGGTGCGGTTGGGGGGTGGACATCTCCGCTACTCCCTTTGGGCCCCGCTCCATCGCTTTGGGGAAAGGGGAACTATTTCTTCTTAAGATGCGTAAAATGATGCAAGGCGAGGCTTGTCCGACGAGCATCCGAGGGCCGATCGGTGCAGATGGGGCTGCCGTGTTGCATTCGAAGTTGTTGGTTGCCTGCATGCTTTGAGGACCGGACCCGATGGAATTCATTGAAGGCTTTAAGATCGCGCTTCAGTCGCTTTGGGCGAACAAGATGCGCTCGATTCTGACGCTTCTTGGCGTAGTGATCGGGGTTGCCTCGGTGATTGCGGTGATTACGCTAGTGAACGGGGCGAACAAGTTCGTTGCGACGAAGATCTCGGGGTATGGGTCGGATACGTTCACGATCAGCAAGGCGCCGTCGGTGATTTTCAGCGGTGAAGAATATCTGCGGTACCAGAAGCGGAAGCGGATCACGATTGAGGATTACGAGGCGATCCGCGACAACTGCTCACGTTGCGCGATGACCGGCGCGCAACTGGCGACGACGGGCAAGGTCGTTTATGGGACCCATTCGAGCACGGACACGACGATCGGCGGCTGGACCTCGAACATGCCGATTATTGGGAACCTGAATGTGGTGCTGGGACGGTCGTTCACTCCGGCGGACGATGAGGAGGCGACCCGGGCGGTGATCGTGGGGTATGACATCATCGACAACCTGATCGTCGATGGCAGCGATCCGATCGGGAAAGAGATTCGTGTGGATGGCGCGCCTTACACGATCGTGGGCGTGGGCGAGCGGCAGGGCAAGACGCTGGGGCAGAGCCAGGATAATTATGTGAACATGCCGCTGTCGACCTATATGCATTCGCACGGGTACAACGACACGGTGACGATTTATGCGAAGGCAGGGACGACGCCCGGGGCCCTGGAGTTGGCGTCGGACCAGGCGCGGGCGATTATGCGTTCGCGGCGGCATGATGCTCCGGGTGCTCCGGACACTTTTGCGCTGGAGACGAACGATACGTTCGTGGGAATTTGGAAGAGCATCAGTTCGACCTTTGCGGCCGTGGTGGTGGCGATCGCTTCGATTTCGCTGGTGGTGGGCGGCATCGTCATCATGAACATCATGCTGGTGAGCGTGACGGAGCGCACGCGGGAGATTGGAGTTCGCAAGGCTTTGGGTGCGCGGCGGAACGATGTGATGCTGCAGTTTGTGATCGAGTCGGGGACGATGTCGCTGATTGGCGGGGCGATTGGGGTGTTGCTTGGGGTCGGTGCGGCGAAGATCATTACATTGATTGTCGGCTTCCCTACCGATGTGCAGATTTGGTCGGTGTTGTTGGGTTTGTTTGTGGCTACGGCGGTGGGTGTTTTCTTTGGAGTGTATCCAGCACGGAAGGCGGCGATGCTGGATCCGATTGTGGCTTTGCGGTCGGAGCTTTAGTACTAGGGAATAGGGAGTAGGGAATTTGGACGGTGGGGCGGTGAGACGATGGCGCTGAGTGACTCGAGAGAATCGGTGCGGATGGCTTTGGAGACCCTGCGGACGAACAAGCTGCGTTCGGGGCTGACTGTGTTGGGTATCGTGATCGGCGTGACTACCGTGATTGTGATTTCGTCGGTGATCAATGGGCTGAACAACAATGTGCAGGACCTGGTGAATTCACTGGGGACGAACGTGCTTTGGTGCTTTCATATGCCGGTGATCGGGGTGCGGCCGACGACCGAGCAACTGACGCGGAAGAAGCTCACCTACGAGGAAGGGATTGAAATGCGGGGGTTGGCGCATGTGGTGGCTGTCGACCCGTCGATGCGGTATCAGGACTTCAATCTGGGTGTGGGCAACGTGAGTATCAAGTATGGCGCCAAGAAACTGCAGAACACCATCCTTGAGGGCAATACGGCGGCGGTGAAAGACGTCAACGATCTCAACCTGCTGATGGGTCGGATGTATACCGATGATGAGGACGCACGGCGGGCGAACGTTGTGGTGCTGGGGCATGACGCCTGGACTGAGCTTTTTGGTACGGACGACCCGTTGGGGAAGGAAGTGACGATCGAGGGTGCGCTGTTCACTGTCATTGGCGTGCTGGATAAAGCGAAGCGGGCTTTTGGGGGCGGGAAGAATCCAAATGACAACGCCGCCTACTTCCCTCTTTCGACTTTCCGGAAGATCCATCCGGAGATCAAGGACGTCTGGATTAGCGTGAAGTATGACGACCCGAAGAACCGTGCATTGGTTGAAGATGAACTGCGGGAGCTGCTGCGCCGGCATCGGAAGCTGCGCAATGAGCAGCCGGACAATTTTGAGATATTCAGCCCGGATTCGATTACTCGGCTTTGGAACCAGATTACGGGCGGCTTGTTTGCGTTCATGATTGCGGTTTCGAGCGTGGGCTTGATGGTTGGCGGGGTCGGCGTGATGAATATTATGCTGGTTTCGGTGACCGAACGGACGCGGGAAATTGGCGTTCGCAAGGCGATCGGCGCGACGAAACGCAATATTCTGCTGCAGTTCACGCTGGAGGCGATCACGCTTTGCGCAGTGGGCGGGGTGATCGGGATTTTCGTGGGCGGGATTTTGACGCTGGGTATTCGTTTGGCAGTGGCGGCGCTGCCGGCGACGATGTCAACGATGTGGGCGGGGATTGGGTTCACGGTGTCGTGCGCGATCGGGCTGGTGTTTGGGATTTATCCGGCTTGGAAGGCATCGAATCTCGATCCGATCGAGGCCTTGCGGTACGAGTAGTTTGGCTGTGCAAATCGCTGAAACCGCAGGTCCTTCGACTCCCCTTCACTCCGTTCAGGGTCGCTCAGGATGACAATTATTTGTTTTATTGCAGAAGTACAGTTGGTGTAATGTGCGGCAGATTGGCGATGTAGGCTTTTTCTTGAGGAAAAAGGCCGCCCGGCCGGGGTGCTTCCCCTTACAGTAACTGTACTTCAGCTCTAGCCGCTTCCGACTTTTCCTATGGCTATTCCGATGAGGTAGGTGACGACTCCTTCGACGGCGCCGACGGCGGTCATTTCGAGGCCGCTGCTCCACCAGGGACGAATGGTAATGAGGGATTTGGCGGCGCCGACGGCGAAGTGGGCGATGAGGGAGACGATGGCGGCGACAATGACCGCGGGGATTCCGGTGAGGAAGAAGAAAGGGACAACGGGGATGAAGGCTCCGATGGCGGTGGAGACGGCCCCGGAGATGGCGGAGGTGAGAGGTTTCCGGAGGCCGTCTTCGGTGGTCTTGATGCGTTCGCGGGCGAGGGCCTGGACGAGCTGTTCCTTGTTTTGAGAGAGATGTTCGACGAAGCGTTCGGCGTCGTCTTTGGGGAGTCCGACGATCTGGTAGCTGAGGGAGAGAACTTCGCGGGCTTCGGAGGGGTTGTATTCGACGGATTCGCGTTCGCGGGCGAATTCGGCTTCGAAGATTTCGCGTTCGCTTTTGGCGGCGAGGTAGGCTCCGGAGCCCATGGAGAGAGCGCTGGCGACCATGCCGGCGAGTCCGGCGATGAGGACGAAGTGGCTGTTGCCGAGGGTGGCGCCGGAGACGCCGGAGACGATGCCGAAGATGGAGCCGAGGCCGTCGTTGACTCCGTAGACGGCGTCGCCGACCCAGCCGGCGGTTTCGGCGTGGCCTTTCTTGCGGCTGTTTAATAAATCGTCGAGGGCGGCGCGGGCCTGGTCGGGCGTCATGTCTGGAATGGGCGGCCCGGACTGGATGAGGTTAGCGAGGACGCGGAAATGTTCGCGCTCATCGGCGATGACCTGCTGGAGGATGGCGACGCTGGGCTGGTCGCCAAGGTTTTTCAACTGCTTGCCATATTTGGCGACGTCGCGGCTTTCATCGATTTCGAGGCGGCGGTAGGCGAGGTTCGCGCCTCCGCTGGGCGTGCAGAGGGACTCGGCCTGGCCGGTGGGTGCTCCGTTATAGATCGGCTCGGGGCCGTCGAGCTGGCGAATGCGATTGGCCCAGAGCTCGGCGTGGTGTTTTTCAGCGGTGGCGAGGCCTTTGAGCTTATTTTTGCGGGACGGGTCGGTCTCTTTTTCGGCGAGAGCGGCATAGGTGAAATGACTTTCCATCTCTGCTTGCCAGTTGGCTTCGAGCGCGGCGAGGAGTTTGGAACGGTTTGCGGCCTTCATGAAATTCTCTTCGGTACTCCGCCTGTGAGGTCTTCGCAGAGGTCTGGAAATCAGTTTACTTTGGCGGGTTTTCCGCGCCAGGTGGAGCACGAATGAAAAAGCTATTTTGAAGGGGACCACGGTATGAATCGAAGTGGGGAGGAACGATAGGGAAGCAGGGAAGCGTGGGACCGTGGATGAAACAGGAATACGAGAAAAATTAACTCGCTTCATTGGAGCAATGAGAGCGCCGACGTCACCCTCGCTCGATGGCGTTGATCTTGCTGGCGATGTCGAGCGCGAGCTCGGCCACATCGGTACGAAAGCGTTTCCTTTCGCGAGCAGGAAGCTCTTCGAGGAGGTCGGCGTAGGGAAAGACCTGGCATCCGGGAAAGACAGCGAACCCGACGGTGTCAGCGATTCTGCAGCTCAGGTTAATCAAGGCTGCCATTCCCCAGACAGTATCGGAAGATCCTGGGGAATGATGACCGGCAACGATGGTGAGGAATGCCTCAGGCAGCTTCCAGTCGGCGACCAGGTTTCGTCCGGCTTCGCAATGGTCGAAACCGAACAACTCGCGCTCTCGTTCAAGAATGCTGAAGGGAGAGCCGGCGTGGGTTTCGAGTAACGCGGCGTATTCCCGAGGGTGCAGAACGGCCAGGGCTAGCCGACCGATGTCGTGCATGATCCCAGCGGTGTAGGCGACTTCTTTGTCCATAAGACCTGCCCTGGCCATTTCTTCGGCGAGCAACGCGCAGGCCAGGCTGTGACGCCATATGGCCCGCAAAGTATTGTTGTGGAGCGCGTCGCCGAGGTAGGTCCTTACCCCCACGGTCAGACAGAGACCCTTGAGATTCTGAGTGCCCAGCAGGGCGATGGCCTGAAGGACATTCGTAACTGCCACTCTCCGGGCATAAAGGGGACAGTTCGCAATGGTGATGACTTCGCTCGAGAAGGCCGGCTCCGAACAGATGAGGTCGTTGATTTCTCGCATCGACGCGCTTTCCCCACTGGCCAGCTGAAGGACCTCGATGGCAATTCGCGGGAACGGCGGGATCTTGAGATGGGCCCACGGTACGCCGACGCCAGGCTTGGCGCGTCTGCCGACCGCAGCGGAAGACCCCTTTTTGAAAGCTGTATCCATCGTCAATTCCGTAGGTGAAAAGGCCGGTTGAATACCTGGCTCGAGAACTACTACCAGGGATTCCTTTAGTACCTATTTCGGCAGCGACGCAGGTTGTATGAGGCGCATCCGAAATTCCCATTCAGCGCTCGCGCTCCGTTCGGAAACTGTCGATAGCCACAATTAGAGCATTTCCCGTATTACCGTGAACCTTCTAGCGGAAGCTAGGTTGGCCTTTTCTTAAGGGAAAGGCCAGCCGAGCGTGTTTCGTTGGTCTACACCGATACGGGAAATGCTCTGGAGGCGCATTCCGTGAACCCATTGGATTATTCGTCACTGAAAAAGAGGTTGCGGATGCGAAAGGTTCGATCGCGAGAGAGTTGGCGCGCTCTGGGTCAATGCATTTTCAAGAGGGGCGTTTATTCACTGTTGGGACTTTCATTTGCGGTAAACCTGGCCCATGGATTGGACCCACGGAAACAAATCAGCGAGTACGGCCACGACTCCTGGGACTCCCGACACGGGTTGCCAGGCGAAGCGGTGTATCAAATATTGCAGACGGGAGATGACTATCTCTGGCTGAGGACCGCTGTCGGTCTGATTCGGTTTGACGGAGTGCACTTTATCGCGATGGACCAGGCGGTGGGCAGAGAACCGGTGAAGGCGATCGCGGCGGCAGAGCGTGGCGGACTGCTGATCCGGACGACTTCGAGGACGGTGTTATACCGGGACGGGGTCTTTTCCGATTATCTAGCGCCGGCACCGCTTCCCGACGGCGACATTCGAGCGATTATTCCGACCAATGACGGGGGACTGCTTGTCGGGTCAGACGATTTTATCTACTGGCTTCGGAAGTGCGAAACGCAGAACCTGCGGGAAGGGACCGCGCAGATCAATGCCTTTCTTCGAAAGGATCCCGAAGGTATCTGGATCGGGGGCGCACATGCCCTCTATCTCTTTCATTACGGCGAATTGTCGGTCACACCGTTCGATTTGCATGGGGAAGGGGCTTACGCGCTGGCTGCCGACCAGGACCACCGTGTTTGGGTGGGTACACACAAGGGGCTATATAGATTGGGGGGCGAGGACCACCAGTTGGAGCCAGTCGCGCGGGAAACGATCCATGGGGAAGTCAATGCGATTCTCGCAGACCGGCAGGGCAGCCTGTGGGTTGGAACCTCCGGCTCGGGACTGGTGCGTCTATCCGGGGGCAAAATCTCCAGCTTTACTGTCGAAGACGGTCTTAGCGACAAGGCGGTACTTTCGCTGTTTGAAGACCAGCAGGGAAACATCTGGGTGGGTACGTCGAATGGCCTGGACCGATTCCGCGACGCCAAGCTTACCACTATCGGCGCTAAAGAGGGCTTGCCCTCAAGCAGAACTCAATCGATCCTCGGCGCAAAGGACGGGAGTCTCTTTGTGTTCTGCGAGAACGGCGGCCTGGCACGGCTCAAAGACGGCGTTCCTACCCTGATCAGCAGGAAAGAGGACGCCTCGACCTACTATGGCCACACGCTGTACGAAAGCAAAGACGGGAGCGTGTGGGCGGGAACATCGGCAGGACTGGTGCAGTACGGGGAAAACAGGCTGATCCTGCATCGGCCCTCGGGCCAACTGCTGGGCCGTTTCATCTCGGCGATCAACGAAGACGATGAGGGGATGATTCTGGCCACCTCCGACACGCTTGCCATTCGCTACAAGGATGGCAAAACATTCCCGTTCACGATTCATGGCCAGACCACGCCGCTTTCCGAACCGGGCAACTATACTTTCACCATTTATCGCGACCCTGAGGGAACGCTGTGGTTCGGCACTGTCAAGGGACTATTCAAATTTGCCCGAGGCGCGTCGCCGCAGAAGTCAAGACAGAATCAAATTGATTTTCCGGTAACGTCAATCTCTCAGGACGATCATGGGAACTTATGGTTGGGCGGCCGGCGGCCGGGCATAACGCGCTTCCGGATGAATGACGGCAAGGTTACTCACTACACGGAGGAAGATGGCCTGTTCAACAGCTATCCCACGAGCGCTTTGTCGGACCTGGACGGCAATCTGTGGATCAGCACGCCAAACGGCATCTACATGGCCAACGGGCGGGACCTGGACGACTTTGCCGATGGACGTCTTTCGACGGTCCGCGCGGTTGTCTATGGGGTTGAAGATGGCATGAAGAGCCGCGAGGCAACGATGCCGGACGCCCAGCAAGGAGGGTGGCGCACAAGGGACGGAAGATTGTGGTTCGCAACTATTCGGGGAATTGTCACGTTCGATCCGCGGCACCTGGTGAGGAACGACCGGATTCCGCCGGTGGTGATTGAAGATATCGCGATCGATGACCGCGCCTATCTTGCGAAGCAGAATCTTGAGATCCTGCCGGGCAAGAGCAATCTCGAGGTCCAATACACCGCCCTGAGCGTGCTGATTCCCGAACGGGCCCGGTTCAAATATCAACTCGAGGGCTACGATCATGGCTGGGTCGACGCGGGGACGCGCCGGACGGCCTACTATACGGGACTGCCCGCCGGAAGATACCGGTTTCGGGTCATCGCCGCGAACGAAGACGGGCTATGGAATCTCGAGGGAGCTTCCGTCGACTTCCTTCTGTTGCCTCATTTCTATGAGACGGGCTGGTTCTATGGCCTGTGCGCGATGACTTTCCTGGTGGCTGCATTTGCAGGAATCAGGCTCAATTCCCGTCGATTGCGCCATCGGACCGAACAGCTAGCCGATATTGTCGAGGAACGAACCAAGGACCTCAAGGCGGAGATTCTCGAACGCCAACATGCGGAAGAAGCTGCCGAGTCCGCCAACCAGTCCAAGAGCGAGTTCCTGGCGAACGTGAGCCATGAGATCCGCACACCGCTCAATGGAGTCATCGGGATGACCGACCTGGTGCTCGGCACTGAACTTAACGCCGATCAGCGCGACTGCCTCGAAACAGCCAAGGTGTCGGCGGACGCGCTGCTGGCAGTCATCAATGACATTCTGGATTTCTCAAAGATCGAAGCTGGGAAGATTGAGTTGGAGATCATCGACTTCAACCTGCGCGACTGCGTGGAAGAGGCGTTGAAACTGTTCGCACCGCAAGCAGAGCGGAAATCTCTGGAATTGCTCTGTGATGTCGCCCCCCACGTGCCGAACTTTGTGGCTGGAGATCCGGGACGGCTTCGCCAGATCATTCTTAACCTGATCAGCAACGCGATCAAGTTTACCGATGGGGGCGAGGTGGCACTGCATGTGGAAGCCGGCAAGCAGGACGGGACGGACCAGGTGGTGCAATTTATCGTGGCCGACACGGGCATCGGCATCGCGCCTGAAAAGCAGCTGACGATTTTCGCTCCTTTCACTCAAGCGGACTCCTCGACGACGCGGAGGTTTGGCGGCACTGGATTGGGGCTCACAATTTCCGCCCGGCTGGTGTCGATGATGGGAGGAACGATCTGGCTTGAGAGCGAGGTGGGGAAAGGGACGCGATTCTGCTTTACAGCTCGCTTTGGCAAGGCTGATAGCGGGCCTTCGTCTCAGTCTATGCCCACGGCTTGCCTACTGCAGGGTCTGAAAATCCTGGTAGTCGACGACAACCCGACAAACCGAAGGATATTGGGGGAGACGCTGCTCCACTGGAAGGCGAACGTGACCTGCGTTGAGGGGGGCGAGCAAGCGCTGGACGAGTTGACGCTGGCGCATGAGGAAGGCAGCCCCTACCAGATCATTTTGACCGATGTACACATGCCTGGAATGGACGGCCTCGATCTGATAGAACAGGTGCGTATCGCGACCGCATTTGCGTCGATCCCGGCGGTGCTGATGAGCTCGGGAGTGTCAATCATGCAAGCGGAGCGTCTGAGCAGGTTGAGGATTTCCGACGTCCTCAACAAACCTGTCCGCGGAGGCGAACTGCTCGCGGCGATGCTGGCTGCTTCGAATAGCGATCCTGCCCCGGAGGCCACTGTGAAAGAAGTCCCGGTCCAGGAAATGCTGCCGGGGCGAAAGCTCAGCATCCTGCTAGCCGAGGACAACCGCGTCAATCAGGCGGTCGCTACACGGCTGCTGAAAAAGATGGGACACGTCACGGTCGTGGCTAACACGGGAAAGGAGGCCCTCTCGCTACTAGCCCGCAGCACGTTTGAACTCGTCTTGATGGACATTCAGATGCCGGAGATGGACGGCATCACGGCTACGCAATGCATCCGCCGGAATGAAGAGGGGACACAGTCGCACATTCCAATTATCGCCATGACCGCTCACGCGATGAATGGGGACAGAGAGAAGTATCTTGCCTCGGGGATGGATGAGTATGTCTCCAAACCGATCAATGCCGCAGATCTCGGAGCGGCGATCGAGAGAGCGATGCTGGGCAGGGACCCGGCTGGCCATGGGCCGACTCGCGAACGCCGGCAAGAAGAAGTCATCCAGTCCGAAACTAAGACCTGGGACCGGCAAGAGACGCTGGAAATGCTTGGCGGGGATGAAAATCTTCTCCGCGAGGTCATCGAAATCTTCCAGGAGGAAGCGCCGAAACAGCTTGCCACTTTGCGGAGAGCCATCGAACGAGATGATGCCGCGACAGTGGAAAAGACTGCGCACAGTCTAAAGGGGGAGTTGGGCTACCTGGGAGTTTCGTCGATTGCCCAGGCGGCACGGGAGCTCGAGGAAAAAGGACGCGCTTCATGTTTGGCGGGGGTGGCGGGCCTCTTCGAGCGACTTGAAATATCCGTTCTCGACTTACTTGAAGAAATGCACGATGCAGCAGGAACAACGATGCGATAGTCATCGAGACTTCCCAACGCTGAAGGAAGAGCCTAATTTGCTGAGTGTCAGGACACATCGCTGAAGACGCAGTTTCCTTCGTCCTTCGTCCTTCGACTCGCTCTGCTAGCTCAGGATGACAATATCCTTGGCGCTTCGGTCAGGATGACAATTATTTGTTTAGCGAATTAACGACTCGGGACACTAGATATTTATGAGTGAATTTTTGAGCATGGCCGCGGAATCGATCTCCCACTCCGTGGGCCTGGACCGGCCAACCAACGCGTGTGACCGTGTTCTGGTCGCCGAAGATGACCCGATGTTGCGCAGAATAATGCAGAGTTGGCTCGATAGCTGGGGCTATCAGGTCATGGTCGCGGAAGATGGCGCAAAGGCCTGGGAGATTTTGCAAACGGAACCCGCTCCCCAGCTCCTCATCCTGGACTGGATGATGCCCACGATCGACGGACTTGAGTTGTGCCGCCTGGTCCGGGAGAGAGGCAAGTCCCCTTACCAATACATTTTGCTGGTCACGGCGAAGGACAACAAACAGGACCTGGTGCGAGGACTG
>Ga0302325_10021983_pt1 | contig 13352 bp, 10 predicted proteins | sample Palsa_T0_2_FD_201948 | JGI IMG/M metagenome (GOLD analysis project Ga0302325, IMG submission 201948) | Peat permafrost microbial communities from Stordalen Mire near Abisko, Sweden - Palsa_T0_2 | ecosystem: Environmental > Terrestrial > Soil > Palsa > Peat permafrost | place: Sweden: Abisko... | reverse complement strand
GTAAGGGCGGCTCTTCCATTTCGCGCGAAGGTGCGAATGACAGCACCCCGGACGTGTGTTCATTTCTCTCTCTACTTGCCGCAGGCAAGTAGAGATGCTCGGGATGGCAAGAGGGAGAGGCGAGCTTTCGTCTGCTTGTGTTGCCGGTTGAGTGAACAGCCCCTACGCTACTCCCGCAGCTTGGAGTTGCTGGAAACCAGGCCGGTCTCGGCGACCAGGGAGGCCGGCCGGCGCAGGGCCATTATTTCGTCCAGGATGCGGCCGGCCAGTTCTTTCTTGGTCATCTCCGGGAGTTCAATGGCGGTCCGCGGGGTTAGGAAAGTGGCGGCGTTGCGGTCAGAATCAAAGCCTAGCCCAGCACGCGATACATCATTCAAGACGATCGCATCCGCGCCCTTGCGCAGAAGCTTGCCGCGACCGTGCTCGAGCAGATTTTCAGTTTCCGCGGCGAAACCGATCACTAACGTCCCCGGTCGCTTCGACACCACCACTTCGCGCAGTATGTCTTCGGTGGGCTCAAACTCCAGGGTGATGGGCCCCGTGCGCTTCATCTTCTGCCCGGCCTGTATCTTGGGGCGGTAGTCGGCAACGGCAGCAGCCTTGATGACAATCGTGGTTTCATCGAGACGGCTGAGCACGGCACGGCGCATGTCCTCAGCGCTGACTACAGGAACCAGCTCACAATTGGCAGGCGGACGAAGGGACGAAGGTCCGCTCACCAACACCACCCGCGCTCCCCGGCGCTGTGCCTCTTCCGCTATCGCATAGCCCATTTTTCCACTGGAGCGATTTCCCAGGAAGCGCACCGGGTCGATCGCTTCCCGGGTTCCAGCCGCAGTCACCAAAACCGTCTCCCCAGCCAGGTCATTGCGATGCTGGAGCATTCCTAACACGGCCTCGACAATGACTTCCGGCTCAGCCAACCGGCCGCTTCCCGTCATGCCGCAGGCAAGAGGACCCTTTTCCGGGGGCACGATGCGCACCCCACGCTCTTCCAGGATCTCCAGGTTACGCCGGGTGGCCGGATGCTCCCACATGTTTACGTTCATCGCGGGAGCCACGATAATCGGCGCACGGGTGGCAAGAAACATGGTGGTCAGAAAGTCGTCGGCCAGCCCGTGCGCGAATTTCGCCAGGGTGTTGGCAGTCGCCGGCGCAACCACCAGGGCATCGGTCGATTGCGCCGCCTCAATGTGCTCGATGGAGGAATCAAGGTCGGCTTGTTCGTCGCCAGGCGAAGGCCATAACCCAGCGATGACTCTATGGCCAGTAAGCGAAGCAAAGGTCAGCGAGGTGATGAACTTCTGGGCCGCCTCCGTCATCACGACGTGCACGTCCAGCGCCTGGCGCTGCAAGGATCGCACCAGTTCTGCCGCTTTATAGGCGGCAATCCCTCCAGAGACACCAACCGTGACCTTCATGTAGTTGATTGTACGCTGGCTTAGGAGTGGTTGTCGGGCGGGGTTTCCGGCTCGGCAACGACCTCGTCCAGCCCCTCCACGCGGCGCGGGGCAGCTTTGACCTTGCCCGCGGCAATTTCTTCCTGGGCTACGCGGCAGGCCTTGTTGGAGCGGGAATCAATGAGCGGCTGGGAACCATTCTGCAGTTGCCTGGCACGGCGGGCCGCCATCACTACGTAACGAAAATTGCTGTCAATTCCATCCTCTGTCGTCATCTTGCCTCCTGTCGTAGGTTTCTCGCCGGCAGTCAGGCGGGAGTGGCGTGCATGTCGAGCAGCCCGAACGAGGAAAGCACCGGATACAGGCGATCAGTGGCGTTCGCCTGCCGGCATCTGTCGGCGAGCTTTATCATCCGTTCCGTTTCAGGGTCTTGCGGCGTTCCATCACGCCTCGCCCTTTCCGCAATCACGATGGCGGTCAGCGATTCAACCGCTTGATCAAGAATATCGTTTACCAGGATATAGCGATACTGGCGGTAATTCTCGATTTCCCCTCTTGCCTTGGCCAGCCGCCGATTGATCTCATCCTCGCGCGTGCTGCCTTCTGCCCGGCTCCGATTACGCAGACGGGTGGCCAAAACATCGGGATTGGGAGGAAGGACAAAAATGCTCACCGCGTTGGGGTTCTCTCGCACCTGGGCCGCTCCCTGGACGTCGATGTCGAGCAGCAAGTCCTTGCCGGCCGCCTGAGCCTCGGTGAGCGAGCGGCGGGCGGTGCCATAGCAGTGGCCAAAGACGTTCGCCCATTCCAGAAACTCGCCATGGTCGACCATTTCCTGAAATTTGGCGGGCGAAATGTAGTGGTATTCGCGGTCTTGCTGTTCCGAACCGCGCGGGGCGCGCGTGGTGTAGGAGACAGAAAAATCCAGACCCGTCACCAGCGAACGCAACTGGTTCACCAAGGTCGATTTACCGGAGCCGGAAGGAGCCGAGATGATGAACAGAATTCCCGCCAAAGTCGTGTCCTATGATGATACAGCGGTTTACCGTTTGTGCAGTGCCGCACAAGTGTTACTCAAGATTCTGCACCTGTTCGCGGGCTTTTTCGATCTCCGATTTCATGCCCAGGCCCAAATCAGTAATGCGCTGACCATTGCCGCTGACCCCGCCAGTCTTGGAAAGCAAGGTGTTGGCCTCACGGTTCATCTCCTGCAGCAGAAAGTCCAACTTCTTGCCTACCTCCCCGCCCGCCCGCAGCAGCGATTGAAAATGCTGGATGTGGGTTCGCAGGCGGGTGACCTCTTCTTCCACGTCGCTGCGCTCGGCCAGCATGGCCGCTTCCTGCAGCAGGCGATCGCGGTCGACCCCTGCGTTGCCGTTCAGCAGGCCCGCGATACGCTGGCTAATGCGCTCAAAATAAGCCTTTTGCACCTCGTGCCGCATCTTTGCCACCTGGGAAACGGCGAGATCAAGCCGGTCCATGCTGGCGGCAAGCTCCAGGGCCAGCGACGCGCCTTCCTGGCTTCGCATGCGATTCAAAGCCTCCACCAGCGGGCCGGTTTGCGCGGCTACATCTTGCTCCAGCGCCTGCATATCTTCGTCGCTGAAGCGCGACTCCCCGGTCAAGACACCAGGCAGGCGAAAGAATACGTTCAGGTCCGGCTGTTGCTGGAGCGTGGTTTCGGCGGCGGCGGTGCGGAAGGCCGCGATGTAGCCCTGCAACAACTCCCGGTCAAAATGAGCGCTCGAACGAAGGCCGCGCTCAATCGTCAGAGTCACTTCCAGGTGGCCGCGCAGTACTTTCTCCTTGAGCAGCCGGCGGAGACGCATTTCCAATTGCTCGGTGCCGCCCGGCATGCGCATGTGCAGATCGAGAAACCGGTGGTTGACGCTCTTGAGCGAAAGGTTCCAGGACAGCAGGTCGCTGATGCGGCCTCCCACCCGGGCAAAGCCGGTCATTGAATAAACCGGGGAAGAGACGGGAGGAGAAACCGGAGAATCAGCGGAAGGAGGGGATTTGCGGCCCGATGCGCTCAAAGCTCCACCTCAGCGCTGAAAGCGGCTTCCAGCGACTCTCCATTTAATGCTTCCCTGGGAATCACATTTCCAGGGAACTCTGCCGGATCCATGAATTGCAACTGATACAGACGCTGATAAGTCCCCGAGACGCGGAGCAGCTCTTCGTGCGGACCGATGGCGGTGATGCGGCCATCTTCGATGACTGCGATGCGGGAGGCGCGGCGGACGGTCGACAGGCGGTGGGCGATGACGAAGACGGTGCGCCCGGCAATCAGGTTCGAGAGCGCGATCTGCACCAGCGACTCGCTCTCCGAGTCCAGCGACGAGGTGGCCTCATCAAGAATGAGAATAGGCGCGTTCTTGAGCAGCGCTCTGGCAATGGCAATGCGCTGGCGCTCACCGCCGGAAAGACGAAATCCCTTTTCGCCGATGACGGTGTCGTATTTTTCCGGCAGCCGCTCGATAAAGTCGTGCGCCAACGCTGCTTTGGCGGAGGCAATGACTCTGCTCATAGGGATCCCTGCCTCGCCGTAAGCGATGTTGTTGCGGACGGTATCGTTGAAGAGAATCGTCTCCTGGGTTACGTTGCCGATCTGGCGGCGGAGCGAGGCCAGGCTCACATCGCGCAAGTCATGCCCGTCGATGCGGATGCTGCCCGCCGTAACGTCAAAGAAGCGCGGGATCAGGTTCACCAAGGTGGACTTGCCGGCGCCGCTGGGGCCGACCAAAGCCACCACTTCACCCCGCGGCACCACCAGGTTGATCTCGCGCAATACCTGCCGCTCGCCTTCCTCGTTGCGATAGTCGAAGCAGACGTCTTCGATCCGGATCTCCTGGCGGAACTCTTTCAGAACGTGGGCGCCGGCTTTCTCCCGCACTTCATCCTGCGTATCCATAAAGCGAAAGATCTCCGAGGATGCGCCCAATGCCTGTTGAAAGTTGTTGTAGAACAGGGCGAACTTGCGCACCGGCTCGTACAGCTTGAAAACCGCGATGATGAAAGCGAAGAAGGTTCCCGCGGTCAGCACGTGGCTGCGGATGCTGTTGCGGCCGACCCAGAGCAGCAAGGCGATCGCCACCGCGCCGATGGTATCCATGAGTGGTGAACTGATGGCTTGCGCGCGCACCGAGCGAAGGTTGGCGTCGAAGAGCCGGCGGGCCGCCTGCTTGAACCGCATCATCTCCCAAAGCTCCATGTTGAAAGCTTTGACAATGCGGTTACCGGTGATGGTTTCGTGCAGTATGTTCTGGATCTCTGCCAGCTTATCCTGCCCTCTGCGGGTGGTCTGGCGCACCTCGCGGCCGATCCTGCGGGCCGACCCCAGGACCACAGGAACAAAGAGCAGCAAAAGCCACGCCAGCTTGCCCCCCAAGGCCACCACCACGCAGGTGGTGAAGATCAAAGTAAAAAATTGCTGCAGGAATTCCGCCAGCACCGAAGACATGGCAAACTGCACCCGCTCTATATCGTTGATCAGGGTGGAAACGATGGTGCCGGTAGCGTGCTGTTGGAAAAAAGAGACGGAACGCCGCAGGATGGCGTCGTAAAGGTCATCCCGCAGGTCGGTGATCATGCCGAAGCCGGCGTAGTTCACCAGGTAGGTTCCGCAATAATCGAAGATTCCCTTGAGCAGCGTGGAAGCCACCAGGGCAAACGCCACGATATCCCATGCGTTGTGCAGGTGGGAGGGGACAATCTGTTGCAGGCTTATGTGGAAGCGGGGACCGAAGAGCGGAATCGTCCGGTCCGGCGCATTGGGGTTGAGTACGCGATCGAAAATGGGACCGACCAGCAGAAGGCGGAAGGCATCGAGAAGACCCACCCCGGCCATCAGGATGACCGAGGCAATCGCCTGCAGCCAGTACGGCCGCACATAGCCCACCAGGCGCAACAGCTTCTTCAAGCGGAAACCCCGGATGCGCGGCGCTGCCTGGAATGCATCCCGCTATTGTAATCGCCAATTGCGCGGCTGGTCTTGCAGCCGTTGGCTTGCCATCCAATGCCGGCTAGAAGGGCTGCCGTGGCGCTCGATGTCCAGTCCCGCAGGGACGACCTGAAAGTAGTCCAGGACGCCAGTCCTGGGTCGCAGTCAACCTGGATTCTTAGTCCCGTAGGGACAACTGAAATCCCGAAGCGTTCAGCCGTCCCTACGGGACTGCTCTCAGACACCCTGAATACCCAGGACTGGCGTCCTGGGCTACTTTCAGGTCGTCCCTTCGGGACTGAACTTCTAGAGGTGGGCGGCGCTTCCATCCACGGCGGTTGCTGGTTTTTCTTTCCCGTGAGCCCCAACTTGGTCCTTCAGTGCGGCATGTCCCTGTGGACGGCCTTAACCCGGTAGCCTTCCTTGGCCAGCCGCTTGCGCACTTCCTCGGCAATCATCACCGAACGATGCTGGCCGCCGGTACAGCCAAAGGCCACCGTCAGATAGCTCTTTCCCTCCTCGATGTAGTGGGGCAAAAGAAAGAGCAGCAGATCCGTGATGCGGTCGAGAAACTCGGCGGTCTGCGGGAACTCGCGGATATATTTGGCCACCTTGGGATGGCGCCCAGTGAGATGCCGGAACTCAGGCACAAAATGCGGGTTGGGCAAGAACCGGACGTCGAAGACCAGGTCGGCCTCCAGGGGCACGCCGTTCTTGTAGCCGAAACTGATGGAGGAGACCAGGAGATTCTTGTCGGTATCGCCACGCTCGAACTTCTGCAGGATGTAGGCGCGCAGCTCATGGACGTTGTAACTGGAAGTATCCACACTGATGTCGGCCAGATTGCGGATGGGGTCGAGAAGCTTTCTCTCCGCATGAATGGCACGCACCACAGTCTCCGTTCGCCCCAGAGGATGGGGACGCCGGGTCTCGGAGAATCGTCGCAGCAATGAGGGGTCTGAGGCGTCGAGAAAGACCACCGTGGTCGAAAGCACTTTTCTTACCTGGCGAAGGATAGCGGGGAAGCGATCGAGATGCTGGCCCTCACGCACGTCGACGACCAGGGCCGCGCGGTTGATCTCCGCCGATTGCCGAACCAGATCGGCGAATGCGGGAATCAGCTCCAACGGCATGTTGTCGACCGCATAGAAACCCAGATCCTCAAAGGCCTTGAGCGCGGAGGCCTTGCCGGAACCGGAAAGGCCAGTCAGGATCACCAGCTCGGATGCAACCGCGGGCACCACGGCGGCGGTCTTCTTGCTAGCGGTCGACTTCGCCTGCTTAGCCTGCTCTACGGGTGCGCGTCTGCGTGGCATGGGGTCATCGTAGCATTCACCGGACCCTGTGCTGCTCCATCAAAGGCGCCAACGGCCGTCCTGCAACAACACTTGCGCCTTTTCCTGAGTGACCGGAGGAGAAAATAGATGCCCCTGGCCCAAGTCGCAGCCCAAGGCAAGCAGCGCTTCCAGCTGTTCCTTGCGCTCAATGCCCTCGGCCAGCATGCGCACCTGGAGCATCCGCCCAAGATCGAAGATGGTTTGCAGGATGGCCCCCTGCTTGCCCGGAATCGCCAGGTAGGCGATCAGGCGGCGGTCGACCTTCACCAGGTCGATGGGCAAACGGATGAAGTGGTTCATGGAGGCGAGGCCGGCGCCGAAGTTGTCCAGGGCGAGGCTAATCTTCAGATCGGCCATGGCCTGGAAGATCGCCAGGGCGCCTTCGGGATCCTGATTGACAGCAGCCTCGGTCACTTCGAGACGCAGCCGCCCGGGCAAAACCTTCCACTTCGCCAGCAATTCCGTGAGGCGGCGCACCAGGTCAGGATCCCTGAACTGGCGCAAGGACAGATTCACGTCGATGGTCGGGCCGGCGTTGGGGGAGATCTCAGCCCAGCGGCTCAGTTGCCGGCAAACCTGCTCCAGCACGAATAGACCGATGGGAACGACCAGGCCCGTCTCCTCCGCGGTGGGCAAGAAATCCTGCAGGGGCACGAACTCTCCGTCAGCGCGTCTCCAGCGCAACAGCGCCTCGAAGCCCTCGATCTCTCCCGTCTTCAGGCGGTAGATCGGCTGGTACCAGACCTCGAATTCTTTTTTTTCCAGGGCGGTCTTGAGGTCCTGCTCTTTGCGCATCTGCGCCGCCACATGCACGTGCATGGAGCCGTCAAAGACCTCATGCCGGGCGTGACCGTTGGACTTGGCCTGGTACATGGCATAGTCCGCATCGCGCAAGACCTGCTCCGGACTGGTGTGGTCGAGGGTGCCGAAGGCGATACCGATACTGGCCGTGATAAAGACTTCGTGGCCACTGACGTCGACGGGCAGGCGGATATCGTGCTGCGCACGCTCAGCGATTTTGGTTACGTCGGAGATATTGGTGACGTCCTCGATCAGGATGGCGAATTCATCTCCTCCAAAGCGGGCTACGGTATCTTCCGGCCGAAAGCAGGCCCGCAGGCGGGCGGCCATGTGCACCAGCAGATCGTCGCCGCAGGCGTGGCCCAGGTTGTCGTTCACCGCCTTGAAGCGGTCGAGATCGAGAAACATCACAGCAAAGTTGAGCTGGGAGTGGCGCTGCTGCCGGGCCATGGTGAGCTGCAGGCGGTCGAGGAACAAGGCACGATTGGCCAGGCCGGTCAGAGAATCGTGCATGGCGTCATGCTGCAGCCGGGCGTTGGTTTGCTTCTTCTCGCGAATGTCCCGGTAGCTGACGAAATTGCCCACTTCCACGCCCGACATATTGATGGGCGCCGCCAGTATGGAAACATCGATCAGCTCGCCTGACTTATGCATACGCACCGTATCCATCGAGGCCCGGCCATGGAGCTGCATGGTGTGCTCCAACATGTCGAACTCGTGCCGGCGGGTTTGCGGAATGAGAATGTCGTACGAGTTCCGCCCCAGCGCTTCGTCGGCATTGAAGCCGAAGAGCGATTCAAACTCCCGATTGATATGCAGGATCTTCGATCCGCGCGTGATCATGATGGCTTCAGGCGCAGCATTCAATAAATGCTCCAGAAAGTTGGACGGCGAACCGTGGTCCAAGCCTCTGCCCGCATCCTGCTCCGGATTGCGCAGGGCGACGATCAGCAGCTCGGTTTCCGGTTCAACGCGCAGCATGCGGAAGCTTCCGCGAACAGGCACCGCGGGGTTGAGCGGGGTGCGCATCTGGCAGTTGAAATCGGAGGAATAAGCCTGGTTGCCGGAACCGAAAACATTGCCGGACACGCGCGGCGCCGATCCCGGATGGGCATACACAAAGCCGGGAAACTGCCCACTGAAGAGATCGTCGACCGGGAGGATCGCACCCTCTTCAAGATGCAGGATCTCGCGCGCAACACGATTGGCATACACCACGTTGCTGCCGCGCTGCACAAAGACGTAGCAGGGCAGTGCTTCGAGTAATGACATTTGCTGGGCCGTAATTACGGCAACATCAGCTTCTGAATTCATATTGGATCGCCGCGGGACACTACCCCTCAAGCTTGAGTATCAGGGCCGCTTTCCAAGCAGGAATATCCCCTGAAAGAAGTACCGGCAAGCTCCGAGGTCGCAGTTACTTAAGGTCTTAAAAAAAATCATCCGCGGGGGTTGCGCTGTGCTTGCTGCGTGGTGAAAATTCAACACTGCGTTTGCGACAAATCAGGGAGCTGCCTCAGGGGGCTTCGATCAATTCCATCTTGCCATCCCGCTTGCGATGCAGAACCTTGACATTACCTTCGTTATCGCGAAAAACAAAAACGTCGCGATCGCGGAACTCCGCCTCCTTGACCGCCTCCTCCAGCGTCATGGGCCGCAGGGCCACCGACTCCTGGGAGCGAACGATGTGGGGCTCGGGGATCGGGACCCGCGCGGGAAAGGAATGTACGGTGACGGGGATCGCCGGCTGGACGTGGTTCTTGCCATTGGCCGTTCCATTTGCAGTTGCGGCTTTGGCAGCCTTACTGGGGGCAACACTGCCCCGGCCGGTGCGCGCAACACCCACCTCTTCCACGCTCTTCTCCTGCTTGGGTTGACGTTTGCGCGAGCGCTGCTTGTCTTTATGCCGCGTCGCCTGGGATTCGGCTTTCACCAGCGCGTCGCGCAGCGCGGTTTCCATGCTGGCCGGCGATTCGCACAGCGCAACCAGCGTGCACGCCCGGGTCTTGACCGTGACCTCGGCGATCTGCCGGTATTTTTCCGCGGTGAGAACCACGTGGGCGCTGGTGATTCTGCCGAGAATTCTGGCTATGCGCTCAATTCCCGTTTCCGCCAGGGTACGCAGCGGTTTGGTGACTGCGACCTGCCTGCCCGTGCATTCAACCGGCATGCTCACGCTCCCTCAAGAAGAATCCGATTCTAAATTAATCGCGCACTCGGCGCTGGTGGGTGCTGGGAATGCGCAGATCTTCGCGGTATTTGGCCACGGTGCGGCGGGTTACGTCGATACCCTGGGCCTCCAGCATGCTGGCAATCAAGTCATCGGTAAGAGGCTTTCGGGGATCTTCTTCATCGATCAGCTTTTTTACCTTGCGCTTGAGCAGCATCAGGGGTGTGCTTCCCCCTTCCGGCCCGTGGACACCCTCGGAGAAAAAGAAACGAAGCTCAAAGACGCCTTGCGAGGTGTGCACATATTTGCTCGAGACGGCGCGGCTGACGGTCGACGGATGCACCCCGATCTCTTCCGCAACGTCCTTGATCATCATCGGTTTGAGCGCGTCGACCCCGCGCTCCAGGAACTCGCCCTGGCGGCGGACAATCGCCTCGCAGGTTCTGAGGATGGTGTTCTTGCGCTGCTCAATGTTGCGCATCAGTTGCAAGGCCGAGCGGTATCGCTCTTTGACATAATCCTTTACGTCTCGCTCGGTGCCTTGCTGGGAGAGCAGTTTGCGGTACCCGTGATTGAGCCGCAGGGTCGGCAGATCTTCCTCGTTCATGACCACCACGAACTCGCCTCCGCGCTTGACGAAGGCCACATCGGGCTCGATCAGCCGGGCATCGGAGCGGTTAAATCGCTGGCCGGGACGAGGGTCGAGGCTGCGAATAAAATCGATGGCCAGCTGGATGGCGTCGGGTTGCGCCGTGAGGACTTTGGACATCTCGCGCAGGTCACGCTTTTGCAGCAGCAATAAATGTTGATCGACGATGCGAGCGGCGAGGGCGCAAACCTGCAATCGGTCGTCGTGCGGGCCGGCGGGGTCGGCTTCGTTTGCCGCCGAGCCGGCATGCGCCTCCATAGCGGCCGCACGCTGGCGTTCCAGCTGCAGTTGAACTTCGCGGCGGTGCGCCTCGATTTGCACCAGCAGGCACTCCCGCAGGGTCCGGGTAGCCACGCCGACAGGATCCAGGTTCTGCACCAACTGCACTGCTTCGGCAAGAAGCTCGGCAGCGCCGAGGGTGGGGGCGCCCGGAGCAGGCTGGTACTCCTGCTCGAAGCCCGCCAGCAATTCCTCATCCCCAGCCAGGAGATAACCGTCTTCGTCCAGATTGCCCACCACATACTCGGCGGCGGCCCGCAGGTTCCGGCTAACGTTCAGGGAACCCAGCTGCCAGGAGAGGTGATCGGCCAGGGTGCTGGGCTGGGAAAGGAAATTTTCAAAAGAGGGCTTGTCGCTTTGCTCAAAGCCGTTGGGGGTGCGAAAACCGGGATCGAGATAATCCTGGAAATAGGAACCGAAGTCAATCTCGTCGAAGGGGTCGCGCTTGTCGCGATCCGCCTGGGCTGCGGTCTCTTCGACGCTTCGCTCGCGTTCCGCTTCCTTCTGCGCCAGGTCATCGATGAGGGGAACGCTCTCTTCCAACTCCTCAAGCACAGGGTTCTCAACAATTTCGGTGTTGATCAGCTCCTTCAGCTCCAGCTTGTTGAGCGCCAGCACGCTGACCATCTGCATCAGGCCAGGCGTCAGAATCTGCCGTTGCGCAACCTTCAAACTGAGCTTTGGTTGTAGAAGAGCCATCGCGTTCTCACCGCTACAAGAGGGTAGCGGCCTTAGTTTACCTTTTCTGAGCCCCTATAGTGGAGGGCTTTTCCACCGAGCCGAACCGTGACCAAGGTCATTCTTCTGTACGGAGAGAAACTGTGATAGAGAAAAATGGCCCGGGGAGCGCTAGCAACCCGTAATAACTGATTCCCGATTGCGCAGTGGCGATGAAGGAATCGCTGCCCTCAGCGGCTAAAGCCGCAATCATTTTGATGATCTATGTACGGGCTGAAGCCCGTACCCTTCACCGGCTGAAGCCTATTTCCTGTTGACCTGGGCTACTTTCAGGTCGCCCCCGCGGGGCTGGATTTTGCAGATCCAGTTCTCACGCAGCCCGGTACAGTCCACTAGTTCAGGGAAAACCCCTCTCCCAGATAAACCCGGCGCACCTCAGGATCTTTGCCCAACTGCTCCGGGGTTCCGGTACGGAAGATACGCCCTTCATTGATGATGTAGGCACGGTCGGTCACGGAGAGCGTCTCGCGCACGTTGTGATCGGTAATCAAAACCCCGATCCCACTTGCTTTCAGGTCGAAGATGATCTCCTGCAAATCGAGCACGGCGATGGGATCGATGCCCGAAAACGGTTCGTCGAGCAGGATGAAGGAGGGCTGGATACAAAGACAACGGGCAATCTCTACCCGTCGCCGCTCGCCGCCCGAAAGCGCGTAACCGCGGGTCTTGCGGATGTGGCCCAGATTCAATTGGTCGAGCAGTTTTTCCGTCCGGGCACGGCGGACTTCAAGCGAAATAGACTGCACTTCGAGCACGGCGAGGATGTTCTCTTCCACCGTCAGCTTGCGAAAAACGGAGGGCTCCTGGGGCAGATAGCTGATGCCGTACTGCCGTGCCCGCAGATACATGGGAACGCGGGTGATATCGACTTCATCGACAAACACCTGCCCGGTATCGGGAGCGATGAGGCCGACAATCATGTAAAAGCTGGTGGTCTTGCCGGCGCCATTGGGGCCCAGCAACCCAACCACTTCGCCCTGGCAGACCTCAAGGTTTACGCCCCGAACCACCTGACGGCCCTTGTAAGACTTGCCAATTTCGTCTGTACTAAGCTTTTGCATTCATTTCGTAACGTGGGTCTGAGTCACTGCATTGGAGGGGCCGCCACTCACCATGACGCTATCATCGCGATCATTGAAAATCAACGCATTGCCGGTTACTGTACCGCGAACCTTGTCGGTGAGACGCGGGGGCGCCGCGGCGGTTCCCGTCAGGACAAATTTGCCGTCCTGCGCGGTGTATTCAAGCTGCTCACCCAAGCCCTTGCGACCGGGCTGCTGGAGCTCTACGGCGCCGCGGGCGACGATTTTGGATACCTGGCTGCTGCTTTGCGGCGTCTTGCCGGGCGCCGGCGCCCCGGATGCCGGGGTGAAGTAGACGTCCATGAAACTTGAGTGCAGAACCCCGGTAGCCGTCTGCGCCACTACATTCCCGCTAAAAACGGCCTTGTGTTCTTTGTCGGAATAGAGAAGGATGCGGCTCTGCAGACGAACCAAGGAGGGGGGGCTCTTGGCATTGCTGGAGGAACTGGTAAAGACTGCGTTCACGGCTGTGGCGTCGCCGGGAGGCCCATGCGCGGCGAGCGTCGCGCGCGACTGGGAGAGCTCCAATACCGGAGCAGAGACCGAATCGCTCCCCTGAAACATACGCGCCTGACTCTGCGGCGTGCCGTAAAAGGTAGTGAGATCTGCCTGGTGGTCGAGATGTGCATGGTCTGCGACCACGTGTACCGGCCCAGTTCCCGTAAAGGTCCCGTTCTGCTGTCCGCTCGTCTGGCGATAGGTCGCCTTGACGCCACCGGTGGCGTTGGCGTTGCCGGTGGTGCGATCAATGTCCATGAATAACGCGGACAAATCCCCGCCGGCGTCGTGAACACGCGGGTTTCCCGTCAACTGCACTACCTGGGTAGCGGCGTCATAGGATGCCCGATCGGCCGTGGCCGTGGTCGGAGGGGGTGTCTGCCCGCCAGGCTTCGCCACGGGTTCCTGAACCAGCGTCACGTTTCCCAGTTGCACGGCAGACTGCAACTGCGCTG
>Ga0302325_10021982_pt1 | contig 13353 bp, 15 predicted proteins | sample Palsa_T0_2_FD_201948 | JGI IMG/M metagenome (GOLD analysis project Ga0302325, IMG submission 201948) | Peat permafrost microbial communities from Stordalen Mire near Abisko, Sweden - Palsa_T0_2 | ecosystem: Environmental > Terrestrial > Soil > Palsa > Peat permafrost | place: Sweden: Abisko... | reverse complement strand
TGGATTCGCAGACTTGTCAAGGTTCAATAGAGCTAACATCTTCCCAGCTCCTTCATGACGGCATGAATAATTATAAGACCTGGACTCGATGGGGCCGAGTTGGTGAGCGTGGACAGAGTGCCGTCCTTGGTGGCGGTTCTCTCGCCGATGCTATGCATCAATTCGACAGTAAATTCAAGAGCAAGAGCGGTCTGGCTTGGGCGGATCGTGGCGCCAGCCCGAAGCCCAATAAGTACACCTTTGTCGAAAGAGTCTACGGTGAAGACTTAGAGGACGAGGGAGCTGCTCCAGCGAAGGTCAAGAGCGAAGAGAGGTTGGAATCTCCTGAGTCGACGCTGGCTCCAGCAATTCAGGACTTGATGGCACTCATCTTCAACCAACAATATTTCGCTGCCACAATGACAGACCTGAATTACGATGTCAACAAACTTCCCCTTGGAAAACTCAGTAAATCTACTATCACCAGAGGCTACCAAGCCCTGAAGGATTTATCTGCTCTATTGGATGATCCTTCATTGGCGCAGTCTGAGCACGGTACCTCGTATCAAGCCGCCGTAGAACATTTGTCCAATGCTTTCTACTCCCTCATTCCTCATGCCTTTGGCCGTGATCGGCCGCCCATCATACAAAGTCAGCCCATGCTCAAGAAAGAAGTAGAGCTGCTCGACAGCTTGAGCGACATGAAGGATGCTGCCAACATCATGAAGAAGGAGCCCAAGGATGCTGAGACAATCAATGCCCTCGATAGACAATTCAAGGGCTTAAACTTGGTACGTAGTGAGGGAGAAATCATTTCTTTGTTCTAACAGCTCATGATCTTCTCCTTGAACAATCTTTACTAGGCAATTACTAACTCACCCGTTACCACAGGATGAGATGACTCCGTTGAAAAGCAGCAGCACGGAATTCCTCGAACTCAAGAACTACTTGGTTGAGACTCGTGGCTCGACTCACAACGCGAACTATCACGTTGATCAGATCTTCAGAATCGAGCGGCAAGGGGAGAAAGATCGTTTCGACAAGAGCCCTTTCGCAGGACCCCCTCGCGATCGACGTCTACTTTGGCACGGTTCGCGCTGCACCAACTTTGGTGGTATCCTTAGCCAAGGACTACGCATCGCACCGCCGGAAGCCCCAGTTAACGGATACATGTTTGGTAAAGGCATTTACCTCGCAGATATGAGCTCCAAGTCCGCCAACTACTGTTGTCCTTACACTTCTGGCGGCACTGCCCTGTTGCTTCTTTGCGAGGCAGAGCTTGGCGACCCTATGCAGACATTGACGAATGCCTCGTACAATGCTGGCGAGGATGCTAAGGCGAAGGGAATGTTATCAACGTAAGTAGCATTCAAATTGTCTATTTATCTCCTGGACCCGCGAGGTTTTCCCTTTTGGAGTACATGCAAGTGGCATGTTGCTTCTGCAATCAACTCGAAGTGAGATTTGTTAAGGCTACTCCTTTGTCACTCTGAAAAGCTTACGTGGGGTAACCACTGACCATCTTTATTAGCTGGGGCCGGGGCACGACGGGACCGAGCGTTTGGAAAGATGCTGAGGTCGTTCATCCCTCGTTGAAAGGTGTCAAGATTGTAAGTAGATCACACTTTGAGGCCGCCGACTACTGGTCTCTAATGTCGCTCATTTCATATAGCCCGATACCACAATCAAGCCAGGCAGAACAAATGTCAACAATGCTTATCTAATGTACAACGAGTATATCACGTATGATGTTGCCCAGGTTAGTAAACTTCTTTGCAATTGGATGGTCTAAACGGCGCCTCACGACTCTGGGGGCATGTCCAATCCTCTTGCTCTTATTCTTTTGGAAAGCTTTAGAGCTAATACGTTGATGTAGGTTCGCCTCCGCTACTTGTTCCGCGTTCGCATGTAGGACAACAGACTGGAGATTTCACGATAGATTCAAGGCAGCGGGCGTTGTGAGTGCGCTCGGAGTTATTGTGACCGGAAATTTTTGTTCTGAAAAGACCATTGAGGTAGAGGTTTCATCTCTAACGTCAGGATTCGGTGAAATATTTGCAAAAGAGCTAGCTTAGAGGAGACTTCTCATGGACTGTGGACGAAAATTATATCTGTCGCTAGACACAATTATCTTAATTTGCTAGGTCAGCTAGACAAACCGCTACTAGATAAAAAGTATTGCAATTCATACACGCAACGTCCCAATGTCTTCGTCAAACCTTCTCATCAGCTGGTAGCGATAGGCTTCTCTTCCTGTTGTTTTGATAGTCGGTCACTCCTCTCCGTCTGAAAAGTTCAGCAATCCCAGTCAGGTTGTCGATTCCTAACATTGTAAAGGTAAAGGGTCCAAATAATCAAGATCACCCAATGTCTTAGGGGAAGGGACGGTTCGGATTCCCCTCCTTAGTCAGCACAAGTCTCGACATCTCGGTTGATTTAATCTTACTGTAGCCTCGTTTCGAGCTTTGCGCCATTTGCGATAACGACTCGCATCTGGGCGATAAAAATCTCCTTGCAAACTCAACATCCACCTTTTGCTTGCCCTCGCAGCTACTATTCGTCTACTCCATTTTGTGAGAGACAGCAGGCAGAGTGATCAGTGCCGCGCAAGATCTCGGCCTCCCTCCGAGATATTACCCCACCACGAGGCAGAGCCAGGCTGGAGCCAAGTGGAAGAGCTTGAAGAGCTTCCAGGACACATTAGGAACGCGCGAAAGAAGGACGAAGTTAGGCGCGGCATTTCTCAAACTTTGCTCGCGTTGCGATCAAAACTCTGGCGCAGACTATTTCGAGTCCGCTCTCAATAGCCTTCCCTTGAGGTACCAGGACAGTGTCCCGCGGTGTCATGATGGCAGCGCATCTTCGCGGGTTGGACGGTGAGAAGCAAGGCCTCGCCCAGGCTTTAAAAGATGGCTATAGCAAGCCTGTTCCTGTCTCGAACTCGGAGGAAAAGAAAGAAAAGATCGTCTTAACGAACAAGGCTGGCGAGAGCAAGAGTCCTTATGTTCGAGCGCACTCTTCGAATCCTGTTGCATGGCAGACTTGGGGAGACGAGGCTATTGCGCTTGCAAGGAAGGAGAACAGATTGCTTTTTGTGAGCATCGGGTATAGTGCTTGTCATTGTAAGTTTCCTATTCCAAGAGGGAGATAGAAAAGGACGAGGCTGATGAGATAGGGTGCCATGTTATGGAGCGGGAATCCTTTGAAAATGAAGAGGTTGCTGCGATTCTTAATGATTCATTTGTTCCAGTCAAAGTAGACAGAGAGGAACGCCCGGACATTGATCGCATTTATATGAATTTTGTGCAAGCTACGACAGGATCTGGAGGTTGGCCGCTGAATGTCTTCGTTACGCCTGATCTAGAGCCTGTTTTTGGCGGGACTTATTGGCCGGGACCTACGAGCAATACTACGCCATTTGAAGACCAGGTCGGCTTTTTGGGAATATTGGATAAGCTGAGCACGGTTTGGAAAGAGCAAGAAGAGCGATGCCGAAGAGACTCTGCACAGATTTTGCAACAGCTGAAAGATTTCGCTGCAGAAGGCACATTTGGTGGTAGATTAGGTGAAGGCACAGACGGACTTGATATCGAACTGCTCGAAGAGGCTAATCAACATTTTACTGAAACTTTCGACAAGAAGAACGGGGGTTTCGGATCCACGCCGAAGTTCCCCACTCCCTCTAAACTCTCTTTCCTGCTACGCCTGGGCCAGTACCCGCCGGTTATCGTTGATGTTGTTGGAACTGAAGATTGCCACAAAGCACAGGATATGGCTATCACTACGTTGCGGAAGATGGCGAGAGGAGGAATCCATGATCATATTGGAAATGGTTTTGCTAGATATTCGGTCACCGCTGATTGGTCTTTGCCACATTTTGAGAAGATGCTCTATGACAACGCACAATTACTCCATGTTTACCTCGACGGATTCCTTCTCTCGAGAGACGCGGAGTTGCTTGGGGTAGTGTACGACATCGCAACATACCTTACGACTACTTTAGCCCATCCAGCTGGAGGTTTCTACTCCAGCGAAGATGCAGACAGTCTTCACAAGCGAGGAGATTCCGAGAAGCGGGAAGGTGCCTTCTACGTATGGACGAAGAGAGAATTTGAGAATGTTCTTGGCTCGCAGGCTGAGCCTATTCTCTCTGCATTCTTCAATGTCAGCGAGCACGGCAACGTAGAACCAGAGAACGATGCGCATGATGAATTTATCGATCAAAACGTATTGGCGATCGTCAGTGCTCCAAGCACACTAGCCAGCATCTTCGGCATGAAGGAAGAGGAAGTCGTGCGAATAATCAAAGAAGGAAAGGCAGCATTAAGAGCACATAGAGAGAAGGAGAGGGTTCGACCCGGCTTGGATGATAAGATTGTCGTCGGCTGGAATGGCATTGCAATTGGAGCATTGGCAAGAACTGCGGCTGTGATCAAAGGATTCGACCCGGTGAAGTCCGAAGAATATCTTGGTGCTGCTGTTAATGCAGTGAGCTTTATCAAGGAGAATCTCTTTGATGAACCCACGCACACGCTATATCGAATCTGGCGAGAAGGAAGGGGAGAGACGAAGGGATTTGCGGATGATTATGCATTCCTCATTGAAGGGCTAATCGATTTATACGAGGCAACATTCGATGACAAATGGCTTCATTGGGCTGATGACCTCCAAAGTAAGTTCAAACCTATTAATCAATACACCGTCTCTAACCAACCATAGAATCCCAAATCTCCCACTTCTACGATAGTGACGGCTCTGGCGCCTTCTTCTCAACGCATTCTTCCGCTCCACATGTGATCCTCCGTCTGAAAGACGGAATGGATACCAGTGAACCATCAACAAATGGCACCTCAGCATCAAATCTGTACCGTCTTTCTAGCCTCTTGAACGACGATTCTTACGCCACGAAAGCGAAGCAAACAGTAGTGGGATTCGAATCCGAGACCCTTCAATACCCTTGGCTCTTTGCATCATTCATGCCCAGTATCGTAGCCGGCCATCTCGGCCTGAAAGGCGTCGTAGTTAGTCAAGGCGATGAGAAAGACGGAAACGGGAACAAGAAAATCAAGGAGTTTGAGAAAGCACCGAGAGGAGGAATTGGAACTTTTGCAAGGTTGGATAGCACGAGTTCGTGGTTGAGAGGGAGGAATGAATTATTGAAGGGTTTTGGTCTCGATGGCAAGACTAGGATCCTGATTTGTGAGAACGGGGCGTGCAGGGATGAAGGCACGGCTTCTGAAGCGGGCCTTGTGAAGGATCAGCCGTTAGAGGATTTCGGCAGCGTTGCTGCAGCGCTACCCGAAACGGAAGATAGCAATGCTTCTCCCGAACCGGACCCGGAGACTTCGAACCCTGTATAAAGGGGGGTTTCGGTTTCATGGTTGAGCCTTTTAACGGCGCTGGCGTTGGGGCTACTGCTTTTATATACTTCATGGCGAACTACTGGATGGTAGGAAATGCATAGAGATAGGCCGGCTAGGAGATTTCACTTCAATAATGGAAATCTTTTTGGAACTTCATCATTACCCGAGGGCCTTTTTAATCCTCCTGGGGCTTCTTCCACGTGGCTATAATAGACTGAATTTTTGTCTCGGATTTTTGTTGCACATCTCACCTTGCATTTAACAGTATCCTCAAGAATGTGCTCAACTATTTGGGAATTGAGTTCCCTTGCCGGAGATTCACCTCAGCACGTCAACCGATCACCAGATAAGATGGAACGGCCAGAATACCCTACGAGCTTCTAGCACTCAAATGAAAGCAAAGGAGCATGTTATAACATTGTATTTCTATTCTATCAATTAGAACTAGTACTAAAGTAATATCCATCCCAAAGATACAAGTAATCATCCAGGACGCCCGAGATCAGTGACGGTAACCTCTCGCTCGTCTTGTGCAGTAAGCCCTTCGTAACATTCTCATAAAATGCACCCCTCATTGCCCACCATCCCATGGCCCACCCTCTCTTTCCCCACTGTTCCCTCTCCAGACTAGTTGTTCTTAACCCATCTGTTCTCAACTGCCTCGCGGCATACTCAATACTAAGACCCAGGAGCCAGGGCTGCCAGTTGCGTTTATCTTTGCTGCGAGATAAGGCAACCGCATAGATGACAGGCTGTAGGATATGTAACATCTCAGCCAGTTGTGCGGAGCCTCTTGCTGTATTGAGAAGGGAAGGCGCAGCTTTGATGTCGTCTGCTGTAAGGACTTTAGACAACAGGTAGCTGGAGATATCACTCGGGTTCGGTAGCGCCGGCAAACTAAGCCCTGTCCTCCTCATCTTATACTCCTTCTCTCTCGCCGGCCTCTCCCTCTCCTCGTGGAACCCCTCATCCCTAAATCCATCATCCTCTTCCTCCTCCTCTACAACCTCTTCGGGAATCACCTCTCTCTCCGGCAATGGCGGCGACACCAACGGTCGAGAATTCGTGACCCGTAGTAATAGGAGTCGGCAGACTGCTTTTACGATTTCGAGAAGAATCACGACGCGCCAGCGGACCTTCTCGCCCTTACGCTTAGCCGTCATTTCCAAGAGTAATTCAGTATATTGAACTATGCTCAGCGTCATCGCTACCCGGCGGTAGAACTTCGACTTCTGGATCCAGAACTTTGTGTACCGATTATGTGGGCTCTGCTGCACTGGTACCCCTGGTAATTTCGATATCGCGCGGAGAAGTAAAGTGTCGTGGTACAGAGACAGGAGTTGGATCGAGGAATGGAGGGATTCGGATGCTAGTTCTGCGTCGCGGAAACGGCCGGGTATTATGTAGGTTAGAGAGCGCAGGGCGGATTCTATTGAGGTGACGGAGGATTGGTTTTTCGTTATGAAGTTTGAGTAGAGGGAGAGCCATTTGGGCGGTAGAGAGAGGATGTCTTGAATGGAAGCTTTTCCAGTCGCGGTTCTGAGACGCTCCCCCATCGTGCCGTTGGCCATGTTAGCCATAGTGTTGGTGGTCCTCTCAAGGAAAAGAGGGAGGAGGTGAGGCTTGGGAGTGTTGTTGTAGTTGACGCGTGAGATCCCGTGTCTTGAGCCCATATGGAGGTTGGGATACCTAGGCCGAGGCTCAGGAGGAGATCATCACGTGCCAATTCCGATAAGATACTCCCGTCGTATTCCCAAACCTCCCTTCTTTCCAGACCAACTTCAACACCATGCCCCAAAAACGCCGCCGCTCAAGTGCGGGGGAGCACATAGCGCTCCCAACATCCAAAAGAACGCGGGCCCTTGACCCTCTCGACCGCCTGTCTGATCTCTCAGACGAGCTCTTAATCCGCATTCTCCACAACCTCCCCATCCACTCTCTTTTGCAATGTCAGCGCCTCTCCCACCGTTTCTATACTTTAGCTGGAGATTCCCAAATATGGAAGAATCTATACTACAATCGCTTTGTACTTCCGCGCGCCTTAAGAATACCTGGCATGCGAACAGCTCCAGATGAATCACTGCACTTTTCCTCCAGGAGGAGTAAATGGCTGGATGATAATACTCTTTTGAATCGTAAGGAAGGCAAGGAAACAAATTGGAAGAAGCAGTATAAGTTGAGGTATAATTGGAGTGTAGGGGCCTGTGAGGTCCAGGAAATCCATGTGGCGGATCGTCCGAGCGTCCCGTCTATGCTGGTTAGATTGGCGGAGGGCGTGGTTGTGACCGCCAATAAAGAAGATGGATTAAGGGCTTGGGATCTGAAAGAGAAAGAGTTGATTGCTACTTGTTTGCTGGAAGAGGATGGTACCCCTACTTGCTTGGCTATTGACGAACCAGAATCGGGGAGTGGAAATTTGGGAATTGCTCTAGGATTTTTGGATGGTGCATGGGGGGTTTGGAGGCTAGATGTTGCCAAGAGGGCCTTCAAGAGGACCTACAGACATCCAGCCTCGATTAATGGGGCTTTAAGTGCGGTGGCATACGCAAATCCCCATATTCTAACCATTACGGAGAGCCAGCTACTTTCTTTGTATTCGTTTACAGCGGCACCACCAACAGAAACAGACGAAAACCTACTCCCAAAAACTCCATTGGTGTCAACAGAGGAGCCAACAGGTCCTGTCCAAGAACAACTCCGCTCAACATCATCCCCCGAGCAACCCCAACAACCCCGTCTCATCGCCTCCCTGAAATCACACACGTCGTGGCGTCCCCTCTCCCTCTCAATCCGCATAACAACCAACACAATAATTGCTTCAATAGCCTACTCTCTCCCCACCTACCTCAGCGGGTACACCATCGGCTTACAAGAGCTTCATCTATCCCCGTTCACCGGCCTCATCTCCTCGTCGCGCCTTACCTCCGCCCTCCCCCAAGGTTTCTCCTCCGTCCTCTCCCCATCTTCCTCCTCCCCGTCATCGGGAGCCTCTACTCCCACCCAATTGCCACTCTCTCATACTCATCAACTCCCCGGAATCGGATCCCGACCAACAACACTAAGTTACTCGCACCCATACATCCTGGCCACGCACCTAGACAACACACTCACCCTATACCTCTGCACCTCCACCGCCTCCTCTCTCACAATCACCCCAGGAATAAAGCTATGGGGCCATACATCCTCTGTCTCTTCTGCTGAGATAACGCCAAGAGGCAAGGCAGTCAGCGTCAGCACACGCGGCAACGAGTTGCGTGTATGGGAGCTCGAAGGCGGCTTATCCTCTACATCTACATCAACATCATCATCCTCCACCTCCACCTCCACCTCCACCTCAACATCACAATTCTTCTCCTCTCTCTCAAAAAAGAGAATCAAGAGACTAGAAGATAGGAGTGTGCAGATCCGGCCGGAACCCAGACCCTTCATCTCTTCTTCACTCGAGAATCAAAGACTTGAGGAAATGAGAGAATCAGAAGAGCAGAAATACGAAAAGGAGATCGAGGGCAGGAAACGTTGGGTAGGGTTTGATGACGAGATGGTTATTGTGTTGAAGGAGAGCGGGAGGGGGACACAGGCGCTGATGATCTATGATTTTACTTGAGGGACTTCAAATGTCCTCTCTATGCTATCCATTTACAGATCTAGATAATCTAGATATTTTAGAAAGGCCATTTCAAGAAATGAGAATTAATTAATTGAGGAAATATTAGAAGATTTATGAGTTATATTGATTTAACATTTAGCGTGAAGGTTTGTGAATGGTGGTGTCGCAAATGTCGAAGGTTCCGTCAGGAACATTAACTCCGGGTGGGAGCCGGAGTCAACGCGAGGCGAGGAGGATTCAGGGGCTGGCGGCGGAGATCTCGGATTCCGAGTCCGAAAGATCACTCACCCACCGTTCGCAAGATCACAAAGCCACCCGAGGAAAACGCGCGGCAGCAGGCACATCAGCAAATCCAATTCGCATCTTGCGGGTCAAGAAGTAAAGGATATCGAGTCACGTATTAAGAACCAAGTGAAGAGGTGAGTTTATGATGACATAATGCAGGTGAATATATCAAATTGAGTCTCGCAAAATATGTATGTAGGGCTTTATGCCAATGTCCAAAGGGCTAAACATCCACATATCCAGATGCCTAATAGGCCAATCTGTATGCATCCTTGCATAACCTTATATCCCAACCATGATCCCCATCCCAAAGCCAGGTCTAGCCAGACCGTCCAAAGCAGAAGTACAAACGCCAACATAACCGACCTCCCTGTAATCCCCGAGTGCAACGAAACCTCCCGAGGCAAAAATGAAGGCCTGGGAACGAGAGTGGAGCTGGGCGGGCTCTGGGTATCAGCAAACCCAATGCAAATGCAACGCAACGTCTGGCTCCTCTGACAACAAACAAAGCAGTTCCCACAGTCCCTTCCCTTCCTGATCCAGGCCATGACAAATGAAAAGTGTGTAGTCCGGATTCAGGTTGAATGAATCAATCCAACCCAATGCGAATAACCGTCGCGATGCAGTATGAGAAGTTGAGAGAGGCCGTATAAGAAAATCGTCAATTTCATAGTTTTGTCGTAAATGCGCTATTCGTGAAGGCGTTCCTTAGAGCCAGCCATCGAATTGAAGACGCCACGAACATTATCTCTTCAGACGAACTTCGTAATCCATTTCGGGTTCAACCATCCAACCTTGTCAAATGCTTGCCAGAGCTTGCTAGCCTTATTGACATCAATCTTGCAGGCTTGTTGGGCATCCGTCTTTCTAAATTCCTTGCCAATCCTGAAAGCCTCGATTCTCTTGATGAAAATCCGACGCTTGGAGGTGAGATATGTGGCACAGTCGAGGCGGAGGTTGGCTGCGAGATAAATCTCGTCTGGGTGGAGCAGGTGGGCGTGTGGATCGTACCTGAGATCAATCGGAGCGCCTTTCCAATCGACTTTGAGCGAGTTGGGTTTGTTTGGAAGGCTTGACAGAGGTGGGCAGTAATCCGGGAGAGAGCTGAAGTCCTTATCTTCTCGAGCGACTCTCTTGCCAGCATCTGGAGTGACACCTCGGGCGCTCGTCGATGGCTTTGGTGCTCGTGGTGGTTTCGACACACCATTCTTCACTCCGTTTTGCCTCACAGGCTTGGGTCCTGTTGGTCTGCGCATACCCGTCGCTGGGGCAATTGTGGTATATCTTCTTCCGCCAATCTTCAATAGGCTATCCTCTTTCAGCTGTGCCAACTCTCTTTGTGCCCAGAGTCGTCGATTCGCATTGAAGGCTTGTGCCACTTGTGACTTGAACTCAAGCGCAAGCTGATATTCACTGTGGCGGGGAGGCGAGACACTTCGAAAGGGTGTTGATTCCCGAGCGGCCACATGCTCATCAACCACTCGATGAGTATCATTCACTGTGAAAAGAGGTGATTGTGGCGAAGGACCTGGGTTTGGATAGAGGATTGGATCTCGGACCTCAGAGGAAGAGGCTTCGGGGAGGGAGTTTTTCGATGCTGGAGAGATGGGCGGCGTCATGGGCTGTTGGGCCTTGGCAATTGCCATTGATGGTCCCGTCATCTTGAAGTCCATTGAGGATGTCGAGAGTGAGCGAGAGAAGCTGTCCTGAGGAATTGGCTCTGGCGGAGAGAGCATGTTGTTGCGGACATCGAAAGTGTCCTTGTGCTCCATACTGACAAGTTGATTGATGCCAGGCAGGTATGTGTTGAAAGTTGTTGATGAGTAGGTTGGAGAAGAAGTCAATGGACGGACGAGCGAATGTGTAGTCGATGGGAAAGAGTCATCGAAGGTAGTGGAAGGCTGCAGTCTTGATGATGTTTTGTCATCCATGTCTCGTTTGTTTGCGCCTCCCCCAGATACTTCGTCAATGTTGTGGCAACTTTCGGACTATAGCGCGGGAGTGAATTGCTCTTAAGTCCGCTGGGAGTCTTCCTCTTCAAAAGGGTATTCGGAGTTTGTGGAGGTGCCGAGTTGGGGCTCGAAGGCTGAATGGTTGATTGATGGTGTTTGGTCAGCTGAGATGTGTGAGTTCCAGATTCCAGTCAATGCGAGTGAAGGCTGTTAATGTCGGTCGATTGGATGAATGGCCGCGGTGAGTGGAGAAAGGAATGCGATTGAAGAGAGTAGCAATGACAGAGGAGGAGGGTAGGAAACAAGAAGAGCGCGAGAGTGGGTAGGAATAAATAGGAAGAACGGTAGGGGGGGGGGAGGAAGGCTGGTGGCAGCGCAGGAGTGACTGGTACCTGTTGGCAGGCAGAGGTGTGGTAGAGCATGACTCCGCTCGTGATATAAGCCGCCATATGACCATATTATGCAACCCACCTACTACAGCACGACGGACAAAGAAAGGGCTGCCTTGAGTCAGTCTGACGGTCGGCCCAATGTCTCGCTCCAGAGTCCAGAGAGCGTGTTTATTGCGGGTTAGGCAGCGGTTAATTGGGGTGCGGCGCTGGCTGGTTGGGTGGAATCACAGCGGAATCCTTTTTGTTTGTGAGGGCGGCTGTGTTTTGGAGGGGCGCGAAAGGCCAACGCGTTCAGGCAGGCCCTGGAATGCACAAGAAGGGGGCGCCATTGGCCAATTGGCTACCTAGGTGGGCGAACAGGACCAGTCGCGAAAGGGGGGGGGCTATTGGCCTCGAAGGCACAATTCAATGGGACTGGCCGCAGAGGACCGTGGATATTGGGGGGGGGGGATAGGGATGGGGATGAGGATGGGCGCGATGGGGGGTGGATAGTGGATGGTGGATTGGTAAGGCGATGGGCAATCCTAAAGATTTCATGCGAACGAGCGAGAAGGAAAGTGAAGGGTGAGGGCACTGAAGGGTGAATGAAGGTGACTCATTTCTGGCACGAGCAACTGGCGCTAGCCGCATCGGGGCCTAGTTCGGCGCCGTCCGCTCGTAAGGCCTCACTAGTTGTACTTCGTACTTCGTACAGTACTCACCTCCTTCATAAGGCTTCACCGTTTCGAGCAGCACTTGAGATCAGAACTGATTGCTGAATTCCCAACCGTGATTCGGATATTTTTATCACTCACCCCCAATTCAATTGTTTCAATCCGCTTCAATTGACTCTGATGTGCTTCCCGGAAGAGTCGCCCACCTGCCCGGAATTTGTGGTCGCGTGCAATTGGCCCCGCGGGCTCAGTTCTGTCAATTGAGTGCTGTCCTGTCCTGCCTTGCCTTGCCTTGCCTTACCTTGCCTTGCCTCCCACTCCCAGCGCCCGAGATCATCCAAGATCAATGCATTGAGAGTTTCCATTTCTTCTCTCCCAGGAATCCAATTGAACCGACACCGGCCGCAGGCATTATCGACGTTCCAATGCAGCTGCGCACCAAAAGAAACAGTTGAGGCTGCGTGTGAAGCAAATAGCATTGCCTCATTCGGCTGCCGTGCGAGGTGGGCAACTTCACCTCGCATTCGCACCTCACGGGCCTACACGTGTCGCTGCTCCGCGAGAGAGAAAGTCAATTCTGCCCTCAGCGTCATCAATTACCTCAGTGCGCAAATGCAATCGCGAAGCCCGCTGTCAATTGAGTTGCGCCAAGTATCATCAGCAGCATCCATCTTGGCAGAGGCAAAACCCATCGGTCCAGTCCAGGCATCATGCACACACGTATCACGTCGCCACGTTGTGACCACAAGACCTAGACTTCTAGACTCCTAGACTCCTAGACTCCTTCATCTTCCGATCAGCATCAGATGAGAAGCATGGTGTCCATCCAGACCATCCTGCTCTCCTTCTCCTCCTCCTACTCCTCCTCCTCATCCTCCTCGTGCAACGATCATCTGTCGATGCAATTACAGTAACATACAATACACTGAGCACAGCACAAATCATGAGTGCAAGGTCACATGGCCTAGCCCTTGATTCGGGTTCTCATGTGAAAAGGTGCTTTTGGTGTCTCAGCGTGCTTCAGCTCCCTACCTAGTCCCACCCTCCATCATCAGCCTTTCCCAGACACCATATACACACCCTCGTGAATTCGGCAGCTCCCTCTCGCGCCCATCAGCATTC
>Ga0302325_10021981_pt1 | contig 13353 bp, 14 predicted proteins | sample Palsa_T0_2_FD_201948 | JGI IMG/M metagenome (GOLD analysis project Ga0302325, IMG submission 201948) | Peat permafrost microbial communities from Stordalen Mire near Abisko, Sweden - Palsa_T0_2 | ecosystem: Environmental > Terrestrial > Soil > Palsa > Peat permafrost | place: Sweden: Abisko... | reverse complement strand
ATTTTATTATAAAGCTTAGTAAGTGGTTTGCGGAGGTGGGCTAGGAGTTTATAGACACCCTCCGACTATAGGTAAGTGTCTTATAAGGTTGCTATTAATTAAAAGATTTGCTAGGCCTTTGCTATGCGGGCTTGGGAGGCCTTTGCAAGGTGGGATAAGTTGTGGGCGAGGGAGTGGGTAAAGGGCCTTAGGTTAGGGGGGGGGTAGGGGGGGCTATTTCCGTTGCGAAACGCGTCCGGAAAGGGTCCTGGGAGGGGCTTACCGGCTAGGGGGGAGCTGGGATAAGTAAATTCAGGTCGAATAAGCCGGAATACGCGTCGAAAAAGCGCGTTTCCCGAAAAAGTCGTCGGTGGAAGAAATGCAAATTTATTTAAAAAAGACTTTTGTCGCGGTTCTGGGCTCGTTTGTGTCACGTGTTCGCTTGCGTCACCGTTCCAGGCTTGAGAATAAGTAGGTATGTCACATCTTTTGTACTTTAGCTTCTTCCTCATCTATTATTCTAAGGAACAGAGTGTTGTTTGGTTTATTTGATCGTCCGGAAGCACGTCTGTCACAGTTTTATTGTTTTAATGAATACAGTTATGAAAATATAATAAAAGTCTATCAAATGTTATCAAGTAGTCGAGCTGTAAATCACGTGGGGGAAATAACATGTGACTTAATAGTGTGGGGGGAAATACAGTACAACCCAAATAGGGAGGGAGTTCAATCGGTGCTAGATTGGCTAAAGAGCTAGGTGTACAGCTGGCCAGAGCATGGCTTTTATCTTTCGCTTGGCCCTCGCTTAGGGTCATGTAGCTCTGCACATGGCCTGCTACCTAGGTACACTTTACCTAACTACAATAGCATGTGATTAAAGCAAACTTTATATATAACTTAAGATAGAATTATAGTTTTTATAAAATAAATCTAAAAATTTAAAGCCTTTCTTTCAATTTTGTTATATAATTTTTAAAAACTCGAAGAAGTACCAATAAACATATAACACGTGACTTAATAGTCAATTAGCTAATTTAATGTGATTAATTGTTCTAATTTAATCAAGTTTTTTTTATTGTAGGTAATTATATTTTTGTTTTAATTATTTGATTACAATAAAATAGAATATTAATTGATTAATATGAATAATCCTTTGACACACTGGGTCCGACTCGCTGCCCTAGATATATACTTAGGTATAGCAGATGAGTTTCTAGCTGGCTTGAACACAAATGACGTCTCCAGCTAGTCCCTATTTAACTTCTATCCGACTACCTTGCTAAAATATAACTTTATACGTTTTCAGTTATTCCGAATTGGTACCCGAACACCTCAGAACTGCAAGTTGCTTCTCGATATCGAGCAGTGATAATTTCTAAACGCATGAAGACCGTGGCCGAGAGCTATTTTTGAGAACGCAGGGCCATCTCCGAAACAAACAGAGTTGGCAATTTCATTTACAACTTGTGACAAGTTACCGCCATGCTTCCCCTCTGTAGAACACCCTGCATATGCTGTGCCGCTGTGCCGCTGTTGGTTTTTACGAGTCTTCCATTCGGCCGGCTTCCTATCAATTGCCCGACACAACATAATCCAAAACTGGTCTCCTCCTGCTTCTGTTTAACCGGCTCGGAGACAATTCCACAATCGTGCGAAAGACCGACCCGATAGTCTGGTTGTGCGGCCAAAGTTCATACTCGAGCGGGGAACATCACGGTCGGGCCGTGATACTCGTAAGGGCACCAATGGCATTTCGTTCTCTTCCCGAAATTTGTACCCCTGATGTTGGTGCTAGGTTTCTCGGCCAGCACCTGAGACCAACTGTTGAATTCCCCTTCTCGTAATTAGGCAGGACCACTGTAGGAGCCACACAACTTCTGGGACTGTAGAACCTCCCTATTTCAGTATACCTCAATTACGCCTCACCTCAATGAGGCAAGTGTCACATATAAGTCAACAGGTAGCGGATATCTCAAGCCTCGAGGCCGAACCTCTAGGCAGAGTGAAGTAAATCCAAACCATAATCTGCGCGTCCAGTAACTTTGCATCTCACTTCTTCGACCCACGCGTCAAATCGGTCTTCGTTAGCACATTCTACCACCCGCAACAAGGCGACGGAAAAATGGTACGTACTGACCCAACACCAAGGAGCTGGGCTCTAGGTATCTATAAATACTGTGGGCTCATAACTTACAGCCAATTACAACATCCTCTGGCGCCACAGCTTCGTCCGCGTCAACCTCCAGCGGCGTACTACTCACACCAAGTGACAGCGCCTCGATTTTATCCATGCCTTCGGTTGACAACCAATTTCAAGAATTAGCTGGACAAGTTGGCGCCATTCGCCTCAGTGAGGATGTGCCGCTTCCTTCAATTGAAGGAAGCTCAACTGATTCATCTGGAGGGGCGAATATATCGAGAGGACCAGGAACAGCACACTCCAGGACACCATCCTTATCACTGAGTCCACCACCGACTAACGCCTCCGAGGATTTGAGGAGTGGCCCCGCTACTCATGGCGCAGCTAACAGTATTGATGGTCGCCTGGGCCTATCCGAACTCACCGACGCTATTGAAGGTATCGCGAGAAATTCTGATAGTTCCGGTGCCTTACTTCACCCACAAAGTCCAGCCCCTGGCGACCGTTCCTCCCAACGCCGAGTTTCTAGGAGAAGATCAAGCTCACGCACCAATACAGCTCCTCACAATGTGATGGATGAAGAGCCTCCGAATGAGCGCTTTCATCAGCCCACCTTCCAACAAGCAATCTCTGATGCAAAGCAGATCATGTCCAAGTTAACTGATGTGCTCTCAACCAGCTCGATAGGGAATGACCCGGATTCAACAATGAGGCAGCTTTATGAAAAAGCCGCAAATTTGGCAAATTTTCATTGCCCTTCGACGAGAAAAGTAGGATTTGTTGGCGACTCAGGTGTTGGTGAGTACAGTTTGAGTAGTAGATACCATGCTTGATATGAAATTCATGTTTTCTAGGTAAAAGCAGCCTTTTAAACTCACTTCTGGATTTTCAGGGCCTCGCCCGAACAGTGAGTTCATCCCAGATATGGTTGTTAGCCTTGCTAATCCCAGTCCTCGAAGAGCAATAGCGGAGGCGCATGCACTTGTGTCGCTACCGAATACCATTACCATAGCACCAATGACTTTGCCATAGAAGTCGAATGGTTCAGTGTGGATGAGATTGACGCCCAGTTGACCAAGCTTCTCCAATCTTATCGGCGGTATCATCTTCCGAGTGTGGACATTGACCAGCAGGAATTGGACGACTTCGAAGAGGCGGCGGATTTAGCTCAGGATACATTTCAAGCAATGTTTAAAGGTCGTCTTGAAGATGAACTGTTTCTCATCCAGTGGCCAGAGCAGACTGTCATAGAGACTTTGCGATCGTGGGTAAATGATATTGGTCCATCCTCAACAGATCATATGGAAGTATACAACTCTCTTGAAGACTGCGCTAGACGTTTGCTGCAACTCACTTCTGACCACAATTCGACTCATGAGCCATCGAAATGGCCCTACATAAACAAAGTCAGGTTCGTAGTGTCAGCTCCTATCATTTATTCTTTAATTGACCATCATAGGGTTTTCTTGAATGCCCATATTCTGAGCAAGGGGCTTGTGCTAGTAGATCTTCCTGGTATGTTCATTCTTGAGTTATTGTCGGGTTAATACTGCTATTTAACAATTCCGTTCAAACAGGACTTCGTGATCTGAATTTAGCCCGGTGGAAGATCACAGAGCGGTATTTGCTCGAATGCGATGAGATCTTTGCAGTATGCTACATAGGTAGAGCGACGACAGATGCAAGCGTTATGAGTGCCTTCGATCGAGCAAGTCACGCCAAATTATCCCACGTCGGAATAGTCTGCACGAACTCGGATGCAAGTTATGAGATATCCGTACAGGAGACAGAAATTTGTAAACTGACCGCGATTCAGAGTATTGAAGCTCAAGAAGCCAAGAATGATTGGCCTGATAAAGCCAACACCATTGAGCGATTCCTAAATGATATAGCAACGGATAAGCGGGATATAGAAACCATTGAAGAAGAGCTAAAAGTTTACGAGGAGGATGATGACGAGTCGGATGAGAAGGACCCAGCTGAAGAACTCGAACTTAGACGGCGTTCCAAATCAGTGAAGCAAGTACCTTAAGATCCTTCTAATTTCACATACTAATATTGAACCCGTATCTTCAGAAAACGAAAGGATCAACACGAATTCGAGTAGGCTTGCCTGTACCGAACAAGAACAAGGCTCCTGATAGAGCTGACAATTTCCTAGACTGAAGCGGTACCTTATCGAGACTCGCAATGTGAACGTCGCACAAACCCTCGAGATCCTGTATCAGAACACAGTGCCCGGGAACGACTTGAAGGTCTTTTGTGTCAGCAATTCTGAGTACTGGGACCATCGAAATTCACCGAAAGATGACGCGCTTCCTTTCCTCCGGCTAAGTGGTATTATTGATGTCCGCAAGCACTGCATCTCCATAGTGGCAAGTAGTCAGCTGCGTATCGCGATGAAATATCTCAACGATGATATTCCAGCACTTTTAGGAGATATCCAGCTGTGGGTCCAGGCAGGCGCAGGGAATGTAGATGCGGAACGGAGAGAAGAAGTCCGCCAAGTACTGAGTATAGTAGAAGCTCGAATGAAGCGAGTAAGAATAGACGGCAGAAATATTTAGTAGAATGCACTGATGGACGTTAGGAACTGACGGGAAATTCTTCCAGAATCAGCGCAATTGCAGAATTATTTATAGAGAAGTTTAGGGAGCGGATATTTGGAAGTATGTGCATCGAGTCTATTCATCAACTTGCCGTTGAGTTTTTTCTAATATACTCTAGGACGACGTGTCGATGACTGGACCCAAGCCGCGAGTAGAGCTGGTCATGTATGGTCGAATGTAAGTATCATATGCCCGAAAACGTTCAAGAAGCTAATAAGATATAAGTTGTGGTCCGCTGGTATCTCCTTCCAAGCAGAGCGATTATGACAATATGACCCTAATAGTTTTCTAGCAACTTATAAAACATTTTGCCAGCATTTCGGGGACCACAAGACAGAAGCGGTCGGCAAGCACAACTGGAACGAAGAAGTGATAGAAGAGATGGTCAGTGACCTGGCTATTCCGTGGCAGGAGCTGAGAACCTATATGCGGAATAGCCTTGAACGCGATAACAAATTTACCCAAGATCTGATGAATTGGACTATCGCCAAGATTGGTAAAGCCTAGTGCAGTCTCTACCCGTTAGATTACTGATATTCCTGTAGACACCGACCTTCAGGATACTTTGGATTCAGTTGATACTCTTTGCCAGACATTGATATCTCATAAACATCGTCTTCTTGCGGATCTTGAGCAAGCTTGTGAGAAGTTTGAAACAGACCTATCGTATTTATTAACTTCCTTTTGTAGAAGCTATCTACGCTAACAGAACTAGCACGCTCAGAACAGATGCGTTTTCAGGCATTCGCACTTCCTTCATCGGGAGACTCATGGAGGAATCTTATGATAGCTGTAACAAAGATGAAGGTGATTTAGATTTGCTCAAGAATTCATTCTGATCAAAATGCTGATAATACAACAGGACGAGGCAGCCACAGCAGACGAAAGGAGATCATTAACAACAGGCTAGCCGATGAAACAATCTTCGAGTTGCTCCAAATAAACTTCAAAAACCGGTTCAATACTCTAGCAGAGAGACTTCAGAGTAACATGCAGACTGCCGCTAGGACGCATGTCTCTATTATTATAAACACACTCAATATCGTCAGGGACGAGAACGTCGCGCTCGAAAGCGAGGGGGATCCAGAGTTCAGGGGCCGTGTGGAAAGAGAGGTGATTGCGGTTATACAAGAGATACATCGTCTGCAAGGTGTGATTGCCTCCTGAGACAAAGTGGATGAACCAAGGATTTGAGGAGAATGGAATGGAACGGCTGATGAGGGACTGAGAGTAGCTAAATTGTTGTATGTTTTTTGTGAATTTACAGAACGCGTTTGTAGCCACCTTGTATCATCACATGGGGTCGTTGAATGTCTCGACCCACAAATAATATTTGGCTACTGGTGGTGGTACGATTATTTTGGCAGTAATTTGGTGAGATATCAAGGCAACTCGCTTGACAGTCTTACCCTATCAAAAAAAATCACTAAGATCACTATAATTATAGGCTTTACTCGCTAACTTTTAGCGCATATATCACTAATTTGTAGGCTATTAATCGCAAAAATCTTTTTAGCAGAACACATCTCTCCTCCTACAATCAATGCAGTAACTTCATAGTTGGAAAAAAATATGTCAAATACTCTATTAACTACCATTCCTCACTATGGCTTCACACGAGAGAGTCCCCACGTCGAGAATTGTTAAAGAAATCTAACCCAGGGTAGTGACCATTTTGCGACATGACAGGCTCTGCCTCAGTCGGTGCGTTTCAAACGCGTCTTCGACTCTTGCAAATCAGTTAACCCAGGAAGCCGGAAATAACATATACCTATGCAACCTTCTTCTACTCATTCTGACTCTGCATATTTAATTGATATGATAGATTGGACAGAGAAAGATCTTGGCGTCTTTCCCCAAACCCACTTCGAACTTTCCACAGCACTGATCAATGAATCTATCACGATCTTATGGAAAAGCTTCCATTTCCACTCATAATTTCTTTCCCGCATCATTTCGATGAATCTAAGCTTTGCAGTGAAACATGTCAAGGAGTGTTAGATCAAAAAGATGATTTTGGAGAAAGACTGAAGTTTCATTTACTATGGAAAATGTCCTATACTTATACTAATGAAAACCCCTATTGTGAAGCCTGTACAGCTGAAGGCTGTGCTAAACCAATAAAGAGCCGTAGCGCTGCTTGCAAGTGAAGGCAACTTATAACTTGGACTACTGGTAGATTCCATTAGTGCAATTATCAATGTCGAGAGGGATCTAGAAGTCAACGATTTGTGGAGAATATTCAAGAATTTCTCTATTTCTGAGAGATCATCTAAACCACTAATGGACGAGGAATGAGGAACTAAGTCTGACTATGCGTTAAAGTGGTCTGAAAAGGACGACCTTCTCGACATTTCGGCACTCGTTCGACCATCTCACGCTAGCATCATGACTCCATCACGCTAAGAACTACAAATACACTCTAGCCTAGCCCTAGACTTATAGAAGATGGGAGACTATGAGCAAAGCGAAACCCCACGTGGGGACATTATCAGTCTGCTGAAGCTGGTCCCGAGTGCGAGGCTGGTGAGCCGAAAAGTGGTGCTGCGTTCCATACCCTACACTCTTCGGCACATTTAAACGATGAAGGACTAGATAGTCTGCCAAACGCAATAGTAAATACAACTAATCTTTCTTGAGAGGCGTGGTACTGTACATCACGTGACTCACTACCCCTATTCCTACCTCCTTAGCCGAAGACTTGGCATCAGTCTCAGACAGTAATGAACCCACCTGCATTGAGCGCCACCGTTAACTTTGTGTTTGGCGTGGTATTGTACTTGAATTCTTTTCTTTGCGCTTAATGTACCAAAGCAAAACATACGAAAAATCATCTATAAAACAACAATCTCACAAAAAAAAAAGTCAGAAACTGCCAACAATCCCGAATCAGCCCCCCAAACATCACCACCCGAAACTCTCAGCATGCAAATAAATCCCCTTCCCAAACACTTCCAACGCAGCAACCACCCCCCTCGTCTCCGTACTCAACCCCATTGGCCCACAAACCGCTACCCCTAGTTCATCGATCGAGCTGTTTTGTGCCTCAGAGACGATACCATGGATATCTGGTCTTCCGGCTTGGATTGTGGATACTGGTGCGCGGATACTATATGCTGGGGGATGTTGTGGTGACTTCTCCTTTATTGCCTCGTTGCTGTTTAATTCTGGTTCAGAAATTGGGAGTTTCCCGGAGTTTGGTCCTGCGGTTTGGGTGCTTTCGGCGTTATCGGTGGCAGCTGAGATACATGAAAATTCCCCGTTGGATTTACTACGCTGACATATATCGGTTTGAGTATTTCCGTCTCTCTCATCCGCAGACTCTTCAACGAACTCCTCATCCGCCGTCACAAAAAATCGAACGCTAAGTTCTATGCCAGCTTTGTACAGCTCATCGGCAGCTTGCTGTAGTTCGGAAGATATCCATTTAATACACTGTGACGTCTTGATAGCCCAGACGAATGTCACTTCTCTTACAGGCAATTTTTGTTTCTGGGCGCGGAATGCGAGATTTAGGATGATGGGAAGCGTGAATGTGACGCCTGTGGAGCCTGCGATGAGGAGAATGCTGCTAAAAGATGCGAAGTCGAGATGTTTGCCACCGTATGGACCATCGATGAGTGCAAGGTGCGTTGTTTCAGATGCTGGGGGCTTTGTTGAGCCTTTGTGGAGGGAGGCGAGGCTGGCGTTGGCGTGGATGCGTGATGTGAAGCCGTGATGGGCGCGGAGGAGGAAGACTAATTTGCCCTCATGGGAAGAGGGGATGGAAGCGATCGTTGCTGGATGTGATTGACCGATTCCAAATCTTGGAAGGGAGAGCAGAACGAAGGAACCTGGTGTCCATTTTTTGAGTTGCCGACTGTGAACTATTACTTTTGTAACACCGCCAGACTCTTGGATGAGTGTTGCACGGCCGGGTCGGACGTTATTGTAAGCATATCGTAAGGTACGGACGAGGCGCTCGAAAAGATAGAGTCCGATAGGAGTGTATATGTATACGCGGCTGTAGAGTGCGGTAGATGGAATATGGAGCATTACAAAGATAATAAAGCAGAAGAAGGTGAGGATGTGTTGGATTACAAACAATTCGTACCAGAGATTTCGGATCGGTGCCAAGGTGGTGAGATTCAACCACACAAGAAAGGCATATGCTTTGATACCTACTTCGCATCAGTGCTGTAATTGGTGCCACATTGCTCAGCACTTACCAGTTGGTGGGCACACATCAGTACTCCACTCGAGTTTAAACAAACCAAGACTATTCCAGAGTGCCTGCTGATAGCCCATGTGCAGAGTAGCCGTCAACAACATCGTTCTTGCAACCCACCGATGAAGGACATTCAAACGATCATACCCCACCCCAGTGATAATTCCAATGATGTTTACCTTCCCTGATAAGAGAATCAATAACGGTAATTGTGTGATTGTCATCCATCCTGCACGAACTCCGATTGCCTGGTTATGCTGTTCCCCTGGAATGTCTTGCTTGGCGAATTCTAGAGAAAGAACAAATGCGACGTAAATTAACAGAAGAATTAGGATACCGAGAGGAGGCAGTTTGAGTATGTTTGAATCATGGGTAGGCGAGATCTGGGGGTAGATGATCTTCCGAAAAATAATAGCAACACTTCCTATCATTCGATCAAGGGGGCCTAACGAAGTTCCTTGGAGATAGTTGTTTGCAGCGACACATCTCAATCTAGAAGTTTCTGTTAGCGCTTGCAGTTAATAGAGTTTGTTGTGGCCCGCCTCGAGTGCGATCGAAAAAGCGTGATAATATTAAAGAGCGCTGCGAGACCAATGACAACAACAACACCGTACCAAAATCTCCGGGCGTAAGAGCCGGCGATGACTTGTAAATCGGTATCTTGTAGAAGTTGAGCCAGAAAATCGGATTGGACGGTCACATTTGACATGTCGAGGCCTGCTGTGGAAAGCGCCTCGACCGCAATTGCTGTGCTCGAAGGTGCTGAACTAGCTATCCTCATTCCCGGCATACTCAAATCCATGCTTGACATAGCCATTATGATGTGAATTTTAGTGCCTCTACTGAAAGTTGACTCGGTTTCATCACGAAGTTGGACATGAATAAAGGTGCTTGGTGTGTATTACCGAGGATAGCGACATATCTCCTGCCGACGAGAAAACTCCAAGAAGCGGGGATACATTATAAAGATCTGACAGTGGATTGGAGGAAGGATCTCACAGGCTCAATGCCAAGTTGGTACATGAGGAATAAGTCGGGTGTCGGCAACTGGCCCGGGCACGCACTGCACAAGTAATTTTCGATTGGGGGGGGGTTCCACAAGTGCACTTTACCGAGTTATTTTCCCCATGTGAGAATCAAGCTGCGCACTAGAAGCTACCACAACGCGCAGTGTGGCATCGAAAAATTAAGATAATTAATTATAATCAAATTAAATTAAGACTTATTTTAATTTTAATTAAATTAGGTCTTTTTTAATAATTGATTATAATTAATTTTTTACACGTGATCAAATAAAACGTGACTTTGAGTAGAATATAAATATAAATTAAATAAGAGCAAAGCATAAATAGATTTATTAAGTATAAATTTAAAGGTATACAGCTTAGCTTATTTAATAAGGTTATTTAGTGCGGGGCTAGGCGAATTTTAGTATAACCCGCTCACTTACCGAGTGCCTAAGGCCGTATTATATTAGTAAGCTTATAATTAAATTAAATTTAATTTAATTTAATTATTGAACAAGAATTTGATTTTAATTTTAATTAGGTGTCGATAATTTAATTTAATTTAATCAAATGCCACACTGACAACGCGCAATAACAGCACTGAAACCCTGCAGTATCGGAAGATATAACCATCCACACGCCTTGAAAACACGTCAAACATCATGCGGGGTAATATTGCAGCCTAATTTCTGTTTAATCTGCCATATTAGCCAGCCAGAACCTTGGAGATCACATGTGGCCGCCCGGTGGGAGCCTGAAAATTAAACAATTCAACCTACAATATTATATTTAGTTATGTATAACAAAAATGATTCTCCTGCAGGGCGGTTGCTTTCATATATCTGAGAAGTCGATGACGGAAAGGGTGTAAACAGTAAAAAGGACCAATTCGCTAAAATTTCAACTTCACATCCACTTTACAATGTTGGGACTTAAACTCTAGAAATTGATCATTTTGTGCGTCCTTTCTGTTGCAAATATAACTGGACTTCATATATACAACTATACGGAGCGAAAGTCCAATGCCTTGAATTTGAAATGTATGGCCAGTGACGACCTCTGAAGAGCGCAGCTAACTAGAACTTAGGATGAAAAAACGTGCCTATTACCTTGAATACCTTGCAATTGACACCTCAATTCTTCACCGATCAAGGCTCTCAGAGCGTTAAGGCTACATATGGCTCGTTTTTGCCACTGATGCAAATGAACAACGGCATGGTGGACTACATCGAAGTAAAGGTCAAGTTGGGATGCAAGAACTGCACTACCACCTTCATGCAAGCTGGACTCAAATATCCGAACGGAGCATACGCAAATCCTAACACCAGTTTGTAGCTCCATCACGTCGTTCTCTACAACCATAATAATTTGGATACTGTCTGCGGAAGCGAGGGACCAGGAGAGTGATTTTTTGCTTCTGGTAATGAGTGCTCCCCTATTAACCTTGGGATCAATGGGTGAGAACTTGACAAACCGTAATGACTGAAGAGTCCAAGGCTGACTTTGGACCCAGTACCGACAAGGCTGGATATCATGTTGGGCCGAATGATCCCATCATATTCCTGACGGAGCTCATGAACCAGGCAAGTGTGCCGCAAACAGCCATCGTCACCATAACTTACGAGTATATTCCAGGCCTTCCCAGCACTTTTCACAAGGTGACGCCTATCTAGCTAGACATTTTGGGTTGCGGCAGTGGCTCGGAGGAACTAACAAAGAATGACGCTGCCTTCCAGTATACCTCCTTTGTCTGGACCGCCAATGCAACAGGTCGCGTCACTGAAGTGATTGGGCATCTCTATGACGGTGGGGTTAATCTCGACGTGAGCTAGAACAACAATACGCTGTGCGACTGTCGGACTGCGTGGCAAAATATGGTCAAAATCTAGGCTACATCGATCCTACTGGGATGAGTGTGCCAGGAATGACTGGTTCCATGGCCAACATGGGCATGCACGTCTCCTACCTCTCAGAATGTTCGACGGGACAGGTCAAGCTCGGTGACAACATGACCGTGACGGTACATTACACGGAATATATTCCAATGAACAATACCGATGGCTCTTTGGGGCCGATCATGGGAATTGCTCTTCTATGCTTGGCACATAATGAAACATACATCAGCACGACTAGTGACTCTGCTTCACTGACAAGATCAGGATCAAGGGTCTCAGCCTCAACTTCCACGGCTGCAGCTTCCACATTGACAGGCGGGCCCTTCTTGGTGACGGGGGCTATGGGCGTGATGGTAGCATGGGGTTCGCTTGACCGTCGAAGTAGGGCGTCGTGAATATAGAGTTGGGGTTCGGTTAGAGTGACGAGGAGAATTTGGGGTCTTTCCGAACGACGAATGAGAGCGCCGGTATTTCCAAGGCCGGGTAAGGTTATATATAACCTTAATTATCATGCATGAAAATCCTTGTTTCAGCTCCCTCCCGCGTACCAAATCTGGGGATCGGTGCATGGGGGAAGAAAACTGGATGTCTGGGAGGAGTCTTGCGGCTCGGGTGTGAGAAAGATGACCCGAGATGGTAGTCCCTTTGGGAAGTATTTCCCGATGGATCGTGCAGAAGACGTTTTTAAAGGGCATGCGTATCGTGGGCTTCTTCGTCTTCTCTTGTGATTCCACTATGCAACTCGAGAAATCTGCATCGATGCAAGCTTTGTCGTCACCGTGCTCCAATACAATGATTCAATTTCGATCCAAGAGCAGTAAAAGGGTTCACCCAGCAACGAACCAAACTTAGGAAAGAACCACCGTATTTTGCCCCACTACGACCCCTCTTTCATGCCCTACTGCACCCACAACACTCCAATTTATCCATAATTAACTCAAAAATCATGGCCAAAGGCGCCCGAGTACTCGCGCGCTATAAGGGCATCACAAAGGCCCGTCAATTTTGCAAAGGATTAATCAAAGTATCAAAACGCCAGCGAAACAAGCCTAATTTTCTAGGGGAGCCCGACTACAAAGTACAAGTTAAAGTAGCTTGTTTGATATATATAAATTGCAAGGACCTTCGGAACAAAAAGAGCAAGCAAATATGCGCTAATTAGTTTAGTGTAGTGAAATCTACAATTTACTACTAACTTATTAAAGTAAAGTCTGCCGCAAAAGCTTACACTAATTTGCAACAATTATCACTACTAAAGGAAGAAGCTCTTGTTAAATAGTGTTAACAACTTGAGGAGTAAGGTTAGCTAGCTAAGGTCTATCAATTGCAGTCATTAGCAAAGGAATTGCTACTTGCAAAGGACGATTTTACTAAGCTAAGGATTAATTAAGTTCAAAAATAGCTTTATCGATTTCCCTAGCTTAAGTTGAAGTATATACTACCACTTAATAAAATACATTCTATAGCACAAAATGAGGATATTGTTTGTCGATTCTTTCAATTATATACTAAGACA
>Ga0302325_10021980_pt1 | contig 13353 bp, 10 predicted proteins | sample Palsa_T0_2_FD_201948 | JGI IMG/M metagenome (GOLD analysis project Ga0302325, IMG submission 201948) | Peat permafrost microbial communities from Stordalen Mire near Abisko, Sweden - Palsa_T0_2 | ecosystem: Environmental > Terrestrial > Soil > Palsa > Peat permafrost | place: Sweden: Abisko... | reverse complement strand
GATTTCTACGTCGATACAGGCATGTGGCTCTTCAGCACCGACGCCGTGGCCTTGCTCTTTCGTCGCTGCGGCTGGGATCCACGGGCCCAGGCCTTCGCCACCCAAGACCGCCTGCCCTTGGCGCTGGATCTCTACACGGAAGTGGGAGCGGCGCTTGGAAGTTCCCGCCGGCCGCCGGCTGCCCTCGCCCGACTCGGATGGAGCCGCCTGCGCACAGCGGTGATCCCGCTTCCCACCGACTCCGCACGTTTCCACCACCTCGGGTCGAGCCGCCAGCTCTTCGAATCGGTCGAGCAGATTCAGGTCCGCAGCCTGCAGCCTCAAAGGCTCCTGCGCATCGCCAGCGGCCCGGCGCCGGCCTTCGGAACCCCCGCATGGCTGGAGGGGGCATCGCTCGCCACCGCTCTGACTCTCGAGGGCCACAATATTGTCACCGGCCTCCCGCCGGGATCGCATCTCTCCCGCCTCGGGCCCGGCTGCTGCGTGGACGTGGCTCCCGTTCGCCGCGCCGGCCGCTTCGTCCTCCGACCCTACCATCTCGATGATACGCTTCGCGGACGTCCCGATTCCGGCGCGCGGATATGCGGCCGCGATGCCGCCGAATGGCTTGCAGCCCGCGCGCTGCCGCCCTCGTCCCTGGATGTCTACGAGCTCTCCCTCTATCCCGTGCTGCCTGCCTCCGAGATCGGGCAGGCCTGGCTCGATTGGTTTTTCACCGACACGCCGGATCCTGTTCTCAGCCGGCGGTTCGCCGCCTTGGGTCGCCTCTCCGTGGCGCGGATTGCCGATGCGCTCGACTATTCCGCGCTCTTCGCCCTCCGGAATGAGGGTTACGCGGAAGATCTTCGGGCCCAATTCAGCGCCCTGCTGAATGAAGGCGATTCCCGCGTCTTCGCCCAGGACTTTGCCGCAATCGCGGCCTTCTGCCGCCGCACCCAACTCTCCCTCGGACGCTGGATCCTTCGCCGGCGCGTCGAACTCCTCGCCGTTCATTCCCGCCCCGAGCACCGGTCCCGCCTGCTCATGCTGTTCGCGGTTCTCACCCGGGGCCGAACCGCAGCCGCGTTCGCGGCAACCGCCCACCGCAGCCTCCAAACCTCGATTGTCTCGTCCGACGCGGCGGTCGGCGCCCGTCCGCGCCTCGCGATCAAGGAAGACCAAATCGTCTGGGCCCGCAGCCCTGTCCGTTTGGACCTCGCCGGCGGGTGGACCGACACACCGCCCTACTGCATCGAGCATGGGGGCGCCGTGCTCAATATTGCCGTCCTGCTGAACGGCCAGCCCCCGATCCAGGTCTTCATACGCCCCGTCCCCGAACATCACATAAGACTGCGTTCCATTGATTTAGGCTCCTACGAGACCCTCGTGTCGCATGACGCCGTGGCTGGATTTCGCGATCCGCGCTCCGGGTTCAGCCTCGCCAAGGCGGCCTTGGCTCTCGCGGGCTTTCTCCCCGAATTCCTCGCCGGCCGTCCCGCGCCTTCGCTGAGCGCCCAATTGGCTGCATTTGGAGGCGGTCTCGAAATTTCGCTCCTGAGCGCCGTGCCCAAAGGCTCGGGTCTGGGGACCTCGTCCATTCTTGCCTCCACGCTCCTCGGAGCCCTCAGCCGCGCTTGCGGCCTCGGCTGGGACGATGTCGAAATCTACAACCGCGTTCTGGGCGTCGAACAGCTGCTCACGACCGGAGGCGGCTGGCAGGATCAGGCGGGAGCCCTTTTCGGCGGCGTGAAACTGGTGCAAACGCTCCCGGGCGCGGCCCAGACTCCCACCGTACGCTATCTGCCCGAACATCTATTCTCGAACGCGTACGCGAACCGCACCCTTCTCCTTTACTATACCGGTCTCACACGGCTCGCCAAAAACATCCTCAACGATATCGTCCAGGACATGTTCCTGGCGCGCTCGCCCACGCTGCGAACGCTGGCGTTCATCCGCGCGAACGCACACCTCCTCCATGAAGCCATGCAGGAAGGCTCGCCGTCCGCAATGCACCGGTGCGTCGCTCGCTCTTGGGACCTCAATCGCCAACTCGACCGTGGGACCACGACACCCGCAATCGAACGCATCCTTGCCGCATGCGGACCCGATCTCGCCGCGTGCAAGCTGCTCGGCGCTGGCGGTGGCGGGTACCTGCTTCTGTGCGCCCAAGACGCCGAATCCGGTCGACGGATCCGTGAGAAACTCGAATCGCGTCCGCCCAATTCTCGCGCCCGGTTCATCGATTTTCAGGTCTCGGATCGCGGCTTGGTGGTCACCGTCAGCTGACCTCGGATCGATCCGAAAAAGAGCCCCTATTCGCCTGAAAATGGGCAAAAAGCCTTCTCGAAAAAAGGGCGAAAAATGGCCTTTTTCCGCCAAAATTCGGGCAAAATACTGCAATTTTTAGGCATTTTACTCAAAAAAGCGATTTAACGCCAGTCACTGGCATCAGCCAGTCAATTGGGGTTGACGTTGAACGTTTTGGAGGTTGAAACGTCCCTTTCGAACGGACCTCGACCCCGGCTCGATCCTCAACCCCACCTGCGATTGGACCTTAAACAGATCAAACAAATCATCGATTTGATGAAGCGCTCGGAGCTGAGCGAGTTCTCGGTTGAGGAAGAGGGATTCAAATTAAAGATTCGTCGCGGTGGCCCCCAAAACCTGCCGGTGGTGACCACGAGCCATGGAGGATCCAATCCTCCGTTCCTGGTCAGCGATCCGAATCCGGCGCCCGGGCTCGCCCAGCCGGCCGTTGCCGGAGCCGCGGCCCCCCGCGCGGAGGAAGTCGGTGTGACCTATGTGAAGTCCCCGATGGTCGGAACTTTCTATCGCTCGCCCTCACCCGAAAGCAAACCCTTCGCCGACGTTGGCACCAAAGTGGTCGAGAACACCGTGGTCTGCATCATAGAGGCGATGAAGATCATGAATGAGATCCAGGCGGAGGCCAAGGGCACCGTCATCGAGATCCTCGTCGAGAACGGCCAGCCGGTCGAATACGGCCAGCGCCTCTATAAGTTGACCCAGGTGTGAGGGGGCCCAATCCCCTTTGAACGCGCCGTCCGCTGTCGCGGCGGCGGACTTGCCAATCGATGATTCAGAAAATCCTCATCGCCAATCGCGGCGAAATCGCCCTCAGGATCGTCCGCGCGTGCCGCGAACTAGGAATTAAGACACTCGCTGTCTATTCCGAAGCCGACATCCAATCCCTGCACGTTCAGCTGGCCGACGAAGCGATCTGCATTGGCGGTCCCCGCAGCTCCGATAGCTATCTGCGGGCAGACCGGATCATCAGCGCGGCCGAAGTGGCCGACGTGGACGCCATTCACCCGGGCTATGGCTTCCTTTCTGAGAACGCAAAATTCGCCGAACAATGCGAGTCGTGCAACATCAAGTTCATAGGACCTAAGTCGAAGTCCATCAAAATGATGGGCGACAAAGCAGTGGCAAAGGAGACCGTCCGCAAAGCAGGCGTCCCCATTGTTCCCGGAAGCGACGGGCCCGTCGATTCCGAGGCCGAGGCGGTCAAGATGGCGCGCAAGATCGGCTATCCCGTCATCATCAAGGCGGTCGCCGGCGGTGGCGGGCGCGGGATGCGCATCGCCCATAACGACGTTTCTTTCGCCAAGGAATACCATGTCGCGCGGGGCGAAGCGGAAAAAGCGTTTGGCAACGGACAGGTCTACCTCGAAAAGTACATTGAGCGCCCGCGGCACATCGAGTTTCAGATTCTGGGCGACAGCCACGGCAAGATCCTGCACCTGGGCGAGCGCGACTGCTCCGTTCAGCGCCGACACCAGAAGCTGATCGAAGAATCGCCCTCTCCTTTTCTGACCCCGGATTTGCGCAAGAAAATGGGCAAGGCGGCCATCCGGGCAGCCGAGGCGGCCGAATACGAGAACGCGGGAACGATCGAGTTCCTGGTGGATGCCAAAGGCACCTTTTACTTCATTGAGATGAACACCCGGATCCAAGTGGAGCATCCGGTGACCGAAGAGGTGACCGGCATCGATCTGGTCCGGCAGCAGATCCGGATCGCCAACGGCGATAAGCTCGATTTCGACCAAAAGGACATCCGATTCGAGAAGCATGCGATCGAGTGCCGCATCAACGCGGAGGATCCGGCGCGCAATTTTGCCCCATCGCCCGGTACGATCGGCCTGTACTACGCCCCGGGGGGACACGGGGTGCGCATCGACAGCCATGCCTACAGCGGCTACACGATTCCTCCCTACTACGACTCGATGATCGGCAAACTCATTTGCTGCGGCGCGACCCGGAAGATCGCCCTCGAGCTATCCTACCGCGCTCTGAGCGAATACCTGATCCGCGGCATCAAGACGACCATCCCCCTCCACAAGGCGATCATGGCCGATCCCCTCTTCATCGAAGGCAAGGCCACCACCGCCTATATGGAAGATTTCCTCGGGCGGACGACACCCGATCTGTTCGCCTAACGGGGCGGGCGCTCGACACACAGGTCAGACCATTCGCCCAGAATGCGGGTTTGGATGGGCCAGCTTGGCGCGGCGCGTTCGAACGCGGCCCTCACCTGGCCATTTTCGGCGGCGAGAATGCCGCTCAGGATGAGAACGCCGGCGGGGGCTACGGCACCCACGAGGCGGTGGGAATGGGCCATCAGGATATCCGCCTGAATATTCGCCAGGACCACGTCGGCCTGGCGCCCCTCCAGACCGTCTTCGAGGCCCGCGGTAGCGAAGACGACCCGGCCGTCCAACCCGTTCAGGGCGGCATTCTCCAGGCTCACGCGGACGGCCTCCGGATCGACGTCGAATCCGAAGACTGGGCCGAAGCCGAGCAGATGGGCCGACAGGCTCAGGATCCCCGAGCCGCACCCCGCATCGACTACGCTCCGGCCCGCCGCGGTCCGGGCGATCAACCGCTCGATGCACAGCCTGGTCGTCTCGTGGTTGCCGGTCCCAAAGGCCATACCCGGATCCAGCCAAAGAACGGCATCGCCTGGAGGAAGAGCGAACGAGGCCTGCTCCCAGACGGGCACCCAGTGAAGGCGGCCGAATGTCCAGGCGTGGAAATGGGCCTTGTAGCTGTCGCGCCAGGCGCTCTCGGGCAATGCCTGAATTTGAATTTCCGGCTCCCGCGCCAAAGCAAGGATCGCTTTCAGATCCGCCCAATGCCGCACCGCTTCACGCTCGCCGGGAAAGAGCCCCACGATCCAGGCCCTGCGGGCGATCGCATCCTCGAGCAGGCTCCAGTTCTCCAAACCGAGCTCCAGCAGGAGTTCCTCGATTCGATCGGTCTCCGCGGGAGGAATTTCAGCCCTGGCTTCGAATAGGGACACGAGAAATGCCGCGCGGCTTACGACTGCCCGCCGGCGCCCTCGCTCAGGCGCGCGATGACGGCTGGCAGGAGCGCGTGCTCCGCCTCGTGAACGCGCGCGGCAAGGGACTCAAGAGTATCTGTTTTTTCGATACGAACGGCGGCCTGGTCGAGAATGGGGCCTCCGTCGACCTCCGCCGTCACGCGGTGGACCGTGCAGCCGGTGACCCGGACCCCGCGCCGCCAGGCCTGGCCGATCGCATCGAGACCTGGGAAACTGGGCAGGAGGCTTGGGTGCAGGTTGATGATGCGTCCGGCGAAGGCCTCTAGAAACCCCGGTTTGAGCACCCGCATGAAGCCGGCCAGGACGACCAGGTCGGGCGCCGCTTCAGCGATCGCCTCGATAAAGCGCCGCTCCCCCTCGCCTTCGAGCTTTGTTCGGAACGGGGCCGGATCCACAAACCTGGCCTCGACACCATAGCGCGGGCCCAGGGAAAGGATGCCCGCGTCGGGCCGATCCGCGATGAGCAGGACCACCCGCGCGCTGCCGAGTGACCCGCGCCCTTGCGCCTCGAGGATGGCCTCGGCATTCGACCCGCGCCCCGAACCGAGGATCACCAGGCGCATGCGTCAGATCCCACCGGCGGCCCGGATGCGGGCGATCAGCTCGGTCGTGCTAAATCCCTCGAGAAACGGCAGAAATTCGATGTGGGCGCCGACCTCCTCCAGCGCGGCGCGCTCGCCCGGATCCAGCTTTTCCAAGGTGTAATCGCCGGCCTTGCAGTAGATGTCGGGTTTGAGCGCGCGGATCTCGCGGACGAGCCGCGCGTCGTCGAAAGGAATGATGGCGTCGACAAACCACGTCGCCGCGAGGGCGTAGGCGCGAGCCTCCGCCGTCTGCACCGGGCGAAGCGGGCCCTTGAGCGCGCGCACGCTGGCGTCTCCGTTGAGGGCCACGAAGAGCGCATCGCCGAGGGAGCGCGCGCGGCTCAGCGAGAAGAGGTGGCCGGCGTGGAGAAGATCGTAGACCCCGTTGGTAAGAACCACGCGCCGTCCGCCGGCGCGGAGAGCGACTCGGCGCCCGACTGCCTCGTCGAGAGTGAGCAGCTTGGGGTTTTCGGGGATGGGCACGGGGCGCCGCTTGCGCGGCTTCCGGAGGTCAGAAGAATTTCTTGGCCTTCTCGAAAAAACTGCGGGAGGTCGGCTCGGCCGCATCGCCGCTCACACGGGCGAACTCCTCGAGGATTTTTCTTTGCTCGGCGGTGAGCGAACTGGGCACTTCGACGTGCACGCGCACGAGCTGGTCGCCCTGCCTGCCGCCGCGCACGCTGGGCATGCCGCGCTCGCGAAGTCGAAAGGTCGTGGCGCTTTGCGTGCCGGTCGGGATCTTGAGCGAAGCCTTCCCAAAGAGGGTCGGCACCTCGATCGAACCGCCGAGTGTCGCGAGCGTGAACTTGATCGGGATCTCGCAGAACAGATCCTGTCCCTGGCGCTCGAACAATTCGTGCTCTTTGACCGTCAGAACAATATAGAGGTCCCCGGCCGCGCCGCCGGCGGCCGCCGCTTCTCCATTCCCGGCGGAACGAAGCCGGGAGCCGGTGTCGACGCCGGCCGGGATCCGGACGTTGAGCTTGGTCGATTTCGCGACGCGGCCCTCGCCGTGGCACACCGAGCACGGTTTTTCGATCTTCTGCCCGGACCCGCCGCAGGTCGGGCAGCTCTGGGTGAAAACGATGATCCCGCCGGAACGCCGGATCTGGCCCGACCCGCGGCAGGTTGGGCAGGTGACGCGCTTGGAGCCCGGCTCAGCGCCAGAGCCGGAGCAACGCTCGCAGGCCACCAGCTTGCGAAAGGAGATCTCGCGGTCGACGCCCTTCGCCGCCTCTTCCAGAGTGATCTCAAGATCGTAGCGCAAGTCGGCGCCGTCGCGTCCGCCCTGGCCGGAGCTGCCCCCGGCGCGCGCGCCAAACATTTCATCAAAGATGCCGCCCCCGCTACCCGCGTTTTGGCCGAAGACTTCCCGGAAGATGTCAAAGGGATCATGGAATCCGCCCGCCCCCGCGCCGCCGCCTCCGCGCGCGCCGCCACCGGGGCCCTGAAAGGCCGCGTGTCCATAGCGGTCATAGGCCGCCCGCTTCTCGGAATCGTTGAGAATCTCGTACGCCTCGGAGACTTTTTTGAACATCTCTTCGGCCTCCTTGTTTCCGGGATTCTTGTCCGGATGGTACTGGACCGCCTTCTTCCGGTAAGCTTTCTTGAGCTCCTCTTCGGTGGCGTTCCGCGCGACTCCGAGCAGTTCGTAGCAATCTTCCTTGGCCATGCTTCAGGTCGCCGTTCCGGCCTTTTCCGCCCGCGCGGCGCTGACGCCGCTTGAGACCACCACAGCCGCCGGCCGAAGAAGCCGTCCATTGAGGCTGTAGCCCGTCCTGACCACGGTCATGACGTGCTCGGCCTTGACGGTTTCGCTTGGATGATGAGAAAGCGCTTCGTGCTGATGAGGGTCAAAGGGTTGGTTGAGCGGATTGATTTCGGTGACCCCGTGGTTGGTGAGAAACGAACGGAATTGTTGAAGCACCATCTCGACGCCTCCGATCAGCGTCTTGAGGTCGGCGTTGGGCATCTTGGCCGCGGCGATCCCCAAAGCGAGGTTGTCGAGAACGGGAATGAGGTCTTCGAGCACCCGCCCGGAGGCAAACAAGCGGAGCTCTTCCTTTTCGCGAACGGTGCGCCGGCGGAAATTCTCCAAATCAGCGACTGCCCGCAAGTAGCGATCATAATTATCCGCCCCCTCCTTCTTGGCCGTGGCGAGCGCGCCGGTGGCGGACGCCCCCTCGGGCGGCTCGCCATGGGCGGCCGCGGCGGTCTGGCGAGGATCTTGGGAGTTTCCGGTGTCTGTGGTTTCGGATTCGGTCATGCGCAATGGCTGACACTCAACCACGGCTCCCCGCATTCTTCAAGCCCGACGGCCAGGCGGCCTCCCAAAGCAGTCGGTCACAAGAATGGTCGCTGGCTCCCCCGCGGTGAACTCAAGTGAGGCGGCGTAGGGCAGAAGCGCGTTGTCGCCCATCTCCAAAAGCGTGCCCGAGTCTTCCAGCGCTCCCGACCCCTCCAGAGAGCCCGAAATCACTCCCAGCAAACGGGGCTCCTCGCCGGCGGCAAAATGGAGCCGTCCGCCTGCCTTAAGAACCACCCGCCGAATGCGAAACTCCTCGCACTCGGCAAGCGTGGCATCCAGCGGCGCGGCGCGCACGGGCTCGGGAGCCGGTTCATCCCACAGGATCGAGCTCAGCGATTCGGCGACGTGGAGCTGCCGGGGCCGCCCGTCCAGGCCTGTGCGCCCCCAATCGTACACGCGGTACGTCGTATCCGAGTTTTGCTGGATCTCCAGGATCAGATTGCCGGCGTCGATCGCGTGCACTTGGCCGCTTCGGACAAGGATCGAATCGCCGGACGCGACAGGCAGGACGCGCACGCAACCCTCCGTCAGGCCGCTTTCGATCGCCCGCTCAAATTCGGCGCGGCCAACGCCCGGATTGAGGCCCACGATGAGGGTGGCGCCTTTGGCCGCGCGCGCGACGAACCAATTCTCCGTCTTGGGCTCGCCTCCGAGAGCGGGAGCAACCGAAGCGGGCGGGTGGACCTGCAAGCTCAGGCGTTCCCGGCAGTCGAGCCACTTCACGAGAATCGGGAAAGGCCTCTGCGGCGGCCAGGCGGGCCCCATGATGGCGGCGCCATGGCGCTCGAGCACCTCGCGCAGCGTCAGGCCCGCCAGGGAGCCGGATCGGACCTTCGACTGCTCCGCGGGACGATCGACCACTTCCCAGCTCTCGCCGATAGGCCGGTGAGGCGGTAGTGGCCTTCCAAGGACGGTCTGCAGCAGGCGCCCACCCCATACGCGCTCCTGGTAAAGGGGTTCAAAAAGAAGAACTTCTCGCATCGCGGGCTGTCATCGAGTTTTTTTAATAGGCAACCGAACAACAGATCAGATGCCCCGGTCCGAGAATTCAAATCCAAATGGCGGCCGATCCTTCCAGGGGCCGCGCTATCGGCCCAATTGGCTGGCGGCGATCCTCTGCTTTGTGCTCGGCACCTTCCTTGCCGCGGCGCTTGTGGATTACGAGCCCGCGCAAACCACCCTCGTCACAACGGCGCCGACGGCGCGCAATCTGGTCGGTTGGATGGGCGCCGATACTTCCTGGATTCTGCTTTATACCTGCGGCGCGAGCGCCTTCCTGCTGCCCGTCTTCCTCTTTTGGATGCTCTACGTTGCCGTGCGGAACGCGCGCAGGCTGGTCGCGACGCGGGTGGTCGCGATGGTGGTGGCCGTGATCTCGATGTCGGGCCTGGCGGCCATGCTCGAATATTTCCTTCCGACGAGCGACTATTTCCCCAAAGGCCCGGGCGGCCTGCTAGGGTACCTTCTCTACCACCGGCTTTTGTCCGATGCGCTGGGCCCGTTCGGATCCGGCCTCCTTCTCGGCACACTCTACTGCACCGCCCTGCTCTTCGCGCTCACCAAGGACATTGGGGTGGAATTCGAGAAGATCCTCGCTTCCTTCCACGCCTGGAGGGCAGCCCGCGCCGCGCATAAGGCCGAACTGGCGGAACTCAGGCGCAAGGAGCGCGAAGAGCGCACCAAGCAGAAGCAGGCCGCCGCCCTGGCGAGCGCGCGCGCACCCGTCGCTCCGGCAGCTTCGGCCGCACCGCCCGCCACGTTTGGACCCACCGGGTCCAACAAGGTCTTCGTTCCCAAAGCGGACGAGGACCCTTTCGCCAAGACCGGGGGCCGCCTCGCGGCGGAGGCGCAGCCACCCAAGGCGAAGGCGGATGACAAGGCAGCCCCTCTCAAACTCAGCCGCGCGGCGCAGGCCGAAGCGGCGGGTATCGCGGCGGCCTCCGGCAAGCTTGCGCTGAACATCGTCAAGACCGAGGAGACAAAAAAAGCGAAGGCCGCGGCGCCCGCCAAATCGGACGGAGCCTACGAGTTTCCCCCGCTCAGCCTCCTGAAGGAACAGGTGCGGCCCACCGCTGGGAACAGCGAGGAGGAGCACCGGCAGAACGCGGAGAATTTGCTCCGCATCCTGGGCGAATTCGGCGTGGAGGTGACGCTCGGCGAAATTCACGTCGGTCCGGTCATCACGCGCTACGAGGTGATTCCGGCCGCCGGCGTCCGCGTGGAGAAGATCGCCGGTCTCGACAAGAATATCGCCCTGGGAATGCGCGCGCAGTCGGTGCGGATCCTCGCGCCGATTCCCGGCAAAGCGGCCGTCGGCGTCGAGGTGCCCAATCAGCATCCCACTCCCGTGGGAATGCGGGAATTGCTCGAGAGCGAAGACTGGGCCAGCGCCAAGGCGGAGCTGCCAATCGCCCTGGGGAAGGATGTCTCGGGTCAGCCCCTCATTTCGGATCTGGCCAAGATGCCCCATCTGCTGATCGCCGGCGCCACCGGCTCGGGCAAATCCGTCTGCATCAATTCGATCGTCGCCTCGCTCGTCTACTCGAAGAGCCCCTCGGACGTGCGGCTCATCATGGTGGACCCGAAGGTCGTCGAGCTGAAGATATTCAATGTGCTGCCGCACATGTTTATTCCGGTGGTCACCGAACCGAAGAAAGTGCCGGCCGCCCTCAAATGGCTCCTCAGCGAGATGGAGCAGCGCTACCAGATTTTTGCGAAGGTCAACGTGCGCAACATCGTCGGATTCAATTCCCGGCGCACCAGCGGCAAGGCCGAAACACCTCCCGACAGCGCGGCCGACCCGGCCTCGGGCGGGCCGGATGAAACGGAGGTGCCCGAGCATCTGCCCTACATCATCGCGATCATCGATGAATTGGCCGATCTCATGATGGTCGCCCCCGCCGAGATCGAAACGTGCATTGCGCGGCTGGCGCAGCTCGCGCGAGCAGCCGGGATCCACCTGATCATCGCCACGCAACGACCCTCGGTGAACGTCATCACCGGCATCATCAAGGCCAACCTGCCCTCGCGAATCGCCTTCCAAGTCGCCTCCCAAGTCGATTCGCGGACAATTCTCGACACCAAAGGAGCCGACACGCTCATCGGACGCGGCGACATGCTCTTCGCCCCTCCCGGAACCTCGCGCCTGGTCCGCGCGCAGGGCGCTTTTGTTTCCGATGAGGAGGTGCAGGGAATTGTGGACTACCTCAAAAAGCACAACGATCCGCCGGTCTATGCCCAGGCCGTGCAGCAGCAGATCGACCGTGCCGCGAGCGAGGATGATGAGGATGGAGAGGGCGGTGGGGACGACGATCTGGGCGACGACGAGGAGCTGTATGCGCAGGCGCTCGACGTGCTCAAGTCAACCCGCCGGGCGAGCACCTCCATGATCCAGCGAAGGCTGCGCATCGGCTACAACCGAGCCGCACGCATCATGGACCTGATGGAACAGAAGGGTGTGGTCGGCCCGGAAAATGGCTCCAACCCGCGCGAAATCCTGGTCGACCTCGACAAGCTTTGAGCGGGCTCATTTTCCGCCGGTCCGCTCCGCCGCCGCGTGCCGTGCGGCGAAAACTCTTCCCCTGACTCCCAAAAAACTCTAACTGAACGGAATGCAGACCATAGGCGAACGCCTCGAGGACGCCCGCAAGAAGAAGGGCGTGTCCATTCGCGAGGCCGCGGAGGCCACCAAGATTCGGGGAGACTATCTTCTCAAGTTCGAGGGCAACCAATTCGACATCGGCCTTACCGAAATCTATGTGCGCGGATTTCTCCGCGGCTACGCCAATTTCCTCCGCCTTCCGTCGGAACGCATCCTGAACGATTACGCCGCGCTCGGGCGTTCCGAGGTTCGTCCGCGCCAGCCAAGCCGTGAAGTGTACGGTCGAATGGATTTGTCGGTCTCCGCAGCGGACGGCGGTCCCGAGGCCGCCTCACCCGGCAGCGACGCCGCCGTCGCCGCGGTGGCAGCTCCCAGATCCCGAGGTCATCTCTCGCAGCCCGGCTCCAGCCTGCCCAGGGAACGTGCGCTCGATCCGGCGCAGGTCCTCGCAGCGGGCAAATGGACGGCGGCCGCCCTGGTGGCGGTCCTGATTCTATGGGGCGGCCTCAAGCTCGTTCGAAGCGACGGAAGCTCCCATCCGGCACACACCCCTCCCACCGCGACCGAGCAGGTCGAATCGGCGCCGCTGCTCACCACCGGGACGCTCACCCTCACGGCCCTCGAGACAGTGCGGATCAAGGTCGTCCGCCAGTCCGACGGCACCGAGCTCTACCAGGGCAGCCTCGACCGCGGTGAGCGCCGGGAATACCCGAATGTTCCCATCTTCCTGACAGCAACCGCACTCCAGTCGGTGCGCATCGAAGTCAAAGGCAAGACGTACGCGATCAACAAAACCGGCTGGGATCGGGTACCGCTCGATTTCTCAGCTCAGAAGTGAAGCGGCTGGCCGAGGCGGCCAGCAGATTGGGCAAGATCGGCTCGATGAAATGAAGGATGTCGGCTTAGCGCAGGCCGACAGGCGGGCCCAGGATCTCCCGCCAGACGATAGCCCGCCGAAGATTGCCGGCGCCGCGGAGCTCGGCGGCCATCGCAGAAGGCCCGCCCTCCCCTTTGGAACCGCTGTTCAGGTCCCCGATTCCGCCGGAGATTGGCTGCCCCAAGGTCGTTCCCGATCGCACAGCCGCCAGTCCCTCGAGCGCGCGGGCTTCCCCGGCAAGGGCCGCTATGCGCGACGCAGCCGCAGCCGCCTTCTCCTCCCTCGCCTCGCGGTCCGCGTCGGCCGCGCCCGCCTCGGCATCGGCCGCAGCTTCGGCGACCGAACCCCAGGACCGCTGCCCTTCCACAGGAAATGCGACCGGACGGGGGGCCACCGTGGGGGAGGCCACGGGACGATACGTCGGGCTGGAGGGAACGGTTCTCGGCACCGATTTTGAGCGCCGCGCCTCAATGAGCCTTCTCACCTGTTCCTGACCGCGGCGCGTCCGCTCGGCGGCCTCTTCCGCCTCCGATTCCGGACGCTGCGCATGCGCCTCCGGAGTCCGATTGAGCGCCCGCATGACCCAGCCGACAGCGGCGAGGACCAGCAGCAGAATCGGTGGATGCGCCGATAGCCAAAGCC
>Ga0302325_10021979_pt1 | contig 13353 bp, 15 predicted proteins | sample Palsa_T0_2_FD_201948 | JGI IMG/M metagenome (GOLD analysis project Ga0302325, IMG submission 201948) | Peat permafrost microbial communities from Stordalen Mire near Abisko, Sweden - Palsa_T0_2 | ecosystem: Environmental > Terrestrial > Soil > Palsa > Peat permafrost | place: Sweden: Abisko... | reverse complement strand
GTCACCGCCGAAGTCACCGTACAAGTGGTAAAGGAAGAGTAGATGCTCTTCGACCTGACGGGCCAGACGGCCATCGTCACGGGCGCCGCCACCGGCATCGGCGAGGCCATAGCCCGCCGGCTGGCGCGCGCCGGGGCGGCCATCGCGGTGGCCGATTTGCACTTGGAGGGCGCTACGGAAGTGGCGCAATCGATCGGGGGCGCGTCCTTCGCCGCGCCCATCGACATTACCCGCTCGGATTCCGTGAATGCGGCCGTGGCCGAGGTGCTCTCGCGCACCGGCCGCATTGACATCCTGGTCAACAACGCCGGGATCGCCGGACGAACCGCTCCTGTTTGGGAAGTCACCGACGATGACTGGCAGCGTATTATCGCGGTGAATATGAGCGGCGTGTTTTATTGCTGCCGTGCCGTACTGCCGCACATGCGCACGCGGCGTTATGGGCGGATTGTCAATATCGCTTCGATCGCCGGCAAGGAAGGCAATCCCAACATGTGCGGCTACTCCGCGACTAAGGCGGCCGTGATCGGACTTACTAAGTCGGTTGGCAAGGAAGTAGCTACGGAAGGGATTTGCGTGAATGCGGTGGCACCCGCGGTAATTCGTACGAAGATACTGGAGCAGTTGACGCAAGCTCAGGTGGATTATATGACCGAGCGCATCCCTATGCGCCGCACGGGCACGCCGGAAGAGATTGCGGCGGTGGTGCATTTTCTGGCGAGTCCGGATTGTTCGTTTGTGACTGGGCAGTGTTACGACGCGAGCGGGGGGCGGGCGACGTATTGAGTCTGGCTTACAGCCCCCCGTGGAACCGTCCAAATCCGTGCGCAAGCATTAGCGACATGATCAGGATGCCCGCCCCGAGGACGAGCACGTGCTGGGTCTTGCGCAGATTGAAGTTGCCGACACGACAGACCAGCAGGTAGCCGACGGCAAGGTTGAAGAGGCCCCATAGGACATTGACCATCGAGGAGGACAAGCCTTCCCCGGGTGGTGATGCGAAGGGGCTCTGGAAGGCATGCCCCGAGATCCCATTGCCGAGATGGGGCAAAGCGTTGGCGAGGAATGCGCCCCCGAAGAAGTACGCCACATATTCGTACCAGCGCATGGTTGTTTTCTCCTGGCTGCCAAACCAAAGTTAAGTTAAGCCAATATTAACAGGTCTCGGGAGCCGCCCCAAGACTCAGCCGTGCTAAAGTACATTCGGGTGCATCATGCGCCGAATCTCGAGAACATCCGTGATGTACTTCTCCGCGGTGCTGCTGCTTGCCCGAGGCTCGTACGGAGAGGATCCGGCGTGGAAATCCAAACCAGTGGCTCAGTGGAATGAGGAAGACGCGAAAGCTGTGCTCGCCGATTCCTCATGGGTTAAGCATGTCACGCCGCAGCGCCTGCGCGATCTGAGCCCTGACGAGCGGCGGAACGGCGGAAACATGGAGGCGGGTATCGGCAAAGGCGTCGGTCTGGCGGGGATCGGTCTGTTGGGCCCACGCAGAGAGGCTGAAGCCTTACACCGCGCCCACGCCAAACCCGTGCCTGGTGCGGTGATAGTTCGATGGGAGAGTGCTCCCGTCCGTGCCGCGGAAGTGAGAGCGGGCGTGAGCGCTCCGGCGATCGACGACACCTGCTACGCGGTTGTGGTCTATGGCATCCCCGTTCCGCGTCGCTGGAATCTGTCGAGCGAACTGAAGGGCGTCGCATATCTGAAGCGCTACCGGAAGAAAGCTCTGAAGCCATCGCGCGTCGAAATTCTGCGAGCAGATGACGGATTGGCCACAGTGGTCTATCTCTTTCGGCGTTCCGTGGAAATCACGAAGAAGGACCAAAGCATCGAATTCGTAGCGCAGATCGACCGCCTTTTTCTGGAGCAGTTCTTCAACGTAAATGAGATGGAGCTCATGGGTAGACTCGAGCTCTGAACCGCTAATAGCCTTCTCTGTTAGAATGAAATCGGAATGAAGACCGTCGATGAGCTAGAACGAGAATACACTCCTCTCCGCGAACAGGCGCTGTCCGTGCGGAGGTATCTTTGACGCCCCCGCGCAGAAATCCAAGCTCGCCAAAGTAGAAGAACAGGTCTCCGCGCCCGACTTCTGGAATCAGCCCGAAAAGAGCCAGAAGGTCATGCAGGAGCGCAAGCGCCTGGAAAACAACATCGGCAACGAGCAGCGTATCGCCTCGCTCACTTCCGATCTCGATACGCTTTTTGAGCTGGCTCGCGAGGGCGAAAGCGTCAACGGCGATATCGAGCGCGAGCTCGGATCGTTCGCGCAGTTCCTGGAGCGCGTGGAAACTACCATGCTGCTTTCCGGCGAGAACGACCAGCGCAGCGCCATCATGACCATACATCCGGGCGCCGGCGGCACCGAAAGCCAGGACTGGGCCGAGATGCTGTTGCGCATGTATCTGCGCTGGGCTGAGCGCGAACGATTCTCCACCGTGATCACCGATCGCCTGGAGGGCGAGGGCGCCGGCATCAAGTCGGTGACCTTTGAGGTAAACGGCGAAAACGCTTACGGACTCTTGCAGTCGGAAATCGGCGTGCATCGGCTGGTGCGCATCTCGCCCTTCGATGCCAACGCGCGGCGGCATACCTCATTCGCTTCAGTCTTCGTATATCCGCAGGTGGACGACGAAATCAAGATCGATATCAAGCTCGACGATCTGCGCATCGATACGTTCCGCGCCAGCGGCGCCGGCGGCCAGCACGTCAACATGACCGATTCTGCCGTGCGCATCACGCACTTTCCGACAAACATCGTGGTGCAGTGCCAGAACGAGCGCTCCCAGCACAAGAACCGGGACAGCGCCATGAAGCAGCTTAAGGCCCGGCTGTACGAGTTCGAGCTGGAAAAGAAACGTGCCGAGGCGGCCAAGACCGAAGCGACCAAGCTCGACATTAATTTCGGCAGCCAGATTCGAAGCTATGTTCTGGCGCCCTACCGCATGATCAAGGACCACCGCACCAAGCTTTCTGTAGGCGATGTGGATCGGGTGCTGGAGGGCGATATCGAGCCATTCATCCATGCCTACCTGGTCTACCGGAAGACCGGCAGAATCGCGGGCGACGACAGGGACGAGCTGCCCGAGTGAGCGTCGCCGAAGCTGCGGCGTTGATCCGGGCCGGTAAGCTGGTCGCTTTCCCCACCGAGACTGTCTACGGACTGGGAGCTAATGCGCTCGATGCCGCGGCAGTGGCGCGCATCTTCGCGGTGAAAGGACGGCCGCGCGGAAGCCCCTTGATCGTACACGTCGATTCGCTCGAAATGGCGCGCGGCCTGGCGCTCGACTGGCCAGATGGGGCCGAGCGGCTGGCGCGGAAATATTGGCCCGGTCCGCTGACCCTGGTGCTACGCAAGCATCCATCGATTCCCGATATTGTGACAGCGGGCCTGGCGACGGTGGGGCTCCGCGTGCCTGCCCACCCGCTGGCGCTCGCCCTCATTCGCGCCGCCGGCGTACCGATCGCCGCACCCAGCGCCAACCTTTTTACCGAGCTTTCGCCGACCACTGCCGGGCACGTGCGGCAATCGCTCGGCGATGCGGTCGACTATGTGCTCGATGGCGGAGCAACCACCGTCGGCATCGAATCGACCGTCCTGTCGCTGGTCGAGCCACGACCCGCGCTGTTGCGGCCCGGTGTAATTCCTATCGCCGAGATCGAGTTGCTGGTCGGCCCCGTCGACCGCGTGGAAGCGGACACCGGCGCGCACGCCTCACCAGGAATGCACCCCCGCCACTACCGTCCGCGCACGCCGCTGGTCCTATGGAGCGCCGGCGATCCCACACCGATGGGTCGCGGCGCATGGCTGCGGCTCGGCCGCGAGATGCCCGCCGAAGCCCGGGCCTATGCGGTGCTGCTCTATGACACGCTGCACCGGCTGGATGCCGAAGGCCTCGATTGGATCGGCGTCGAGCGCCCGCCCGCCACTCCGGAATGGGCGGGCGTGCTCGACCGGCTAACCCGCGCTGCTACTCGTTGACCCGGGAGCGCGCCGCTTTCCGTGCCTGCCGCGACAAAGCCCGGTGCGATGCCGCCGCGCTACCCTCGCGCTGCAGCGCCGCCGTGACAGCCCGCGAACGCTTGGCCGCCGGCTTGGTCTTGGTTCCACTTTGGCCCTTGGCGCGATCTTGCCCGGCCTTCTTGCGGGTGGCCGCTGAAGTCCGGCCGCTCTTCGGCGCGGGCAGGTCCACTCCGGCACGCCGCGCCTTGCTCAGCCCGATAGCGATGGCCTGCTTGGCATTCCGCGCGCCATGCTTGCCCTCTCGTATGTGGTCCATCTCCTCGCGCACGAATTCTCCGGCTTGCGTTGACGGCGACTTGCCTTGGCGAGCGTCTTCGCGGGCACGCTCGAGAGTCTTTTTTTCCGGCATTTCAACCTCCACCGGTTGCCAGCAAAAAGCTTGCCAATGTGACTGCGGCCCCGCTATAGCCGCTGCGGATCGTCCGTCGTCAATATGCCGCGCACATTGCCGGTGTTGAGCGTACCGGCCGGCTCAAACAATAGGACCTCGACTTCTGCATGGGCCACCGGGCGGTGCTCCATGCCTCGCGGCACAATCAGGAGCTCGCCTTCGCCGAGCTCCATCGCCTGCTCGCCGCCTTGGCCATCCCGGTAATCCATGCGAAAGGCGCCGCTGACCACCAGGAACAACTCATCCTCGGCTTCGTGACGATGCCAGACGAACTCGCCCTGAAACTTGACTACCTTGACCTGCTGGCCATTCAGCTCGCCGAGAATCCTGGGACTCCAGTGGTCTGAGAACAGGGCCAGCTTCTCCGCAAGGTTTATCTTTTGCAAGGACTTCGGCATGTTGGGCTCAGGCCCGCTGCGCGGTCCACTTGGCTTGCCCGTATTCGCCCAGGCGTACCACTCCTTCGATCCGGTCGCCCTGCACGTCGCCTGCGAATTCGTAATGCAGATGAGTGCCCTGAATACGCTGGCTGCTGCGGATCGAGACTCGTCGGCCTTCTACGTCGCCCGTCAAGCTACCGGTGAGAATATCGCCTCTGTGAGTGCCGCTGAGAGTAGCTTCATGCTGGTCGATGGTCAGGTGGTGGTGCGACGATCCGGAAACGAAGGTCAGATCCGCGTTCCACTCTCCGGCGACATTCACGGATGGGGCCTCCAGTTCCGGAACACTGATCTTCGGAGGCTTGGAAAGCACTTTGTAAATCGCTGCTGCCGCAATCCTGTCGTCGCCGGGCATCATCATGTAGGGCATGATAATGATGGAGCTCGGCTGGCCGTCCCGGCGTGTGCCGCTCGCACCGTTCACGGCGATACGCGGCTGGCCGTGATAGAGGATCTCCTCCACCTCGGCGCCGGTGATGCCCAGTTGGCGCGTGTCCCAGCGCAAACGCAGGCGGGGAGCGTGGTTGGAGAGATCTTCGGGTTGCAGGATCTCGCTCGAGACTCCCGCCACTTGAGTGGCCTGCTCCGCGATATGGTCAAGCCACGACTGCCACTGCTTCCACTCGGCGTCGTGATCGCGCTTCACCCACATCTCCACGGCGGCGAGCATACCCATGATCTCCTCTTTGCCCACCTTGAGCGAGCGCCCGAAGGCATGGTGCGGCGCGCTATTGATCCAGGCTGCGTGTATCAGGTCTTTCGGTCCCAGCAGGAGCCCCGCTGCCTGCGGACCGCGCAGGCACTTTCCACCGCTGTATGCCACCATGGTGGCGCCCTGGCGCAAATGTATATTCGGAATGGTGAGGGTCTCGGCTGCGGCGTCAACCAGCACCGGCACGCCTTTCGGCCGGGCGATGGCGCAGGCGTTCTCAATGGAAAGCTCTCCCTGCTGCGCCGCCGGGCAGGAGAGAATCATGACCATGGCGGTCTGCGGCCCCAGGGCGGCTTCGAATTGCGCGGCGGTCTCCACTTCGACCATCTTGACGCCCGGCATCCTCACCGCGTGATCGTACTCGTTGCGCGAATAGAGCGGCACGACGACTTCATTCTTCAGGCCGGTGAGATTTGGAATGCGCTGCATCTTCTCGGGGTCTCCGCCGGCGATGCAGGCGTTAGTAGCGTGGGTCAGGGCCGCGGCGCACCCCGCCGTAACCATGCCCCAGTCCGCCTTGGTCAGGTCGGCCAGGCGTTGGCCCACCGCCTCCATCAGCTCATCCATGTGCACATAGGAATGCGAGGCGGCTTCCATGGCCTGCTTGACCTCGGGCAAGGTCTGCGAGCCGGAAATAATGGTGTAGGTGCCCCTGCAATTGACCAGCGGAGTGACACCGATGGACTGGTACAGGTTGGCGCCCAGCTCGAGCGAGGCTGCGGGCGCGGCACGTAAGGGTTCTTTTATCGCCGCGGACACTCCCGCCGCCAACACGGCGCCCGAACGGAACAAGCCTCGCCGGCTGAGTTTCGAATGTGACATAATAACCACCTCACTTACGATTGATGCTAGTCGGTTTACTGGCCTCAACGCAAGCGGCGCGCGCCGTGTCGGTCATCCATGTCCATCAAATCGCGTTATGAATTCGAGAAGCTCCGCGCGATAGGCGGAATCGTACGGAAGGCTTTGGATGCCATGGCGGCGGCCGTGCGGCCCGGCGTGGCCACCGCGGAGCTCGATCGCATCGGCGCGGAGGTGTTATCCAGGCAAGGCGCCGAATCCGCGCCACCGAAGGTTTACGGCTTTCCGGCCGCCGTCTGCATCAGCGTCAACGACGAGGCGATCCACGGCATACCGGGTAGCCGCGTTCTCCGCGCCGGAGATCTGGTGAAGCTCGACCTGGTAGCGGAGAAGGACGGATTCTATGCCGACGCGGCCATCACCGTAAGCGCCGGCGCAGCCACCGAAATGGCCCAGCGGCTGGTGCGCTGCGCCGAAACGGCCTTTCACCGCGGCGCGGAAGCCGCCAGGACCGGCAACCGGGTCCACGACATCGGACGGGCCGTCGAGCGCGAGACCCGCCGCTGCGGTTTCAGCGTGCTGCGCGAGTTATGCGGCCACGGCGTGGGCCGCGGCATCCACGAGCCGCCCAGCATACCCAATTATCACGACGCGCGTTTCCGCTCGCGGCTTACCGAAGGGCTGGTCATCACCATTGAACCGATTGTGGCTGCCGGCGAGGGCCGCACGGAGCTGCAGCCGGATGGCTGGACCATACGCACGGCTGACCGCAGCCTCTCGGCCCATTTCGAGCATACCGTTGTAATCACCAACGGGGCGCCGCTGCTGCTGACCGGGTCGAATTGAACACGGGGCGGTCAGACGTCCCGCGCTACCCGAAGATCGATATGGCCCGTCGAAGTGTCCGGCTCGGTTCCCGTGCGCGCCGCGTCGCGATACCTGCGGCTATTCGATTCGTGACACAGGGTCTGTCTCGCCACTTTCACGCAATGGTGTCCGGGGCAGCGAGGCACTACGTTGCAAAACGAGTCCTGGTAATAGTGAGTCGTGACGTCGTGCGCGTTAGCCGACACCCCCGCGCTGTAAGCATCGCTCTTGCGACGGCTAAGGTTTTTTCTGCGCCGTGTAATATAAAATGCACAAGTCGAAAAGACCGCTGCTGAACGGCCACGGCTCGGTATCGGCATAGGATGGGGCTGTTTTACAATCGAGGTACGCATGCCTTCCGCCGAGCGAGTGCAGTGGGCCAAAATTCGAAGCGTCGTTGTGGCCGCCTCCGCCCTCTCCGTCCTCGGCGTGCTCGTCTATTTGCTAAGCGGAGGCACCTGGCTCAAGGCCAAGACCTTCCTCAGCACCTATCTACCCGATTCGACCGGCGTGACGCTCGACACGCCCGTGCTGCTGAATGGCGTTCATATCGGCAAGGTGGATGCGCTGCGCCTCACCAGGTCGAAGGATCCCAACCGCGTGATCGAAGTGAGGCTGAAGGTCGAAGAGGAGTTCCTCCGCCATATTCCGGAAGACTCGCTCACCGGCCTCGGTTCCGAGACGATGCTCGGGGACAAGTACATCGACATTACTATGGGTCGCAGCCCGCGAACGGTGAGACCGGGCGGTGAGTTGCGCTACCGCCCGCCCAGCAACTTCGTGAAAAGTATCGATCTGGAGCAGTTCGAAACACAGCTGCGGGCCATCGACCAGGTCATCACCGACATTCAGGACGGCAAGGGAAGCCTGGGCGAATTCGTGAGGGGCGACCAGCTGTACCACAGTGTGCTGGACGGAGTCACCCATATCGACAAGAGCTTGCGGGCCGCCGTCAGTACCAACACGCGGCTAGGCCAGTTCTTATACAGCGCCGAGGGATACCAGGAACTTCAGGCGCCCGTACGCCAGCTCGACGACCGGCTCGCGCAGTTCGAGGCCAGCCCCTATCTGCGGAGTACCTCTCAGTACGACCAGATCCGCGATCAAATCGAACAAGTGCGCCGCACGCTGGCGGACTTGAATGCCGGCAAGGGTGCCGGTGGACAACTGCTGGCGAGCGATGCCGCTTACGTCGACTGGAACAAGCGCGTGGCGGCCTTGGTCGAATCGGTGGATGCGCTGAATTACGGCGAAGGCGGCATGGGCCACCTGCTGGTGAGTTCGCAGGTTTACGAATCTCTCCACGGTATGCTGCAAAGCCTCGAAACTACGGTGAAGGAATTTCGCCAGGATCCACAGAAGTTCTTGCGGCTCAAGATTTTTTGATCTGCTCGATAGTCTGTTCCAGCGCCTCGCGGCTAGGCAGGCTGCCCTGCGCCATGCGCGGGTTGCCTCCGCCGCGCCCGCCGGACTGGGCCAACGCCGCTTTCAGCAGCTTACCCGCATCCACGCCCATGTCCGCGGAAACCCCCAGCAGTATGGCAGGCGGTTCGTCCAGTGCCGCGGTAAAGACCGCCTTCGACTGCGCGGTAAAACTCTGGGCCAGCGCACGGAGATCCTCCAGACTGCCATTGGGCAGCCGCCGCAGCGCCCTCCGCGCACCCGTCTCATCCGGCGCGGTAGCTGCGTATAACTCGCGGCCTTGATACTGCGCCAGATCCGCCTCCAGCTTACGGCGCAGTTTGTCGTTCGAGCGCGCCGCTTCGAGCTGCATACGCACCAGCTCCGGGACATCGTCGAATGCCCCGGAGAACATTTGCGCCACGCGGGCCAGCGCGTCGAAATCCGCCCGCGCGCGGCGCACCGCCCGCCCTCCGCAGAGGAACTCCATGCGCACCGTATTGCGTATCTTATCCAGTTTGCGAATCAGGATCGGCCCGATCTCTCCACTGCGCCGTACGTGCGTGCCCCCGCAGGCGCTGCGGTCGAGGCCCTCTATGGAGACAATGCGTAGAACACCGGCGCGGTCCGACGGTTTGCGCAGGTCGCGCGCTTCGGCGGCATCCTCGAAGTTGACCGCGATCGGCCGGTTTTCGAAGACAGCCTGGTTGGCGCGGCGCTCAGCTTCGAGCAGCGTGGCGGCATCGAGCGCTGGAACGTCGAGGTCGATGGTGGAACTTTCCTGGCCCAGGTGGAAGCTGACCGTGGGCAGCCCGAAGCTGGCCAGAATGACGGCCGAAAGCAGATGTTGTCCGCTATGCTGTTGCATGTGGTCGAAGCGTCGGTCCCAATCGATCCGGCACTCAACTTCGACACCTTCGTCCCCTTGCACCGGCGCCGCCATAACATGCACGACGCGCTCGCCTTCATCCGCGACCTCCACCACCGGCACGCCCGCAATTGCGCCCGTATCGTGCGGCTGGCCCCCCGAGGTCGGATAAAATGACGTGCGGTCGAGGTAGATGCGCCGCCCATCTTCAGCGCGGCCGGTCACCCTCGCGCGAAATTCCTGCAAATAAGCGTCGGTGTAATACAGGCGTTCAGTCACTACGTATTATGATATGCGGGATATGGCTAAAGCTGCTCAACCTGTTCCGCCTGGCTTTCACACACTCACCGTACATCTTACGGTGCGGGGCTGCGCGGGGTACATCGACTTCTTGAAACTGGCATTCGGCGCGGTGGAGATCAGCCGCTCGCCCGGGCCCGGCGGTAAACTGATGCACGCCAGCGTACGGATCGGCGATTCCGTCCTGATGCTCAACGACGATTTCCCCGAAATGGGCGGGCCGCCCATCGCCGAGGGCAATTGGCCGCTCCGCCTCAGCCTGTACGTCCCGGACGCCGACGCCGCCTGGGCGCAAGCCATCGCCGCCGGATGTCAGATAGTCTTTCCGCTACAGGATCAATTCTGGGGCGACCGCTACGGGCAGGTGCGCGATCCCGCCGGTTTCGTATGGGGCATCGCCACGCATCTCGAGGATTTCACCCCGGAAGAAATGCAGCAGCGCGCTGCGCAGGCATTCGGTGGCGGCCCCTCATGAGCCGGGCCGGAGTCACTGTTTCTTCGGCTGCGGAGGACCCCGCACGATGATCCTCACGGCGCGATCCCCGTTTGCTTCGGCTACGAAGCGCACGGTGACACGCCAGTCCATCTTCGGCTTCCCTTTGATCTCCGTGGCTTGTGTAATGGCAAAAGTGCGAATCGTAGAATCTCTCCCCATCACCGTACGGGTGACTGTGATACTCGTATCGCTCAATGCGGTGATGGTTCCGGCCATTAACTGATCGTGCGGCTGTACGGCGGGCGCCGGATCCTGGCTGAGCAAATGAGTAGCACTGGACAAGGCCAGGGACACACTAATAACCCCGCACAAAAGAAGGCGCACATTCATAGCTTATGAGATGCGAATGAAGCTTGGCTAAACGTCGGATTAAAGTTTATTCATCCGAGTGACACTGTGGCACCAACGGGTTCGACGGGCACGGCCACAGCGAAACTGACCGGCAGCGAGATCGTGAAGCGGGTGCCTTTGCCCGGCGTGCTGTCAACCTGGATGGCGCCTCCATGCGCTTTCGCGATCCAGGCGACGAAACTCAGTCCCAGTCCCAGGCCCGGCTCCGTATCCGTGCAGCTTTCCTGCGTGGGAACCCGATAGAATCGCTCGAAAATGTGGGGAATGTGCTCCTCGGAGATGCCGCATCCGGTGTCCCGCACGTCGATCTCGATGGAGTCCGGCAGCCGCCGCAGGGCTACGTTAACCAGTCCGCCCGCCGGCGTGAACTTCATGGCATTGGACAACAGGTTGGAGAGCATCCGCTCGATCTGCACGCGGTCCACTTCGGCCGGGCACTCGGGCGGAAGATCGGCCGAAAGCTGCACGCGTGCTCCTTCCGCGGGAATCTGAAACTGCTCGACGATGTCGCGCACCACTAATGCCAGATCCAGCCGCGTCTTCTGCAAGGCCAATTGGCCGGACTCGGCCTGCGAAAGCAACAGCAGCGCCCGCACGATCTGCGAAAGCCGCTCGATATCCTGCAGCGAATTCAGCGTGGCGTCGCGATACTGCTCCACGGTTTTGGCGGTGAACAGCGCCACTTCCAACTGCCCGCGTATGGCGGTGATGGGCGTCCGCAATTCGTGCGAAACGTCGGTGGAAAACTGGCGTATCTGCTGGAAGGAGCTCTCCAGACGCTCGATCATCCGGTTAAACGTCTCAATCAGGTAGTCCAGCTCGTCGCCCGCCCGGCGCGTGGGAATGCGCAGGCTCAAGTTGGACCCTGAGATGCGCTGCGCCGCCTGGGCTACCTCGATTACGGGCATGAGGGCGCGGCCTGTAAGCATCCATCCCAGCAGGCATCCGCAAAAAAGGGAAAACGGGATCAGGCCCACGTACATCCATGTGTACCGCTTCAAGATCTTGTCGCTCTCGTCCATGGCGCGGCCGATGGCCACGTAAAACGGATTGTGGTGCTTTTCGTCGTAGACCACGCCGGCGCGGATCAGATAAGGAGTGCCTCGCGCGCTCCGGCGAAGCTTCCAAACAGGCTGCGAGCTCCTGATGGCGGCCTGTACTTCTCCCGGCGAATCGATCCCGATCGACTGGTAGATAGTGGAGACCTCCATAACCTTGCCTGTGGCGTCGGTCAGCACATACACGCGCCGCAGGCGCTCCACGATAAAGTCTTCGTCCGGGTCGTTCTTGTCGAATTCCCAGTCCGGGCGCCAGACCGCCGGCAGATGCGCGCGCGTGGGAACCTTTTCGATGCGCAGGTACCCCTTCATGGCGGCCCATTCCTGGTCCAGTATGTCGTGTGCTTCCGCATCCAGGCTGTAAGCCAGCCGCTCGCGAAAAAGGGCCGCGATGCCAATCAGCAGCAGCGCGAAGAGTATCGCGTAGCCGGCGGTCAGGCGAAACCGCAGCCCGCGCGTGAGATGATACTGGCGGGCCACGCTATGCCTGCCGTTCCGCCGGCTGCTCAGCCGGTTTTTCAGCCGCTTTGTCCGGAGCTTCGATCATGTACCCTATCCCCCGCACCGTCTGGATCAGCTTTAGCGGGAAGCGGTCGTCGATCTTGCTGCGCAGGTGCCGTATGTAGACGTCCACGATATTGGTGAGCCCGTCATAATCCATGTCCCAGACGTGCTCCACGATCATAGTTCTGCTGAGCGGGCGGCCCTTGTTCCGCATCATGTATTCGAGGATGCCGAACTCCTTGGGCGCCAGGTCGATGGGCTCGGCCGCGCGGGTGACCTTGCGGCGGATGCAGTCGAGCGCGAGGTCGCCCACCTGCAAACGCTCCGGAGCCGGCTGGCCGCGGCGCAGGAGAGCCCGCACGCGCGCCAGCAGCTCGACGAAGGCAAACGGCTTCACCAGGTAGTCGTCGGCTCCCTGTTCCAGGCCGCGCACCCGGTCGTCCAGCGCGCCGCGGGCGCTGAGGATGAGCACCGGCGGACCAACTTTGCGGTTACGGATCTTCTCCAACACCTGCAAACCGTCCATATCCGGCAGCATGATATCGAGGATCACCAGGTCGTAGTCGGTGGCATGCACGAACTCGAGCGCGGTAGCGCCATTCAGCGCCGGATCGACCGCATAGCCGGCCCCCTGCAGGCCGCGGCAGAGGAAATCCGCGATCCGCTTTTCGTCTTCGACTACCAGGATTCGCACATCTTTCAGCTTAACGCAGGCGGCCGGATTGGTGGCAAATGGGAGCAGAGAGGCGGGAAAAACTCAAAAGAAAACCGGGAGATCCATGCGTAGGCGTACTTCAGGCGCTCGGCCAGCCACATCGGGCAGGGGAGGCCCGGTCACGGGCCGCTGACTGTCTGGGCGCCGCTGTTTGTATACCTCGTCAGCATCAGGCCAACCTCCGCATGACTTTTTTTTCATCCGCGTTTATCTGCGTTCATCTGCGGCCAATACCGGGTTTTGATTTTCGCGTTGGGCCGGGAGAAAAGAGAAAAGCATATCTGGCCGCGGATGAACACAGATGAACGCGGATAAAACTAAGCATGCTGCGAACCATCGACTCAAGTCGCATTGCGGGAATCTCCGCTTTTGCGTCGCGCACCTAATGGGAGTCTGCGTTGACAAATCTTTACGCAGTGCATGG
>Ga0302325_10021977_pt1 | contig 13354 bp, 11 predicted proteins | sample Palsa_T0_2_FD_201948 | JGI IMG/M metagenome (GOLD analysis project Ga0302325, IMG submission 201948) | Peat permafrost microbial communities from Stordalen Mire near Abisko, Sweden - Palsa_T0_2 | ecosystem: Environmental > Terrestrial > Soil > Palsa > Peat permafrost | place: Sweden: Abisko... | reverse complement strand
AGGTGATCTACGTCGGCAAGGCGAAGTCGATTCGCAAGCGCGTCGCGTCTCACTTCTCCAACCCGAGCACGCGCGCCGGCAAGGACCTCGTGCCGATGATCGACCAGATCGAGGCGCTCGTCGTGCAGACCGAGGCCGAGGCGCTGCTCGCCGAGCAGAACTTCATCAAGCAGTACAAGCCGCGCTTCAACATCCGCCTGCGTGATGACAAGTCATATCCGTACATCGCCATCTCGCTCGACGAGGACTTTCCCCGGGCCTACTTCACCCGCGAGCGTCATCGGCGCGACCGGGCCTACTTCGGTCCCTACAGCAACGCCAAGCGGGTCCGCTCGACGCTCGAGGTGCTGGGGAAGGTGTTCATGTTCCGCTCCTGCGAGGGTCCGGAGCCGGGCCGACGCAGCGGCTCGCCGTGCCTGGACTACTACATCAAGCGCTGCGAGGCCCCCTGTGTGGGCTACGTCAGCCGCGAGGAATACCGGCGCGGGATCGACGGCGTGATCGCCTTCCTGTCCGGCCGCTACAAGGAGATCGAAAGCGATCTCGAGTCGGCGATGCGTCAGGCCGCGGCCGAGCAGCGCTTCGAGGATGCCGCCCGGGAGCGTAACCGGCTGCGGGCGGTGCGCTCGCTGCTGGAGCGCCAGCGGGTCGCGCACGAGGGATCCGGAACGCTCGATGCGATCGCGGTCGCAGTCTCCGATCGCGAAGCCAACGCGCAGGTGTTCCAGGTCCGCGACGGTGTCCTGTCCGATCGGCAGAGCTTCTACCTCGACAACGAAGCGCAAGGCGATGTCGCCGAAGTCGCCGAGGCGTTCATCCTTCAGTACTACACCAGCGCGATGATGGTCCCGCCACTGCTGATCGTCCAGCGCGAAGTGGGGGCCGTTGCGCCCGGCGCCGAGACGTTGGGCGGCACGCCGGCGCTGGCCGAGGCGCTGTCGGCCCGCCGGGGCGGACCGGTCGAGATCCGCGCCGCGGAGCGGGGCGACAAGCGACGGATTCTCGAGCTCGCCGAGCGCAACGCGCGACTCGCGCTTGATCAGGAGAAGCTGCGCTCAGAGCGCCGGCGCCAGCAGCGAGTCGAGGCGCTCGACGGGCTTCAGCGGGCGCTCGGGCTCGACACGATTCCGTTGCGGATCGAGTGCTTCGACATCTCGACCCTGATGGGCACGAACACCGTCGCGTCGATGGTCGTGTTCGAAGGCGGCGCGCCGAAGAAGTCTGACTATCGTCGGTTCAAGGTGTTCACCGTCGGGGACGCCGCGGGCAACGGCGGACATGATGGTCCCGACGACTTCGCCGCGATGGAGGAGGTGCTGGGCCGTCGGTGGAGTCGCTGGGAGCAGCAGCGTGATATCTCACCGCACGACAAGGACTACGACTCCAGTTTCGCCGCGCTGCCGAATCTGGTCGTGATCGACGGCGGCAAGGGCCAGTTGTCGGCCGGTCTGCGCGCGCTGTCAGGCTTTCGCGAGCGGGGGGTCGTCGTGGTCGCGCTGGCCAAGCGGATCGAGGAGGTGTTCATCCCCGGAGTGGCCGCCCCGCTGGCGCTCGCGCACGACACTCCCGAGCTGCAGCTGCTGCAACGGATCCGCGATGAGGCGCATCGGTTCGCGGTCACGCACCATCGGATCAGGCGCGATCGCGCGATGACCGCATCGGTGTTGGACGAGCTGCCGGGAGTGGGTCCGGTGCGCAAACGCGCCCTGCTGGCGCATTTCGGCTCACCCGACGCGATCCTGACCGCTTCGCGGGAGGAGCTCGAGGCGGTGCCCGGCCTGCCCGGCAAGCTCGCGCGCGAGATGTACCGCGAGCTGCACAAGACCGGGGTGTGAGGAGGCTCCCGCTAGGTGGTCAGCATGACCGCGCTGCCCGGCGGCAGATCGATCGGGTAGGAGCCCAACGGCGAAGTCACCGCATTCATGTTCTCCGGTCCCGGAAGTGCGCCGGTGATGGTTTCAGGGCCGAATGTCTGGCCGCCCAGCGTGACGCCCGAGGTCGAGGTGACGCTGGGGGCCTGCAGCCATTCGAGCGACGCTGCGGCCTCGCCGCCCGGCAGCTGCAGTAGCACAGAGTGCTCGGCGGTGGGGTCCTTGTTGATGAGAACAACGCGGACCGTGCCGTCGGCCGCCTGGGTCGCCCAGACCTTGACCGGTCCGCTCGGCGCGCTGACCGAGAGCAGCCGCGCGCCGGGCGGAAACGCCTGGGCGAACATCATCAGCCCGTAGTACTCGGGGTGGACGAACGCCTGCCAGGCGCCATTGGGGAACTGGGTCAGCGAGGCCAACTCGTACGCCGACCCCGGGAGCTCGTGGATGTTGACTCCGTCGACCCCGACGCTGGCCAGGTTGAACAACGTGTCCACCACCCACAGTGCCGAGGCGAACGTATCGCTCACGCCCGGGCGCCCCTTGCACGAGGCCGAGTTCAGCTCGTCGAGGCGGAGCTGGAGCCCGCGGGCGTGCGCGACCGCCACGAACGGAGCGAGCCCCTGGGCCAGCCCGCTCGACGAGCTGTCGCTGAGGAGGCTGTCGATCGTCGCGTACCCGGGAGCGGTCGGATTGGTCACGCACGCGCGCAATGGGTAGCGGTGGTAGGTCACGACCCTCACCTTCGGCTCGGCGGTGAGGAACCGGCCGAGCCCGCTCATCCAGCCTGGAGCTGAAAATGCCGGGCCGGCGAGCGGCACCTTGGGCAGCGCCGCGGTCCACTGCGAGTAATCCTTGATCAGCCCGCTCAGGTCGTAGCGGGAGTGAGCGCGGGCATAGAACACGTGACCGTTGCGGTCGCGATACCAGGGAAACACGCCGTAGAGGTCGGGTTCGTTGCCGAGTTCCAGCGCCGCGATGTACTTCGTCCCGACTCCCTGCAGCAGAGCGCGCGCCTCCGCTGCGGACAGGGCGGGCCGATCGGCAGCGAGGTTGATGCCCAGGATCAGACGTGCGTCGAGATCTGACGCCAGCGCCCGGGTGGTGCGCAACCACCCCTGGTCGAGCCCGTAGGTGACCCCACCGGGCGGGATCACGCCTTTCATTGGCCACCAGGTCGAATCGGTGGTATCGCCTCCGATCCGGAGCACCGGCGCCTGCCCCGGAGCCAGCTGCCGGATCAGCTGCAGGAACACGGGATCGACCGCGTCGGGGTCCCGCCCGGTGTAGACGTGGAGCGCGGGATACTCGAGCGAGAGCCCGACGAACCCCGGAGCCATCGGCTGCCCCGTCGCGGTGTTCGACACGCTGGCGAACAACGGAGCACTCGTCACGCTCGGCGGCGGCTGGCCGTCCGCGAGCGCCGCCCCACCCAGCATCAGAGAAAAGGCCGCCACGATCACAATTCGAGCGCCGCAGCGGAGCACGTCTTCATCGTCGCATAATCTGGTGGCTGTTCGAGCCGTCGCTCGTCCGCGGCGCTCGTCAAGCTTCATGCATGGAGGCCTCAGCGCTTACCGACCTCGTGGTGATCACCGGCTTCTCGGGTGCCGGAAAGTCGACCGCGATGGCTGCGTTCGAGGACGAGGGCTACTTCTGCGTCGACAACCTGCCCTCCGAGATGATCCGGTCCCTGGTGGAGCTGTTCGTGCACGCCGGTTCGAAGGTGGCGCGGGCGGCCGTGGTCTCGGATGTGCGCGGCGGCAGCTACTTCGAAGGCCTCGCGCAGATGCTCGACGACCTGCGCGCGACCGGGGTCAAACACAGGGTGCTGTTCCTGGAGGCCGATGAACAGAGCCTGCTGACGCGCTATAAGGAGACCCGCCGCCGTCATCCGCTGGCGCCCCGGGGCAGCGTGACCGACGGGATCGCGCGTGAGCGCGCACTGCTCGGTCCGCTGCGCGAGCGCGCCGACGTCGTGATCGATACCACCGGCATGACTGCCGCGATGCTCCGCCGCAAGCTGGCCGATGAGCTGCTTCCGACCCGGACGCCGGGGCGGCTCGTCGTCACCTTCCAGAGCTTCGGCTTCAAATATGGGCCAAGTCGCGACCCCGATCTGATGTTCGACGTGCGGTTTCTGCCCAATCCGCATTACGAAACGGAGCTTCGCCCCCTGACCGGCAACGATCCGAGCGTGGTCGCGTTCATCAACCGTGACGGCGAACTTGACGCGTTCTACGAACGGCTGCACCCGCTGCTGGACTATCTCCTGCCCCAGTATCTCGCTGAAGGCAAGGCCCACTTGGTCGTCGCCATCGGCTGCACTGGAGGACGGCACCGATCGGTCGCGATCGCCGAACATCTCGCGGCGCGCTACCGCCCGGCGACCGAGTACCTGGTCGAAGTGCTCCACCGTGACATCACCCGGCCGGCGTGAAAGCGATGTCGTGATCGATCACGTCGGCTTCGAGGTCTCCGACCTTCCGCGCTCCGCGCGGTTCTACGACGCGGTGTTCTATGCGCTCGGAGCGCGCCGGATGTTCGAATCCGAGCATGCGATCGCGTATGGAGTCAACGGCCCGGTCGTGTGGATCGTCGTGCGTGGCCTGGAGCCGGCCGCCGGCTATGGGCATCTCGCGTTGCATGCGAGCGGCAAAGCCGCCGTCGACGCCGCCTACGCCGCCGGGCTATCGCACGGAGGCAGCGACGATGGGCCGCCGGGCCGGCGCCCGCAGTATGGGCGCCGGTACTACGCCGCCTACCTGCGAGACCCAGACCGATTGCGGCTCGAGGTGGTGTCGCGTCGATAGGGCCCTCGCAGCGGTTTGGATAGCCTGTCGTGAGCCGAACCGAGATGGTCCCGTGGATCGGCGTTGAGTGTGCGGGCCAAACGAAACGGAGGCAGCGAGCATGTCGGTACGGGTCGGGATCAACGGCTTCGGCCGAATCGGCCGGAACGTCTTCCGAGCCGCTTACGAGCGTGGTGCGGATATCGAGTGGCTGGCCGTCAACGACCTTGTCGACCCGAAGACGATCGCCCACCTACTCAAGTACGACTCGACCTATGGCCCATTCCCGGGCACCGTCAGCGCCACGGACACGGGTCTGGTCGTCGATGGCCGGGAGATTCGCGTGCTGGCCGAGCGAGACCCTGCGGCGCTGCCGTGGGACGAGCTCGGCGCCGAGGTCGTGATCGAGTCGACCGGATTGTTCACCGACCGCGAGAGCGCGGCCAAGCATCTCGCCGCGGGCGCACAGAAGGTCGTGATCTCCGCCCCCGCAACTGATCCCGACGTGACCGTCGTGCTCGGGGTGAACTTCGACCAGGCCTACGACCGCGAGCGCCATCACGTGATCTCGAACGCATCGTGCACGACGAATTGCCTGGGCCCGGTCACCAAGGTGCTGCACGAAACGGTTGGCATCAAGCACGGACTGATGACCACGATCCACGCCTACACCGCCGACCAGCGCCTGCAGGATATGCCGCACAAAGACCTGCGGCGCGCTCGCGCGGCCGCGGTCAATCTGATTCCGGCGTCGACCGGCGCGGCTAAGGCGATCGGGCTCGTGATCCCCGAGCTGAACGGCAAGCTCCACGGCTTCGCGGTTCGCGCGCCGGTGCCGACCGGTAGCGTGGTCGACCTGACGGTCGAAACCAATCGCCCAACGACGGTCGATGAGGTCAACCAGGCCCTCAAGGAGACCGCCGACAGCGGCCCACTCCGGGGACTGCTCGTCTACACCGAGGATCCGATCGTCTCGTCGGACATCGTCAAGAACCCGGCCTCCTCGATCGCCGACCTGCAGCTGACCGCCGTGATGGACGGAACCATGGTCAAGATCGTGGCGTGGTACGACAACGAGTGGGGATACTCCAACCGCGTCTCGGACCTGGTCCAGAGGCTGCTATGAGGACGCTCCGGGACCTCGGCGACCTAGACGGCAAGCGCGTCCTGGTCAGGGTCGACTTCAATGTGCCGCTCGATCACGGCGCGGTGGCCGATGACACGCGGATCCGGGCTGCGCTGCCGACGATCGAGGCGCTGCGTGATCGCGGAGCCGCGCTGATCCTGGTCTCTCACCTGGGCCGGCCCAAGGACCGCGAGCCCGGGCTCTCGCTGCGACCGGTCGCCGATCGCCTGGCCGAGCTGATCGGTACCGACGTGACACTGGCTCCCGCGGTGGTTGGCGACGAGGTGCGCGCCTTGGCCGAGAAGCTGCGCAGCGGCGACGTGATGCTGCTGGAGAACGTCCGCTACGAGCCGGGGGAGACCCGCAACGACCCGGATCTCGCCGCGGCCTTGGCGGAGCTGGCCGACGTCTACGTCAATGACGCCTTCGGCTCGGCCCACCGCGCCCACGCCTCGACTGAGGGTGTCGCCCATCTCGTGGCCGATCGGGCGGCCGGGCTGCTGCTCGAGCGCGAGGTGTCCGCGCTCGGCGGCCTGCTCGACGACCCCGCTCGTCCGCTGGTCGCCGTCCTCGGCGGAGCCAAGGTGAGCGACAAAATCGGCGTGATCGAGCGCTTCCAGCTGGTCGCCGACACGATCCTGATCGGCGGCGCGATGTGCTTCCCATTCCTCGCCGCGCAGGGCCATCAGGTTGGAGCGTCACTATGTGCGCAACCGGACGTCGAACTGGCCAAGCGGACGCTGACGCCAGGGCATGAGGTCCGCGCGTCGCTGGAACTGCCGGTCGACCTGGTCATCGCCGATCGGCTAGCCGAGGATGCCGTGGCCCAGCCGCTGGACGGAGTCGATGTCCCAGTGGGAATGATGGGCCTCGACATCGGGCCCCGGAGCGCCGAGGCCTACGCGTCGATCGTTGCCTCGGCGGGGACGGTATTCTGGAATGGTCCGATGGGGGCTTTTGAGATCGAGCCGTTTGCCGCTGGCACGAGAACGCTGGCGGAGGCGGTCGCGCAAGCGCCGGGTACGACCGTGGTCGGTGGCGGGGATTCTGTGGCCGCGCTGCAACGGTGGGGGTTGGCTGACCGCGTCAGCCACCTCTCAACCGGCGGCGGCGCGGCGCTCGAACTGCTCGAGGGTCTGGCCCTACCAGGAGTGGAGGCATTGAAGTGAGCGCAGATCAGTCCGCCGGTCCAGCCGGCGCAGCCCGACCGCCGGCGGGGGGGCGCACGCCCCTGATCGCGGGCAACTGGAAGATGTACAAGACGATCAGCGAGGCCGAATCGTTCATCGCCGCACTGTTGCCGCGGGTGTCGGCTGTGGAAGGGGTCGATGTCGCGATCTGCCCGTCGTTCCTGGCCCTGCAGGCGATGGTCGACTCGACCCGAGGTTCGCGCGTGGCGGTCTGCGCACAGAACATGCACCACAAGGCCGAGGGCGCGTTCACCGGCGAGGTCTCCGCGGCGATGCTGTCCGAGGTTGGGGTACAGGGCGTCATCCTGGGACATTCAGAGCGCCGTGAGCTGTTCGGCGAAACCGATCGTGCGCTCCAGCACAAAGTGCCGGCCGCGCTCGCGGCCGGGCTGCTCCCGATCCTCTGCGTGGGCGAGACCGAGGAAGAGCGCGAGCGCGGCGATACCGAGCGCAAGCTGCGCCATCAGGTGCAGGAGGATCTCAATCGCGTCGAGCCGGACCGGCTCGCGGAGGTGGTGATCGCCTACGAGCCGATCTGGGCGATCGGCACCGGGCTGGTGGCCACGCCCGAGCAGGCCCAGGAGGCGATCGCGTTCATCCGCGCGCTGGTCGCCGACCGGTCATCCGAGCAAGCCCTGAGCACGCGGATCCTTTATGGCGGCAGTGTCAAGCCCGACAATGCCGCCGAGCTGATGGCCCTTCCGGACGTCGATGGAGCGCTCGTGGGAGGCGCGAGCCTCGATGCCGAGTCCTTCGCCACGATCATCGCCCGAGCGCTGTGACGCTGATCGGGTCCGGCAGCCCACTGCCATGACGAGCCGCTCGCTGATCGTGTCCTAGCCAGGCCCCCGGTCGTCGACCCAGCATGAGTAGGGCCCGGTCAGTGTTCACGGTTCACACCCGCTGCGCCGAGTCTATGGCCCGCACCGGCACGCTTCATCTCGCGCACGGGGATGTCTCGACCCCGGCGTTCGTGCCGCTGGCCACCCGGGGCGCGGTCAAGGCGCTCGAGCCCCGCGACCTCGTGGCGCTCGGCTACGAGCTGATCCTGGCCAACACGTTCCATCTCTTTCTGGCCCCGGGACCAGACGTGGTGCGGGGGCTGGGCGGCCTCCACGAGTTCATGCGCTGGGATCGGCCGATCATCACCGACTCCGGCGGCTTTCAGGTCTTCTCGATGGGCCATGGAGGGGTGGCAGACGAGATCAAGGGCCGCGGGCAGCGCCGCAAGGCGCCCGGTGGGGAGTCGTCCGGTGCGATCGTCGCGATCGAGGAGGCGGGCGTGCGCTTCCGCTCATACGTCGACGGCCACGACCGCTTCCTGGGTCCCGAGATCTCGATGGAGGTCCAGGCGGCGCTCGGGTCTGACATCGCGCTCGTGTTCGACGAGTGCACCCCGTTTCACGTCTCCAGGGAATACACCGCGCGGTCGACGGAGCGTACCCATCGTTGGCTTGAGCGGTGCCTGCGCTGGCACGCCGCCCATGGGCCATCCGATCAGGCCGTATACGCGATCGTCCAGGGTGGGGTGGAGCGGGATCTCCGCACCGAGTCCGCCGCCACCGTGGCGGCCTGTGCGGCGGACGGGATCGCGATCGGAGGCTCGCTGGGTCGCGAGAAGGCGCAGATGCACGAGGTCGTGTCGTGGACGACGGCGGAACTCGAGCGTGACGCGCCGGCCCGGCCGCGGCACCTGCTCGGAATCGGCGACGTCGACGATCTGATTGCCGGCGTCGGGCTCGGGATCGACACCTTCGACTGTGCGATGCCGACTCGGCTCGGCCGCCACGGCGTGGCGCTCGTCCCAGACCCCGGCGGGCGCTGGCGGGTGGACCTCGCGAAGGGGAGATGGCGTCGGGCCAAGGAGCCCATCCTCGACGGTTGCCCGTGTCCAGCCTGCACGGCGGGCTACTCGCGGGCCTACCTGCACTATCTGCTCCGCGCGGGCGAGCTCACCGCCCTGCGCTTGGTCACGCTGCACAACCTCAGCTTCATCGCGCGGCTCATGCAGGATCTGCGCAGCGCGATCGAGTCGGGACGCCTAGCGGACGTAGCCGCTTCGCTGATGGCGGGGGCGGCGCCCGGCGCTACTTCGTGTACTGGTTGATCAGGCTCTGCAGCTGCTGGACCGCGGTGTGCGTATCGTGCGCGACGATCTTGCGGAAGTGGACCATCTCGTTCGAGGTGCTCGTGGCCACCGCCACGGCGGCGATCACGACGGCCGCGAACACGCCCAGGAGCGTGAGCGCCACCAGCAGACGACGAACGCCGCGCCCCCGTCCACTGCGGCGTTGCGATGCGGCGGCGCTCGCGGCCGGCCGACGGGCCGGGACCTCGGCGGCGGCCGGGCGACGGGCCGGAACCTCAGCGGCGCGCCGGGTGGCGCGGGACGGCACCGCCGCGGCGCCGCGGGCCGGAGCCGGGCGAGACAGTGATGGGCGGGGGGCGACGCGGGTGGCGGCCGTTGGCGTCTCGCGCCCGCTCAGGACTCGTGTGGCCGCCTTGGTGCCCAGGTTGACCGTCGCCGACTCGGCTCCCATCGGCGAGATCCCACGCGCGCCCTCCCGCAGTGCCTCGGCGAGCACCATCGCGTCGGCGGGGCGCGCTTCCTGATCGATCGCGAGCGCCATCGCCACGACTTGGCCAAGCTCGTGGGGCACCTTCGGGTTGAGCTCTTCCAGCGGCACCGGCGATTCACGCTGCTGTTTGAGCGCGAGCTCAGACAGCGAGTTCGCCTCGTAGGGAAGCCGGCCGGACAGCAGCTGGTAGGAAACCACTCCGAGCGAATACAGATCGGCTCGCGGACCTGCCTCCTCGCCCCGCGCCTGTTCCGGAGAGAGGTAGGCGGCGGTGCCGAGCACGGATCCGACCTGCGTGATGCTCGACTGGTCGGTCGCCCGCGCAATGCCGAAGTCGGCCAGTTTCACGACATCCGAATCCGACACGAGCAGGTTTCCGGGCTTCACGTCACGGTGCACGACTCCGTTGCGATGGGCGTAATCGAGCCCGCGGCAGGCCTGCGTGATGATGTCGAGGGCCTCCTCGACCTCGAGGTGCCCCCGGTCCCTGAGCAGCTCGGCGCAGGAGTTGCCGGTGACGTTCTCCATCACGATGAAGTGTTGGTGGTGACCCTCGTCGAATCCGAAGTCGAACACCTGCACGATGTTCGGATGCACCAATCGGGCCGCGGACAGGGCCTCGCGGCGAAACCGGGACACGAACGTGGCGTCGTCGGCGAGATGCTCAGCGAGCAGCTTGATCGCGACGTAGCGCTCCAGGCGGCTGTCGAAGGCGAGATGGACGGTTGACATCCCGCCCACGCCGAGCCGCCCTTCGATCCGGTAGCGCCCTGCGATCGTCGTGGTGCCTGTCATTGTCCGATTCCGCCGTTTCCATTCCCTGCCCCCGAGCCGCCGTTGCCGCCGCTACTGCCCAGCCCAGCCCCGCCGGATGGAGCGGTGGAAGTAGTACCCGAACCGGTGGTCGTGGTTGCAGACGTTGTCGTCGTGGACGTTGGCGTGGTGGTGGTACTCGTGCTGGTGGTCGGAGTCGTCGTCGTGCTCGTGGTCGGTGTGGTGGAGGTGCTGGTGGTCGTCGTGGTGGTCGTCGTCGTCGGAGTGCTCGAGCTAGTGTTCCCTGTGCTCGTCGTTGTGCTCTGGCATTCGTTGGCCGCCAGCTGGCTGACCGTCTCCGCTCCTTGGCCGAGGTTCTGAACCAGCGTTGTGTTCACCGTCGAGGGCAGGTTCGCCACCCCGTTGCTAAACGAGCGAGCCGCGCTCGCAGCCACGCCGCAGTTGCCGGCGGCCACGGCGGAGGACAGTGTGGCCAGCTGGCTGTTGAGACTACTCGCCTGGTCACTTGAGAGCAGGCCATTGCTCCCGCCGCAGGCGACGAGGAACGACACGGCAAAGCCGATCCCGCCGGCGAGAATTGCTCGAGACCCATAGCCCATCCGCGGTCTGACTTTAGAGGCTGCGACGGTTGGGTTGCAGTTAGGTCATCACTGGCCATAGACCAGTCGCTCGGCCAGGGAGTCGGGAAGGCGGGCCGCGCGGATTGCCGCCGCCGCCCCCGCGATGTCGTAGTCGGTACGCCGGTAGACGGCGGTCCAGTCGCCCATGTCGAGCTCGAGCCAGGCCGCCCTGGGGTCACCGTCGCGTGGCTGCCCGACGCTGCCCGGATTGATCAGCCACTCGCCGGCGTCGAGCGCGAGCGGTTCGTCAGCGGCTCGCGTCTGCCCGGTTGCGGCGGCGCCGGTCGCGCGTGAGAAGGACAGCGCCACGTGCGAGTGTCCGATCAGGCACACCCGCTGGCTCTGGACGTCGAGACACAGCTCGGCCTGCAGCGGCGAGAGGACGTACTCCCAGATCGGGTCACGGGGGCTGGCGTGATACAGCCCAACCGGCTCGTCGAGGTTGACCGGCTCGAGCTGATCGAGGTAGGCCCGCGTCTCGGGCGTGATCTCGCTCTGCGTCCATTTGGCCGCCAGTGCCGCTCCGCGTGAGAACTCCTCGAGCGGCAGCGAGCCGCGGACGCCGAGGTCGTGATTGCCGGCCAGGCAGACCGCAGCGTGCCGCCCCGCCAGCGCGACGCACGCGTCCGGCTCGGCCCCGTAGCCGACGAGATCGCCCAGGCACCACATCTCCTCGCAGTCGGAGAGCGCGATCGCGTCGAGCACCGCCTCGAAGGCGTGTCGGTTGCCGTGGATATCGGAGACGATCGCGACCCGCATCACTACAGTCTCGCTGGTGAGCCGGATTCCGCGCCACCGCGTGCTCAGTTCGATGACGCTGGCGCTGGTGGTCGCGGAGATCGGTCGGCGGGCTCTGGCCCCGCGGGAGCGGCCGATCGAGCCGGCGGATGTGGACGTACGGGACTATTTCAGTGCCGCGGAGATCGACCGTGGCGCCCGGTTCGCGCGCCCGCAGCTCGCGCTCGGGCTGGCCCGGGCGGCGGTCGAGCTCGCAGGGCTCACGCTGGTGGCCAAGCGGCCCCCGCGCCTGCTGCGCCGTCACTGGGCTCATCCCGTCGCGGGTGCCGTCGTAGCTGGTGGGACGCTCGCGCTGGCGTTGTCGCTGCCCTCCCTGCCGCTGAGCGCGATGGCCCGGCGTCGAGCGATTGCGGCCGGCCTCGACACCCAGTCCTGGCGCGACTGGGGCGGCGATCTGCTCAAGGCCTCGGCGATCCAGGCGGGCTTCGCAGCCGGTGCCGGTGGCGCAGCGCTCGCGGCCACGCGACGCTACCCGAGCATCTGGTGGGCACCGGCCGGCGCAGGCTCAGTCGGGTTGGGAGCGGTGCTGACGGCGCTCTCGCCGGTCGTTCTCGATCCGCTGTTCAACGACTTCACACCGCTGGAGAACGGTCAGACCCGATCGGACGTGCTCGCGCTCTCGCGCGCCGCGGGGGTGAAGGTGGGGGAGGTGTACTCGGTCGACGCCAGCCGACGGACCACCGCGGCCAACGCCTACGTGACGGGGCTCGGGCCGACCAAGCGCGTGGTCCTGTTCGACACGCTGCTCGATCGCTACAGCCGTGACGAGGTGCGGTCGGTCGTCGCCCACGAGCTGGCCCACGTCCGCTATCGCGACGTGCCCCGGGGCGTGTTGTACGCGGCGATCGTCGCTCCGGCCGCCGCGTTGGCCGTCCAACAGCTGAGCTGGGAGCTCTCGCCGGCGCGCGGCACGCCGGCGACGCTGCCGGTCCTGGCTCTGGCCGCGACGATCGTGGGAGCACCGATCGGAGTGATCGGCAACCGCCTATCCCGGGCCATCGAACGCCGCGCCGACACCTATGCGCTCGAGCTGGCCGGGGCGCCGGCGGCGTTCGTGTCGTTCGAGCGCGCCATTGCGGTGCAGAACCTCGCCGACCTGGAGCCGCGGCGATGGATCACCCGGCTGCTTTCGACCCATCCTCCGACCGCCGAGCGGATCGGCGTCGCCGTCGCCTGGTCACGGCGGGAACCACGCCGGGACCAGGCCGAAGCGTCGGTCGGGGCCGGAGAGCGGGGCGGGGCGGACTATTCCTCGTCGTCGGTGCTGTAGTCCTGCGAGCCGCCGGTACCACCACCAGACTCGGGCAGGTTCCTGATCCCCTCCCGGGTCTGCCACTTCGAGTAGTTGTCCTCCATGGCGTCGATCAGCTCCCGCATGAACTTGGCGGAAAGGTTGATGCGTGAGACGACAACCCCCGGAATCTCCTCGTCCTCCACCTCGTGGTCCACACGCGCGAACGTGATCGTGAACTCGTAGTCCGAGTGGCTGACGTTGGCGAAATTGGCGTAGACGCCGGCCATGATCTCGGGCGAGAAGTGGATGTTGATGTGCCGCTCGGGCGTGTTGGGATCGTCCATATCCCCGTAGTATCCCATCGTGCGGATCG
>Ga0302325_10021976_pt1 | contig 13355 bp, 10 predicted proteins | sample Palsa_T0_2_FD_201948 | JGI IMG/M metagenome (GOLD analysis project Ga0302325, IMG submission 201948) | Peat permafrost microbial communities from Stordalen Mire near Abisko, Sweden - Palsa_T0_2 | ecosystem: Environmental > Terrestrial > Soil > Palsa > Peat permafrost | place: Sweden: Abisko... | reverse complement strand
AGTTGAGTGTGATGAACATAGCACATCCAATGTTGCGGAGAAGTGTAGGGGAAATCTTGGTTGGGGGGTTTCTTAATAAGGTGCATTCTACTCCGTACTTGGAAGCAAAAATCAATGGAGAAGAAATGGAACAGAAAGAAATGTAAATAAGAATGCTTTGATATGATTTATCGATTTCATGAGAATCTAATACTGGTAAAACCTGAGTCCAACCTCAATGTCCGTCATAAAGTTTAGTCTTATATACAATGTTGATCCAACTTTTGGTATGAACAAGGGGAGTCTCTGCTCCCATATCCACTACCACTCTAAGCACTCGCTGGCATTAGCCGTTCTATCATGCAAAAGCTTTAGCTTGGTATCAATCTAAAACTCAAAAAGATCCGTGCATGTGCGTGAAAACCATGAAATAAACCAACGCCCTGTGAATGAAGAATAGAAACTTAAAGATAACCAGGAAGAACGCCAGACGCCTCTAAAAGATCATTGTCAGGTCGAGGACTCTGATTGCAACCCTCATGCCCATGTCTCCTATCGTCCCGAAACACATCAATCCTAGGGTCCACAAACTGAACCGCTGTTCTTGTCTTGTCGAAGCGGTTCAGGTTTGCTTTCATGTTGCAGAGCTCCAAGTACCCAGGGTGCCACTCTTCAACCCAATCCTGGATCGCTCGGGCAATGGTGTGAAAACCCTTAGTGTGACCACCCTGCATCCTCGCTCCCAACCCGCACTTGATAAAAAGGTAGCAATGAATCAGTTCGTGCAGGAACGCGGAGAGTAGGAGTCGGCGATCGTATTTTGGATCTTTGAGAATGGGAGCGGAGAGTACAATAAGCGTTTCGAATCCGTCACCGTCTGAACGTCGTCGCAGGGCGGTGGTGCCGATGAGTTCGGTCTTGTACCGTTCTTGAGAAGACCATTCCCACCTTACCCGTCTATAGAGTGCTCCGTCAAAGAAGACGGTGTCGGCGGCTGTGAGAATGCCATCTAGGGCGTTTTTGTCGAGGTGGCCGTTAGGATCCGCTTGTTTGATGAGTACTTTGAGGATGTCTTCGTGGTTCCAACGAGAGGGGCCTCGATTTAAGTGATCTACAACCTGCCGCGCAGCTTCCGCGTCGCGACTGGTTAACGTATGATTTGGTTGCTGCTCGAACCGGGAGTCTGAAATGATGGAATTCCCGGAGGGAGTGCGTTCCATGGTTATGCCGTTGGCTTGTTCAAGTTGCGCATTGAGAGAGGTGGTTGAGTTGCTGGCTATGGACATCGGTGCTGGCGGCGACCACACCATCTGTCGCGGGGGCGGAGACCGCGACAAATGATGTGGTTCATTGTGCGTTCCTTTTCGAACTCTCGATTCGGGTCGTCCATAGACGTGCCGTCGCTTTGACATTGGCTTGCTGCTTTCTGAGCTTGTCCTCCCTCGAACAGAAGCAGCCATGAAAGAGAAGAACAGAGGAATGTGACATAGAATCCTGGCAAATGACAACGGGATATGGGATATAATTGTATCAGAAAGGTTGAGTGCCTCTCATCATGCAAACGAATCACCTGAGTTCCCGTGCATGGAAAAGACATGCACCCTCAAAGTGAGGCTGACGAGAGGGTTTCGCACAAGTGCCCCGGATGCAGAAAACTATACAACACCAATAACGGCATGCAGGACCTCGTTGATAAAAGACAGAATAACGAGAAGCCACTTGCTTTTTGAGCTGCATCATAAATATAAGCCAATTGCAACTGCATGAGGCTGACTTGAAGCTATGCCCTTGGCTTCAGAGGGCGTTGGTAGTGGCCGCGAGACACCAAGGGAAGACCGAGCTCCATGGAGCACCTGGGGCTATCTGTGCCTCCGCTCTCAACGCTTTGCCTCTTCTACACTGGAGCAGGGCCTGCGCGTGGGCACACAGCGACACCAGATTGAAAGTGGCAAAGGCTGGCATGGTACTGTCAGACGTTCCATAGGAAGCAGCGCCGTGCCACATTGGCGGTGTAAGTGCCGCTAAACTTAAATCTACGAAAATCTGGACGCCTCGTCCCGGGTTGTCGCCTCGCCGATTTGATTGGCATTCAACAATCTTCGGATGAGAGCGAGGAGCGCTCGCCTGGTGAAGCGAAGGGTGACAGCGTGCTTTTGCCACCAGGGCTGGGAATTTCCCTGGACGTGAGCACTTGTCGAGGCTGTAGGCGACGATAAGGTCTTCTTAAGAAGGCCGCAGGATCCTCATCGAAATTGCTGGAACGCATGACAGAACCCACTGCGCGAGGCTCTGGACCGGATTGATTGCATTGCCTTGTTGTTCATTCACGGCCAGTCGGCACTTCGAGTCAGACCTCAGCTATATACTCCAACCCACCAACAGGCGCAGTCCATGCCCGGACGGATGTCCTGGCACAAAGGCCACCATCATTCGCCGCCGATGACAGCCTCGTATAATTTGATCAGCAGAGTGCCCACCGAGGCAGGCGACGAGACACGATAAATTGTCTTGATAGCAGCGAGACCAGATACCGAGTTTGACAAGCACCATCCTGGAACATGTACGACAAACGACGATGTGGAGGTTCTTGGGTTCCGCTGGCAACATCGTCTGACCTCCCCAAATATTTAGAAACAAGAGAGTGTAGGTAGAGATCCCCTTCATCCAGAGGGAAGGTGGGGAGATTAGTCTATATCCTGTTTCATTCTAATCAAAGCGATACGGCGAAAACAAGAGCACAAATGTATACCGTCCCTTAAGACATTCCCAGTCCCAAGCCCCTCATCCATCTAACTTCGTTCGCATTTGCTTCCAAAGCCCTGCCCATCGTCTCCGCATAGGTGCGCTCTTCCCGCTCTGTACGAATCTCCTCCGGAGTCTTACTCCCGGTCTCTTCGAAACTGTTAGCTGTGAATCCCGGCTTGCTCGAAAAGCTCAGCAGCCCTATTTTCTCGCCCGTCCATACTACAAGATCATCGTTCACAAGCTTGCCGTCTCGCCCGTTGTGTGTGTTCACCATCTTGATTACGATGTCCCCCGAGCCTGAATCCATGTACGAATCTCCCAAGGTTCCAAAGATGCCTCGAGGGGCTTCAACTGAGCCGTGGGCAATATTCCACCTTCGCGCTTCTGTGAAACCGTCCCGTTCGAGCCACTTGAGATTCCCGCCTCCATCAGAGACGACAATTCGTGTACCGTGGTTGGCTACAGAAAGCAGCTTGGAACTGGATGATGTCTGCCGGTTCTTCATCACTGAATTCTGCAAGCTCCCAGGAGATGAATCGGATGATATGGTCGAGAGATGAGGCTCTGGGCAAAGGCCATACATTTCAAGAGACCCTTTACTGTTGTACTCACCGCAGGCAATCAAGGTTTTGCCCGGCCGAGTCTTCGCCTCCCACACCTGCTCGATCGAAAGTTCACCACGCCTTGCGAGATCCTTCTCCATTGATGCGAACGGATACGGAAGAGAAGCTAGGCTGCACAATCGAGCTCCGGAATGGATTGTCCCACGCAGCTTTGGAAAGTATCGACGGTCATAATTGAGGATACTAGGAAAGCGGCCTGCGACATAGATATCGCCATTTCCGTCCCACTCGTCGCCCGAACTAGGCAGATGCAAGATACTTAAAGGTCCTGGATGGTGGAGGTGTGCGTAGAGAGGACTGGGCTCTGGATTTAAGAGCCTCCGGAAATCCAACAACCCTTTGCTCGCAAAAGAACCGAAACTGGTATCGTAAGAATCAAGACGTCCAGATTCGCCACTTGCTTGTCCTGAGTTCCTTTGCACGCGAGGGTCATGCAGGTAAAGAGATAAATTTGTACCGACAGTAAGTGGCACTGGATGCTTCGCTTCTGATAAGGCGGTAATTGAGAATGGAAATCTCTCGTGGCTAATAGTAGTGAGAGTTTCAAGGTCGAACTCGACGAGACCTTTATCTAGTCAGCCACGAGATCCAACTCAGCCGCTGAGATAGGAAGCATATTGTGAAGAATGAAAGAGAATCAACATCTGCATCGGTTTTGTAGACGGATTTTAATAATCATGCCCCACTGGGACATACATGAGAGCACTTGTCTGGGGCAGCCTTACTCCACCACTGATGTGAATGGGGATGATACCATCCAAAATGGAATGTACTTAGAGGTCTCAAGAAGAAATTTTGAGATAACCATACCACTCTGTACAGCAAAAAATGCCCGTTTCCTTGCACTGTCGACACTCACGCACTCGGTAACTCCAGTACTAATCAACTTTGAATACTTGCCGGCCCCGTCGTGAGGAGCTAGGTCTACGGATATGAGACCGGACTTGCTTCTCGCAATGATACTTCCTCTCCGGCCCCGGGTACCGCTTATATCCCAGAGACAGACACTGCCATCATCCAAAGGGCCTACTACTAGGGTTGCATCTGCTTCTCCGGGAGGTGTATAGATTCCCATGCCTCTAACTTCCAAGTATTCGTGCTCTGGACTCTCCCGGTTTCGAGGCTGCTGCAGCCAACTCGTAGAAATGGGGGCATTCCTGGCAATATACTCCTCGTACCAACGTACTTTCTCTGAGGGATAACTAGGATCCCAATTGGCCATTATACGGATCTTCTCGTTGGACCCAGCTTTAAGATCTCGAGCCTCCTCCCGAGGCTTGATGAGCCGCGAGTCCCCCAGTCCGTTGCCATTTGCCAAGGCTCGTGCTAGATCGCGGAATCGAGGTTCTTGCGCGGGTCCGGATGCGATAAGATCCTGTCGACGCCGTAGATTCGAGATGAAGGAGGAAGAGTTGAAGCATTGTTCCCGCCAGAGTGTATCGTCTCTGCCGAGATCGAGAAAGCGCTTGCTAACGTGCTGCAGAGTTACGATGTCTCTTGGTTCGAGAACTTCTCCAGTCAGTGAGGATGTTGCGAACTACTGTGAGACTTACAGTGTGTGATATGGAATATAATCTCAGAGGGAAGACTCTCCATTTCCGCCATGACGGTAAACTGAACGGATGCAGGTACTTTGAGCCATGAAGCTTATCAAGGTTTGAGGCTGGAGGAGATGGCTTGCGGCACACAGGCCGCTCTGATGCCAGTGCAACAAGCGATTCCAAGTCCCTTTCTATCCAACGTCCGCCGAAGCTCCAGTACACTCTGGCCAATATCTAACCTCCGTCTCACTATCAAGAGAACGACTCGTAAGTAGCGATATATTCCAGAGAAACCATGTTTTTCTTTGCCCTGGGACCAGCGAGTTCGCTTCCAACTAACATCCAGATGCTTTCCACCTTTCAAGAGCACAAACTACACGTCCGCGAGTCACGCACGTGCCGAAACCAGGAATGGAACACTTACGAACACACATATGGCTCATCAAGGGCGAATACCATCCAGCCTGGCCTAGTAATCGTTGGTGGACTGCCCTCAACGTACTTCACCCCAGTGCAACAGCTACTGGAAACGACATCACTTCATCCATAGTACGACACGTTCATCTTGAGTACCATCTACTTCACGACAAGCCGAGAGGGTGCTTTCTATTAAAAAACAGAGTCCCTTCATCTGGATATTTCAGGGATGTGTCCTAAGCGTCATTGGCCACTCCTTGCAGAACAACATTCAACCTCTTGGGCTGCGATCATTCGCTCTGGAGGAATGGGCGTGTCTTCACGTCTATCTGCCCTATGCTCTGCAGAGTCTGGTGGGGTTTTGTGAAACGTCTCTCATCACTGTCCACTCTCCTGGCCAAAAAGGTGTAATCCCTTTCGGAAAGATTTCTTTTAGATAAAGCCACATTTATTCAAAAAAAACTCTGACAAGTGTTGTCTTGTACGATCAATCATTATTCATACTATTCATGCAGTTGTTTGAAATGCGGAAAGCGTAACCCGGTAGAGTTGCCGGTACACCTACTGCTGCTGGAGGAAGGTGCGACGACCTCAATGGCAGTTTAATATCCTTTCTGCTCTTGGCACATTTTTCCCTACATAAGACTTCTTTCTCAACTAACACTTGTTTATTCTTCAATTTCTCTGCACGGAAATGCGAAGTTGGGCTTGTGCGGATCTCGGATGTGGATGTGGATTTGTTCTGTCAAGAAAATGTCTTGGAGATACTATTGCTCCTCAGCTACTCGATCTGTTCCACAACACTGGAGATCAGACTCCAGATCCAGATGCTGGGACAGGCGGCTACATGTCTATCTCCATCGCTGCACTTGCATTGCTGGATCAGTCCTGGATGCAGAAGCAGAAGTTAAACACAAGGGGAAAGAAACCAAACAAGGCCAATCCAAGTTTAGGAGCAGCCCTTGACGCCTTTCCAGAAAAAAACATAACAACTTCATCAACTTTGATATAGAACGCTTGTAGCCTTGTTTTTTTTTCTTCCCCCAGGGAGTCCAATAGGGAGTCCGATAAGGGTTTGCCTGATTAGGAGGGTGGGGTAGGTTTGATCTGGTTCCAGAGCGCTATCGGATTTATATCCTCGATTTCCGTTCGCCTTCGTTTCCCCTCCACCCTTACTGATACTACCACCTAAACTTCTGCATTTCCATTTGATCAGAACATCACAGCCTCGACGCGATTCTGGATAGTCGGAGTTGTCTTCAAGCTTCAGACTACGTCCTGACTTGATTCCACGCCACCAAACCACTTTCGTTCGCCTTCGTTCCACGCCTCCCTTGAGAGATAGCCATCCAAACTGTACATCCCAACTTGACAAGAATATCAGAGTCTCGACGCGTTTCTGGGCTGTAGGAGTTATCCCGTGCCTCCAGACTAACTCTTGAGCTAACTACTCATCACTAGACTACCAACGACGCGGTCAAGAACAAGCCGCTCAGCGGTTGTGTGAGGCGAGTCTCTCAAGCTTAGGGGTGAGAAGGACTGCCTGCATTTCATCAAAGAACTAGAAAGGACTGTTGATATTGAACTTCTAGAGAAGGTTCGTCCTATAATCCTGCTTTCGGCTTGTTGTCTAACATTGTCATCATAGTGCTGGAGCATAGGGAGTCGCGTCCCATTTCGGACAATGACGTCTCAATCTACATCTCCACTCCAGAAGCATAACTTCCTTTCAGGGGCTGCCGTCATTGCGGCAGGTTCTGATCTCGAAAATCAACCGACTGCCCTGACCGAGCACCCTGGCTTAGAGACTCAATCGTATGCCGACCAATTTGGCAGTAGACGCGCAAGTTCCGACGGTGCACCAACTCCCAGTCTTGTATCAAGAGATCTAGAGGAGCAGTGCTATGAATCAAGAAGAGCACCTACACGTGCCATCTATGATGATCTTTCAACAGCGGTTTCGTCTATAAGATCTGGGTCCGCTAGAGGCGGATACAGATCAGTTTTCCGTCAACCTTCAGATATCCAAGAAGGACAAGCCGATATTCCTTTGCAAAACCTACAGCCTATTCAGCGCCAGGGAGATAACTCGCCTGTTCCCCAATCTCTGGGCTCCCGTTTGTCTCAGTCAATGAACCTGGAATTGCATACCGTCACCTTTCCAGCACGCAACCCCGTCCCTCAGCACAAACCCCTTGAGCCAACCTGGAACCCTATTAAGAAGACCTGGGCTGCATTATCATCGTTTACTAGAGGCAGTGGGTCAGTTAACACACCCGCATCACAATTGCCTCGAGACAGCTCTGGTTCGCTTGAGCCTGTGACACAAAGCGCTTCCGGACCCATCTCAAGCCTCTTTCAGAATGAGGAGAACGGTTCATCTGCACGTCACAACCAGCATGACAACTGGCCAAGGTACAGAAAGCGTAATGCACAATCCTCTCTACAAGAAGGAAGCACTATTGACAACATTGTCCGACAATACAAAGGCTCAGATATTGAGAGTAATGCGGGCATTAACTATAGCTCACAAAGCCAACCTACTGCATCGTTTGATCCTAATCTATCTCAAGTGTCTGACAGCAGTTTCTTCTCGGACTTAGATGCAGAAGATCTTGCAAGACCTCCCACCGGCCATCGAAGACGCGGTCAATATTTCTTGGAAGAGTCTGCGAGCCACCCTCCTGAGTATGATCCACCACGGTTGCCTGTTAATGGTTTACCACGATCAGAAGGACGTACTGATCTGGCTTCCGCGGATTCTCACTCGGGTGGCCTTGAATTCACTAGCAGCGAGCTTGGCGATACTAATACAAATTCCAATAATTCCTTCAAGAAGCTGCGAAATCGAAGCCCTACGAGGTTCATTCTTAATGAAACCCAAGATGCCCCGCAGAACAGCCCTGCTAGGCAGCCCCTGGAACAAGTTATCAAGCAACTACGTCACAGTAGCGACTTCAGCACAATGAGCGCGGCACCAAATTCCACCGCCCAGCAGCACAAGTCGCCTGAAAGATCATACCATACTCAGCGACCACAAGCACAATTGGAAAGGGAGCTATCAAAAGTCAGCGTCGATGAGGAGACTCGACGTCTAGCACAGCCAATCTTATTCTACGATCAAAAAGCCATTGATCCCAACTGGAGCACCAATAATCATATCAATGGACTTCGTGTGCCAATCAAACAGCCGGTTTGTGGTTCCAAGCGTCAAAACCTAGGAGCTTCACAAAAGACAAATTTAAACGCAGATGAGGATCAAGAAGACTGGGAGACCGTCGTCACTGAACCAGCAAATCATCAGGCTGCATACCAACGTGGCTATGTTGGAGGCACAACTAGCAGCAGTATCGGTGATATGACAGATGATGGAATCTTTAACAGGCATCAAGAGATCAACGGCTTCAGCTCAACAGAGCGAATCATTCAACATCCAGGAGAGATCCACTACCATGGAGACTACCGCCAATTGAAGCTGAAGAACACCAAGGTCCCAGTCATGGCGCCGCAATACTTAGCTCATAGGGTCAACGGGTATGCTGCAGACTCCATTAGAACTCAACCACCTCATCCATACTACTCAACTTCGTCTCCGCTTGCGAACCCCAACACACATCTATTCCATTCCCAACCCCGGCAAGTCATATCCCCGAGGTCCAGAAAACCTACCGGAATGCCCAGACCCAACCAAGGCAGAAATCGCTTTATACCTTGGTCAAAGGGCTCGAGTATCGTGACTGATGATACCGAAGTCTTTCCAAGAGCTAGAGCTCTAGTCCCCAAACTTGCTCGAACGAAGAAGCCACGACCATGGATGACTGCTCACGATGATGTGGAGTCGACCTTTAGTACGCAGAGCTCTGTCTTCTCTGGTAATGGACGACAAAATGCACGCATCTCGTGGGACTACACGACGACTTTCGCCAAACCAGGTTTGAATCCTGGACGTAACCAGGCTGGATCTCGAAGCACTCCTCGAAACGCCTTGCCGAGCTCTTCCGACTACCAAGTTTCCTCTGCAAAGGCTGATGGCTTCACTGAAGTCAGTCTTTATGCCGACAGAAACCTTGGAGGTCGCCCAACCAAGACCGTAAACCCAAGACATTCTGGTAAGGACCCACGAGACCATTTCACGTACCGATCTCCGCTCGCTCCTCCCCGACGACACAGCTGCAGGGCTCTATATACTAAGAGTCAATTAGGAAGGATTGATCTAGCTGGAGAAACTGCCGGTATGTCCAGGGGTGTTAGGTAATCCCCATTTGATAGAGCTGACAGAGCTACAGAAAGACATACATACTTCGAGGGTTTAAAACACCAGTACATCCACGAAACTCGTGGCGAGTCTGCTCGTGAAGCTAGTAGGATCCGATGCGAAAAGCTGTCAATTGCCTTCCTGGGTGTATGCAATATATTTCCTCCCAGTCTCATCCTCTTCGCCACCGGGAATCTTGATCCGGTTATCTATTGGTGGAGCAAAGGTGAATTTGGACGTTTCAGACCACGACAGAAGCGTTGGGCGTGGTATCTTGTGTGCGTCTGGTTCACAATGTTAGTCATTGCTCTCGTCGCAGTCTTTGTTACTAGGATTCACAATATTGCTGCTCAGCAGAATTGAAAAATGAGGATGAGGATGGAGTCATGAAGGTTTTATTGTGGGATTCTATTTTGCCTTGTTGATGAACAAAAAATGGCGGTACTTTCTTAAGCGTATCCAAAGACTTCACCTTGTAATGAGTAATGAATAAAACTTTGAAAAAAAAAAAAAAAAGGGCTGTGTAAATGTCCTATATAGTCACAGGCAATTTGGAAATGCACACCACTGTGGTCTCACTGCCCTCCTTGTGGATATAGATGTCTCATACATGGCAGACAATCTGCAAAGGCAGGTCACTTTAGCCCTGCTCTCAATTGCTTGAAAACACAACATTTGGTAATTCACACACGACTGTAGCAACTTCCTTAAATGAGGACAGGAAAATTGGAGTCTCCATTTAAATATCCAGAGGAATTGATTCAACAATGACATCCAAGCTTCTGTGTTGATCAAGGGCATCACGTGCATACACGCCACCCTTGCTGAGTGTGGCGGCTCCGTTGCCGCGAACGGGATTCCGCCTTCGCGAGAACAAGGAACTCAACAACCTCTCACATCTCTCGCTCCTACCTACGGACCTTCTCCTTATACATATCTTGGACGAGATATGTTCTCGTCTACGGTGCGGAGGGCGGCCTCATCAGCACCTCAGACATCGATTGCATCCTCCCTTTCGAGCACGACTCCACGAGCGACTGTAGCCCAAGCGCTCTCCTACCGCTGTCACCAGAGACGATTCTCTTCATCAAAACCCTCAAGTCCTGCCGATGGCTCCAAAGGTATAACTGAGGGTCAGACGGTGCCTGCAGCACCTGCAAAGGCGACACCAGATGGAGAGCAGAAATCATCACGGGCGAGCAGAAGGAAGGCCAAGGATGTTGCTGCAAACTCTACTGTGAAAGGCAGAGATGAGTCAATGCTTCATCTGCCAAGTGTGCCCAGTACACAGCACATAGCACCTATGCGTAAGTTCTTCAAATTTGTGGTTGTTGGTAATTTTGTGTTCTAATAAAATCCTTTTGCAGAAATCACTGCCTCTGCTTTTTTCTCACTCCACCGACCGATTTCAACCACACATAGCTTCCCTCAAACCGTCACTGACGATGCCTTTGCTTCAATCTTCACACCGCGAACGAGAGCAAACGCGAAACCCTCGGAAGTGATCACAACATTAAACAACACTCTGAAAAATATCGACGCTGTGACAGGGAAGCTAGAGATGACCAGGCAAGGTCAAAAAGGACAGTGGAACGAGGAAACAGATGATTTCCGTGCCGCTATAACCGCCGAGTCATATCGAAAAGCAGAAGTACAGCATCTCGATAATGCTCCAGAAGATTTAGCCGTGGATTTCTCACAGCATATGTTGTCAAATCGATACCAACCCTTCAACCCGCCTCCAGCACCCGTACCAATGAATACAGCAGAGTCACTTGCGGCGGGAGCTGAGGCTGCAGAGGTTCAGGAACCACAGCACAGGACATATACCGCAGTTTTGACCATCGAGGAGTCAACAGATGCAAACGGGGAGGTCACATACATGGCCCACAGCTCCCCCCTCGTTGCCGAGGATCCCCCCACACCCACCAGATTCCTCGAGCGAATGCAGATCCGACAAGAACGCTACAGGATACAGCGGGCGGAAGAAAACGACATGCTGGCCATCAGCGTGAAGAGGCAACGGAAGCTGAAGATGAAGAAGCATAAGTACAAGAAGCTTATGAAGCGAACACGGAATCTCAGACGGAAGTTGGATCGCAATTAGACGATGTTTTCGACTGCTGCATTTGCATTCTGTTTTTAAGGTGCATAGGGGTTTCTTAATGGTTTCTACGGTTCGAGACTCGTTCGAGCAATAGCATCGCCTCTCTGAGAGGCTCGTTCAATAGCATAGATATCCTTTCCGAAGCTGTGATTCTATACTTGATTTTAAAGTACCCTGTTTCCTTGTTATCGCTTCTCGCGGCATGTAAAATGTTCAATTCCCTCTCTATGATCTTTCTCTAGCAGCTGATTTGCAAGCGCAACCTTAGGGGCTAGCAAGATTGTAATTCTCGAGCTTTTCCTCTGTTGCCCGAATATCTCAAGAACTCTTGCACACGCAAAGTCCTTTTTCTTTCCAAATATCTGGCCCTTTCCCATCCGTCTCGCCAGTTATGTCACATCCTTCTAGCACATTCCAAGTATTAGGCCGATTTCCGACAACCCTCACCAGACCCAGCACACATAGCAACCATTCCTACACCATCATCAAATCAAACTCTGTTATAAAATAAACAGCATCCAAACCCCATTCTTTTCCATTCCCTTCCTCAACATCCTACAATGGCAACCAAACGCACAGCAACGCAGCTCCAAGCTCGAAGTGAAGCTCAAACCCAAGTCCTCTTCACGCTAATCGCACTCTGGTTCAAAACCCTCATCCTACATGCATCCTCAATGCGTCATACTTCTCTCCACCGTTTCAACCACGTTTTTCAGGCCCACTGGATCTTGGAGTCGAAATCTTCCTTTGGATGCTAGTATCGCTCGTCTTGGTCGGGCGGGTTGTATCACTAGTGGTCGTTGTTGATGGGATTGAGAAATTGGGCGAAAGTTGGATGATTATAATGAGTTATTTAGGGGCGATTGCAGCCCTTTGTGGGTTGGGCTTTGTGATGTTGGTGAAGGAAGAAACGTTCAGTTCTGGGGGATGGGTTCGTGTGTTGGGGTGGCCTATTGTGGGTGTTGTTACTGGGATGTGACTATTGGTTGTGGGGTTCAGTTGGTGGGACGGTTTGGACTTGCCGGAGGGAGAGGGAAAGGTTGGGGATTTGGACGACGGAGAATATGGAAAGAAACTGGGGATGAGAGAGAAGCATTGACTAGGGGAGGGGACGTGAATTTCTAGGAGGGTACGGGACCGTTTTCTCGGTATCACAGGGCCTTACCAACCTGCCAAAACCCTACGTCAATGAAGCATCACAACTTCCTCTTTCTTTTCTCATTCTTTCACTTGTTATCACGAAAGCATTTACCAAATGTATTATTCAAACCCAGACTGCCCTGGCAATGTATCGCTACACCAGGCACACACAAGCCCAACTCGAAGTTAGGGCACACGGACAACGCATAGTAACCTATTCTCTAATGGCCTTCTGGCTTGCAACACTTTTTCTCCATACCATTTTCTCAACCAACGTATTCAACCTTCTTTCAGACGAGGACGTCGAAGCTCTTGCCACGGCACCACCAGAGGGATTGACCTATTTCTGTTTCACCTACCCCTTCATCTGGATCCCAACCTTTTGCAGCATCCTCTGCAGCGCAGAGCAGATCGATAAAGGTAGCACAGCAGTACTAGCGTGTTTCTCAAGCATAGGAGCAATGTGCGGCCTCGCGTTTGCAGTATTTGTGAAGAAGGGGAGGGCTAGTTGGTGGGGCTACTTAGGCAGACTGATCTGGCCGTTTGTG
>Ga0302325_10021975_pt1 | contig 13355 bp, 14 predicted proteins | sample Palsa_T0_2_FD_201948 | JGI IMG/M metagenome (GOLD analysis project Ga0302325, IMG submission 201948) | Peat permafrost microbial communities from Stordalen Mire near Abisko, Sweden - Palsa_T0_2 | ecosystem: Environmental > Terrestrial > Soil > Palsa > Peat permafrost | place: Sweden: Abisko... | reverse complement strand
CTCTGCCTGTCTATCTCGACGCGCGCGGCCGGCGACGCGCCTTGCGATTTGTGGTAGGCCACAAGCAAGGCGTCCTCAATGGCCTTGATCGCGAGGTCGAGCGAAATATCCTTCTCGCTCTCCAGGCTCCGCAGCACGCTCAGGTCAATGTCCATCGCGAGTCGCTCCAAGCTCCGTTGGCAGGTGCCCGAACTCCACCTGGATGGCTCCAGCGCCGAGCACGGCGTAACCGAAGCGGCGGCGGGTTTTCTGCTCATTCTCGATGTCGAGGGTGACCCCGTCCGGATCGGCTGAGACGATCCGGCCCGAGATGGCACCAGCGTCCGCGACCGTGACCGTGACCAGACGTCCCACGGCACGCCGCCAGTGCCTCGGATCGGTCAGCGGACGGTCAACCCCAGGGGATGAGACCTCAAGGGTATAGGGAAAATCCCCCATCACCGGCACGGTGTCAAGCGCGGCCGATAGCTGGCGGCTGATCGCCGCGGCATCATCCAGGCTCACGCCGTGGTCGCTGTCCACCACCACACGGAGCAGTCGCCGCCTACCCGCCGCGGTCACCCGGACCGTCTCCAGGTCCATGCCCGCGGCGGTAACAACGGGCTCGATCACGTCCGCGATCTTGCCCTCGTCGATCGACCCGCCGGCCGCCGACTGACGCGGCCTCGGCGCGTGACGCGGACCTCCTGGCATCACGACCTCCTCCTCCACGACCTGCGGGATTGACACCTAGCCTATCCGGGAGTTGGCCGTCGCGCGGTTAGGACCGGCCGGACCCGCCGAACAGCACGTGGTAGCTTGCCGGTGTGCCCGACATCGCGCCGAGGCGCCGCAGTCTGCTCGCCTCGGCGGCAACGCTGCCCCTGCTGCTCGCCATCGCCGGCTGCCGGTCCTCCGACGCGTTCACCGGCCCCGATCCGCTGGCAAGCCGGCCGCGTCCCGCACCCGATGTGGTCACGCTTGCGGCGGTGATCGCCGCGGAAGAAAGCCTGATCAGCCTGTACCGGACGGCGCTGGCCCGCGATTCGGCGTCAGTCCCCGCCCGCGATCTACCCGCGCTGCTGGCCCAGCACGAGCAGCACCTCACCCGGCTCCGGGCCCGGCTCATCCAGCCCCCGGGGACCGCTACCGCGACGGCCTCGCCCGGCCCGTCGGCGAAAGCGAGCGCCGCGGCGCCCGGGCGCGTCACGATCGCCCGGCTGCGAGCCGCGGAGCGCGCCTCCGCCGCCAGCCTGGTGCGGCGGCTGGCCACCGTGGAACCCGCTCTGGCGCAGCTCTTCGCAAGCATCGCCGCCTCCGACGCCACGCACGTCGCCGCTCTGGGCGGCTAGTGGGCACGATGTCGAGTGCCAGCGCCCGCGGCGGATCAGGGGACGGCTTATGGCGGAGATCACCGCGGTATCCGCGCTGCGCGCCGCGCTTGCCGCCGAGGAGGCGGCCAGCTACGGCTACGGAGTGGCGGGCGCGCACCTGAGCGGGAGCAGGCAGGCCGCGGCGCAGCAGGACTGGGAAGGGCACAACAAGGCCCGTGACACGCTAACCGCCATGATCTACGCGCTCGGCGCGCAGCCTGTCACCGCGCAGGCCTTTTACTCACTTCCGTTCCCGGTACACGACGGGACCAGCGCGATGGCGCTTGCGGCCTACCTCGAAGACGGTGTGACCCGGGCCTACCTGGGCGTCGTCGCGATCAGCGATCAGCGGCTGCGCGACTTCGGCGCGCTGGCCATGCAGAGCTCAGCCGAGCGCGCCGCGTACTGGCGCGGTAGCACCCAGGCCTTCCCTGGCCTAGACCCATAAGGCCTCTAACGGGACCGGTGAAACGGGCGGGGCCGGAGAAACGGGCGGGGGTCAGTCCGGGCGGAGATGCGAAGCGAGCACCCGGACGATCGTCGTGGCGGCCAGGTCAACATCGTCCGCGACGGCTATCCGCTCCGCCCAGGACCACCAGAACCACCACATGCCGTCCTTGCCGCAGCCGGCGTAGACGTTCTCCTCAAGCGCCCGCGCGGCCGGGTTCACCACGTACAGGCTGGGGCGGCGCCCGGGCGGCGCCATCAGCCACGCTTCCAGCCCACGATGGGACAATTCGTCGGCTAGCTTCTCCAGATATACAGCCTGAATCTGGTCGGGCTCGCGGGCCCCTTTGGCTTCCACCTTAATCACCGTAACTTTGAGGAGTCAGTCTAAAACTTTACGCTGCCGCCGTTCCAGGATGCCGCCGCAGCGGCGCCTGCGCAACGCACATCGAAAAAATCGCAGCTCAGGAAGGCATCGGGCGTGTCCCCCGCATTTTCCCCTACCCAGACAGACGTACCGGGCCAGGCTCCGGTTCACGAAAGGCCGACTTAAGCGGAGGTAATAATCACGGACCGCAGCGGCGCGGGCAACGATTCAGCATACAAGACGGTCAGCCGCGACACGGCTCGGGTGAGCGCCACATAGAGCCGCTGCAGGCCCCTGGCCTCGGCCGCGGCGATTCGCGCGGGCTCCACCACGATGACGTGATCGTACTCAAGTCCCTTGGCCAGGGTCACGGGCACCAGCGTCAGCCGGGAGTCAGAACCGGGCGTGCCGTATTCGGTCCCCGCGCCGTCAAGCGCCCGGGCCAGGGCCGGGATCTGCGGGTCGGCGGCGATGACGGCGACCGAACCGGGCCGGGCGCACGCCTGCTGGCACGCCTGCACCAGGGCCGGCCCGAGCGCGGCGGGGGGCACCTGCACCAGGTCCAGAGCGCCGGGATCGGCCCGCAGCGAGGAGGCCGGCCGCAGCTCGGGGGCGATCACGGCCAGCAGCGTGGACGCGTAGTCCAGGATCTGCCTGGGCACCCGGTATCCCACCGACAGTTCCCGGACTTCGGTATCGGGCTTGCCCAGGTTCGCCAGCAGCGATTCCCAGGACTGCGCCGCCCACGGCGTGGTGCCCTGCGCGAGATCACCGAGCACGGTCGCTGCCCCGGTCGAACACCGGCGGCCGAGCGCGCGGCATTCCATCGGCGACAGGTCCTGCGCCTCATCGACCACCACGTGGGCCAGGCTGGGCGTCCGCGTGATCAGGTCGCGGGCCTCGTCGATGAGCACGACGTCGGCCGCCGACCAGCGCGCCGAGCCCGGACCGCGCGGTACCGGCGACCACACGATCGCGGCCTGTTCTTCGGCGGTGAGAATTCCCCCGGCCGCCTCCGCCAGCGCCTCCGCCGACGCCAGCAGCCCGAACACCAGCCGGGCCGGATCCGCCTTCGGCCAGATCGCGTCCACGGCCATGCGCACCGGCCTGGACCGCCGCACCGCCTCGTGCGTCCGGTCGTCGCAGGCCTCCCCCGCGGCCTCCATCCGGGTCAGGATCACGTGCGCGATCCTGTGCTCGAGCAGTTCGCGGGCCGCGCCGTACCGCACCCCCCGGTGCCGTAGCTCGTGGACGAGCTCCTCGAGCTCGTAGGCGGCTACCCGCCATCGCCTGGCGCCGCGCGGCAGGACCACGGTCGCGGACGGCCGCCGGACCGACGCCCACAGCGCCCGCCGAAGCACGTCCGCCATCCGCGCGTCCCCCTTGACGATCGCGCCCGCCTCGGTGTCCGCCCCGCGCACGGCCACCGTCCCGGCGGAGGCGACCAGCTCGCCGACGGTTGTCTGGGTGACGTCAAGCTCGCCGAGGGCCGGCAGGACGTTGCGGATGTAGGACAAGAAGGCACGGTTCGGCCCGACCATGACAACCCCGCGCCGGCGCACCTGCTCGGAGTACGCGTACAGCAGGTACGCGACCCGGTGCAGCCCCACGGCGGTCTTCCCGGTACCCGGCGCGCCCTGCACGCAGACCGTCTGCGCGGCTCCGGCCCGGACGATGTCGTCCTGGTCAGGCTGAATGGTCGCGACGATGTCCCGCATCGGCCCCGACCGGGGCCGCTCGATCTCGTCAAGCAGAATCTGGCTGGTCCGGCCCTTCATTTCCCGACCAGAACGATCCGTGGTGAACAGCTCATCTTCATAGGCGGTCAGCTCGCCGCCGGAGAAGCCGAAACGGCGCCGCAGCGCCAGGTTCATCGGATCCGCGCTGCTGGCCCGGTAGAACGGCCTGGACACCGGGGCCCGCCAGTCGATCACCGCGGGCGTGCCGTCGGGCGCATGCACGTGCCTGCGGCCGATGTGGAAGCTGTGCCCGCTCACCCCGTCGTCGCCAGCACCGGACTTTCCCGTTCCGGATATTCCGGTTCCGGAATATCCGGCTTTGGAGGGGCCGGTTCCGGAATATCCGGCTTCGGGGGGGCTTTTGGGGGGGGCGGCGTAGTCGAGCCGGCCGAAGAACAGCGGGGTGTCGGGGATGTCCTTCAGCGCTTCGGCGCGGTGGTACAGGTCGGCCTTGAGGAATTCCTCGGACACGGGATCCCCGCCCATGGCCTTGAGGGAGAGCACGTCCTCGCGCATCATGTGCAGGAATTCCCTGGAGCGCCGCAACTGGTCGCGTTCGGCGGTCAGGATGGGGTCGAGGCCGGATCGTTCCGTAGGTTCGTCTTTTGGTTGTGAACTTGACGCCGCCACGAGGACGGGAATTTACCAGCTCGCTCGGCGGAAGTCACGCGGTTTTCCGGGCCGGCGGCTGCCATCTGCCGAGGCCACGCGGGGTGAGGAAGGCGTCGAAGACGAGCTCCGACGCGCCGGTCAGCGTGCCCAGGTCGCCCAGCGTCGACGGCAGCAGGGCGGGCGGCTGCGGGCGGCGGAACCGCATCAGCGCGGCCAGGTAGGCCGTCCGGACCGCATCCGGCGCGGCCTGGTAGACCTCGGCGGCCAGGCCGGACAGGCCAACGACCTCAGGATCCTGGGCGTTCACCAGCGCGCCGATGCCCCGGCCGAGAGCCCCGGCCACCCGCGCCAGGGCCCGGGCGCAGCCCGGATCGTCCGCCGCCGCCGCGATGACGAGGGTGGCCTGGACCATCCGGTCTCCCTGCTCGCCCAGGCCGGCCGCGCGGAGCAGCCCGCGTGCGCCGGCGTCGAGTTCCCAGCAGCCCGCCGAACCGCACCGGCACGGATCGCTGCCGCCGGCCAGCGGCATGTGCCCGAATTCACCCGCCGAACCACGCGCCCCGGTCACTGGCTGGCCGTCGGCCAGCAGCACCCCGCCGATGCCGGTCGCGACGTGCAGGTGCAAGGCGACCGAGACGCCCCGCAGCACGCCCCGGCGAGCCTCGGCCAGCCCGGCCAGCGTGGCATCGTTGCCGGCCAGGACCGGACCCCCCGCCTGCGTCGCCCCCGCCGCCAGGACGCCGAGGATCCCGGCCACGTCGACGTCCTGCCAGTCGGACAGGGTGGGCTGCACCATCGTGCCGCCGCTGAGCGGCGAGGGTACCGCGACACCGATGCCGATCACGCGGTCACCGAACTGGCGGCGGCGGATGGTCAGCCTGGCCGCGACGTCAGCCAGCATCGCGGTACCCGAGCGCGTGTCCCGCTCCTGGCGGTCGAGCACGGCGCCGCGACCGGTCAGCTCGAACGCGGCCAACGTAAAGGAGTCATCCCGCAGGTCGACGGCGAGCGCGACCGGTCCGTACGGATGCGCCGAGGGCACCCCGGTCGGGCGGCCCCTAGTGCGCTGAACCCGCACCTCGGCGGGCGCATCGGCCGGGCTGGGCAGTTCCTCGATGAGCTGGCGTTCGGCCAGGTCCCTGACCAGAACCGTGGCCGTTCCTCTGGCCAGGCTGAGCTGCCTGGTGAGTTCGGCGCGGGTGAGCTGGCCCGCACCGTCGTGGACGGCGCGCAGCAGCCGCGCCAGATTGTGCGCGCGCAACTCGGCACTTGTCGTCGCCGCGCCCTCGTTGCTCCGCACCATCTGATCGTGCCACGCCCGCGCTCCGGCGCGTGGCCGGGCCCGCCGCGGGGAGGGACCAGCCGAAACACTGTCGCCTGGAACGGCAGGACAACGGTAGATTCATGGTATGTCCGGGACAAACGGTGAGCCGCGTTGGCTGAATGACGATGAGCAGCAGGCATGGCGCGCGACCGTTCACCTGTCCCAGTTGCTTATGCGCCAGCTCGACCGCGACCTGACCGTGCACGGGCTGAACGGCCACGACTACGAGATCCTGGTCGAGCTGTCCGAGGCGCCCGACAGCCGGCTGCGGATGACCGAGCTCGCCGATGCCACCAGCCAGTCGCGGAGCCGGCTGTCCCACCAGGTATCGCGGATGGAAGCCCGCGGGCTGGTCCAGCGAGACACCTGCGAGGGCGACAAGCGCGGTACTTTCGCGGTGCTGACCGACGCGGGCAAAGACGCGATCAAGCGAGTCGCGCCCGACCACGTCGAACACGTACGCCGGCACTTCATCGACCGGCTGACCCCGCGTCAGCTGGAGGAAATCAGGGACGCCTTCGGGCCGATCGTCGACTACCTGCGCAAGATCCGCGACCGCGATTAGGCCTGTCCGGCCGGACGCGTCGCGAACCGGCAGCCAGTCCCCGGCGCCTTGGCCAGCAGGCCGTCGAGCGTCGCCAGCGGAGCGCTCAGCGTCTCTGCCAGCGCTACGTACCATGCGTCGTAACAGGTGATGTTCTCCCGGAGCTCCCAGATCCGCGCAGCGAAGGGTTCGTAGGGAAAGAACTCCACGCGCAGGTCGAGCAGGTCTTGATGGGCCATCGAGGCGATGTCCGATGAGATGCCACCGGCGAGCTGGGCACGACGCAAGATGTTAGCGGCCTCGGCTGGCATAAGATGCGGCGCGGCCAGCGATTCGCTTCGCAGCAGCGCTTCGGCCCAGGTGCCATTGTTTCCCGTGTCGATCAGGCCTGCCACAACCATGGAGGCATCGACGACCAAGGTCACCGGCGGTCCGCATCCCGGTAGCCGATGATCTGGTCGGCCGACAGGACGGATCCGCTCGCTCGCTTGCGCGCCCTGACGCGGGCGGTCCAGGCATCGGCGTCCGGCTTGCGCGCGAGCTCCACCAACTGCGCGCGCAGGTACTCCTGCAGCGAACGGCCGGTCAGCGCCGCGCGAGAGGCCAGCTCGTCGCGGGTTTCTTCGGGCACATCCCTGATCGTGATGGAGACAGCCATAGCAGCATTATGCTGCTATGGCTGCTAAAATGCAATCACTAGAAGAGCACGGACATGAGGCGGCCGGTCTCGGTGAAGCCGACCCGCCGGTAGGCCGCGCGGGCCGGGGAATTGAAGTCGTTGACGTAGAGCGAGACCAGCGGTGCGATCGACTGCGACGCCTCGACGACGACCGCGGCCATGCCCGGCGCGGCCACGCCCTGACCGCGGCATTCCGGCCGCACCCACACCCCCTGCACCTGGCAGACCTGCGGGGTGACGGCCCCGATCTCCGCCTTGAAGATGACCTGGCCGTCCTGGATCCGGGCGAACGCCCGGCCGCTGCGGATGAGCTGTTCCAGCCGGGCCCGGTAGGACGCGCCGCCGTCCCCGGCGACCGGCGACACGCCCACCTCCTCGGTGAACATGGCGACGCAGGCCGGCCACAGGATGTCGATCTCATCGGCCCGCACCCGCCGGACCCCCGGGTCGGGCGGCACCCGCGGCGGCCCGGGCGTGACCATGACGGGCTGCACGGAGCGGACCTCCCGGGCCGGACCCCAGTGCGGCCGCAGCAAGGCCCACAGCGCCTGGATCTCGGCCGCCGCCCCGACGATCGACGAGCAGCGCCGTCCCTGCCGCAGCGCCCGGTCCGCGAACGCCACGATGGCGTCTGGGGTGGCGGCCACCGTGACCAGGTTGGCGCCGGAGTAACACAGCGACTCCAGCCGGCCGCCGGGTGCATGGCCCCATACCTGCGCGCCGAGCCGGCCAGGTTCCAGGCCAAGGGCCCGGACCCGCGAGCTCACGAATACATTCGTCACCGGATCGCGGTCGCAGATAGCCAGAGCGGCCTGGCGGTCCCGCTCATCGAGCTGCCGCACCGACGCGGACCACGGCGGCTTTACCCGCAACATACCCCCAGCGTACACCGGGTAATAACGCAGATAATTCTCATCTCGGACACGCTGTCGTCATTGTTACCCGCGCCCCGACCTTAACTGTTACCCGTGCCTTGACCTCGATTATTACTCGTGCCGCGGCCCGGTTAGGCACCGGAGGTCCCGGGCGTCGGATCGGGCACGGCCGGACAGGTGGCGTTGACCAGTCCGGGCGCCTTCGGCAGGGCCCCGGTCGCGAGATAGGCGTTCAGGTAGCCCTGCACGCAGGAGTTCGACGGCTGCTCGAGCGACTGCCCGTGGTTGCCGCCGCCCTCGACCACGACCATCCGCGCGGACGGCAGCAGCTTATGCGCGTCCTGGGCGCCGGCGTACGGGGTGGCCGGGTCCAGCGTGCCCTGCAGCATCAAGATGCCCGGCAGGCCGGCCCCCTTGATCTGCAGCGGCCTGGCCGGCCCCTGCACCGGCCAGAACGCGCAGGAGGCGTTGAACCAGGCGTTGTCCCACGCCTGGAAGGGAGCCTTCTGGTAGATCATCTCGGTGTCGGCGGTCCAGTAAGCCCAGCTGCGCGGCCAGTTCACATCCGAGCACTGCACCGCGTTGTAGACGGCGAACTCGTTCTCGCTCTGCGTGCCGTCGGCCTCGTACTGGGTGATCAGGTCGCCGGTCTGCCCGGAATTCAGGTAAGACGACAATGCCTGGGCCAGGCCCGGCCACAGCTCGTCGGAGTAGCCGCCTTCCAAGAAGGTGTCATCGAAGTCGTCGGCCCCGATCGTCCCGTCGACCGGGTGCGCGAGCAGCTGGTTACGGGCTTTGTACCACTCGGCCTGTACCTGCGCGGCGGTGCTGCCGAGATGGTACGTACTGTCGTATTTAGCCACCCAGGCGAAGAATGCCTCCATGCGGCCCTGGAAAGCGTAATCCTGGTCGACATTGTCGGTGTACCAGACCCCGGTGGGATCGACGGTGCTATCCAGGACCATGCGGCGGATCCGGTCCGGGAAAAGGGTGGCGTAAACCTGGCCGACATAGGTGCCGTAGGAGAACGCGTAATAGTTTATCTGGGCCACGCCGAACGCCGCGCGGATGGAATCTATGTCCCTGGCCACGTCTTCGGTGGTCATGTAGGGCAGCAGCCAGCCGAATTTCTGCTCGCAGTCGTCGGCATACATTTTCGCCCGGTTGATGAGCACCTGCTCGGCAGCGGAATTGGCCGGTATGTAGTTCGGCCGCACCCCGCTGAAAAAGCTTGGATCGCAGCTCAGCGCGGGTACCGAGGAGCCTACGCCCCGCGGGTCGAAGCCGACGATGTCGTAGTCAGCGGCCACGCCCGGGTTGATCCCCTGCGCCACCTCGGCCGCGAGCGGCAGCCCGTCACCGCCGGGACCGCCGGGATTGACCAGCATGACCCCTTGCTGCCGGCTCTGCGGCGCGGTCGCCGGGACCATGTCCAGGGCCAGGCTGATGTGCCTGCCGCCGGGGTCGGCGTAGTTGAGCGGGACGCTCAGCATCGTGCAGTCGGGCACGCCTTCGGTCGCAAGCTGGCCAGAGCACGAATGCCAGTGCAGCGTGCTGCGCAGCGGGAGGATAGAGCCGGACGCCTGCTTGGCCTGGCTGGGTTGGGCGGCCTGGGCGCTCTGGCTGGACGGGGTCGGCGGGTTGACGGCCGCTGAGCCGGACGTGGTGCAGGCAGTGAGTGCGAGCAAGCCAGCCAGGCTGATGATCAGGGCCGCCGGACCGACCCGGTCGGCGCGCGTCCGCCCGCGCGGGCGTGACATCGACATCCCCCCATCATGCCCGACGTGCTTGGCCGCCCGGCCTGACCACGCCAGAATCGCTACCGTGCCGTAGCGGCTACGACGCGGCGCGCTGGCGCTCCTCGAGTGCCTTGCGGTACTCGGCGACCACCATGTTGGTCAGCTCCTCGACCGAGGTGTCCTTGGCGTACTTGTCGTAGGTAATCCGGCCGCCCTGCAGCAGGTTCACCCGGTCGCACACCTCGAGCACCTGGCCGTAGTTGTGGGCGATGATGATGACCGAGATGCCCCGCTGCTTGACCTGGCGCACCAGGTCCAGGATCATCGCGCCTTCCTTGACGCCCATCGCGGCCAGCGGCTCGTCGAGCAGCAGGACCTTCGAGTCCGAGAACACCGACCGGGCCACAGCGATGGCCTGCCGCTGGCCGCCGGACAAGCTGGCTACCTCCTGGTCCACCGACTTCAGGGTCTTGATCCCCATGGAGTCGAGGGCCTTCTGGGCCTCCTGCCGCATGAGCTTGTTGCGCAGCAGCGGCCAGCGCACCGGCTCCCGGTTGAGGAACATGTTGTGGTACACGGTAAGCTGGTTGATCAGCGCGAGGTCCTGGTAGACCACGTCGATACCGGCCGCGCGGGCTTGCGTCACCGAGGAGAAGGTCACCTCCTCGCCGTTGAGGACCATCCGGCCGCTGGTGGCCTGCTGGAAGCCGCAAATGATCTTAATGAGGGTAGACTTGCCTGCGCCGTTGTCGCCGATCAGGCCCAGGACCTCGCCGCGCTCCAGCCGCAGGCTCACGTCGACCAGCGCGGTCACGGCGCCGTAGCGCTTGGAGATGTGCTCCACCCGCAGGATGTCGTCGTCGGTCGGCTGGGTGAATTGTTCGGCTGACTGGGTGCTCACTTCGCTGCCTCCGTGCTCGGTCTGACCATGTCCGGTCTGGTGCGCTGCGTTCTGGTGCTATTCGCCGCGGAACGGGCGCGTGCCGATCTAGTCAATGGCTCTGGCGGCCTTGCGTCTGGGCGTACTTCGCGACGACGAGGTGCCCACAAGCCGACCCGAGCCTCGCAATTTCGACAGGTAGGTGTTGATGATCATGAAGACGATAATCGCGGCGCCCTCGATTATCAGGTACGTGTACGCGCTGATGCCCTTCAGGTTGAACCCGTCCTGCAGTTCGCCGAGGACCAGCATGCCGAACCACATCCCGATCATCGTGCCGACACCGCCCAGCATGGCCGTCCCGCCGATGACCGCGCCGGCTATGCCCGTGAGCACCACCGCGAGCTGGCCGGCGCTCGGGTCGATGATGTCGTTCTTGAAGGCTTCCAGGATCCCGGCGAGCGCCCCGAGCGAGCTGCACATCATGAAGTTGCCGATTTTGATCCCGTTGACCTTGATGCCGGCTTCCCGCGCGCCGAGCAGGTTTCCGCCGACCGAGACCGTGTACAGGCCCCACCGGGTCCTTCTCAGCAGGACGTGGAAGAGCAGGACGAGGACGCTGGCCCAGATGATCTCCGACCAGGCCTCGGCGCCGAACCAGCGGCCGACGCCCACCGACTGGGCGGGCAGGTTGATCTGCTGCGCGTGGGAGATCGTCAGCGTGTAGCCGAACACCACGTAGCCCACGGCGAGCGTGGTGATCAGCGACGGGACGCCGAAGATGGTGGTGACCACGCCGTTGAGCAGCCCGATCAGGGAGCACACCAGCACCGAGACCACGATAGCCAGGAGGGTCGGGAAACCGGAGTCGATGAAGAAGTGCATGATGAACGGAGACAGGGTCCAGACGAACCCGACCGACAGGTCGATCTCGCCGCAGACCATCACCAGCACCAGGCCGATGCCGATGATCACGTACGGGCCCATGTACTCGGCGATGTTGACGAAGCTGCCGTGGCTGACGAACTCCGGGACGGTCAGCGCGAAGTAGACGAACACGATCACGGCGATCAGCATGATGCTGGCCTCGCGCTGATTCAGGAAGATAGCGCCGAGACGGTTGAGAACCCTGGGGCGATTTCGCCCGCTTGGCGCGGCGCCGATGATCCCCGGACTGCGTTCGGCAGTATCACTCACGTCGCTCATCCCAATCGTGCTACTTCGCCCGATGCCGTGTGGAGAGGGTCATACCCAGGCACCGCGGCGATTCACCGAGTTCTGCCGCCGGTGAATCGCCGCGGACCTGCACTTCCCAGTGTCGCTCACGCAGACGATCAGGTCGAGATCGCCCCGGTGTGCTTGATGTACACCTGCTTGGAGGTGGAGCCCTCGTACCGGGTCGGCGTCGCGGTGTACGCGCCGGCGTTGCTCTTGGTGACGAACTTCAGGCCGGTGTCGGTGGTGGCCGGGTTCACCAGACCGCCGGACAGCTGCCACAGGTAGAGGTAGATCGTGGGCAGGAAGCCCTGCAGGTACGGCGACTGGTCGACGGTGAAGCTGATCTGGCCGGCCGAGATCGCGGTCAGCGTCTGCGGCTCGAGGTCGAAGCCGCCCGCCGCCACCTTGCCCACCAGGCCGTACTTCTGCAGCGAGGTGCCGAGCAGGGCGGTGTCGCCGCCGTCGACGGCGAAGATGCCCTGGATCTTGGACCCGTGGGACTGGATGAACTCGGGGACCGCGGTAGCTTCCTGGCTGGCCGAGGCGCCCGCGTCGAAGCCGGTGGACCCGAACATGACGGTCATGCCCGCGGCCTGCAGCGCGGCCGTCGCGCCGTCCAGGCGCGGCTGGATGTTCAGGGCGCCGGGCTGCGCGATGACGCCGACCGCCGTGTCGCCCTTCTTCATCAGCGAGGCGAGCCGGGTGCCGACTTCCGTGCCGGACGCGAGCAGGTCCTGGCCGATGTAGGCCAGGCCGTTCGTGGGGCTGGTGCTGGAACCGTTGGCGTTGTACGTGACGACCGGGACGCCCGCGGCCAGCGCGCTGTTGATCGGGGCGATGAACGAGGTGGCCGCGACCACGGTGGTGGCGATGCCGGGGGAGCCGGCCGTGACCGCGTCGTTGAAGGCCGACAGCATGGTCGGCACCGTCGGCTGGGTGGACAGGGCACCGGTCCAGTGCGGCGTCGGGAGGCCGAGGAGGGCGGCGGCGTCGGCGAAGCCGTACTGAGTCGGCGTGAAGAACGCGTTGTCCGTGACGTGGTTGACGAAGGTGAATTGCCACTTCGGCGTGGTCGGGAAGTTGCCGGCGGCAGCCGCCGCCGTCGACGACGACGACGATGGGGCGGCGCTGCTTGAGCTCGATGAACTGCACGCCGCGATAAGCGCGGAGGCGGCGGCCGTCGCGCTGAACAGGCCGGCCCCCTCGAGCAGCCGCCGACGAGAAGGCCCGTCCTTCATGTTCAGGGTCTCAATCGCTTCGTCGACTACCGGGTCTATCTTTTTCCTCATGTAAAGGACCTCCATGGAATGTTTCCCTGGACGGGATGCTCTCCCGAGCCAAGCCCGCAGCGTGCGCGGCGAGTCCCGTCGACTTCGTCGCGAGAGAGATAACGTGATGACATTCTTTGCGTTCTGTCTGCACCGACAGTGTCGTCTGTCCGCCCCGTTAGTCCGCCTGGCGTAACCGCACCGTTGTCATATTGCGACCGGTATTCGCTGCCGCCGGGCGATCCGTGGCCGACGCTAGGGCCGTTCATGATCACTGTCAAGCCTCCGCGCAGGCCCGATTACGAAATGAG
>Ga0302325_10021974_pt1 | contig 13355 bp, 9 predicted proteins | sample Palsa_T0_2_FD_201948 | JGI IMG/M metagenome (GOLD analysis project Ga0302325, IMG submission 201948) | Peat permafrost microbial communities from Stordalen Mire near Abisko, Sweden - Palsa_T0_2 | ecosystem: Environmental > Terrestrial > Soil > Palsa > Peat permafrost | place: Sweden: Abisko... | reverse complement strand
CGCGGCCCTCCCCCCCCCCGCCCGCCCTCCGCCCACCGCGCGCCCCCGCGCGACCACGCGGGCGCCCCACTACACCGCCGCCGAGCCGCCGCCGCCGGCGGTGGACCGCATCGCCGCGGCTTTCGCCGGGTCGGGCGGCGATCTGGCCGTCACGGCGGCGGCGGTAGTGGATTCGCCCGAGGCCTGGGCGCCCGGCCCGGCCAAGCTGAAGACGCCGGACGACTACCTGGTCTCCACGGTGCGGGCGCTGAACGGGCCGCCGCTCAAGGGCCGCCAGCTGGTCGCCCTGCTCGACCGCATGGGGCAGCGGCCCTACTGGCCGCCGGGACCGGACGGCTGGTCCGACATCGAGGACGGCTGGATCGGCGCCGATGCGATCTGGAAGCGGCTGGAGTGGGCGAGCATCCTCGCCCAGGGCTACGCCGCGGCCAATATCGACCCGGCGACGATCGCGCAGGCGGCGCTGGGGCCGCAGATGTCGGCCGCGACGCTGCAGTCGATCCGGGCGGCCGAGAGCCCTGCCCAGGGTCTGGCCCTCTTCCTGGTCTCTCCCGACTTCCAGCGCAGGTGAGCAAGCGATGATCGACCGCAGACAGTGGCTGATGGGGGCCGGCGCCGCGGCGGGGCTCGCGGGTCTGCCCAGCATCGCCTTCGCGTCGGCCGAGACCGACCGGCGGCTGGTGGTGATCATGCTGCGCGGCGCCATGGACGGCCTTTCCGCCGCGCCGCCGTACGGCGATCCGGACTACGAGCGGGCCCGCACCGGTCTGGCCGTCGGCCGGCCGGGGACATCCGGCGGCGCCCTGGCGCTGGACGGGATCTACGGCCTCAACCCCGCGCTGGCAGGTCTCAGCGCCCGCTATGCGGCCAAGGAGGTGATCGTCTTCCACGCCATCGCCTCGCCCTATCGCGACCGCTCGCACTTCGACGGCCAGAACCTGCTGGAGAACGGCTCGACCACGCCCTACGGGCTCGCCGACGGCTGGCTCAACCGCGCGCTGGCCGGCTTGCCGGGAGCGGCCGCGGCCGGGCGCCAGGAGCTGGGGATCGCGCTCGCGCCAGCGATGCCGCTGATGTTGCGCGGGCCATCACCGGTCACCTCCTGGTCGCCGTCGGTGCTGCCGGGACCGAACGCCGATCTGGTCGCCCGCGTCAGCCGCCTCTACGCCGCCACCGACCCCGCTCTGGCCAGCGCGCTCGGCGCGGCCGCCGAGGCCAACCAGGCCGCCACCGGCATGGGCGGCGCGGGCGCCGGCGGCGACGCCTTCGTGGCGCTGATGAGCGCGGCGGCCAAGTTCCTCTCGGCGCCCGGCGGTCCGTGCGTCGCGATGGTCGAGTCCACCGGCTGGGACACCCACGCCAACCAGGTCGGCCCCTACGGCGTGCTCAACCGCAACCTCGTGGCGCTAGACAAGGGTCTGGACGCCCTGGCGAGCGGCCTCGGCCCGCTCTGGCCGCAGACGGCGGTGCTGGTGATGACCGAGTTCGGCCGCACGGTGGCGATGAACGGCACCGCCGGCAGCGACCACGGCACCGCCAGCGCCGCGTTTTTGCTGGGCGGCGCGGTGGCCGGCGGGCGGGTGCTGGCGGATTGGCCGGGCCTGGCGCCCGCCGCTCTCTACGCCGGCCGCGACCTGAAGCCCACCGCCGACCTGCGCTCGGTGATGAAGGCGGCCCTGCGCGACCACCTGCGCGTAGACCCAGGCCACATCGACCGGGCGGTGTTCCCGGGCAGTGGCGGCGCGGCGGCCTTCGACGGCCTCTTCCGCGCCACCTAGCGGCGCTCGGTCACACCCCCGCCGGTCGCCCGGTGCGCAGCGACCTCGCCGCGGCCTCAGCCAACGCCAGCGCGGCCAAGCCGTCGGCGAAGGTGACGGACGGGGCGGCGCGGCCGGCCAGGATGTCGGCGAAGTGGGCCATCTCGGCGGCGTAGGCCTGGGCGTAGCGGTCTAGGAAGAAGTTCTGGAAGCGGTCGCCTCGCGCGCCGGCCTCGGACCAGACCTGGACGGTGGTCTCTGTGACGTTGCCGGCCGCGAGCCTGCCGCCGGCGCCGTAGGCCTCGATCCGCTGGTCGTAGCCGAAGCCGCTGCGGCGCGAGTTGGCGATCACGCACAGCCGGCCGGACGCCGTCTTCAGCAGGGTGCGGGCGGTGTCGATGTCGCCGGCCGCGCCGATGGCGGGATCGACCAGGCAGGCGCCCCAGGCGAACACCTCCGCAGGCTCCTCGCCCAGCAGCCAGCGGGCCATGTCGAAGTCGTGGATCGCCATGTCCTTGAAGAGGCCGCCGGAGACCTTGACGTAATCGATCGGCGGCGGGCCGGGGTCGTTGCTGGTGATCTGCAGCGTCTCCAGCGCGCCAACCTCGCCCGCCGCCAGCCGCCGCTGCAGGGCGGCGAAGTTCGGATCGAAGCGGCGATTGAAGCCGACGAAGAGTCGGGCGCCCGCCAGCGCCTCTGCGGCCTGGGTCAGGCGATCCAGCCGCATATCCAGCGGCTTCTCGCAGAAGATCGCCTTGCCGGCGGCGTGGGCCCGCAGGCAGTAGTCGAGGTGAGTGTCGGTGGAGCTGGCGATGATCACGCCATCCACCGCGGCGTCGGCGAGCACCTCGTCGAGGTCGCCCACCCGCGCCCCGGCCCGCTCGGCGATCGCCGCGGCGGCTGGGATCGGGTCGACCACGTGGCTGAGGATCAGCTCAGGGTGGGCGATGGCGTTGGCGGCGTGGATCTTGCCGATCCGTCCCGCGCCGATGAGGGCGACCTTGAAGCTGGGCATGCGCTGCTCCTTATGGAACAAACGCCCGGCGCGCATCGCGGAAAGCATTTCCAGGACGGGCGAGCGGGCCTGGCGCAAGGTGGATCGTGGCGGACGACGGCAAGACGCGCCTTACGGCCGCGCAGGCGGCGATGCGGTTCCTGGCGGCCCAGACGGTCGAGGTGAACGGGGCGGAGGTTCCCTATTTCGCCGGCGCCTGGGCGATCTTCGGCCACGGCAATGTGGCGGGGATCGGCGAGGCGCTGCACGGCGTGCGCGGCCGGCTGCCCACCTTCCGCGCCCACAACGAGCAGGCCATGGCCCACGCCGCCATCGCCTACGCCAGGCAGATGCGGCGGCGGCGCGCCATGCTCTGCACCACCTCGATCGGGCCGGGCGCCACCAACATGGTCACCGCCGCGGCGCTGGCGCACGTGGACCGGCTGCCGGTGCTGCTGCTGCCGGGCGACGTCTACGCCTCGCGCCGGCCGGACCCGGTGCTGCAGCAGGTGGAGGACTTCGAGGACGGCACGGTCGGCGCCAACGACTGCTTCCGGCCGGTGTCCCGCTATTTCGACCGGATCGCCCGGCCCGAGCAGCTGTTGGCGGCGCTGCCGCGCGCCATGGCGGTGCTGACCGATCCGGCGACCTGCGGGCCGGTGACGCTCGCCTTCTGCCAGGACGTGCAGGCGGAGGCGTACGACTGGCCGCCGGCCTTCTTCCGCCAGCGCCTGTGGCGACCCCGGCGCCCGGTCCCGGAGCCGTCCGCGGTCGAGGCGCTAGCGGAGCGGCTGAAGGCGGCCAAGGCGCCGCTGATCGTGGCCGGCGGCGGAGTGCTCTACGCCGGCGCCGAGGCGAGCCTGGCGGCGTTGGCGGCGCAGACCGGCGTGCCGGTGGCCGAGACGCAAGGAGGCAAGGGCAGCCTCGCGTGGGACCATCCGGCCGCGCTGGGTTCGATCGGGGTGACCGGGTCCAGCGCAGCCAACGCCGCGGCCGCGGCCGCCGACCTGGTGATCGGCATCGGCACCCGCCTGCAGGACTTCACGACCGGCTCACGCGCCCTGTTCGCCAATCCGGAGCGCGTACTGATCCAGGTCAACGTCACCCCGTTCGACGCCTACAAGCATGGGGCCGAGCCGCTCGTCGCCGACGCCTGGGCCGCTCTCGAGGCGCTGCGGCCGGCGCTGGACGGCTGGCGCGCGCCGCAAGCCTGGCGGGCCCGCGCCTCGGCCGACGCCGGCGCCTGGAACCGAATGGTCGACGCCGCGACCGCGCCCTCGGACGCGGCCCTGCCGTCCGACGCCCAGGTGATCGGGGCGGTGTGGCGGGCGCTGGGCGACCAGGTCACCCTGGTCTGCGCGGCCGGTGGTCTGCCCGGCGAGCTGCACAAGCTGTGGCGCGCCGGCCGGCCGGGCGGCTACCACGTGGAGTACGGCTATTCCTGCATGGGCTACGAGATCGCCGGCGGCCTGGGCGCCAAGCTGGCCGAGCCCGACCGCACGGTGGTGGTGATGGTGGGCGACGGCTCGTACCTGATGCTGAACTCCGAGATCGCCACCTCGGTGATGCTGGGCGCCAAGCTGGTGATCGTGGTGCTCGACAACCGCGGCTATGGCTGCATCGACCGGCTGCAACGCAGCTCCGGCGGGGCGGGGTTCAACAACCTGCTGGCCGACGCGCGCCACGAGGTGCTGCCCGACATCGATTTCGCCGCCCATGCCGCCAGCCTGGGGGCCCGGTCGGAGAAGGTAGTCGGCGTCGCGGCGCTGGAAGCGGCGCTGACTCGCGCCCTGGCGTCAGACCGGACCTACGTGGTCGTCATCGAGACCGATCCGGCGATCTCCACCGCGGCCGGCGGCGCCTGGTGGGACGTGGCCGTGCCGGAGGTCTCCGAGCGGCCGGAGGGACGCGCCGCCCGCGCCGCCTACGAGGCCGCCCGCGGCCGCCAGCGACTGGGAGACTAGGGTGGCCATCCGTTTCGGGGTCAGCCCCATCGCCTGGGTCAATGACGACATGCCGGAGCTGGGCGGCGCGACGCCGTTGGCGACCATCCTCGCCGACGTCCGCGACATCGGCTTCGCCGGCGTCGAGCTGGGCGGCAAGTTCCCCCGCGACCCGGGCTTGCTGAAGCCGCTGCTGGCCGACTACGGGCTCGATCTCATCGCCGGCTGGTACAGCGCCAGCCTGCTCGTCCAGGACGTCGCGGCCGAGCTGGCGGCGGCGCGGGCGCACCTGGCGCTGCTGCAGGCCATGGGCTCGACAGTTTTCGTTCACGCCGAGACCAGTAACGCGATCCATGGGGCGCGTGGCGCGCCCCTCAGCCGGACGCCGCGGATCGACGCCGAAGGCTGGAAGCGGTTCGGCGCGCGGCTGACCGGCTTCGCCGAGCAGATCGCCGCCGAGGGCCTGAAGTTCGCCTACCACCACCACCTCGGCACCGTGGTGGAGCGGCCGGAGGACCTGGATGCGTTCCTGGCCTCCACCGGCGAGGTCGTCGGGCTTACGGTGGACACCGGCCACGCGGTGCTCGGCGGCGTCGATCCGGCGGCGCTGATCCGGGCCCATCCGAGACGCGTGGCGCACGTGCACTGCAAGAACATCCGCGCCGAAGTCTTTGCCGGGGTTCGCGAACGCGGCCGGAGTTTCCTCGACGGGGTGCTGGCGGGGATGTTCACCGTGCCCGGCGACGCCGGCCTCGACTTCGGCCCGGTGATGCGCAGCCTGGCGCAGATCGGTTACGCCGGCTGGATCGTCGTCGAGGCCGAGCAGGACCCGGCCATCGCCGATCCGCGCCTCTACGGCGAGCTGGGCCTGCGCACCCTGCGTCGCGAGGCCCTCGCCGCCGGGCTGAACGAGGCCGCGTGACGCCGTCCCCGCTCGCCAAGGGCTGACAGACGGTCGCTTTAGGCCGATGCTGTGGGACACGACGGCCAACAGAGACGCAGTCGGGAGGAAACCATGACCAAGGTTGAATTCAACCGCACCGCCAAGCCCCCGTTCAAGGCTCGCTACGGCAACTACATCGGCGGCGCCTGGCGCGAGCCGGTGAACGGCCGCTACTTCGAGAACACCTCGCCGATCAACGGCCAGGTGCTGTGCGAGATCGCCCGCTCGGACGCGGCCGACATCGAGCTCGCCCTCGACGCCGCCCACGCGGCCAAGGACGCCTGGGGCAAGACCAGCGCCGCCGAGCGCTCGAACCTGCTGAACCGCCTCGCCCAGGTGATGGAGGACAACCTGCCGCTGCTGGCTGCGGCCGAGACCTGGGACAACGGCAAGCCGATCCGCGAGACCACCGCCGCCGACCTGCCGCTGGCGGTCGACCACTTCCGCTACTTCGCCGGCGCCATCCGGGCCCAGGAAGGCGGCATCTCGCAGATCGACGACGACACCGTCGCCTACCACTTCCACGAGCCGCTGGGCGTCGTCGGCCAGATCATCCCCTGGAACTTCCCTCTGCTGATGGCGGTGTGGAAGCTGGCCCCGGCGCTGGCGGCCGGCAACTGCGTGGTGATCAAGCCGGCCGAGCAGACGCCGGCCTCGATCCTGCTCTTCGCCGAGCTGATCGAGGGCATCCTGCCGCCCGGCGTGCTCAACATCGTCAACGGCTTCGGCCTGGAGGCGGGCAAGCCGCTGGCGTCCAGCCACCGGATCGCCAAGATCGCCTTCACCGGCGAGACCACCACCGGCCGGCTGATCATGCAGTACGCCAGCCAGAACCTGATCCCGGTGACGCTGGAGCTGGGCGGCAAGTCGCCCAACATCTTCTTCAAGGACGTCTGCGCCGAGGACGACGACTTCCTCGACAAGGCGATCGAAGGCTTCGTGATGTTCGCGCTCAACCAGGGCGAGGTCTGCACCTGCCCCAGCCGCGCGCTGATCCACGAGGCGATCTATGACCAGTTCATGGAGCGGGCGCTGCAGCGGGTGGAGGCGATCGTGCAGGGCGACCCGCTCGATCCGGCCACCATGATCGGCGCCCAGGCCTCGTCCGAGCAGCTGGACAAGATCCTCAGCTACTTCGACATCGGCCGCCAGGAGGGCGCGCAGGTGCTGATCGGCGGCGAGCGTGCCGAGATGCCCGGCGACATGGCCGGCGGCTACTACATCAAGCCGACCGTGTTCCGCGGCCACAACAAGATGCGCATCTTCCAGGAGGAGATCTTCGGGCCGGTGGTCTCGGTGACCACCTTCAAGGACGACGCCGAGGCGCTGGCGATCGCCAACGACACGCTCTACGGCCTCGGCGCCGCGGTCTGGAGCCGCGACATCAACCGCTGCTACCGCTTCGGCCGCGCGATCCAGGCCGGCCGGGTGTGGACCAACTGCTACCACGCCTACCCGGCCCACGCGGCGTTCGGCGGCTACAAGCAGTCCGGCATCGGGCGGGAGAACCACCGCATGATGCTGGACCACTACCAGCAGACCAAGAACATGCTGGTGAGCTACAGCCCCAAGAAGCTCGGCTTTTTCTAGGGGCGTGTTGATCCGTCATCCCGGACAAGCCGCGCAGCGGCGCAGATCCGGGGTCTACTCTGCGCCGATGCGGGAAGTAGATCCCGGACAGCTCGCTGCGCGAGCTTCCGGGATGACAACTCTGATGGGTAAGCTTGGTGTGAGAAGGCAACGATGACCGCGACTACCACCCTCGCGCCGCCGCGCGTCGGCGCCACGCCGGCGGCGCTGGAGTTCATCGCGGCGCTGACGGCCCAGCACGGGCCGATCCTGTTCCACCAGTCCGGCGGCTGTTGCGACGGCTCCTCGCCCATGTGCTACCCGCAGGGCGACTTCCTGATCGGCGACCGCGACGTGAAGCTGGGCGAGATCGGCGGCGCGCCAGTCTATATCGGCGCGGCCCAGTTCGACGCCTGGCGCCACACCCAGCTGATCCTCGACGTGGTGCCCGGCCGCGGCGGCATGTTCTCGCTCGACAACGGCAGCGAGCGCCGCTTCCTCACCCGCTCGCGTGCCTTCTCGCCTGCGGAACTGGCGGCGCTCGAGGGCTGATATTGCGTCCTCGGCAGAGGGGGTACGTCTGCGGGAGGCGGGCGCCGCCAACAGCGTCGGCGTGCTATGGAACTGTAGCCATGACGCGACCTTTTGTAGCCCCGGTGCTCATTGCCCTGTGCAGCCTCGCTGCGCTCGCTGCGAGGGCCCAGGCGCCCAAGGAGGTCCAAGGGCTCGTGGTCGTCGCTGGGCCGGGTCCAGCCGTCAAGTCGACCTATCCCAACGTCGGAGAGAACGTTCCGGCCGGCGTGGTGATCCTGAAGGTCGTCTTCGATCAGCCCATGACGCCGGACACCTGGGCGTATGGCCGATCGGCCGACGGCGACTTCCCCGACTGTCTGGCGGACCCGCGACTGCTCGCCGACCAGCGAACCTATGTGCTGCTGTGCACCGTCGCGCCGAACCGCTCCTACGCCGTCGAGATCAACCCCGCGCCACGCTTCGCCAGCGCCGACGGACGCTCGGCCAAGCCCTTCACCCTGACGTTCTCGACCAGCGACGCCATAACGCGGGGCCTTCACGACGCCCTGCTGCAGGCCGGCCTCGCTGACACCGATGATCCGATCATGACGTGGCGCGATCCCGGCAAGGGCGTGTCGCAGACCGAGCCTGCGCCGCCCTAAGGGCGGGGGCGCGGCGTCAGCTGCGCGCGGCGATCCAGGCGGTGACCAGGTCGACCATTTGGGTGCGGCTCGCCTCGGAGTCCTCGAAGTAGTGGGCGCCGGGGATCAGGTGCAGGGTCTTGTCGGGCGAGGCGAGGGCGGCGTGGACGCCCTGCGCGTCGCTGGGGAAGACGCCCATGTCGGCGGTGCTCTGCACCACCAGGGCTGGCAGGTCGATCTTGGCCAGCTGGGCGGCGCCCTGGCACTTCGAGGTCTCCAGGCTCCACATCGAGAGCCAGGTCCGCAGGGTGTTGGCCCGGCCGATGCCGGGGCGCCTGTTGGCGTCCTGTGGCAAGCCGGCGTAGCAGCCGGGGCAGGGGCGGTCGGAGGGGTCGATGGCCGGATCCATGAAGCGCAGGTCGGCCCAGGTGCGGTAGAGCGGGAAGAGGATATCGGGCACGCCGGCGGCGCCCACCCGCGCCAACTCGGCCTTGGCCCAGTCGGTGATGCGCTGGTTGCGGGTCCGCTGGGCGGCGCGGTAGCGGGCGATGAAGGCGGCCGAGTAGGGCGGTCCGTTGGCCGGGTTGAACGGATCGAGCTGCGGGTCGGTCCGGGTCGGGTCGAGCTCGTCGACCACCGACGGATCCATCCAGTCGGTCAGCACCTCGGGGCGGCCCTTGTGGGCGTTCAGCGAGACGTAGAGGTCGGCGGGCGGCAGGGCGGCCAGCGCAGTGGCGGCCGCCTCCCGCATGCCAGCGCCCAGCGTCGGCGCGGTGGCCTCGGCCTGGTAGGCGCCCATCAGCGAACCGCCGCCGGAGTTGCCGAGGATCACCACCCGCTCCACGCCGGCCTCCTCGCGCAGCCAGCGGACGCCGACGCCGATGTCGATCAGGGCGTGCTCGAGGATGAACTGGTCCTCAGCGCCGCGGTAGCGCGTGTTCCACCCCAGGAAGCCGAGCCCGCGGGCGGCGAAGTAGGGGGCGCTGTAGTGCTCGGTGAAATCGACGTTGTAGTGAGTGGCGATCAGCGCGGTGCGCGGGCGCTGGCCCTTCGCCGTCCAGTAGATGCCCTGGCAGGGGTGGCCGCCGGCCTGGATCCGCGCGGCGGTGGGCGAGACGCGGCCGACGAATAAGGCGTCGACGGCAGGCGGCGGACGGTCCACGGGCTTTCCCTCCAGGCGCGGCCGATGTTACCGCGCTCAGGGGCGAAGGGGACAGAGACCATGAGCTTGCCGGATCCGCCTGGGGAAGTCGGCCTAGCCTGCGCCAACCTCGTCGAGGCGCTGCCGTTCTTCGTTGACGTCCTGGGTTTTCGGATCGAGGCGATCTTCCCGGCCGAGGAGCCTGCCGTCGCCAGCCTCTCCGGCCACGGCCTGCGCCTGCGCCTGGCGCCCGGCGAGGGCGGCCCCGGCGAGCTTCGCCTCATCTGCCGCGAGCCGCCGCCGGCGGAACGGCGGGTGCTGATCGCGCCCAACGGGACGCGCGTCGAGTGGGTGTCGGCCGATCCGCCGGTCGAGGTGCCTGCGCTGGCGCCGGCGTTCGTGCTCACCCGCGCCGCCGATGGGCCGCCGCCGGGGCTCGGCCGGGCGGGGATGGTCTATCGCGACCTGATCCCGGACCGTCAGGGCGGGCGCTTCATCGCTTCGCACATCAGCATCCCGGACGGCGGTCCGGTGGCGGACTGGGCCCACTTCCACAAGGTCCGCTTCCAGATGATCTTCTGCCGGCGCGGCTGGGTGCGGCTGGTCTACGAGGATCAGGGCCCGCCGTTCGTGCTGGCGGCCGGCGACTGCGTGCTGCAGCCGCCGCGCATCCGCCACCGGGTGCTGGAAAGCTCGCCCGGCCTGGAAGTGGTGGAGCTCGGCTGTCCGGCGCTGCACGAGACCCTGGCCGACCACGACATGACCCTGCCCACCGGACTGTTGCGGCCCGGTCGCGACTTCGACGGCCAGGTCTTCCTGCGCCACGTCGCCGCCGACACGCCGTGGACAGACGATGCGGAATCGGGCTTCGAGCGCCGCGACACCGGCATGCGCGCCGCGACTCGCGGCCTCGCCGACGCGGTCGTGCTGCGTCCGGCCGGGGCCCGCGAGATGTCCGCGCCGCCCCGCGCCGCGGAGCTGCTGTTCGGCTTCGTGCTCGAAGGCGCCGCGGTGCTGGCGCGCGCCGGCCAGGACCACCCGCTCGCGGCGACCGACGCCTTCGTCATCCCGCCCGGCGAAGCCTGGGCCCTGGCGCAAGCCTCCGCCGATCTCACGCTGCTGCGGGTGACGGTCGGCTAGGTCGACGCGGTGTTGGCGAGGTCCGCGGGCGGCCGAAGTTTCAAGCGGCGCCGCTGGAACCCGGGCTTGGATTTTGCGTTGCCGGACATTGTGGAGCTTGGACTCCGCAAGTCGGGGAACAACCTTGGGAAGCCGGTGTCTGTGGCCGAGTTGCGCCTGCGATCGAGCGGTGACGCCGATCGCCGAGAAGCGCGACCTTGCCGCCAGGCGCGGGGCCCGCTCGTCCAACAGGGTCGTGTGAATCATGCAGACAAACGCCAGCGCCGCCGCCGTGGACGTCCTGGATCCGGCCTTGGACGCCGGCTTCGACCTCGAGGCCGAGCCGCGGCCGAAGGCAAACGGTGATGGCGGCTCGCTCGACGTCCATGAACTGCTGGCGGCGCTGCAGGCGATGCGGGTCGGCGACTTCTCGGTCCGGCTGCCGGTGGACCGGTCGGGCATCGCCGCGCGGGTGGCCGACGCGTTCAACGATATCGTCGCCGCCAACGAGCGCATGGCGCGCCAGCTGGAGCACGTGGGCGACGTGGTGGGGCGTGAGGGCCAGACCAAGACCCGCGTCCGCTTCGGCCTGTCCAATGGCGCCTGGGGCGACATGGAGCAGTCGGTCAACACCCTGATCGACGACCTGCTGTGGCCGACCACCCAGGTCACCCGCACCATCTCGGCCGTGGCCCGCGGCGACCTCTTGCAGACCATGCCGCTGGACGTGGACGGCCGGCAGCTGAAGGGCGAGTTCCTGCGCTCGGCCACCATCGTCAACGCCATGATCGGGCAGCTGTCGGTGTTCACCTCCGAGGTGACCCGGGTGGCGCGGGAGGTCGGCACCGACGGCAAGCTCGGCGGCCAGGCCCAGGTGGTGGAGGTGACCGGGGTCTGGAAGGACCTCACCGAGTCGGTGAACTCGATGGCCTCCAACCTGACCGCCCAGGTGCGCAACATCGCCGAGGTGACCATCGCGGTGGCCAACGGCGACCTCTCCAAGAAGATCACCGTCGACGTGCGCGGCGAGATCCTGCAACTGAAGGAGGCGATCAACACCATGGTCGACCAGCTGCGCTCGTTCGCGTCGGAAGTGACGCGGGTGGCCCGCGAGGTCGGCACCGAGGGCAAGCTCGGCGGCCAGGCGATCGTGCCGGGCGTCGCCGGCACCTGGAAGGACCTCACCGACTCGGTGAACGCCATGTGCGGCAACCTCACCGCCCAGGTGCGCAACATCGCCCAGGTGACCACGGCGGTGGCCAGAGGCGACCTCAGCCGCAAGATCACCGTCGACGTCTCCGGCGAGATCCTGGAGCTGAAGGAGACCATCAACACGATGGTCGATCAGCTGAACGGCTTCGCCGGCGAGGTGACCCGGGTGGCGCGGGAGGTCGGCACCGAGGGCCGGCTGGGCGGCCAGGCGCAAGTGCCGGGCGTCGCCGGGACCTGGAAGGACCTCACCGACAACGTCAACTCGATGGCGTCCAACCTGACGGCGCAGGTGCGCAACATCGCCGAGGTGTCCACCGCCATCGCCAGCGGCGACCTCTCCAAGAAGATCACCGTCAACGTCTCGGGCGAGATCCTGGAGCTGAAGGAGACCATCAACACGATGGTCGACCAGCTGAACGCCTTCGCCTCGGAGGTGACCCGGGTGGCCCGCGAGGTCGGCACCGAGGGCCGGCTCGGCGGCCAGGCCAACGTGCTGGGGGTCGCCGGCACCTGGAAGGACCTCACCGACTCGGTGAACTCCATGGCCGGCAACCTGACCGCGCAGGTGCGCAACATCGCCGAGGTGTCCACCGCCATCGCCAACGGCGACCTCTCGAAGAAGATCATCGTCGACGTGAAGGGCGAGATCCTGCAGCTGAAGGAGACCATCAACACCACCGTCGACCAGCTGAACGCCTTCGCCTCGGAGGTGACGCGGGTGGCCCGCGAGGTGGGCACCGAAGGCAAGCTCGGCGGCCAGGCGCAGCTGAAGGGCGTCGCTGGCACCTGGAAGGACCTCACTGACTCGGTCAACTCCATGGCCTCGAACCTCACCGGCCAGGTGCGCAACATCGCGGAGGTGGCCACCGCCGTCGCCCGCGGCGACCTCTCCAAGAAGATCACCGTCAACGTCTCCGGCGAGATCCTGGAGCTGAAGAACACCATGAACACCATGGTGGACCAGCTGAACGCCTTCGCCTCCGAAGTGACCCGCGTGGCCCGCGAAGTCGGCACCGAGGGCCGGCTGGGCGGCCAGGCGCAGGTGCCCGGCGTCTCCGGCACCTGGAAGGACCTGACCGACTCGGTGAACTTCATGGCCGGCAACCTCACCGACCAAGTGCGCAACATCGCCGACGTGGCCACCGCCATCGCCAACGGCGACCTCAGCCGCAAGATCACCGTCGACGTGCGCGGCGAGATCCTGCAGCTGAAGGAGACGCTGAACACCATGGTCGACCAGCTGAACCGCTTCGCCTCGGAGGTGACTCGGGTCGCCCGCGAGGTGGGGGCCGAGGGCAAGCTGGGCGGCCAGGCCAACGTGCCCGGCGTCGCCGGCACCTGGAAGGACCTCACCGAGAACGTCAACTCGATGGCCTCCAACCTCACCGGCCAGGTGCGCAACATCGCCGAGGTGACCACCGCCGTCGCCCGCGGCGACCTCAGCCGCAAGATCACCGTCGACGTGAAGGGCGAGATCCTGGAGCTGAAGAACACCATCAACACCATGGTGGACCAGCTCAACG
>Ga0302325_10021973_pt1 | contig 13355 bp, 6 predicted proteins | sample Palsa_T0_2_FD_201948 | JGI IMG/M metagenome (GOLD analysis project Ga0302325, IMG submission 201948) | Peat permafrost microbial communities from Stordalen Mire near Abisko, Sweden - Palsa_T0_2 | ecosystem: Environmental > Terrestrial > Soil > Palsa > Peat permafrost | place: Sweden: Abisko... | reverse complement strand
GCCTCGGCGCTCGGGGGATTCCGCGTGGCCGCCGCGAAGACCGGCCTGCTCGCCAGCCCCGGCGCTGTTCGCGCCGTGGCCAGCGCGCTCGCGGGCGGCCCGGCCATTCCCCTTGTGGTCGACCCCGTGCTGGCCTCGTCGAGCGGGACGGTTTTCCTGCCGCCCGCGGGCGTGCGCGCCCTGAAGCAGCATCTCTTCACCCGGGCCACCCTCGTCACGCCCAACTGGGCCGAGGCGCAGGCGCTTGCCGCAATCACGGTGCGGACGCACGCCAAGGCTGCGGACGCGGGCCGGAGGATCGCCGACGCCTGCGGGCGACCGGTCCTCGTGAAGGGCGGCCACGCCCCGCGCGGGGCGTGCCGCGACTGCCTCGTCCTGCCGGGCGGAAAGGTGTCGTGGTTCACGCACCGCAGGATCGCGACGGGGAACACCCACGGGACGGGCTGCGTGCTCTCCTCGGCCATCGCCGCGTGGCTCGGCCGCGGCGCGAGCCTCGAGGACGCGATCCGCCTCTCCCAGTCGTTCCTGATGCGGGGCCTCGAGCGCGGCAGAGGCCTTGGCTGGGGGCGGGGCCGGGGCCCCGCCTACTTCGGTTCGCGGTAGCCCTGCCCAAATGGCTTGCACCCTCCCCGCGAAGCTGAGGGAAAGAGCCGTGAAATCCCACCGCAAGGAACTCTGGTTTGAGGCGCCGCAGAGGCGTTCCTTCATCAACATCACCGGCGACGTCGAGGAGGCGCTCCGGGACAGCGGGATCCGCGAGGGCCTGTGCCTCGTGAACGCCATGCACATCTCGGCGTCCGTCTTCATCAACGACGATGAGCCGGGCCTGCACGCGGACCTCGAGACGTGGCTGGAGAAGCTGGCGCCCGAGAAGCCGCACAGCCAGTACGCCCACAACAGGGGCGAGGACAATGCCGACGCGCACCTGAAGCGCACCATCATGGGCCGCGAGGTCGTCGTCGCCGTCACCGCCGGCGAGCTGGATTTCGGGCCATGGGAGCAGATCTTCTACGGTGAATTTGACGGCCTGCGAAAGAAGCGGGTTCTCGTGAAGATCATCGGCGAATAGCCCGCGGGGCCACAAGACCCATGCCATGAACCACAAGAACCAGCTCTTCGACCTAGGCGGCCGCACGGCATTGATCACCGGGTCGAGCCAGGGAATCGGATTCGCGCTCGCACGGGGACTCCTGGAGTCCGGCGCGGGCGTCGTGATCAATGGCCGGGACACGTCAAAGCTCGCGCGGGCCGCGGAGTCCCTCGGCGGGCCGGCGGCCCGGGTGCACACCGCGGCATTTGACGTGACGAACGGGGCCGAGGTGTCCCAGGCGATTGAGCGGATCGAGGCGGAAATCGGGCCGATCGACATCCTGATCAACAACGCGGGCATCCACAAGAGGGTGCCCCTCGTCGACATGACGGACCTCCAATGGCATGAGGTGATCGAGACGAACCTGACCAGCGCCTTCTTCCTCGCCCGTGCCGTCGCGCCGCGGATGATAGCCCGCGGTTCCGGCAAGGTGATCAACATCTGCTCCCTGATGAGCGAGGTCGCCCGGGCGACCACCGGCAATTATGCCGCGGCGAAGGGCGGCCTGAAGATGCTCACGCGGGCCATGGCGGTCGAGTGGGCGAAGTCCAATGTTCAGGTCAACGGGATAGGGCCCGGCTACATCGCGACGGAACTGACAAAGCCGCTCATGGAGAATCCCGCGTTCAACGCATGGCTCTGCGCCCGCACGCCGGCCGGCCGGTGGGGTCGCCCCGAGGAATTGGTGGGGGCGGCCGTCTTCCTAGCCTCGCGCGCCTCGGACTTCGTCAACGGCCAGATCATCTACGTCGACGGAGGGGTGCTCGCGGCGCTGTAGGCGGCCGCATCTTCCCGGGCCTGGGCGCGCCACGGCCGGCCGTTGGGGTTGCCTTGTCGGCCGGACTTTGCGGCGATGGTGGCGAACCCCCCCGAGGAGCCCCGCCCCGATGAAACTCCTGTCCCGCGCCGCCCTGCTTGCCGTCCTCGCCACCGGCCTGCGCGCGGTCGACAAGGTCCCCGACTACCTGATCACGGACACCTACGTGACGAGCCCCACGATGCTTGTGCGCGCGGGCGACAACGGCGAGATCAAGGAGATCTGGTCGGGGATGGATGCCGGCAGGATGCGGCACGTGCCTCTGTTCCTCGAAGCCTCCATCCATGCCGAGGTCCGCTCGGGCGACCGCTGGATCGACCTGAGGACCCTGGCCTACCACCATGCGGGGACGAGACCGGGGTACATCCACCTCGTGGCCAACGACGGCTCGGTCTCCATCGAGATCGCCTCGAGGAGGGACAAGGGTCCGGCCCCCATCTTCGTCCGCTACACGTTCACGGCGGCGAGCGACGTGAGGCTCGAATCCCGCTTCAAGTACCCTGACTTCACCCAGACCTCCGCCGCCAGCGACGGGAACGGGGACGTGGCGTTCCGCACGCTCTGGCGCGGCGAGAACGCCGTCCTGACCACGCTCGGCGGGCCGAGGCTCGACATCGCGACCGAGCCCGCGGGCGCGACGCTGTCGGCCGACAAGACCGGCTTCCTGAAGGAGATCAGGGGCGCCGCCGAGGTCGTGCTCTGCATCGATGCGACCGAGTCCGCGATGGCTCACCCCGCGCCCGGGTCCTACGTCGCCGACTGGAGGAACGCCCTCGATGGATTCCGGGAGGACGAGGCCGCGGTGAAAGCGCGCCGCATCTCTCTGGAGACCGACGAACCCAAGCTGGACACGCTCTTCGCGTGCTCGCTCGATGCCATCGAGTCCCACCAGTTCGCGTCCGGCGACGTGATGGCGGACCTCTTCTTCTACCGCGACTCCTGGCTGAGGGACGGGACGTATACAATGATCGGCCTCTCGCTGGCGGGCGAATACGACAACGTGGACCGCTACTTCGCCTTCTGGAGCGCGCAGCGCGACTTCTCGGTCGGCGGCGAGCGCGAGGCCCAGCAGCCGGCCATCGGCATCACGGGGATGTGGTTCTACTCCCGGCTGAACCCCGACGGCGCCGCGTTCCTCGCGGGCGTGTGGCCCTACGTCAAGTTCTACGCGGACTACTATGCCGGCCGCGTCGGGCGCGAGGGTATGCTCCATCTGGCCGAGGAGTGGATCGCCTTCCTTCCCGCCCCGTCGACCTGGCCCAACGCGGAGGTGTACTCGGGCCTGCGCGCCTCCGCCAAGATCGCGGCCCAGCTGGCCCATGACGACGAGGCGAAGCGCTGGAACGACGCCGCCGACCGCCTCAGGGCGGAATTCTCGGCGAAGGCGTTCGACGAGGCTACGGGCCGGCTGATCCCGATGGCGGGGGCTCCGGGCGAGGTGTTCACGGACCCGGATTACCCGAGGGCGGAGAGCCGCAACGGGCCCCTGCGCGACACCCGCACCGACTCGGGCATGCTGATCACGGCGCGTTCCGAGGTCTTCGGGCACAACCAGGGCATCATCGCCGTCGACGATCCCCGGTTTGAGTCGACCCAGGCGGAAATCACGCGCGACCTCGAGAACCCCGACCACTCCATCTTCCGCTTCGGGCCGAACGCGGGAAGCCCACACGCGCCGAAGGGAGAGCTCGACGAATGGCCGATCAACACCTCATGGGCGGCTCAGGACGAGTGGCTCCTCGGGAGGACCGACCTCGCGTGGAGGTATGTCCTGTCCGGCGTCGTCAACAAGGCCGGCTACGACATGGAGGCGGGCCATTTTTATCTGCCGGAGTTCTGGGAGAGGAAGGGCGTCCCCGACAAGCAGCTCATCGTCTGGTCCCATGGCGACTTCATCACGTCCGTGACGCTCCTTTTCCTCGGGTTCGACCTTGAGCCCGAGGTCGGGGACCTGGGCCTGGCCCCCAGCCTGCCCCCGGGCATGAACCATGCGAGGATCAGCCGGTTCCGGTTCCGCGACTGGCATCTGAACTTCGAACTGGCCCGGGGACCGACGGGCGTGGACGTCGCCGTGACGTCCACGGATCCCGACGACGGGCGCAACGCCCTCGACCTGAGACTGCCCTTCGGCAAGCGCCTCCAGCTCGAGGCTGGCAAGACGGCCCGCTTCACCGCGGACCCCTCGCAGTACTACCTGGCTTTCGGCCGATCCGCGCACGGGGCGGAGCGCGCCGCCATTGTCTCGAGGATCCTGGGCGGGGAGTCCCCCGCGAGGGACCCGGCACGGATGACACCCGCCGAGCAGGAGGCCTTCATCACCGGCATCGAAACGGCCTACGTCCCCGCCAACAAGTGAAGGCAACCCTCTCCCTTGCCCCGGCCTTCCTTATCTGCGGCCTCGCCCTGCTGCCTGCGGGGCAAACGCGGGCGGGCACGGTCTCGGATGAGGCGGACGGCGTCCGCGTCACGACCTCGCGGCTCAATGTGAAATTCGCGGCGGACCGGCCGGCCCTCCTTTTCCTGGCGGTCGACAGCATCGGCGGGGGCCGGGTCCAGCACGACGTCCTCTCGGCGGAGGATTCCCCAGGGCCGGCCTATGCCGCCGCGCGCACCGAGACGCCGGACGGCGCCTCCATCGCCTATGCCCGAAAGGGCGCGCCGCCCGACTGGACGCTGGAGGCTTCGGGAGGGGTGATAAGGGCGAACTCACAGTGGTCTTCCGCCAGCGCGCCGGGGCCCCTCGCGGTCACCTTCGACACGCATCGCTGCTACTCCACCCTGCTCGGCCTCTTTGACGACGCCGGAAACATCCGCCTGCCCGCGGTCCTGCATTTGCCGGGCTTCGGCAGCATGGGCCTCGGCGTCACCGGCGCGGAGCGCTCCCTCGGTTACACGTCGGGACCGGGCTGGGTGAAGGTAACCTTTCCCGCAGCCGACGCGGCGCACCCCCGCGTGGCGTACACGTGGACCGTCGCCACGTTCTGTCCCGATGTCCCCGGCGTCGCGGGTGACGCCCGCTATGACGGGTTTCGCCGGAACTGGCTGAACATCTTCCAGCTGAACCCTGGCCGCAGGCTCCTCTCCAACAATACGAACAGCGACTGCTGCGGCTTCTGCTACTATGAGTACGCCGACATCGCGCTGAAGACGCCCCCCCTGGCCGGCAACCTCCACGCGCTGGACATGGTCCGCCAGTCCCTCGACCTCATCCTCTCGGGGACGAAGACCTACGGGATGCCCGGCTACGGCGATTTCCCGGTGGACGCCTCCGACACCGAGCCGTCGCTCCTCATCGCGGCCTACGACTACGCCGAGGGGAGAGGCGACGCGGCGTGGCTGCGCGAGCGGTACCCCGCGCTGCGCGCGATGGCCGAGAAGATGCTGGCCACCGACACGGACGGCGACGGGCTCATCAAGTACGTCGCCTCCGGCAACTCGGGCACATGGAACGAGGGCCAGCCCAGGGTGCGGCCCTCGAACTGGTGGGACACGATCGGCTTCGGGCATGAGGACGCCTACGCGAACGCCCTCGCCTACCGGGCGCTGAGGGGCATGAGCCAGCTGGCCCGGGACGGGGGGCACGCCGAGGACGCCCCCCGCTATGCCGCTGCCGCGGCGAAGCTCGCGGCCGCCTACTTTCCCGCGTTCTATGACCCCGCGACGGGAATCCTCGCCGGCTGGCGCAGCGCCGACGGCGAGAGGCATGACTATTACTTCACGTTCGTGAACGGGATCGCGGTCCTCTACGGGCTCGTCCCCGCGGACAGGGCAGCGGGCATCATGGACAGGCTGTGGGACAAGATGGGCCAGGTCGGCTACACGAACTTCCGCATGGGACTCCCGGGCAACCTCGTCCCCGTGGCCCGCAAGGACTACGCGCACAAGAACCCGCGCTACGGCGGAGGCCTGCGCGAGGACAACGAGGACGGCTTCCAGATCTACGAGAACGGGGGCGCCACCGCCTGTTTCTCCTTCTTCACGATCGCCGCCTACGACCGCGTCGGGGAGCATGAGCGGGCGCAGCAGATTCTCCTTCCCATCCTGGCGGCCTTCGACAACCGGGAGTTCGAGGGAACCGGCGCGAACCACCTCACGAATGACTGGCGCAAGTGGGACGGCACGGCGGAGGGCTACGAGGGGTTCCTCGTCGACAACTACTACACCCTCCTCGCGGCGGCGCGCTGAGCGCCGCCGCCTGGATCATTGCAGGAGGTAGACCTCGACGAGCCCGACGCCGGTGGCCCCGTTCTGGCCGACCAGCTGGAGCGTGTAGGCGCCGGGTGCGAGCGTCGCTACCATAGCCGCGTCCGCGGAGCCCGTAGCCAGGGCGAAGGCCCCGGCCTGCTTGTCGGCCGTAACGATCGAGGCGCTGTTGGCCCAGCCCTTGTTGGTCTGGATGATGACGTTTGACTGGTTGTAGAGGTCGATCTCGGGTTGCGCGAGGACGCCAGCCACGTTGAAGGGCGCGCCCCCCAGCGTCGGCCCGACGCCGCGCAGGAGCAGCGTCACCGGCTGGTTGCCCTCGATGACGAATCCCGCGATCAGGATGTTCGCCCCCGTGCCGACATTGGCCCGGGCCGAGATGTTGATGAGCTGCGTCGCGGGGATTCCGGTGTCGGCGTCGTAGATCTCCGCCAGCGCCACGCCGGAAGTCGAGTTGACCCCGGAGATCTGCGACGTGTAGGAGCCTGCGGCGAGGTTGGTCTCGAGAGCGGCGTCATTGGAGCCCTGCGGCAGCGCGAAGGCGCCGACCTGGGTGAAGGCCTGCACCAGGGCGGCGCTGCCGCTCCAGGCGGTCTGCTGCTCCAGGGTGACCTGCGAGGAGTTGATGAGCGTCAGCTCCGGCATCGCAAGGGCGCCCGCGACGTTGAAGGGCGCAATGGCGAGCGTCGGGCCGACGCCGCGCAGGATCACGCTCTTCGAGCCCGAGCCGCTGATGACAAATCCGGCAATGAGCACGTTGGCCCCGGTCCCGACATTGGCGCGCGCCGAGAGGTTGACGATCCTGCCGGGGGCGGCCGTGGTCACGGTCACCGTGGCCGCGGCGCTGGTGAGGGTCAGGGTGCCGCTCGTCAGCGTCACCGTGTAGATGCCCGCGTTGGCCGGGGTCACGTTGGACACGGAATACGAGGCGCCGGTCGCGCCCGCGATCGCGCTCCCGTTGAGGAACCACTGGTAACTCACGGTGCCCGGCGCCGTAGCGGCCACCGAGAGCGTCAGCGTGCCGCCGACCACCACCGTCTGGGAGGCGGGCTGCGAGGTGAGCGAGAGAGTGGTCGACTCCAGCCTGCCGACCCGGCGCAGGTCGTACTGGTACATCGGCCAGGGTCCCGAGGCGGCCCCGACGCCGATGTTGAAGGCGTACAGCTTGTGGTCCTCGCTCCCGAAATAGAGCATCGTGCCCGCGATCACGGGGGACGACCGGATGAAGTCGTCAGAGGCGAAGGTCCGGACCAGGGAGCCCGAGGGGCTCACCTCGTAGACGTTGTGGTCGTAGGAGCCGATGTAGATGTTGCCGTTGGCGTCGACCGCCGGGGCGCTCGCCCTGACCTGGGAGCCGACGGGGCACTTCCACTCGAAGGCCCCGGTCGAGGCCGTGAGCGCGTAGAGGTTGCCGTCATAGCCGCCGAAGTAGACCGAGCCGTTGGCGAGCGCGGGCGCCGACGTGATCCCGTCGCCGACGATGTAGGTCCACAGGAGCTGCCCGGCGGCCGAGATCGAGTAGACGTTCCCGTCCAGCGTCCCGACATAGATGTTGCCCGCCGCGTCGATCGGCGCGGCCGTGTAGATCGGATCGCCGGGCACGGGCGTCGTGAAGACCCACTTCTGGGCGCCCGCGGAGGTGATCGCGTAGAGGGAGCCCTGGTCCGTGGGTACGTAGATGGTCCCGTCGGGCGCAATGGTCGGGGCCGCGTAGGAGTCTCCCGGGACCGGGGCGGTCCATGCGAGGGTGCCGCTCGAGCTGATGGCGTAGAGATTTCCATCGCTTCCGTGCGCGTAGACGACCCCCGCCGAGCTGATCGAGGTCGAGCAGGAGATGGAGTTGCCCGACGTGCCGGACCCGGCGGCGCCCTGGATCGTGTACTGCCACTTGAGCGCGCCTGCGGAGGTGTAGGCGTAGATGTTCCCATCGGTGCTGCCCGCATAGACGGAGCCGTCGGGGCCGACCGCCGCCGAGCTGGTGTCATAGATGCCTTCGGACGCATGGCTCCACTTCAGGCTGCCGTCCGCGTTGTAGGCATAGAGGGAGTTGTCATTGCTGCCCACGAAGACGGTGCCGTCGGGGCCGACCGACGGGGAGCAGGTCACCGCGTCCGTGGTCGTTGCCTGCCACACCGAGTCGTCGAGGGTGAGCGTGAACTCGCCCGCGTCGCCGATGGTCTCGCCGTCGATCGTGATCATGTAGGTCGTCCCGGCCGTCGCGGTGAATGTGCAGAGGCACTCGCTGATGTCGGTCGCGGTCCCGGCCGCGGCGCCGCCCGCCGCAGACGAGACGAGCGTGAGGGCGCTGACCGAGGAGCCCGTGTAGACGGCGGCCTCCGGCACGAAGTCATAGCTGTAGCCCGAGACCTGCACGGTGCCCGACTTCGGCGCCGTCCAGGAATACCACAGCGAGTGCCCGCCCGCGTGGCCGAGGATCTGGGGCTCGCCGGGCTCGACCGTGCAGTTTTGGTTCGCGCCGCGGATGGCGACGCTCGGCCCCGTGATGACCTCGGGCGTCGAGAAGGAGTCGTTGTCCGGGATCGTGTTGACCGCCAGGACCGTCTGGCCGCTCGCGCCGGCCAGACCCTGCACCAGGATCTGGTAGGTCGTGCCTACGGTGGTGTGGAAGGAGACCTCGCTGAACGGCACGGTGGTGCTGCTCCCCTCCAGCGTGTCGAAGCCGTAACTCGTGCTCGTGCCCACCGTCACCAGCGACCCAAGGGTCGAGCCCGTGAAGACGCCGAGGGCCGTCGCGTAGGTGCTTCCGCCGGGAATGAAGCCGGACGTCGCCGTGGACCCCGTCGGAGGCGTGGCGATCACAAAGCCGCTCGTGTCGATCTCGACCGTCGCGTTCTCCGTGGCGGTCCACTGCCACCAGAGGTCGTGCCCCGCACCCGAGGCGAACTGGGGCGCCCCGGACTCCGGGGTCGCGGGGGAGTCCGCGTTGTTCGAGCGCGTGTACGGATCGAGGCCGACCAGCACCGTCCGGTTGGCAAAGAGCTCGTTGGGCGGCGTGTTGGCTGCGGTCGTGAGGGCCGTCGCCAGGTCCAGGCGGCCGCCGGTCTGGCACTTGCCCGCGAGCGCCGGGATCAGGTCGACGCCGTTGAGCACGCGGTTGATCGTCTCGCGGTAGGTGTCGCCGGGAAACTGGGACCGCAGGAGGGCGACCGTGCCCGTGACAAACGGCGCCGACATCGAGGTGCCGCTCTCGTAGGCGTAGGACGTCGCGCTGGAGAAGAAAGTGGAGACGATGTTTTCACCCGGGGCGAAGAGCTCGACGGAGCCCGAGCCGTAGTTTGTGAAAAAGACGGGGCCGTCGCGGTTGTCGGTCGCACCGACGCAGATGATGTTGTCGAGCGGGTAGTCGGCCGGGAAGAAGCCCGAGACGTCGATGTTCTCCGCCGAGTTGCCCGCCGCGCAGACGAAGATGACGCCCGCCTGCCCCGCCGCATGGATCGCGTCCATCTCGGCCTGCGAGAAGGCCTGGTTGCCATAGCTCGCGTTCAGGACGCTCACCTTGTGGGCGATCGCGTACTCGATGCAGGGCAGCTCGTCGGCCGTGGAGCCCGAGTCGGACGAGCTGATGAACTTGAGCTCCATCAGTTGGACGCCCCAGCAGACGCCGCACACGCCGACGCCGTTGTTGCCGACCGCGCCGACGATGCCCGAGACGTGCGTGCCGTGGCCGAGGTCATCCTCCGGCGGCCCGGTCCCCGTGACCGCGTTCAGGCCGTTCGTGCTGTCGGTCTCGGACATCGTGTCCGTCGCCCCGGTGGCATCGCTGATCGAGGCGAAGCTCGTGGTGGTCCCCGGGGTCGGGTTGACCCAGAAATTGGCCATGAGGTCCTGGTGCGTCAGGAAGGCGCCCGAGTCCACGATGCCCACGATGATGGGCGTGCCCGGCGTCGTGTTGGTGGTGACGGCGTTGGTGGTGACACCCCAGCCGTCCTCGGCGTGGATGTCGGCTCCGGCGATGCCTCCGCCCGACCCATCGTTATTGAGGGCCCACTGGCTCGTGAAGGCCGGATCGTCCGGGATCTTGGCGGCGACCGCGTGGCGGATGTAGTCGGGCTCGACGTACTCGTAGCGTCCCGTGGCCCGCAGGCGCGCGATGGCGTCCCTCACGCCCTCGGCCGCCGAGAGGCCGATGACCCGGATGTGGCCGAAGCGCTCAAACTGCGCCCTCAGCGTCATGCCCTCGCCCCGCTCGACGGCGTCGATCGTCGGGAGCATCGCGGCCTTCGGCTTTGCGAGGACGCGGCCGTCCCTGAAGCCCTGGGCCAGCTCCTTTGAAGTCAATTCCCCGGTCCTTGCGGGATTCGGCATGGCCTGCGCGCAGGCGATGATCGTGAACAGGGCAACCAGCCCGCGGAGCCACGCGCCTGCGGCGCTGCCTGCGGACCTTCGAGGGTTCGGGTGGGACATCAAGGGGGGCGAATTGAGGACATGAGACGAAGGCCGTTGTGCCCTCGTTTCAGAGGTTGTGTCTGTGGGGTTATACGTGCGCCGGGAAGCGGCAGATTCGCGTAAAAATGCGTGGATTCGGGAGCCGGTCACGACTCCTGCCTAAGAATTTCCAACGGAGGATGATCCACGACGCCGCGCCCGGCGAGGAATCCCGTTGCGACGGCCAGGGCTGAGACAATGGCCACCGCCGCCGCTATTTGCCCGGCGGGCGCCGCCGCATCCACATGGAAGACATACCGCGCAAGGAGGCTGTTTCCCGCCACGGCGAGGAGGGCGCCCACTATCGCGCCCTGGACCCCGAGGACGGCGTACTCGACCAGCTGGATGAGGGCCAGCTGGCGCCGGCTGGCCCCCAGCGTGCGCAGGAGCACGGTCTCCCGGATCCTCTGGTTGCGGCCGGTCAGCACGGCCCCGGCCAGCACGACAAGCCCCGTGGCCACGGTGAAGAGCGCCATGAACTGGATCGCAAAGGCCACCTTGGAGAAGATCCCGTCAAGCGTCTGGACCACGAGCTCGAGGTCGATCGCGGTGACGTTGGGAAAGGCGTCCACGACCGCACGCTGCACGTTCGCCGACGCCGCGGGGGATGCCGCGTGAAGCGCGGCGAGGTACGTCTTCGGCGCCCCCTCGAGCACGCCCTCGGGAAACACGACGAAGAAGTTGGGCTCCAGCCGCCGCCATTCGACGGTCCGGATGCTGCCGACGATGGTGCGCACCGGCAGACCCTGCACGTCCCAGTCCACCTCGTCGCCGAGGCGCAGCTGCATGTCGTGCGCGAGACCCTCCTCGACGGATATGGGGACGGGCTCCTTGCCGAGCCCGGCCTTCCCCGTGAAGCGGCCCTCCGTGACCTTCTCGGTCACCGACAGCGAGCCGCGGAACGTGGACCGGTACTCGCGGCGCAGCGCCCACTCCGCGACGCGGTTGTCCCGGTCGTGCATGATCTCCTCCACGGTGCGCCCGCGCACCGAGGCGATCTTCATGGTGACGATGGGCGCGCTTTCCGTGATGGGGGAGCCGGCCTCCGCGGCCTCCGCCTGGACGCCGTCGATCTGGTCGTCCTGGATGTCGAAGAAGATAAGGTTGGGCCTGCCGAGCGCGTCCGCCCCCGAGATTTCGTTCAGGAGCGTCGTCCTCACCAGGAAGAGGGTCAGGACGAGGAAGGTGCCGAGGCCGAGGGACACCAGGAGCAGCACCGTGCGGTTGTTCGGCCTGTGCAGGTTCGCGAAGCCCTGGCGCACGACGTAGGGAAGGCCGCGGGGCACGAACCGGCGCGCCGCCCAGGCGACCGCGGAGCCGAGGCCGGCGAGGACCAGGAATCCGGCGCCGAGCATTCCCGCGAACCCGAGGCCGACGGCGACGGCGCCGGTCTGCCAGACGGCAAATCCCGTCACCGCCGCCGCGATGGCGGACCAGATGGCCACGCGCCACGGGTCCGGCGTGGACCCGCCCTCCTCCGCCACCGCGGACCGGAGCGCCGCCAGAGGGGGCACGCGGCGCACCGCAAGCAGCGGGAGCACGGAGAACAGGAGGCAGATGACGATGCCCGAGCCCATGCCCCGCAGCAGCGCGGGCCACGAGATGAAGAATTCGATGTCCATCGGCAGGACGCCATGGAAGAGGGCCGGGAGGGCGCGCTGGATGGCCAGGCCCAGGGCGCCCCCGGCGCAGGCGCCCGCCAGGCCCAGCGCGAGGCCCTGCACAAGGTAGACGGAGAAGCTCTGCCGCGCGCTGGCACCGAGGCAGCGCAGGATGGCGACTGTCGTCACCTTCTGGCGGATATAAGCGTGAAGGGAGCTCGCGACGCCGATCCCGCCGAGGACGAGCGCCACGAACCCGACTAGGCTGAGGAAGCCGTCGAGGTGGGAGATGGCCTGGCCGAGGTTGCGCTTGCGCTCCGCCACGGTCTCAAACGAAAGGCGCGCGAGCGGGAACTTCGCCTTCATCGCGCGGACGACAGCGTCGGGATCGGCCGTCGGGGGAAGCCTCACCATGGCCCGGTAGCGCGCCAGGGCCTGGTCGCTCGCGAGGCCCGTGGCGGCCAGGGCGCCCATGGGAATGTAGGCGCGCGGCGCCATCATGGCGACCCCCGGTGACTCGCCTGGCACCTTCTTCACGGCGCCGATGACCGTGAACAGCGTCTTGCCCATCTTCACCTGGTCGCCGACATGCACGCTAAATTGCGCGAGGAGCGTCGGCTCCACGATGGCGACCGCGTCGCCCGAGCGAAGCTGGTCCGCCGCCCCGGCCGGATCCGTCTCAAACGTGCCATAGAAGGGAAAGCCTCCCTGGACGGCGTGGATCTGGACGAGGCGCAGGCGCTTCACCAGCGGGAACGTCATCATGGACGAGAACGTCTGCTCGCGGGAGATCTCGCCGTGCAGGCTCGCCAGGTAATCCAGGACAGGGGCGCCCAGGGGCGCGGGCGACGTCACGAGCAGGTCCGCGCCGAGGAGCCCCTTCGCCTCGGTGTCGATCGCGCGGCGCACGTTCGCGCTGAAGGAGCCGATCGACACCAGCGCCGCGATGCCGAGGACGACGGAGAACGAGTACAGGACGAGGCGCCGGCGCGAGGCGCGCGAGTCGCGCCAGGCCATGGAGAGGACGAAGCTCATCGGGTCAGGCCGGGACGGGATTCATCTCGTCGGACACGATAGATCCGTTCTTCAGGTGCAGGATTCGCTGGCAGCGGCCGGCCAGCTCGCTGTTGTGCGTCACGAGGACGAGGGTCGTCCCGCGCTCGCGGTTCAGGCCGAAGATGAGCTCGACCATCGAGTC
>Ga0302325_10021972_pt1 | contig 13355 bp, 12 predicted proteins | sample Palsa_T0_2_FD_201948 | JGI IMG/M metagenome (GOLD analysis project Ga0302325, IMG submission 201948) | Peat permafrost microbial communities from Stordalen Mire near Abisko, Sweden - Palsa_T0_2 | ecosystem: Environmental > Terrestrial > Soil > Palsa > Peat permafrost | place: Sweden: Abisko... | reverse complement strand
AAATTCCCGGCTCCTGGGTCCGCGACGAAGCGCCTGCCGAAAGCGGTCACCCAACACGAGCCCAGCGGTGGTGGTCGATCAGTCCCACAGCACCAGCGGGCGTCGGCGCAGGCATCACGCCGCACCGCAACCGACCGCACCGAGCAGATCACCGCTGGTGTGCTGCGTCGTACTCGCGTCCGTCGAAGCCGCCAGGAGATCACGTCGGTGGGGTCGCTGATCGCCGCTGAGGTGGTCGACATGACCAGTTGGCCAACCATTTACCCGACATTCGCGCCGCATTGTCATGACTGCGAATTCAACGCGCCATGTTCGGCCATCGTCGAGGGCGCCGATGCGGAACCGTTGCTGCAAGCACACTTTCGACGACCACCCGACGAACCACGCAAGCCGAGATTGGGTCAGTCGACCTGGGGCTTCGGCCGGGGAGCCGCGCCACCGCGCTGGTGATCAGCGGGAAAGCGCCCTAGATGTCCAGGCCGACGTCGAGCACCCGCACCGAGTGGGTGAGCGCTCCCACCGCGAGATAGTCCACGCCCGTTCCGGCGTATTCGGCGGCGGTGTCCAACGAAAGCCCGCCGGAGGACTCCAATCTGGTTGAGGGCGAGCGGGCGTCGCGGCGCTGCACCGCGATCTGGGTCTGCCAGACCGGGAAGTTGTCGAGGAGCACCAACTCGGCTCCTTCCCCCAGCACGTCGTCGAGTTGTTCGAGCGAGTCCACTTCGACCTCGCACGGCAGATCCGGCACGGCGGCCCGCACCGCGCGCAACGCCGCGACCACCGAGCCCGCGGCGGCGACGTGGTTGTCCTTGATCAGCGCCGCGTCGCCCAGTCCGAGCCGGTGGTTGACGCCACCGCCGACTCGGACTGCGTACTTCTGCAGGGCACGCAGACCGGGCAGCGTCTTGCGGGTATCGCGGATCTCCGCCTTGGTGCCGTGCACCGCGTCGACCCATGCGGCTGTCTCGGTGGCGATCCCCGACAGGTGGCACACCAGGTTCAGCAAGGTCCGCTCGGCGGTCAACAGGCCGAGCATCTGTGCCTCGACCGTCAGCAGCGCGGCCCCGGGCTGTAGCCGTTCGCCGTCGTCGACGCGGTCGAGCACCCGGTAGCCATCGGCGCCGAGCACCTCGTCGAGCACCAGCAGCGCAATGTCCACTCCGGCGATCACGCCGGGCTCGCGGGTGATCAGCGACGCGGTGGTCGTCGCGCCGTCGGGCACGGTCGCCGCCGTCGTAACGTCCGGCCCGTAACGCAAATCCTCGTCGAGCGCGCGGCTGATCGTCGCGCGAGCCTCTGCGAGCTCACTTGCGGAGAACATAACGCCGCTCGGCGGGAGGGCCATCAGGCCACCGCTACCGGCTCTACCACCTGAGCGCTGTCGTCGTCGGCAAGCCGGACGACGATGCTGCGCGGCGGCGTGAGGGCCGCATCGGGATATTCGACCCGATGGTGACAACCTCGGCTCTCCTCGCGGGCCAGCGCAGCCGCGGCCACCGCGCGAGCGGTTGCGGTCAGCGCCGCGTCTTCCAGGCCAGCGCGAGAGGCGACGGCACCCACCGGTGCTGCCGACAGGGTGCCGATCAACCGCCGCAGGCCATCGGCGTCGCGAACCACCGAGGCGTCCCGGCTCATCGCTCGCTGCACGTCGCCGCGGACCAGCCGGGCATAGCCGGCCGGTTCCGTCCCGCACGTACGTGGACGTCCGACCGCCGCCGCGTGCGCGGCTGCGACCCGTCCCGCCCGGCCGCCGACGACCAGACCCTCCAACAGACTGTTGGAGGCCAGCCGGTTCGCGCCGTGCATCCCGGTTCGAGCGACCTCGCCCGCGGCGAACAGCCCGGGCAGTTCGGTCTGCCCGTGCACATCGGTGACCACACCGCCACAGCTGTAGTGCGCGCCCGGAACGACCGGAATGGGCTGGCGAACCGGGTCGATACCGGCCGCGCGGCAGGCGGCGGTGACGGTCGGAAAGCGGCGGCCGAAATCCTCGATACCGCGGGCATCGAGGTAAACACATTCGTCGCCAGTAGCGCGCAGCCGGGCGTCAATAGCGGCGGCCACCACATCGCGCGGCGCCAGGTCGCCCATCGGGTGCGTTCCCGCGGTCACTGAATTGCCTTGACGGTCAACGAGAACCGCGCCCTCGCCGCGAATGGCTTCGGTGACCAGCGGGCACCGCCTGCCGGGGCCGCCACCACGGCGGTCAAACAACATCGTCGGATGGAACTGAATGAACTCAATGTCGCTCACCGCGACACCGGCCCACAGCGCCAGCGCGACCCCGTCGCCGGTCGAGCCCTCGGGGTTGGTGGTCGCGCTGTACAGATGCCCTAACCCGCCGGTGGCCAGGATCACCGACGGTGCATGAACGACGCCGATCCCCTGCCGATTGGCGACCAGCACCCCGGTCACCGAACCCGCGTCGTGCAGCAGACGCAGCGCGGTGTGTTTGGTGCGGATGTCCAGCGCGCCTGCCACGTTATCGAGCGCGCGCTGCACCTCGGCGCCGGTGGCATCGCCGTTGGCGTGCACGATGCGCCGCCGAGAGTGTCCACCTTCACGGCTCAGCGCCCAACCGCCGGTCGACGATTCATCGAATCGTGCTCCGTCGCTGACTAATTCGGCCACAGCCCGGTAGCCGTCGGCGACGATCGACGTGACCGCGTCGGGATCGCACAGTCCGGCGCCGGCAGCGATGGTGTCGGCGACGTGCGCGTCGACTGAGTCGTCGTTATCCGGCAGCACCACCGCGATCCCGCCCTGCGCGTAATGCGTGGCCGTTCCGCCGGGCTTGCGTCCCGCCTTGCTGAGCACGACAACCCGACGGCCGGCCCGGTGCGCGGCCAGCGCTGCGGCCAAACCACCTACGCCGGTACCAATCACGACGACATCGGCAGTCTGTTGCCAGGCCGGACGAATACTCATTCGTCGCCGCCAGGCTGACCGATCGCGATCATCCGCTGCACGCTCTGCCGGGCCCGTTGCGCGGTCTGCGCGTCGACGTGAACTTCGTCGGCACCCTCGACCAGGCACCGCAACAGCGCCGCCGGGGTGATCATCTTCATGTATTTGCACGACGCGCGATCGTTGACCGCGCGGAAGTCGACACCCGGCGCGGCGTTGCGCAGCTGATAGAGCATGCCGACCTCGGTGGCGACCAAAACCTGGCGGGCGTGGGTGGTGCGGGCGGCGTCGAGCATGCCCCCGGTCGACAGGATCTTGACCCGGTCCTGCGGGAAGGCGCCCTCGCCGGCCAGGTAGAGCGCGGACGTCGCGCAACCGCATTCCGGATGGACGAACAACTCGGCGTCGGGGTGCCGGCGGGCCTGTTCGGTGAGCTCGTCTCCGTTGATCCCGGCGTGCACGTGACACTCGCCGGCCCACACGTGCAGATTCTGTCGCCCGGTCTCCCGGCGCACGTGCGCCCCGAGGAACTGGTCGGGGCAGAACAACACCTCACGGTCCGGATCGATCGAGGCCACCACCTCGACGGCGTTCGACGAGGTGCAGCAGATGTCAGTGAGCGCTTTGACCGCGGCGGTGGTGTTGACGTAGGAGACGACGACGGCGCTCGGGTGTTCGTCCTTCCAGGCCCGCAGATCGTCGGCCGTGATCGAGTCGGCCAGCGAACACCCGGCTCGCTCATCCGGGATGAGCACAGTCTTTTCCGGGCTCAGGATTTTCGCGGTTTCGGCCATGAAGTGCACGCCACAGAACACGATGGTGTCCTCGGGCGCTTCGGCGGCGATCCGGGACAGCGCCAACGAGTCACCGACGTGGTCTGCGACATCCTGGATAGCCGGGAGCTGGTAATTGTGCGCCAAGATCGTGGCGTTGCGTAGCTCGGCCAGCCGACGGATCTCGGCCGCCCATCGCGCGTCGCCCTCGACCCCGGCGTAACCAGCGGATGTGTTGGTGATGTCCGGCGTCAGATCGCTCGCCAGGTCTTTTGCCTGGCCGTTCGATAGCGAGGCTGCGCGATTCAGGACCGTCATCGCCGTCCTTTCGACCCCGACCCGGTTTTCGACTTATAATCGAAAACATGGCCCATGGTAGCACTGCCCACGAAGTGCTAGCCGTCGTGTTCCAGATTCGCGGTCTCGGCTCAGACCCCAACCAGACGCCCGAGCTCAGCGTCCTGCTATGGCAACGCGCCCGCGACCCGCAACGGGGTGCGTGGGCGCTGCCCGGCGGTCGGCTGCGCCACGACGAGGACATGCGGACGTCGGTGCGGCGCCAGCTCGCCGAGAAGGTCGACCTGCGCGAAGTCGCCCATCTGGAGCAACTCGCCGTGTTCTCCGATCCCGACCGAGTTCCCGGCCCGCGCACGATTGCGTCGACCTTCCTGGGCCTGGTGCCTTCCCCCGCCATCCCGGAGCTGCCGCCCGACACCTGTTGGCACCCCGTCGCCGCTTTGCCGCCGATGGCGTTCGACCATGGCCCGATGGTCGAACACGCCCGGACCCGGCTGGTCGCGAAGATGTCGTACACCAATATCGGATTCGCCTTGGCGCCAACTGAATTCGCGCTGTCGACGCTGCGCGACATCTACAGCGCCACGCTGGGCCATCAGGTCGACACCACTAACCTGCAGCGCGTGCTGGCCCGTCGGGGTGTCATCAGCCCCACCGGCACGGTTACGCAGTCCGGCCGCAGTGGCGGTCGTCCGGCGGCGCTGTACCGCTTCACCGACTCACAACTGCGGGTCACCGACGAGTTCGCCGCCCTGCGCCCTCCCGGGCAAGGCTGAAACTCCGGGCCGCCCAGCGGGCCGACTGGATTCTTAGCGGCCTCTTAAGCAACAATGCCCCGATGGACATCGGCAACCTTGCGACCGCGACCGGTGCGGAATGGATCGGCCGTGCACCACACCAGGAACTGCAGGCCAAGGCCCGTCCCCTCCTGCCGTCAGACGACCCCTTCTACCTGCCGCCGCCCGGCTACCAGCACGCCGCGCCCGGCACGGTGCTGCGTTCGCGCGATGTGGAGCTGGCGTTCCTGGGCGTCATCCCGCAGCAGGCCACGGCCACCCAGCTGCTGTACCGGACGACGGACATGAGCGGCAATCCGGAAGCCACCGTGACGACCGTGATCGTCCCAACCGATGCAACGCCTGAAAGCCCGTGCCCGGTGTTGTCGTATCAATGCGCGATCGACGCCGTATCGTCCCGCTGCTTCCCGTCGTACGCGTTGCGGCGACGCGCACTAGCCGTGGGTGCGCTGGCGCAGCTGGAGTTTCTGCTGATCAGCGCCGCCCTCGCCGAAGGCTGGGCGGTATCGATACCCGATCACGAGGGCCGGAAAGGATTGTGGGGTGCCCCATGTGAGCCCGGCTACTACACCCTTGACGGGGTGCGGGCGGCGTTGAGTTCCGAGCGGCTCGGACTGTCGCCGTCGGCGCCGGTGGCGCTGTGGGGCTACTCAGGCGGCGGGCTGGCGACTGCGTGGGCCGCCGAGTTGTGTGCCGACTATGCGCCGGAGCTGGACATCGTGGGTGCGGTCCTGGGGTCACCGGTCGGCGACCTCGGCCGCACCTTCCGCCGGCTCAACGGCACCGTGCTGTCTGGTTTGCCGGCCATGGTGATCGCAGCGCTGATGCAGATCTACCCCGACCTGAACCGGGTGGTCCAACAGCACGCCAGCGACGAGGGGCGCGCGCTGCTGCGGCGGTTGGAGGCTATGACGACGGTGGGCGCGGTCATCCGGATGGTCAAGAAGGACGTCGGCGTCTACCTGGACCGGCCACTCGAGGAAATCCTGACGATGCCCGCGGTTCAGCAGGTCTTCGAGAACATCAGGTTGGGCGCCAAGGTGCCGACGCCGCCGGTACTGATCGTGCAGGCGGTGCACGACTACGTGATCGACGTCGAGGACATCGACAGGCTGGCCGACGCGTACTCGGCGGGCGGCGCCGACGTCACCTACCACCGCGATGCGTTCAACGAGCATCTGCTGCTGCACCCGCTGTCGGCGCCGATGGCGTTGCGCTGGCTGCAGGACCGGTTCACACACCGACCGCTTACCGATCATCTGATCAGAACGAAGTGGCCGACGATGTTCAATCCGGCCACCTACGTCGGGATGGCGCGGCTTGCCCTGGTCGCCGCCAAGGTGATCACCGGAAAGTCGGTGCACCGCCGCCCGCTATGACGGCGCAGACGACGCGCTTTCCGCTGGCGGATAGACCGAGTCGACGGCCGGATACCCGCCGAGATCATCTCGCCCGGTGGCCGCGGCCGGTACGGCGTAGACCAGCGCGGCGGTGGCGGCCGGCAGCAATAGCGTGCAGGCCATCTGCAGCCAAGAATGGCCGAAGAACACCGGCGGCGCCTCAGTGAAGTAATGCAGCGGGTGGTCGTGGCTCACTGGCAGCGCGGCGAGATTCACCGCGCCGTAACGCAGGTGCGCCAGTTGTACGCCCACGCCTACCGCGGCGGCTGCCGCGATCACCACACCGGTGCACAGCCCGACGACCATCCCAGGTCCGCGATGCGGCCGCCACTGCCAGGCCAGCACCGCTGCTACCGCGGCGACGACGTTCAGCAGCCCGAGCATCAGGAACGCTGCGACGAAGAAGTGATCGGATTCGTTGCCCAGATAGTCGTGCACCCGCTCACCGGTGTGGGTCAGCGCCAGCACTCCGTGGATCGGTGGAGCAAGCCACGCCCAGAGTGCGCCGACGACCAACCCGAAGGGCAGCAGTCCCGCCGCGACCGCCGTCGCCGCCTGAAGTCGAGAACGTCGAGAACTACGTGACGCGTTGACAGTCTGCGTATCCCTCATCGGTGCGCCTCCAAGTCGGACGAATCCACCAGCCCGTGCCGCGAACACTTCGCCCACCAGCCGTCGGGCCGGATCTGTACCACCATCCGGCGGCCGCATTCGGCGCAGAATCGAGGCGGCTCCAGACCGAGCCGCGCCGCCGTCGGCACCGAGCTCCCTGCAGAGTCGTCGTCGCCGCGCGCAGCGCCGGTGTACACGTTGTAGACGCCCGCACCCACGGGCGCAGGCAGATCGCTGAGCATCAAGGTCTCGTTCTACAGGCTGGCGTTGAGCGCCTTGATCGGCATCTGCAGATCGTCGAGCAACTCCAGATCAGCTTCAGCGGGCCGTCCCAACGTAGTCAGGTAGTTGCCGACGATCACGGCGTTGATACCGCCCAGAATGCCTTGTTTGGCGCCCAGGTCACCCAGCGTGATCTCGCGGCCACCGGCGAACCGCAGCATGGTGCGGGGCAGGGCCAGCCGGAACGCGGCCACCGCCTTGAGCGCTTCGCTGGCCGGCAGGACGTCGAGGTCGCCGAACGGCGTCCCCGGCCGCGGGTTGAGGAAGTTCAGCGGTACCTCGTCGGGGTCCAGCTCGGCCAGGTTGGCGGCGAATTCCGCGCGCTGTTCGACGGTCTCACCCATGCCGAGGATGCCGCCGCAGCACACCTCCATACCGGCCTCGCGCACCATCGACAGCGTCTCCCAGCGCTCTTCCCAGCTGTGCGTGGTGACGACATTGGGAAAGTAGGAGCGCGCGGTCTCCAGGTTGTGGTTGTACCGGTGCACACCCATCGCGGCCAGCCGCTCCACCTGCTCGGGAGTCAGCATGCCCAGCGAGCAGGCGATCTGGATGTCCACGGCGTCGCGGATGGCTTCGATGCCCGCGGCCACCTGCGCGAGCAGCCGCTCGTCGGGGCCGCGCACCGCAGCGACGATGCAGAACTCGGTGGCGCCGGACTTCGCGGTCTGCTTGGCCGCCTCGACCAGGCTCGGGATGTCCAGCCATGCGCTGCGCACCGGCGAGGCGAACAGCCCCGACTGCGAACAGAAATGACAATCCTCGGGGCAGCCGCCCGTTTTGAGGCTGATGATGCCCTCGACCTCAACCTCGGGACCGCACCAAGCCATCCGAACCTCATGCGCGAGCGCCAACAGCTCCTCGAGCCGCTCGTCGGGCAATTGCAGCACCGCCAGCACCTGCTCCTGGCGCAGCCCTTCACCGCGTTCGAGTACTTGTTGACGGGCCACGGCCACGATGTCGGCGCTGTCGGTATCGGGTGTTGGCCGAGTCACCGCCTGAGTCACCAGCTACTCCTCAATATCTTCGTTCGTGCCCTGTCCACCTGCGCGGGACGGAAGCGACCGCGGGATCATCGCGGCCTGCGTTCAACGGTGCCCAGGCTAGGCTAACGGTGTGCACCTGCACAAACATGACGTGGTCGCCGTTGGGCATCCCGCAGGGGTGGGCAGTACAACCCTGGGAGTGAACCCAATTGGCTAGTGCCCACGTCGAATATGTAGCTCATCATTGGCTCCTGCTGGCCGGACCCGCGTTTTTGCCGGCGGTGATCGTCGTCGGCGTGGTGCTCTATGTCGCAATCAAGGACCGGCGCAGCGCCGACGACGATGCCGACGACAAGCGTGCTTGATCCGCACGACAGCAGAAATATTCGAAGTTTGAACGGAGCGCCCGCCGGCAACCTACCGTGACGTGAGTTAGCGCCCGCAGTCTTCGGGGCAGCCACAGCGCAGTGGAGGTATCACGGTGGAACTGACATATCTCGCAGATCCGCCGGCGCGTGGCGCCGGCCTCGACCAAGTCATCGGGCTGTCCATCGCCGCGATGGTGATCAGCGCGGTCCTGCTGTACATCGGTTGGGCGCACCGCACCCACCGGATCACCTGGCTGAACACCACTGCGGAACGGCTGGGCCAAAAGTTCAACCGCCCATCGTGGGTGGCGCTGACCATCCTCGTGTTCACGACGTCGATCATCTGCGCTTTATTCGGCTTCATCTGGGACGTCAGCTGGCACATCGGCAACGGCCGCGACCCCGGTCCGCTTGCCAACCCGGCGCACTACTTCATCATCATCGGTTTGTTCGGAATCTTCGTGGCCGGGATGTTGTCCGTGGTACTGCCGTTCGACAAGCCGGGGCCCGCGGCGGTGCGCATCACCCGCAACTGGTACGCCCCGGTGGGCGGCATCCTGATGGCGGCGTGCGGCCTCTATGCCATGATCGGCTTCCCGCTCGACGACATCTGGCATCGCATCTTCGGCCAGGACGTGACGCTGTGGGGCCCCACCCATCTGATGATGATCGGCGGCGCCAACTTCTCCCTCTTCGCAGTGCTGATGCTGGAGTACGAAGGCGCGCGGAGCCTGCCGGAGAACACATCTGCCGACGGTGGGGTGCAGCGGAACGACGGGCCCTTCCTCCGAGCCGTGCGTTATCTGTCGTGCGGCGGGCTGCTGATCGGAATGTCGGTCTATCAAATCGAATTCGATTTCGGTGTGCCCCAATTCCGGCTGGTGTTCCAGCCGATGCTGATCGCCGCGGCCGCCGCCGTTGGAACAATCGTCGCGCGGATGACGCTGGGCCGCGGCGCGGCGATCATCGCGGCATTGTTCGCCATTGCATTGCGCGGAGTCGTCGCGCTGATCGTCGGACCCGTTCTGGGCGCTCCGATCAACTGGTTCCCGCTCTACCTGGGACCTGCCTTGGTGGTCGAGTTGCTGGCGTTCACCCCACTGTTCCGCCGGCCCATCCTGTTCGGCGCGGTCGCCGGCCTAGGCATCGGCACCGTCGGACTGTGGCTGGAGTCGCTCTGGATCGCCGCCGTCTACCACTACCCGTGGCCGGTAACGCTGTGGCGCGAAGCGCTGCCGACAGCGGTGCCGGTGGCGGTGTTGGTTGGCATCTGCGCGGCGGTGTTCGGGATGGTGCTCACCACCCAGCGTCTGCCGGGGCGGGCCTTCGGTATCACCGCGGTCGCGCTCACGGTGCTCGTCATCGGCGGCACGGTGGCCAACGGTTTGCACATCCAGGTGCCCAAGCAGGACACCGCAACTGTCAAACTGACCGACCTGCCCAGTCCCGCCGGACAGCGTTTGGTTTCCGCCGACATTCAGATCAACCCAGCTAATCTCGTTGGTCCGCATCCGGATTGGGTCACGGTGCTGGCTTGGCAAGGTCGGATGCAAAACGAGCGGGGCTTGATAATCGACCGGCTGACAAAGGTCGGACCTGGGCATTATGTGTCGAATCGACCGCTTCCGGTGTGGGGCTCGTGGAAGACGCTGGTGCGCATACAAGACGGCCGGACGCTGGCGGCCGTGCCGATCTGGGCACCCGCTGACGACGCGATCCCCGTCAACGAGATTCCGGTGCAGCTCAACAGCACCCGACCGCTGACATTCGAGGCCTCGATCCTTCAGCGGGAGCGCGATCCAGGCGTCCCGGTTTGGCTGTTCACCGCCGGCGGAATCGTCGTGCTGTTCCTCACCCTGAGCGTCGTCAGCGCGCTGAGCTGGGGCGCCGGCCGGATCAGCCTCCGTGACAACGCTCCCCCGCAACCACAGGAACCGGCGTTGGATCGCGTTCCCCCGAAGGCGGCATGACGGCGGCGCCAGCGTTTGGCCGGTCGCGCGTCCTTCGCGCGGCAGTTGTGTCGATCATCGCGGCGGCAGTTGCCGGTGGCCTGGCCGGGTGCGATAGCGCATCGAAGACGTCCACCGGCGGCGGTCTTTCGGTCGACGTGACCATCGCCGACGGGCAGGTCACTCCGGCCAACGTGGTGCTGCAGGCCACCGTTCGTCAGCCGATCACGTTGCATGTCACCAGCGACGCCGCCGACGAGCTGCACGTGCATTCGGTGCCCGATCACAAGTTCGAGGTGGCCGCAGCGGCCAACCAGACGTTCGAGTTCAGCGTCGACGTTCCGGGCAACGTCGACGTCGAACTGCATCGCCTCGACCGGACCGTCGCCACCATTCAAGTACGTCCGTGACCCGCGCCGGCGCCGCGATACTGGCGCACGGTCTTGGCGGGTCCAGCGATCTTCCGGTCCCGTATGCCGTTTCAGTAGTCGGCGCGGCATGGGCGCTGACGTTCACGTTCGCCCTGGTCGCGCTCGCATGGCGGCGGCCCCGGTTTGATCCAGCCAAACCCGTCCACCCGCTGCCGACTGCACTGACCACGCTGGTCGATTCGCGCGTCACCCGGGCGGTCGCGGCCGTCGCGGCGTTGGCGTTCACCGGTTGGGTACTGCTGGCCGGGCTCTGCGGACCGCAGACGCAGGCCAACGCGCTGCTCGGGGTGTTCTACGTGCTGTTGTGGGTTGGCCTGGTCGTAGTGTCGTTGTCCTTCGGACCGGTGTGGCGGGTGATCTCACCGGTGCGCACGGTTTACCTTCTGCTGCAACGCATCACACCAGAGCGCCTCGGCCGGCCCCGGCTGTCCTACCCGGAGGCCTGGGGGTATCGCCCGGCAGCGGTCGGCCTGTTCGCCTTCGTGTGGATGGAGTTGGCCAGCCCCAACCCGGCCGCGCTGCCATGGGTCAAGACATGGCTGCTGGCCTACACCGTGGTGCTCCTTGGCGGCGGATGGCTCTGTGGACAGCGGTGGTTCGCCCGGGTCGACCCGTTCGGGGTTTACAGCATGGCGGTGTCGCGGCTGTCGCCGTTTCGCCGCGACCCGGATACCGGCAGAATCGGGATCGGCAACCCGTTCGATCATCTGCTGTCACTGCCGGTCCGGCCGGGCGTCGTCTCAGTGTTGGCTGTGCTGCTCGGCTCCACCGCATTCGACAGCTTCTCGTCGTCGGTGACCTGGCGAAATTTCGCCGACCGAATCGCGAAAGCTGTTCATGCTGTGCCAGTGTCGGTTTCGCTGTCCGTGCTGCGCACCATCGGGCTGCTGGTGTTCATCGCTGTGGTGGCGACGACCTTTTCGCTGGCCGCCCGCGCGACCGGAGGGGTCGACCGCGAGCAGCGTCGCGCACTGCCGGGCCAGCTGGCGCATTCGCTGATCCCGATCGTAGTGGGCTACATCTTCGCTCACTACTGTTCCTATCTGGTGGAACGCGGTCAGCAAGCGGTGTTCGGGTTGGCCGACCCGTTGGGTCGAGGCTGGAACCTGCTCGGGCTCGGGCACTTACACGTCGCCTATGTGCTGTCCTTGCACCCGACCGCGCTGGCAGTCATCAAGGTGTCATCAGTTGTCACGGGGCACATCGTGGCGGTGGTCGCCGCGCATGACAAGGCGCTGCGGCTACTACCCGCGGGCCATCAACTGACCGGACAGCTCACCATGATGATGGTCATGGTCGGCTACACCTTTACCGGCTTGTACTTGCTGTTCAGTGCTTAGCGACCCTGCTACCGGGTGACCTCATTCGACGGCGTCCTCGTGCAACTCCGCGAACAGTTCGGTGTTGCGGCTGTAGTCGACGAACACGTCGATGATGGTGATTCCGGATTCGCACAGGGATTGGGTGAACGCCGCTTCAAACCCGGCCATGCTGTCCACTCGTACGCCTTTGGCGCCGAACGCCGCGGCGTAGTGCGCGATGTCGTAGTCGCCCAGTTTGACACCCGACGTGCGCCCGTACTTGAGCTGCTCCTGGAACGCGACCATGTTATAGGCGTTGTCTCGCATGATGATGTGAGTGAAACTGAGGCCTAAGCGAGTCGCGGTCTCCAATTCTTGTGCGCTGAAAAGGAATCCACCGTCGCCGGATACCGACACAACCTGGGTGCCCGGGCGGCTCGACCACGCGTCGGGCCGATCGCGTGTCGTTTCCGCTCACGTCACTCTCCCTCGGTGCGGCGGATCTGAGTATCCAGGTCGTCTTTGTTCAACTCGGCGGCAAGGAATTCCGGTGTGCGCGGCAGGCTCAGGTGCAGATCGGAACGGACACCGATTTCGACGGTGCCCCGGCTCAGGTGGTAATCGAGGGCATGTCCGCCGTGGCGGCGCTCGGCGTCGAGGAAATGGGAGTGGTAGCCCGCCACCGAGACGCCCTGCTCGTAGTCGGGCATTCGGAAGCCGGCCAGCGTTCCCGTCACGTCAGTGAAGGTCAGCTCCTGTTGTTCTTCGGCGGCCTCGGTGAACGGTCGGTAGGGCCGATGCTGCTCGGTTACCGTGCGGGTGCGAATCACCTTGAAGTCACCGGTGATACGGACGGCGACGATGAGGTTGGTACTCGGGAGCGACTCATCGATGCGCGCTTTGAGCTCGGCACGGTCGACCTCCGACACCTCGAAGCGATGGTCTGCGTCGAACCAGGTGACGACGGCAAAGGGCGTGCGTTGGTCCGGATCGGCCACCCGTGCACTCCCATCACCGCGCAACTGATAGCAGACGCCGTCGACAACCAGCATCTCGCCGTCGAGCCCATTGAACGTACCGAGGCCGAAGTCGCCGTGCCGCAGCAACTCTCGGATTGTGACGACGCCATCGTAGACACCGTCGAGCAACGCCCCCATCGTCGAGGTCTGGAACACCTCGCTGCCATGGCGATGCGCGAATATCGCGCGCGCCCAACCGCGCAAGACGCCGTGGGCCGACTCGACGGGATCAG
>Ga0302325_10021970_pt1 | contig 13355 bp, 16 predicted proteins | sample Palsa_T0_2_FD_201948 | JGI IMG/M metagenome (GOLD analysis project Ga0302325, IMG submission 201948) | Peat permafrost microbial communities from Stordalen Mire near Abisko, Sweden - Palsa_T0_2 | ecosystem: Environmental > Terrestrial > Soil > Palsa > Peat permafrost | place: Sweden: Abisko... | reverse complement strand
GCCTATCCGGATTTCGCGCGCGACGCTTTGGAGAAGGGCGAATTGGACGAGCGCCGCTGCTGCAAGACGCTGACGTATTGCACTTATCTGATGCGGCAGAAAAATCATCCGCTGGGCCAGTTTCCGACAGGATGTCCGCCGTTTGACAAGGAGGGTTATGGAGAAATCGTCAGACTGGCGCGGCACTCGGCGAGGGCCGATTAACAATCGGCCTGCAGGTTGGCAATGTTGACAACCTGCCCCACAACTAAGCGCTCATCGCCAGAGCCTGAGGATGTTCCCACCGCCGCTTCCAAAGCATCCAGGCAAGGCCGGTCACGTGAAATACTTCCTTCGCGTTCAGCGGTTTGGCTAGGACGTTGTATCCGCCCAGGTTCAGCACCTCGGACCACAGAAGGTCGTCCGCCAATCGGGAAGTAACCACCAGCAACGGCGGACAATCCATGCGGCCAAGCCGGCTCAGGACATCCTGCCAGGTGCCGTCCGGCAGTTCGCTCTCGGAAATCACCACCGGTGTGACGTTTTCCCGCAGGAACTCGAACGCCTCCTTCTGCGTGCGGGCACTATGCTGTCGCCAGTTGGAATGTTTCAGTATGTCGCGCAGGTGTTGATGATCCTCGTCAAACGGACTAATCAACAGGACTTCGACGACTCTCTGGGAAACGGCTTGCGTGTCTTCGCTATTCATGGCCTCGTCTCCTTGGCCTGTTACGCCCGACAACAAGGCGGTCGTTTCAGGTACAAAAGCATTTTAGCAGAATGCGCACTTTTTGACCGAAATTTTTGCGAAACGCGCAGGAATCGGTACTATTTCAAGCGCGCGCCGAGGAAAGTTGGGTGACGTGTGCGCGCACCAATCGCCCCAGCACGCCGATGAAGCGCGGCGCATCGTTCAATCCGGGCACCATGCGGTACTCCCGAATGCCCAACCCAAGGGCCTGCGCGCGATGCTCGATGTCGATCTCGTGCAGCGTTTCCACGTGGTCCGATACGAAGGAAATCGGAATTACCAGCACGCGCCGGCTGCCCTCGTCCGCCAACCGTATTAGGGTAGCGTGCATGGAAGGTTGCAACCATTTCGATGCGCCGACCTTGCTCTGGTAACAGAGGCGCCGCCGTCCGGGCCAATGCCCCTGGCTCCAGACCAATTCGACGGTGCGCTCGATCTGCCGCTGGTACGGATCGCCCTTGTCGATCACCGCCATCGGAACGCTGTGCGCGCTGAACACCATGTCGATATCATCTAGATGGGCTGGATTGTCAAACTCGGCCAGCGACGCATCGATCGATTCCACCACCGCGTCGATATAGCCGGCATCTTCGTGGAACCCGGTCACCGTGTGCACCAGCGGATTCCAACCGTTCGGCTGGAAGCGCCGTTTCCATTCGTTCAGGCTGCTGCCGGTGGTAGTGCGGGAATACTGCGGATAGAGCGGCAACAGTACCACCTCTTCCGGCGCGTGCGCCTGCAGCTCGCGAATGGCTTCCGGGGTGAACGGATGCCAGTAGCGCATGGCCACCACCACGCGCGCGTCCAAATCGCGGCGCAGTTCGGCCTCCAGCGCCTGCGCCTGGCGCCGCGTGAATTCCAGGATCGGCGACCGTCCCCCGATTTCCGCATAGTGCTGCCGCACGTGCCGCGCGCGCGTGGCCGAAATCAGGCGCGCCAGCGGCTGCCGCGCAATGCGCGCGAACGGAAAATCGATGATGTCCGGATCGCAAAACAGATTGTAGAGAAATGGCTCAATGGCCTCGAGGGAATCCGGTCCGCCAAGCTGAAAAAGAACGACCCCTATTTTGCGCCCCGCGCTGTAGACAGACATCCGTATTAGGTTGAGTGTACAACACTTTTTGTACAGTAGTGCTGAGGAGACGCGTGTGCACCTTCCCGACGACCAACGCTACGACAAGATGCTCTATCACCGCTGTGGCTCAAGCGGCCTGCGCCTGCCGGCGATCTCGTTGGGCCTCTGGCACAACTTCGGCGGCATGGATGCGTTCGACAATATGCGCGCCATGCTGCGCCGCGCATTCGATCTGGGCGTCACGCATTTCGACCTGGCCAACAACTACGGGCCGCCGCCGGGATCGGCTGAGGAGAACTTCGGACGGGCACTGCGCGCGGACCTGGGCGCTTGGCGCGATGAGCTAATCGTCTCCACCAAGGCGGGCTACCTGATGTGGCCGGGTCCCTATGGCGAATGGGGTTCGCGCAAATATCTGCTGGCCAGCCTGGACCAAAGCCTGCGGCGGATGGGGGTCGATTATGTCGATATCTTCTATTCGCACCGCCCCGATCCTGACACGCCGGTCGAGGAAACCATGTCCGCGCTGGATAGCGCTGTGCGCGCCGGCAAGGCGCTCTATGCGGGCATCTCCAACTACAACCCCGAACAGACCGCGCGTGCTGTGGCGGTCCTGCGGCAGCTCGGGACGCCCTGTCTGATCCATCAGATGAAATATTCGATGTTCGTGCGCACGGCCGAACAAGGCCTTTGCGAGCGGCTGGCGGCCGAGGGAGTCGGCGGCATCGCATTCTCTCCGCTGGCGCAAGGCCTGCTGACAGACCGTTATGTGCAAGGCATTCCCGACGGCTCGCGCGCCTCGAAGCCCGGTACGTTCTTGAAGAAGACGGACGTCACCGAGGCACGCCTCGCGCAGGTGCGCGCGCTAAACGAGATCGCCCGGCAACGGGGACAAACGCTCGCGCAGATGGCGTTAGCTTGGGTGCTGCGCCATGGAGTCATGTCGAGCGCGCTGGTGGGCGCTAGCCGGGTAGAGCAGATCGAGCAATGTGTAGGTGCGCTGGAGAACCTCAAGTTCACGGCGGATGACCTGCAAAAGATCGACAGGATATTGTCTGCGGACCGGTAGCAGCCTGTTGCTAAGGCTTCCCGCTCCGCAGTGCGGCCAGCATCTCGGAATTGGCGCGTACTTTGTCGGATTCCAGCCACGCGGGCTCGACCGCTGCTCCGGCGGCAACCAGGAGCAAGACGACCTCACGCTGCCTGCCGCGGTTCCCGGCGGGCGGGTCGCCCCAACCGTGGATCGCCCATCCCAGCGGCGTGGACTTGTACCTTTCATCCCTCAAGTTCAGATCCGCGCCCCGGATCAGCTTTCCTGCCAGCCTATCCTCTCCGAGCAGTGCAGCCCAATGCAGCGCGGTCTCTCCGAATAGCCCGCACGGCGCCTGCCTCGCTCCCGCTTCCAACAGCCGCAGCCCTACTTCTTCCGCTCCGAGGCTCGCGGCTCCAATCAGCGGAGTATCGCCCCTGCCGTGCCGTTGATAGTCGAGATCCGCCCCAGCCTGGATAAGCGCCTCCACTAGCGGCAGCTCCTGGCCGCATTCCAACTTGCCCTCGAACAACATGTCTGAAACGTAGTGGAGCGGATGGGTGAGGATGCAGTCGTTCCTTCCCCAGCGCACGAGCGCATCGGCTCGCGATGAATCCTCCGAGAGAAGACGGCGCAGGGCGTCCGCGTCGCCATTTCGGATGGCTGTCTTCACATCCATGTCGTGTTGGTCCATTCCACCATCGGTACCTCAGTGACTTCGTCGTATCGCCTGCAAGGCCTGCGCCAGCGCCGCACGTGCCGGATCAGTCACTCGTGCCACTGGCCCACCGTGATAAATCGCCTGCGGCGGACCGTCTGCCCAGTCCGCTCCGGGCGGGTAAACGGCAATGTGGTCCCACACGACGCTCCGGCGATCGTGCTCGCCCATGGAATGCGAAATCAGCCGGCCCTTGTCCCAGAATTGGGCGGCACGGGTATCGGATATCCTGTTGAGTGCCGCCGTCGGAGGCGACGACCAATCCGTCGGCAGTACAGGCTCCCAGACGACGAAAGCCCGCACTGGCCTCCCCGCAAACTCGCGCATCATATGCTCGGCTGCAGAGGCCCCCTGCAGGAGATACCGTTCAAGTCGGGGACAAGAGCAGCAGCACCCGAACATCGTCCTTCGCCGCGTTAAATTTATTCTTGACATCGGAAACATTCCGGGCCGTGAGGCTCTTCAGCGGAGACTGGCCGGAAGGAGCCTGACTGCCGCCGTAAGAATAGACGAGCGCGGAGAGGAGAAACGCCGCCGCGAACGCGCCGAGGATGTATGTGCGCTTCATGGATTTCACGGCGCCAGCAAACCAGCCGCCGCGTTCGCCATCACCTGAGGAAAGAAGATCGAGACGACCACGAAGACCGCGGACACCCACAGAAGAGCCGAGGCGACGACGCCCGGCCGGCGCCGGCAATTTTTCCCGCGCCGCGCTTGATAGAACCCGTAGGCGACGAACAAAACCGAGGCCGCCAGCAGATACGGTCTCGCAGCCCCGAGAAAAGCCGAACCTCCGGCAAGGCCCGCCGCCATTATGAACGGAAAAATGGGTAAGCAGCAAATCGAGGCTGCCAGGACGCTGCCAATGGCCGCGAGACTTGCGAGTGTGGTACGAACTCCGCTATACCGGCTTTGCTCAGTTGTGACGCTCGTTTGTTCGCGCATGATTTTCATTATCCCCGCGCTACCGTATCCCGCTCTCATCCGACCCTAGGATACACTCCGGAGTCGAGGGCTTGGCGGCAACGTCTCCATCCCGCATCGTGAAGCGGCGGGACCAAAGCCCGGCGCGGAATGACGTCGGCCCTCCTGTTATGTCTGCGCCGGCTACGGCAAGATCGCGACATCGATTCGGATGCCGTATGGTCTTTAGCCTCTGTTCCTGCGCCTAAACATAGTAACAGGGCTTGATTTTCCCCGCGCTTCGATGTAGTCTTAATCGAAAGCGGTGGAGTTCGCTTAACGCCGTCCCGGGCGGCCAATGACTCCTACAGTGGTTCAACTGTGGGAGGCGTGTCCACCCGTCCCGCCCCCAAACCACAAGACAAATTGAGGATATCCTGTAATGGATCAAATGTGGTTCGTTGCCGCTCTCTGGCTGGCCCTGGCGCTGGTTGCGGTCCTCGCGGCCAACTGGCTGCGCATCTCGACGGCGCTCTCCGAAATCGTGGTCGGCACGGTGGCGCAACTCGTCATCGGCGCGTTAGTTGGCAGAAGCGCGCTAAGCGCCAAGGCGGAGTGGATCACCTTCCTGGCAGGCACCGGCGCCATCGTGCTGACCTTCCTGGCCGGCGCCGAGCTGGCCCCCGCCGTGTTCCGCGCCAAGTGGAAGGAATCCTCGGCGGTCGGCCTGGTGGGTTTCTTCGGACCGTTCTTTGGCGCAGCCCTGATGGCGCACTTTGTCCTTCATTGGGGCTGGCGTCCCAGTTGGCTGGCGGGCGTGGCGCTCTCCACCACGTCGGTCGCAGTAGTCTACGCCGTGATGCTGGAGCTCGGATTCAATCAGACCACCTTCGGCAAGGCCATCCTGGCGGCCTGCTTCATCAACGACCTGGGCACGGTGATCGCGCTGGGCCTGATCTTCTCGCCCTTCACCATCAAGACCCTGATTTTCCTCGGTACCTGTCTGGTGTTCTTTCTGGCGCTGCCGTTCGTGACGCAATGGTTCTTCGCGCGCTACGGCGGACGAGTATCGGAGCTGGAGACCAAGTACCTGCTCTTTTTGCTATTCGGATTGGGCGGGCTGGCCGTCTGGTCCGGCAGCGAGGCGGTTCTCCCCGCTTACCTTATTGGAATGGTCTTAGCGGGCACGGTCGGCAAGGATCACTTTCTCATCCGCCGCCTGCGCACCCTGACCTTCGGGTTGCTGACGCCGTTCTACTTCATCCGCGCCGGAAGCTTTGTTTCGGTGCCCGCGCTGGTGGCCGCTCCGCTGGCCTTCGTCGTGCTGTTTTTTGCGAAGATGGTGTCGAAGCTCGCCGGTTTGCTGCCCACGGTGCGCGCCTTCGGCTACCGCGGGCACGACGGCATCTATTACTCGTTGATGATGTCCACCGGACTCACTTTCGGCACGATTTCGGCGCTGTTCGGCCTCAATCACGGCATCATCGACCAGAATCAGTACTCTCACCTGGTGGCCACTGTGATCGGCAGTGCGGTCATTCCGACCGCGATTGCGAATGCCCGCTTCATGCCGCGCCACCTGTTGCCCGAGCAGCAGCGTGAACCGAAAGAAGCGGCGCACGGCGAGGCGGTGGGGGATCTGGATGCATGACACGACGGCTGACACGACGGCTGACACGACGGCTGACACGAAAGGAGACTCATACGGTTGGACAAATATCTGATAGTGCTGGCGGGAGCCGGCCTCGGCGGCCTGGCCCGCTATGTGGCGGGCACCTGGATCATGGCGAAGTACGGCGGTCGCTTTCCGCTGGGCACCTTCGTCATCAATATAACGGGCGCATTTCTCATCGGAGTGCTGATGACGCTCCTGACACAGAAATTCCACCCGCATCCCAACTGGCGGCTGTTCCTGGTAGTGGGGATTCTCGGCGGATACACGACGTTCTCGAGCTTCGAATACGAAACCTTCCAGGCCGTCCGCGTCGGCGAGCGCTGGCTGGGCTTGCTTTACTTGGCGGGCAGCGTGATACTCGGCTATCTCGGCGTATGGCTGGGCACGGTTCTGGCCGGCGGCAAGTAAGACAGGCCTCCTGGCCTGTCTTCCCCGCAAAGAGGAGCAAGCCATGCTGACTAAAGGTCCCGCAAAGAAGGTCACTATCTTCATCAACGAAGACACGCAGCATCATATGATGGCGCTGCACGACTCCATCATGACGTTCCTGATGCACAAGAGAGTCTCCGGCGCCACGGCCACCAGGGCCTACTCCGGCTTCGGATCGCACCAACTGATGCACACACCCAAGGTCGAAGTGCTGGCGGAGCACCTGCCGATCCGCATCGAATTCATCGAGACGGCGGAGAAAGTCGAAGAGATCCTGCCCACGCTGTATGAGATGGTGAACGACGGGTTGATCGAAGTGCAGGACACCACGGTGGTGAAATTCGTGCACAAATCCGCCACACCAGAGCCCAAGCTGCCGCACGAATACAAACAGGGACCCGCCACGCTGCTCCGAGTCTTCCTGGGAGAAGCCGACAAGTGGCATGGCGAGCCGCTGTATGACGCCATTGTGAACACGATGCGCATGATGGACATCGCCGGCGCAACCGTCTATCGGGGCATCCTGGGATACGGCGCCAAGGGTCACGAACACAAGCGCAGCGTCTTCCACCCCATGCGCGACCTGCCCATCATGCTTTCGGTGATCGATGCGCCCGAAAAGATCGCCGCAGCCGCGGAGGCCATCGCGGGCATGCTGGAAGACGGCCTGATCGTGACTTCGGATGTAGAAATGGTCAGGCTGGTCCGCGGCAAGACCGCGATGGAGGTTCCCGATGCCGCCGGGACAACCCGCTAAGCTCCTGCGCATTCACATTTCGGAATCCGACCGCTACGGCGGGAAGCCGTTGTATGAGGCCATCGTCAATAAGTGCCGGGAGATGAAGATCGCCGGCGCGACCGTCTTTCGCGGCCTGGAAGGCTCCGGCGAGACGGCCGAGATGCATAAGTATCACCTCACGCGCAACGATCAGCCCATCCTGATTACGATAATCGACTCTGCTGAAAACCTCGCCCGCCTGAGGCCGGTGGTGGAGGAGATGATGGACACCGGGCTGATTGCGATTTCCGAGGTGCAGACGGTCCGCGTGCAGAAGAAGGCGCCGACTCCGAATGAAGAAGGCGGCTGACTGGAGCGCGATCGACAATCGGCTGATCCCACTGGCGGGCCGGCGGGGCGAGGTCCAGGAGTTAGTGTGCGCGCTTCAGGCGCGTCAATCCCGGCTGATTACGGGCCTTCCGGGCATGGGCAAGACGCGGCTCCTGGGCGAGGCAGTGTCCGGGTGTGCGGTACCCTACTTACTCATCCGCGCTCCGCGTGTGTTACACGATCTTTTGGTACAGTTAGCGGGAATGCTCGCCTGCCGCGTGACCGGCGCCACCAGCATGTCATTGAAGTCCGCCATCCTCGAATTGCTGAAACGCGAGCCGCGGACCATCTTTCTCGAAGATGTGACAGAGAGCGACCCGCGGATGTACCGATTCTTACAGGCGATCTATCATAGTCCCGGCAACTGCCTGATTGTGACCGCCCGTTCGCCCGAGACCTTGGGCTACCTCCGGCGGCTGTTATGGGACCCGCGCGAAGAGATCCGCCTGCAACCGCTCAAGCGGGCCGAGGCGGCCGGGCTCTTTGCGGCGGCCGTCACGGCATACAAGTTGGAATCGTTGGACTTGGACGGCTTCCGGGGTCAAGTGCTGCGGTCCGCGCGCGGCAACCCCGGACAGATTGTGACCATGTGCCGCCTGGCGGCGCAACCCGAATACCGGCAGGGACGGCACGTCAAGTTTCTGCCGCTGCGCATCGACGCGATGCCGGCGTTTATAGGATGAGATGACCGGCACAACGATTTCCTTACTGGAGATGGCCGCGGAACTCTGCGACCATGACCAGATCGGGGATCTGCGGTATTTCCTGGAGAGCTGCCGCGCATTCGCGCGCGCCGAGATTCTCAACATCGCGATCTTCGGGCGTTTCAAAGCCGGTAAGAGCAGCTTCCTCAACCATCTTCTGCGCGAGCCATTACTTCCGTGCGGCGTGATTCCGGTCACTTCCGTCATCACCCGGATCGAGTTCGGCCCAGAAGAGCGAGCCGAGGTGCGCTTCCTGGATCGACGCGCCGAACCAATTTCGCTCGAACAGGTCGGGGACTACGTTTCGGAGACAGCCAATCCCGGTAATGCGAAGCAGGTTGCCTCGGTGCATCTCGAAGTGCCGGCGATGGAACGCTATCGCGGCATTTGTTTCGTCGACACGCCCGGGCTCGACAGCGTTTTCGAGCACAACACGGATTCATCCATGGAGTGGCTGCCAAATACGGGTCTGGCATTGGTCGCCGTAGCGGTCGATCCGCCGCTCTCGCATCACGACATCGAATTGATCCGCAAACTGAGCCGCTTTACCCCGAATATCTCGGTCCTGCTGACTAAGGTCGATACGCTGGGCGCGGACGATCGCACGCAGGTCGAAGGCTTCGTTCACGAACAACTGGGGCGATATTGGAACGTATCCGTGCCGGTGTTTGCCTACTCGATCCGGCCCGGCTTCGAGTATCTGCGAGAGCAACTCGACCGGCAGCTTCTCGCGTGCGCCTCCACTGGCGCCGGCGAGGAACACGCCGCCATCTTGCGGCATAAGGCCGAGTCACTGCTGGCCGAGTGCCGCAGCTATCTCAGCGTCGCACTGAAGGCGGCTGAGTCGGGCGATTCCGAGCGTGAACAACTGCGCGAGCGGATAATCGGACAGCGGGAGTCTCCGGACGATACGCGCCTGACTCTGCGGCTCGTCGCGCGGCACGCCGCCGCGGGCGCACGGGCAACGTTCGAAGATCTCCTCCGGCGGGATGAAGCGCCTGTGCGCCAAAGGCTTCTCGATGACCTGGAGCGGGAATTCCCCGCATGGACCCGGAGCCTCAGTGTGGCGATGGAGCGCTTCGACAAATGGTTGCGCGCCGGCGTGACGCGGGAGATGGCCGCGCTCTCCTGGCAGCATCGCGGTGGGTTCCTGGAACCGGCCCGGCGCGCCGGACGCCAACTTTCGCAGTGTCTTCAGGATTTTCGGAACCGGCTGGCGAAGCAAACCCTCGAAACTCTGGGTGTGCCTCTCCGGACCACTCAAGTAGAGCTCGCGGCCCAGGACTTGCGATCACCCGATATCCGGGTCGGCCGGATCTTCGATCACAACTGGGAGTTACTTTCTGCGGCGGCGCCCATGTCAATGTTAAAAGGCGCGGTGAAGAGACACTTCGAGCGCAGAGTGGCCGACGTGGTATTCATGAATCTCTCCCGCCTGGCGTCTCAATGGGATGAGGTCGTCGGCGCGGCGCTGCTCGCCCTGGAGAAAGACTCGATCGAACGCCTCGATACTCTTATCGCCACGATCGAGAAGCTGATCGCATCGGCCGGACAGGAAGCCCCGCGCATCCGCGAGGATCTGAACCGGCTGCAATCCGAGCGCCCGTCATAATATACTCCGAGCTGCCGCCTCGAACCTTTGCGCCTCTTGCTTTTGGTCTTCGCGCAAGGGAACGCGACATGCGTCCCCGAAACGAAAGGCAATCTCCAATCCGGCTCGCCGGTCTGTCGGGACGTACCGCATGCCTATGATCGATGTCAGACGAGCCGAATGACCGACCGTGCCGTATCGCTCGTATCTCCCGTTGCGCCGTTCGGTGATCCACAGTAACCGCCGGGAAGTGACCAACACCAGATCGCCGGCCGACGACTCGTTCCGCCGAAACCACAAGAATCGGCGCAACCCGTAGGCTGCCGGCTGGAAAAACTGCGCCAACGGCGCTTCTCCGGTGAGCAGTTCTGCGGACCGCGCGTACTCGAACTTCAGATCGAGCGGTTCACCGAAAGCGGCTGCGGACGGGGTCTGGTGGCCGGCGTTGCCGGGAGCCAGCGATCCTGGAGCGTCCGCAAGCACTTCTCGACCGGGCCTCGCGCGCGCGTGTTGTATTGCAACAGTATATGGCCGCCATTCCATGTCAGGACGATCCAGCCGATCAGCAGGATGCGGCCCCACTCGATGCGCTCGATACGGTCCAGTGGCACTCGGAATGGCTGTTCGCCGGCCGCGGGATGAGGCACCACCAGAGCCTCGCGGCCGCTCAGGAGCAGAACCCGCGCAGGGTATCTACGGCGGCCCAACCAGTCCGCATCGTCGCGTGGCAGAAACACGCCCGCGTCGATCGGTCCGAGGGCGGAAGGCAAACAAAGTCGGCTGGAACTTGGGCGAATCCCTCAATCGCGAATGAAAAGCGATATTGCTGGGAATCGACGGGACTCCGGTCCGGGCTCATGTTCCGCCAGCCTCGTTGAGGCGGGCCAGATCGTCGAGAATCGCCTGATGCTCCTCTGTCGCCACGGGCCCCCGGGACATCAACCGGCCCACCTGCGCCCGGTAGGCATCCGCCGAAGCGTCGAATCTCAATTGGAGTTCCGCCAAGGCCCCGCGGGCCCAGCTCTCGACCAGCCGGCTGTGTGTGGTGAATGCCCGCGAAAGGGGCTCTTCGAGGACCAGCCGAAGTTGACTGTGGATCCGTTTTCGCGCCAGCGTTCTTGGATACCGAATCCATGGGCGATGGAAGTTCCCGTTCACGGGTGGGAGATCGAAACGAGGCATCTCATGAACGGCGTGCAGGAGTTCCTCCTCGGGCGGCGCATCATGACTGCCCAGCCCCTGGGCGGTCCGCTGTAATGCCGCCGCCAGCACGCGTGCCAATTCCAGGAGATGCGTGTACACCTGGGTTGCTGCGGAGACCGTCTTGGCAATCGCCTGCGTGACGGCGGCGGCCGGGTCCGTCCCGTTCACGTTGGCGCCAGCCCACAACTTCAGCAGCGCCTCTGCCGCTTCGTTCAGCGCGCACGGCGTCAAGTTACGTAATTCATCGGAGGCGCGCAGGCAGAATACCCTGGCCTGTTCGAGTCCGCCGGTCGCTTCGCGCAAGTCGCGCTCCAGGATAAGCAGTTCGTCGCCAGCCAGCCCATGGCCGGTTCCACTTCCGCTCAGTTTCGCCTGGAGCGCCGCTGCCACCGCCTCGCGCAGGGCCGCGGTTTTCCTGCGGCTGGATTCTCGCGCGAGTTGTCGATGCTTCTCGTAGAGGGGCGCGATTTCCGCGGAGAACCATTGTTCCAGGAGATGCGCGTGCGAGGAGGCCGTGCTGACCGGGTGAACGCCAATCTCCACGCCCAGGTGCGCGCGAAGCTGCCCGGCGGTGTACTCGAGCGCGGACTCGAGATCGGAAGGCGGTAGAAGGTCCGCCTTGCTCAGCAGGACTTTCACCGGAATGGCCGCCTCGTAGAGGCGCAAGATAGTCGAGAGATCCTCGTCGTTCAGCGGACTTCCGGCGCCGATCAGAACCACGCCGAGATCGCATTGCGGCAGATATGCCAACGTCTCCGCGGCTCCCGCCGTCGCCAGCGAACCCAGGCCGGGCGTATCCACAAATGCCAGCCCGGTGCGCAAACGTTCGGAAGGCAGTTCCACCACCAGGCGCACGACACCGTTGCCGTTCGCGGGGTTGTGCATCTCGCTCACAAATTCCGGCAGGCGCTCGATGGGCAGCGTCTCCACCCTGCGATCCGCGAAGCTCACCGTCAGCAGGGTCCGGCTGCCGTAGACCAGCCTGGTGGGGACGGCCGTGATCGGATTCACGCCGACCGGCAGTGCCGTGGTCTGCAGGACGTGGTTCAGCAGAGACGACTTCCCCGAACTGACCCGGCCGAACACCGCGATCTCAAACCGGTTGGATTCCAGGCGGTCTACAATCATCGAGAGGCGGGGCCGCAGCTCCACCAGTCCGCGATCCGCGACGATTCGATCCATCAGCCGCAGCACATCGAATCCTCCAGCCGTTTGTTGCAGGCGCTCCAGCCGGGCCGGGAGGTCGGCTGCCGGACCATCCGCCAAGGCAACCCCCAGTCTCTCCAGTAGACCTTCCAACTCGGCGCACAGCCCTTGGAGTTGAGGCGTTACACTGTCAGCCACCTCGCCATAGCCGCGCAGATAATGGGGAGCCATCTGCTGGACCGCAATGCGCACGAACGTCAGGGTCACCCGGATGGAGTGGAGAGAGACCAGGGCGGGCATCTGGGAAGCGATGCCTAAGCCATCCATGGCGCGCCCCAGTTGATTGCGGAAGCGGGCTATGTAGCTGCGAATCAACCGGACTTGCGGGGGAGAGAGATCCGCAACGTACTTCGGGAAAATAGATTTCGATTCCGAAGCGCTGAGGATGGCCTCGATTTCCGACAGAAGCTTATCGGCGTATTGGGCGTTGCTGAAAAGCCGCCGCCGCTGCGCCTCGTTCAACGGACTCTCGGTCGCCATTGGGAAGATCCTATGTAGGAGTCATCTGCCCAATGGGCGGTTCAAGGTGAACTCCAACACCTCTAGCCCTATTATCGCGCGAAAGCCAGGGCGGCGCGGTCCGCTGGGTTTCGCGGCGCTCTGGTTCCATATCGTTACGCCGGCTGCGCGCGCACTTTCGCCGCGAACGGCCGACTCGAGGCGGGAGCGTTGCCGTGCCGTGATACCGTGCCGGCGTTCAGGGGAACCTCGGTTCCTTGTTGCCTTGGCCGGCAATCCGCCGAAGGAATTGCCACTTTGCAGGCAGGCACGCTAACAGCCACCGTACACCTGCCTCACCCAAGCGGCATATGATCGAAGTTGGCTCAGGACGATCCCCCAAATCGGGAGGCCGGAGTCTCTAGGTCTTAGACCGCCTGAAAAGGTTCTAATAGTGGTTCTGTATAAATTGAGCTGCGCGACCGGGCAGTAGTCCTGCCTGATTGTGCGTCGGTTCCGGCGTTTTCTCTAGATCGCGGTCAATT
>Ga0302325_10021967_pt1 | contig 13356 bp, 14 predicted proteins | sample Palsa_T0_2_FD_201948 | JGI IMG/M metagenome (GOLD analysis project Ga0302325, IMG submission 201948) | Peat permafrost microbial communities from Stordalen Mire near Abisko, Sweden - Palsa_T0_2 | ecosystem: Environmental > Terrestrial > Soil > Palsa > Peat permafrost | place: Sweden: Abisko... | reverse complement strand
AGGTGCAGTGCGGACGCCAACGGCACCACCGTTGCCGGGATCAGGGCAAGCGGAAGCAGCGAGATCGCTTCGGTGGACGTGACACGCGCAGCAGTCGAACAGCGGCAGGCGCCGCGACGAAACCAAGCCCGAGTGCGACGACGAGATCGATAAGGCCCAGGATGTTGAACCACACCACACTGCGGCCGACCGCGCCGCGTCGAAGGTTGCGTGCGACAAAGACCGCCTCGACCCCGATCGCGATATCACCCAGTCCGGCGGGTAGCGCGAACACGGCCGGCAGCTGGCCTAACGCCATCGCAACCAGGAAGGTCACGCCTTCAACCCGAAAGATCTGCGGCACGGTCAACCACCACAGCGCGTCGGGCTGGGTCAAGATGCGCGACACCACAGGGATACGAGTCAACAGCAGCGCCACAGCGAGAGCGCCGGTCAATGCGACAGGGAGCAACGGCACGAGCCTCGTCGGCTCGAACCGGTACACGTCGGCGTCGCCAAGCAAAATACTGGCCAAAACCCAAGCGCCCCAGATAATTGCGAACGCGCCGGCGACCCGGCTGGCGCTACCGCTACCCAAGCCGGCGGCGAGAGCGCCGCGCCGGAGCATGACGCAAATAGTTGCGGTGGTGCCGATCAAGCCGGCCAGCACCATCGCCCAGACATACATCGGCAGTGCGCTCATAGACTTCTCCTTAAAGGCTGTATCTTTGCAAACGTTGAGTACGTTTACGGACATCGTGTTCAATACAAGTGCCGTACCGATAATTCCGTCAACAATCAATGGAGGCGAAATGTCCGATACCGAACATGGCCGACGAATTGTTCGGAAACCAGGGGATTCAGGGGCCGCGGCACCGGCGGATCGGCGGGTCAGGCGCACCCGCAAGCTGCTCCACGACGCATTTCTTTCGTTGGTCATCGAGAAGGGCTACGAGAAGACCACGATCCAGGACATCCTGGATCGTGCCGACGTCGGCCGCTCAACCTTCTACGTGCACTACCCGGACAAAGAAGCACTGCTGACGGCCAGCTTCGACGAGATGCGCGTGCAACTTGAGGACCAACTCGCCGAGATCCCGGCTACGGGCCCCATCGACGTGACCCCGCCTGCGACGCTGCTCATCGAGCACGCATACCGAAATCAACGCGTCTACCGCGCCCTGTGCGGACATCAGGGCGGGGCGTTGGTCCAGCGCTATCTGCGTCGGCTGATCGGCGATCTGCTGCGAAAGCACTTGCGCCCACAATTCGGCCAGGCCGGCACCGAGGTGCCCGCCGAGGTAGCCGCCGAGTTCTATACCTCTGCCACGTTGGGCTTGCTGGTGTGGTGGATCGATCACGAATTCTGCAATGGACCGGCGTGGTTGGCCGCGACGTACCGAACGCTCGCCAACCCGTAGGTTCTTCCGGAGGACACCAGAGGGGAGCCCGCATGTCGGAAGCAACCAGCGACGTCTGGGAGGCGATGTCGACTGCGCGGACGATCCGGCGGTTCACTGACGAGACGGTTGACGACGCCACGCTGGAACGTTGTCTACAGGCGGCGATGTGGGCGCCGTCGGGGGCCAATGCGCAGGCATGGCGTTTTGTCGTGTTGCGGTCACCCGAGCAGCGCGCCGTGGTAGCTAAGGCGGCGGCCCGCGCCTTGGAAGTCATCGAACCCGTCTACGGGATGAGCCGGCCGGCCGACGATGACAACAGCCGGCGTGCCCGCACCAACCGCGCGACCTACGAGTTGCACGATCGGGCCGGTGAATTCACGTCAGTTCTGTTCGCGCAGAAGCATTTCCCGACGGCGTCAGAGCTTCTGCTCGGTGGATCGATCTTCCCGGCGATGCAGAATTTCCTGCTGGCCGCCCGCGCTCAGGGCTTGGGCGCGTGCCTGACCAGTTGGGGCGCCTACGGCGGCGAGCAGTTGCTCCGGGACGCCGTCGGCGTGCCCGAGGACTGGATGCTGGCCGGGCACATCGTGGTGGGCTGGCCGAAAGGCGGGCACGGGCCAGTGCGTCGCCGACCGTTGAGTGAGGTGGTCAACCTCGACCGCTGGGACGCATTCGTCAGCCCTTGACACCCACGGTGATCAGATCGGAGATAGCCTGCGTCCATAGCGGCCGGCGGACCCGATGCTGGGTGTCGACGGTGAACCCGGCGTCCTCGAACAGTCGCCGCATCTCAGCGGACGACGGGTTGTGCGCCGGTGTCCACTTGGTGCCCGACGATCCTTGGAATATCGATTGGCGTGCACTGAGTGTCGACACGGCCACCAGACCGCCCGGTGACAGCACGCGGTGGAATTCGCGCAGCGCAGCCGGCTGATCGAAGAAGTGGAACGCCGAGGTCGTCACGACCGCGTCCAACGCCCCGTCGTCGAAGGGCAGTTGCTCGGCCGGGCCGCGGCGCCACTGCACCTGCGTCGACCGGGAGCGGGCCTGATTGAGCATGCCCTCGGACATGTCCACACCGTAGACGTTGGCGGGATGCAGCTCGCGTTCGATTCGATCGGCCAAAATCCCTGTGCCGCAAGCGACATCGACAACCCGCGCAGACTGGTGGTCGCGCAGCTGCGCGACCACCTCGTCGTGCGCCGGGCGATACACCCACTGTTGCAGGAACGGCAGGTTGTACGCCGGTGCCGCCACACCCCAGAACCGCGTGACGATGTCGTTGAAACCGCGGCGTTGCGGTGTCTGCGTCATTTGGTCGAGGTGTAGTAGACCGTGTCGGCCATCGAGACCGAGTCGCTGGTCTGCGGGACCGGCGGCATGCCGTGGTCTTCCAACAGTTGACTCATCGGCTTGCCGACCGACCGCCAGCCCAACGTGTCCAGGTAGACAGCGACGTCGTTGCGGTCTCCTTGATAGCCGAGCTCGTCGAAGTCCAGGTCGAAACCATGCGCACGCCAATTCTCGGCGGCCTTACGCATCAACTCGCGGGCCTGCTCCTGGTCGACGCCGGCCATGTCCGGGATGGCCTCGGTGGCCAGCCGGCTGCCGTCGGCGCTCAGCGCGGAAATGTTGTCCAGCAAGCGGTCCTGGGCTTCCGGAGGAAGGTAACCAAGCAACCCCTCGGCAATCCACGCGGTGGGCTGGCTTCGATCGAAACCGGCTTCGGTCAGCGCGGCCGGCCAGTCGTTGCGAAGGTCGATGGCGACCGTGCGGCGGTCGGTGGTCGGGCTCGCGCCCAACTCGGCGAGCGTCGCGGTCTTGAACGCGATCACCTCGGGTTGGTCGACCTCGAAGACGGTCATGTCGGCGGGCCAGTCCAACCGGTAGGCGCGAGCGTCAAGACCGGAGGCCAGAATCACCGCCTGGCGGATGCCGGCCTGCGTTGCCTGATGGAAAAAAGCATCGAAGAAGCGGGTCCGGACGGCCATCGCGTCGGGCATCTGATGGAGCTTCCAGGTGGAATCGGCCTCATCGACGTCAACGCCGGCCAACTCTCCGGCGGCCCATCGGGTGAGGAAATCGACGCCGACGGCCCGCACGAGGGGCTCGGCAAATTGGTCATTGATCAGGGGGTTTTCGGCCTTGGTCGCGACGGCTCGGGCTGCGGCAACCATCGTTGCGGTGGCGCCCACGCTGGTCGCCAGGTCCCAGGTGTCGTTGTCGGTGCGCGGCATGCGTGCTCCTTAGTAGATCGGTCTAGTATTTAGTTAGCATATCAAATGATTAGCCGAGGTAACAACTTGCCGTCCAACGTCGCCACGGCAACGGCATTCTCTATTTAGGAGAAGACGTTCTCAATGCAGAGCTAAGGTCGAACCGTGCCTAAAACCTGTGAAAACAAGGTCGCACTGGTGACCGGCGCAAGCCGCGGCCTGGGCAAGGCGATCGCGCAGCGGTTGGCGGCCGAAGGCGCCACCATCGGGCTCACCGCGCGCACGCTGGAACCCGATCCCAGGTACCACGGATCGCTCCAACAGACGCTCGACGAGATCAACGCGGCCGGCGGCTCGGCGGTGGCCATCCAAGCCGACTTGTCCCAATCCGAGGACCGGAACCGGCTCTTCGTCGAACTGGTCGAACGTGTCGGTGCGCCCGACATCCTGGTCAACAACGCCGCCGTGACCTTCCTGCGTCCGCTCGACGAATTTCCGGAACGGCGTGCCCGGTTGATGGTCGAGATGCATCTGTTGGCACCGATGCATCTGACCCAATTGGCGATTCCGGCCATGCGCGAACGCGGCCGCGGCTGGGTGCTCAACGTAACGTCGGTCGGCGGCGATCTGCCCGAAGGGCCACCGTTTTCCGAGTTCGATCGCACAGCCGGCTTCGGGGTCTACGGCACCGTCAAGGCGGCGCTGAACAGGCTGACGAAAAGTCTTGCGGCCGAGCTCTATGACGATGGCATCGCGGTGAATGCCGCCGCCCCGTCCAATCCGGTGGCCACTCCCGGTGCCGGCACCCTCGATCTGGCCAAAACCGACACCGAAGACATCGAACTCATCACCCAGACCGCGCTGACGCTGTGCACCGCGGACCCGAAATCGATGACTGGGCGGATCGCCCACACGCAGCCGTTCCTGCGTGAAATCGGGTGGTTGCGCTGACCGAACCGCTGCTCGCCCAGTTGACCAAGCGACTGGCGGGACAACATATTTCGGAGTTGACACCGTTGACGGGCGGAGCATCGAGTCTGACCTACGTGGGGCAGCGCACCGATCAGCGGGTAGTCGTCAAGGTCGCGCCGCCGGGAGTTCCGCCGATCGCCCATCGCGACGTACTGCGGCAAGCCCGCATCATCGGGGCGCTGGGTCCCACGCCGGTGCCGGTTCCTGAATTACTCTTCGATGACCCGGGCGACCCACCCGACGTGCCGCCGCTGTTCGTGATGTCGCACCTTGAAGGCACCAATTGTGAACCGCTGTTCGACGACGTCGACGGTGGGTGTGAAACCGTTGTCGCGGAACGCTTTCGGAATGCGATCGCCGCGATGGCGCAGCTGCATCGGCTTGAACCCGGCTCCGTCGGGCTGGCATTGGAGCCGGTGATCGGGCCGCTCGACGAGGCCGAGCGGTGGTGCCGCACGCTGGAGACGGTCGATGCCGCGCTGGCACCGGGATGGCGCGACGTCGCGGCCGCCCTGCGCTGCAGCGCCCCGTCGGCCCTGCCGCCCGCCGTCGTGCATGGCGACTTCCGCTTGGGCAACCTGTTAGCCGCCGACGAACGGATCACCGCCGTCATCGACTGGGAGATCTGGTCGGTCGGGGACCCGCGGGTCGATGCTGGATGGTTCCTGATCAATTGCGACCCGACAACGTACCGCCGTTGCACGCGCTACGCCGAAGCGGTGCCGCCGCTACCCGAGTTGGTGGCGATCTACCGCCAAGAATTGGGCAGCGAAGTGCCGCAGCTGGATTGGTTCTGCGCGCTGGCGTGCTTCAAGTCGACGGCGACGTGGTCGCTGATTGTCAAGCACAATCGCAGACGCAGCGCGCCGGACCCAGGGCTGGAGGCGATGGCACCGATGCTGCCGCATCTGCTGTCGCGGGCGGGCGAGTTACTCGGTTAGCTCCGTGGTATCCCGGCGAGCCTATCGGCGAACTTCTCCTCGGCTGCTTGGCGCAGCCGCAGCAGGTGCTCGGACGGGAACACGTCCGGCGAAGGCTTGTAATCTTTGAGCAGCAGCCGCGCCAAGGTCACCTTGTGTACTTCGGTTGGCCCGTCGGCCAGCCCCAGCACGAACGACTCAACCAGGTGCGCAACGAACGGCATCTCGTGCGTGGTGCCGAGTGATCCGTGCAATTGCAACGCGCGGGCCGACACGTCATGCAGGACCTTCTGCATCATCGCCTTGACCGCCGAGATGTCGGCGCGCACGGCCTTGTAGTCGTTGTGCTGGTCGATTTTCCACGCCGTCTGCAAGGTGAGCAGCCGAAACGCCTCGATCTCCATCCACGAGTCAGCGACCATCTGCTGGACGAGCTGTTTGTCGCTCAACATCTGCCCTTGGGTGTGCCGGGAAACCGCACGCTCGCAGAGCATGTCGAAGATCCGGCGGACCAGTCCGACCGTGCGCATCGCGTGGTGGATGCGGCCGCCGCCGAGCCGAGTCTGTGCCACGACGAAGGCGCCGCCGCGCGGCCCGAGCATGTGATCGGCCGGGACCCGGACATTCTCATACCGCACGTAACCCTCACGGCCTCCGCCGCCGAGCGGTTGGTAGCCGAGCCCGACATCGCGCAAGAGGTTGATGCCCGGGGTCTCACCCGGCACGACGAACATCGAATGACGCTCGTAGGGCGGAGCATCGGGATCCGTCACGGCCATCACGATCAGAAAAGACGCCGTCGATGCAAAGGAGGAGAACCACTTCTCGCCGTTGATGACCCAGTGGTCGCCGTCTTGGACCGCGCTGGTGGTGAACTCCTTCGGGTCGGCGCCGCCCTGCGGCTCGGTCATCGAGAAGCAGGAAATGATCTTGTTGTCCAGCAACGGTTCCAGGTACCGTTTCTTGAGTTCCGGAGTGCCGTAGTGGGCCAGGATCTCGCTGTTGCCGGAATCCGGTGCCTGCGAGCCGAAGACGATCGGCGCGCACTCGGATCGGCCGAGGATTTCGTTGAGCAACGCGAGTTTCACCTGACCGAACCCGGGGCCGCCGAGATGCGGACCCAGGTGGGTAGCCCACAACCCGCGCTCCTTCACGACCTGCTGCAGCGGAGGGATCAACGCCTGGCGTACCGGGTCGTTGAGGTCGTGAGACTCTTTGACAATCAGGTCGATTGGTTCGCATTCCGAACGCACGAACTCGTCCACCCAGGCGAGTTGTGCGGCCCATTGCGGGTCGGTCGAGAAGTCCCAAGCCACTGTTCGTCCTTTCGATACTCAGTTGTCGACGCTGCGCCGTGGCGCACTCTGGCGGACCACGCCGGCATCGGTGAGTTCGGCCACCGCGTCCTCGTCGAATCCCAGTCCGGCCAGCACGGCCCGCGTGTTGTCACCGGGCAGCGCCGGCGAGCGTGGTTGCTCCGCAGTGGTTCTGGAGAACCGTGGAGCGGGAGCGGGCTGCGGCACTCCGTCGACTTTGATGAACGTCTGCCGTGCGACGTTGTGCGGATGATTCGGTGCTTCGGTGATCGACAGCACCGGCGCCGCGCACGATCCGGGTGTAGCCAATTGTTTCTCCCACTCGGCGCGGGTCTTCTGCCGGAAACGATCGGCCAATGTCTCCCGGTGTTGGTGCCACGCCGACGGCGCGTCGTGATCGTGCGGTACATCGACCTCGAGGCGACGGCACAGCTCGGCGTAGAACTGAGGCTCGATCGCTCCCACCGCGACGTGTTCGTCGTCAGCGGTCCGGTAAACACCATAGAAGTGCGCGGCGCCGTCGAGCAGGTTGTCGCATCGATTGTCGCGCCACGTGCCGGCGTGCACCATGCCGTAGTAGGGGGCCATCATCGTCGCTGCCCCGTCGACCATCGCAACGTCGAGCACCTGACCTTGCCCGGACTGACGTGCCTCCAGGATCGCGCTGAGCAATCCGACGGCCAGCAGCATCCCACCACCGCCGTAATCGCCGATGAGATTCAGCGGCGGTATTGGGTTTTCGGCGGTGCCGATACCGTGCAGCGCGCCGGCCAACGCGATGTAGTTGATGTCGTGACCGGCATGGTCGGCGTACGGGCCGTCCTGTCCATAACCGGTCATTCGGGCGTACACCAGCCGCGGGTTCGCGCCGAGCAACTCGTCAGGCCCGATGCCCAGGCGTTCAGCCACACCGGGACGGAACACGTCGACGAAGGCATCGGCATCGGCGATCAGGCGCCGCACCAACTCCGGGCCACGCCCGTCTTTGAGGTTGACCGCGATCGAGCGCTGGTTGCGCCGCACCGTGTAGTCGATGGGTAGTTCAGCGTCGACGTCGCGAACCTGATCGACGCGCACCACCTCGGCGCCGAGGTCACCGAGCAGCATGCCGCAGAACGGCCCTGGCCCGAGCCCGCCCATCATCACCACACGCACACCGCGTAGGGGTCCCGTCATGAGGACCACGCCTGCCGGCGGGCCGCCGCTTCCTCGGTGGCGTGGCTGAGTACCTGGTTGCGGTTTTCGAGTTCGAGCGCCGACTTCAGCCCTGATGCGTCGGCATTCACCTGCAGCGCACGTTTCGTCAATTGCACGCCCAGGGGAGTGAGTTCGGCTATGTGAGCGGCCATTTCGACGGCATGGCCGGCAAGATCATCCGGCTCGACAACTTTACTCACCAGGCCGCGGCGGTCGGCTTCGTCCGCGGACACCATGCGGCCGGTCAGCATCCACTCGGCGGCGACACTTGTCCCGACAATGCGGGGCAGAAAGTAACTCATCCCCATCTCGGCGCCGGACAGTCCGAGCAGGATCGCCGCATTGCCGAATGTCGCCGCGGTCGAACAGATTCTGATATCGGCGGCCAGGCAAAGCGCGAGCCCCGCGCCGACGCAGGGTCCGTTGACCGCGGCGATCACCGGTTGCGGGATATCGCGGAGCGCCTGCGGCAGCGCGGCCATCGTCTCCTGGAAACGCAGCCGCTCGATCGCGGGATCGGTCGCTTCCGGTATTCGCGGGCCGAAGTCGCGCATGTCGATTCCCGAGCAGAAGCCCCGCCCCGCACCGGTCATCACGACGGCGTTGACCGTGCTGTCCGCGCCCAGGTCGGTAAGTGTGCGGTTGAGCTCGCCGACCATGACGTCGTTGATCGCGTTGAGCCGCTCGGGCCGGTTCAGCTGCAGTACGGCCACGCCGACGTGTGGCCGCAGCACGCTCACCGTCTCGGTCAATCGAGCTCCCCTCGTCGCGAGCCCTGAGACACTCATTCGCTAATGAGGAGAATGCTATTCTTCGGCCGCGCGGCCGCGCAATACGGGTAGGCGGCGGAGGATAAGTGACTGATCTGGATTCAGCCGACGGTGTGACGATCGTTCGGTTCGACAATGCGCCGGTGAACGCTCTCGACCTCGACCTGCTCGAGGTCATCACCGCCTCGATGCGAGGAGTCGAAGGGCCGGTCGTCATCACCGGCGTCGGCCGGAGCTTCTCGGCAGGTGTCGACCTGCGCGCTCTCGTCGACGGCGGCTCCGACTACGCCGAACGCTTCGTCACCGCGTTGTCGGAGGCGTTCCAGGCGATCTTCGACCACCCGGCGCCGGTGGTCGCGGCGGTCAACGGGCATGCGATCGCGGGCGGCTGCGTGTTGGCCATGTGTGCCGATGTGCGGTTGATGTCCGGCGGGACGATCGGCCTGACCGAGTTGGCCGTCGGTGTCCCGTTTCCGGTGGCCGCGCTCGAGATATGTCGCTATGCGATGGGGATATCGGCTCCCCGTGCTGCGCTGGGAGCCAAAACGATCGACGCGGATACCGCGTTGGCCCGCGGGTGGGTCGACGCGGTCGTCCCGAAGGACGAGTTGATGTCCGAGGCGGTGGCGATCGCGCGCGAACTCGGTCAGTACTCACCGGCCGCATACGCGGCGACCAAGACGCAGCTACACCAGCCGGCACGGGCGGCGATCGACGCCGGTGCGGCAGCGGATGCCGCCGTGCGGGCCAGTTGGATATCGGAGGAAACTCGTGGCCGCATCGCCGGATTCCTCGAGACACTCGCCCGCGGCCGCTGAGGTCAAGCCGCCGTGAGCCTGTGGATCGCCCACTCATCGCACGAGCTGAGCGAAGAGATACCCGCACCGCCGGACCGGGTCCGCGACTACTACGTCGACCTGGACAACATCAAAGTCGTTCACCCGCTGGTAGTTTCGGTGCAGACCTTATCGCGCAGCGAAACCCCGGATGGCTACCTGCAGACCTATCGGGTGCGTGATCGTATTCCGTTGGGGCCGTTGTCGATCCGAATCACATACTGGGCAAGTGTCGAGGTTCCGATAGACGGCGACGTGATCACCGAGGCGCGTCAGTTCCCGCGGGTGCGGCTCAACGGCATCGTCGCTTTCGAGTCGATCGCCTCCGGCACCCGCCTCACCGAGCGACTCCGGATCGCGGCTCCGCGACTACTCGCCCCGACGACCCGGCGTGAAGCGGTCACCGCGCACACGGCGATGCTGGCCGGTATCCGTAGTCACTTCGAAAACCGATAGGGCTCAAGCCAGTTGCTGGCGCAAATCCCGCTTCAGCACCTTGCCGTAACTGTTCTTCGGGAGCTCGTCCACGACCAGGTACCTTTTGGGGCGTTTAAAGCGGGCGATTCGTTGTAGCAGGTGACCGTCGAGGTCGTGCGGATCGACCGTACCCACGATGAACGCCACAACGATCTCGCCCCACTCCGCGTCGGGTGCCCCAACTACGCACGCTTCCGACACTGCCGGATGCTCGAGCAATGCCTCCTCCACCTCGCGAGGATAGATGTTGGAGCCGCCGCTGATCACGACGTCTTTCGAACGGTCGTGCAGCGTCAGGTACCCGCGGGTGTCGAACGACCCCATATCCCCGGTGCGCAGCCAGCCGTCGCGCAATGCCTCACCGGTAGCTGCGGGATTGCGCCAATAGCCCACCATGACAACGTCGCCGCGACACACGATCTCGCCGATCTCACCAACCGCCGCAGATGTGCCGTCGTCACGCAGCACCGCAACGTCCGTGCCCGACCGGGGGTAACCCACCGACCCCAGGATCGCGTCGTCGGCGGGCTCGTAGTCGGCACGCCGCAAGCCGGTGATTGTCATCGGCGACTCGCCCTGGCCGTAGATCTGGGCGAACACCGACCCAAACGCGGCCAACGCCTTTTTGATGCTGTCCACGTACATCGGTCCGCCGCCGTAGACGATGGTTCGCAGTCCACTCGGGCGTGGGCGGCGGGTCTCGATGACCCGCTGCACCATCGTCGGCGCGAGAAAGGCGCTGCAACCCGGGTGATGTTCGCAGAGGTCCAGAAATTCGGCGGGGTCGAATCCGCCGCGATCCGGTATCACCTGCCGGGCGCCGCGCAGCACATAAGCCGGGATGTAGAGGCCCGAGCCGTGCGACATCGGCGCGGCGTGCACCAAGCTGCATCCCTCGTCGGGTGCGTCCATATCGGCCAGGTGGGCGACCGTCATCGCCATCAGGTTGCGGTGGGTGAGCATGGCGCCTTTGGATCGGCCCGTGGTACCGCTGGTATAGAACAGCCAGGCCAGCGTCGACGGGTCGGTGGTCGGGGCTGCCACCGGATCGTTGGTCAGCCACCGCGAGTAATGCTCCCTCTCAACGTCTTCCACCGGATAGTCGCAGTCCAGCTGGTTGGCAATCGTCTGCGATGCGAACACGTGCGAGACATCCGCATCGTCGAGGATCTGAATCATCTCGCGGGGATGCAGCTTGTAGTTGATCGGCACTGCAACGCATTCCGCGGCCCAAATCCCGAACAACAATTCGACGATCTCCGGTCGGTTCTCGCTGGCGATCGCAATGCGTGAGCCGGCCGGGTACGCCTCGCGGAGCGCACCCGCCAGTCGCAGCGCGCGATCCCGCAATTCTGACCAGGTGTTGCAGCAATCCCGGCCGTGGTACACCGCACCGCGATCGGGAAAGCGCTGCGCGGCCTGGTCCAGCAGCGCGAACAGATTCACGGAGCCGTCCACTCCGAAGTCAGGGCGAACGTCGACAGATACTTCGTCGAACTCCATCCACCGTCGACCACGATGGTCTGCCCGTTGATGAAACTGCCACCCGGCGAACACAAGAACGCGACGGTGCTCGCCACGTCGTCAACGGTGCCCAGCCGTTGATGTGGAGTCATCTCGATCTGCATCCGGCGAAATCGTGGATCCTGCAAGCGCTCTTCAGTCATCGGCGTCTGGATCACGCCGGGCGCGACCGCGTTACAGCGGATGCCGTGCGAGCCGTACTGGCAGGCGATGTGGGTGGTCAGTGCCGTCAAGCCGCCTTTGGCGGCCGAGTACGGACCACCGCGAAGTCCACCGACGACGGCGAATGTCGACGTGATATTGATGATGGCCGAGCCGGCCTGCATGTGGGGCAAGACATCTCGCGCCAACCGAAACGGTGCGCGCAGCATCACGTCGAGAAAATAGTCCAACGTCTCATCGTCGGTTTCGTGCAGCGGCGTGGGGCTGCCCACCCCGGCGTTGTTGATCAGGAAGTCGACCCGACCCCACCGGTCCGCCGCGGCCGACACGATGCGTGCGGGTCCGTCGTCGTCGGTGACGTCGACCGCGACTGTCGCTACACGGTCGGGATCACCGATGGCAGTGGCCAACTCGGCCAGCCGATCATCATTTCGGCCGGTGGCCAGCACCGACATGCCTGCTTCGGCTAGCTTGGTTGCGCATCCGAATCCGATGGCGCCGGTCGCGCCGGTCACAATCGCTACTTGCATGTCATCCGTCCGTCGTTGTCAGGGCCGCTTGAATCTGGTGCTTGAGCACCTTCCCGGCGTCGTTTCTCGGTAGCGACGCCCAGATGACAACTTGCTCAGGCGCTTTGAACGTGGCAACCCCGCGTGACTGCAGGAAGGTGCGAAGGCTCGCCACATCGGGTTGAGGCTGACCGGTCGGCACGATGACGGCGCAGGCTCTCTCCCCGGTGCGCGCATCGGGCAGACCGACGATGGCGATCTCCGCAACACCGGGATGGCCGACGAGAAGGTCTTCGATTTCTTTGGGCGCGATATTCTCGCCATTGCGGATGATCACGTCTTTGGCCCGCCCGGTGACCACCAGATAGTCGTCATCGACCCAGCGAGCCAAGTCGCCCATGCCGAAATACCCGTCGGCGTCGAACGAGCCGGCCTCGTCGTCGGGATGCAGGTAGCCGATCAGCATTTGCGGGCCCCGGGTATGAATCTCGCCGGCAGCGCCGCGGAGGGCGATCTGCGCGAATCCGGGACGCCCGTCGGTGTCCGCGGCATGATCGGCGTCGAGTGGCGCGCCGACCGTCGTCACCGGAACTTCGGTCGAGCCGTACACTCGGGTCACCGCGGCGCGCTCGAAATAGTCTGCGGCTCTGCGGATCAACGACGGAGGCACCGATGCGCCGCCGCAGACGAACAGCTTCAGTTCCGGCAATCTGGTTCCTGCGCGCTCGGCGGCGGCCAGCAGTTGCTCGAGGAAGGGTGTCGCTCCGGCGAGGTGGGTGCAGCGTTCTGCCTGGATGAGTTCCACCGCCTCATCGGCATTCCAGCGGTCCATCAGCACGGCGGACGTGCCCAGGAGCAGCGGACATTCGAACGCGTAGATGGAGCCACCGATGTGCGCGATCGGCGAGGGCACCAGGAACCGGTCACCGGGTTGCACCTGCCAGTGCTCACGCAGCTGGCTGATCAGAGCATGCATCGAGTTATGGCTGTGTAGAACGCCTTTCGGTCGTCCCGTCGTTCCCGATGTGTAGAGGATCATCCGTACCGCATCAGGGTCCAGCGTCGGCAGCCCGAC
>Ga0302325_10021964_pt1 | contig 13357 bp, 16 predicted proteins | sample Palsa_T0_2_FD_201948 | JGI IMG/M metagenome (GOLD analysis project Ga0302325, IMG submission 201948) | Peat permafrost microbial communities from Stordalen Mire near Abisko, Sweden - Palsa_T0_2 | ecosystem: Environmental > Terrestrial > Soil > Palsa > Peat permafrost | place: Sweden: Abisko... | reverse complement strand
GATCGCCGCGCTGATCTGGATCGCAAGGTGGGCGTCCACCGCCGAGTGGGTGTAAGTCTGGAAATCAATCCGCGACACGATTCCCTCCGTCACGGACATCCGGTCACCGCCCACCGGGTAACCATAGGCCGCCACCGTCGACTCGATCTCCGGGATGCCTCCGAGTTCCAGCGGCACCGAGTTCCTGAAAAATCCCGGCTCATTGATCTTCAGCACCGCCAGGTCGCAATCGTGCCCGATGAACTGCACCTTCGCCGTGTACTTGCGCGGGTCGTCCTCCCGTTCCACCGTCAGGAAGCGCGCGTTGCTGACCACGTGCGCGTTGGTCAGGATGCGCTCCCCGTCAATGACGAAACCCGTGCCTACTCCGCCCGAGATCGCTCCCGCCGCCCACGGCTCCCGGTAATTAGGGTCCTGGGAAGTGGTCGTGATCCGCGCCAGGCTCCGGTGGATGGCCGGCACCGGGATTGCCGGGGTCGATGCCGCCGAGGGCGGGGTTGGATGCGCGTCGGCCAGCAGCAGCCGGGTCGAGAAAAGAAGGAACGTCAGCGAAACCCGCGGGATGGAAAAACTCATCGGAGCCGGCACCATAGCGGCGAAAGCGCGATTTCGAAACCGGAAATGAAACGATCGCCCGGATTTTTCCGATGGCCTCCCAAACGAATTCCGGGTGCTCGGCATCGGCCGCCGCCGGGGGGGGAATTGGTTGGATTTGGTCGGATTTGGTCGGATTTGGTTGGATTGGAAGGAGGCGAAACGGGCCGTGGGGAAAGGCTGAAGCCGTGCCAAAGCCATCCCAGAGGGCAGGTCCGTCCTCTGCCGGAGTTGATGGATGAAGCGCTCAATAATTCCATGGTGGCAGGAAAAATCGGGCGTCAGTTAGCGATTTCTTTTTCGTTGACTTTTACGAGGCCGTTGCAGGTGACGCGCGCACTCCGGTGTCAACGGTTTTAAAAGAAAATTTCAGGAGGGCGAAATCGAGGCAAAATCACGGGGTTCCCGAGTGGGCCGGGTTGCAAGCCGTTGACATCACCGTATCAGCGTATCAAGTTAACCTCTGATGCGAACTACGGTCACCATTGACGATGATGTTTTCGAAGCGGTGAAGGCACAGGCACAGGCCTCTGGAAAAAGGCTCGGCGAAGTGCTTTCCCAGATTGCGCGCGCCGGTTTGCGGGCTTCCGTGGAGACTGCGAACGTCAAAGGCTTGCCGGTTTTCAAGGTCCCGCCGGGCGCTGAAGTCATCCCAACGAGCCGCGCCGGGAAGCTCCTCGCCGAAGAGGGACTGTGAAGGCTTCGCTTCTGGATATCAACGTGCTGCTTGCCCTTGCCTGGCCCAACCATCAACACCACGCGCAGGGGCAGGCGTGGTTTGCCGAAAATGCGAGCCAGGGTTGGGCCACATGCGCCCTAACGCAGCTCGGCTTCATTCGGCTTTCGTCCAATCCGGCTTTTACAGTGAACGCGGTTTCGCCGCGGCACGCGGCCATCGTGTTGAGCGCCTGGACCCGGCACGAGGCCCATCAATTCCTCCCGTCTCCGCCTGCGGAAGCTCCATCGATCTACGGGAGCGTCCTTGGGCATCAACAGGTCAATGATGCGTGGCTGGTGGAAGTGGCGCGGCAAAACAACGGATGCCTGGTGACGCTGGACAAGCGCATCGCGGCGCACGCCACAGAAGAAGGGCTTGTGGAGGTCATCGGGACTTAGAGGTGGCTGGAACCGCGGAAGGCTTGCCCCGCGACATCGCACGAAATCACGATCACTACGTTCCCGGCATCCGTCGGTGCGAGTCGTGAAGTTTGAGATACCTCACCGCTGCTCCTCGCGCTGCGCGAGAATTGCTGCGGAAAGGCCGGCGCGTTTTGCGGAAAGGCTGACCCCTTTTGGCTGTTTTGGCTGCGCTCCCCAGATAGCGCGGGCACGCGCGGCAAAATCGGGCAGCGGAACGGAAGTGGGAACGACAGAACTGGAGGGAATCAGCCGGGCCACCGTCTTGTTGCGGCGGGTAACCAGGACTTCCTCGCCATTCTCCACCCAAGCCAGGACTTTGCGAAAGTGGTGCTGCACGTCACGGACAGTAGCCGTTTTCATCGGCAACATTTAACGCACGTGGCGCTAGTAGTCAAAACAGCGCTTTTCTCATAGACGGCAGCAATTCAAAGGCGTTTTGAAAAGGGTCTTTCGGTTGTTTCTTCGATGATCCCTATTTCTGGCTTGGATCGTTACGTGACATCTATCCTCCCCAAAAACGGGACAGGTTCGACTTCAGATATACTTCATCATCGCTGGCAGTCTTGAAACGATTCCAAATTTCGCAATGCCTGGCCGAAACATCAGGTCTTCCCAGGCTTGCCGATTTTTCTCCCCCACGGCTTTAACCAGGTGAGACCGAAACCGATCTTTGTCCAGCACATCAGAAGGTTCACAGCGGACGTTTGGGCATAGGGTTGAGGTAATTTGCCGAATGGCCGCCGCTTCGCTTCCCGGCATAAAGGGCGAAATCGCGACTTCTTCAAGCAAGTGCGCCGGTTCGAATCGTAGTGTTAGACCTCCATGATGAGGCCGGGAAACGGGGAAGATAATTCGAACCTCCTTCTCAAACTCATAGCATTTTTGCTTAATCATATATGGTCGAAGGAGTGTTGCCTCTGAGCCATTTACAATTCGGTCCCGTGAGTGATATTCTACCCGTCCGATTCCTACTGCTTTGATGTATTTGCTTGGAGCGAGGCACTCAATCAACCTCCTTGGTGAGGTGCAAATGGCTACGCCTTCTCTGGCGTATATATGCCAGAATCCCATCGACTCCATTTGGGCGTTGTGCCAGCACCAAGCGCAGCGCCGCTCGACTATTTGCGCCATCCACGTCTTCATGGCCGATCCGCGGTTTTCCTTATTTTTAAACTTCGAAAGCCATTGCATACTCGGCTCGTCTAAATTCTGAAAATATTCATTGGTTCGTTGGCATAAAACGGATGACTCCGTCGGGTCTGCGCTTCGTAAAGTGGCTATGGTCGGTACGAAAACATGCTTCTTCATCAGCAAAAGCAAAAATGTGCTCAATCGAATATACCGCCAAAGCTTTGTTTCTGGTTCAAGCGGCGAGCCAATCCATTCGAGCGTGGGATGGTGTTTTAGCGGGGATTTCAAGGTTAGCTCTGAGTGGCGCGAATAAGTGGGGCCAAAATAAAAAAGAGTCCAGGAGTGCCACCTGGGCAATGCTACACGTTGAACCGGAACTCGACGACGTCGCCGTCGTGCACCACGTATTCCTTCCCCTCGATCCGCAGCCGGCCCGCTTCCCTGGCCTTTGCAAATGATCCGAGCCGGATCAGTTCGTCGAAGTGCACCACCTCCGCGGCGATGAAGCCGCGCTCGAAATCGCTGTGGATCACGCCCGCCGCCGCCGGCGCTTTGTCCCCGGCGTGGATGGTCCAGGCGCGCGTCTCGGTCTCGCCGGTGGTCAGGTAGGTCCGCAGCCCCAGCAGGTGGTACACGGCCCGGATCAGCGATCCGACCCCGCTCTCGCTCACGCCCAGCCCGCTCAGGTATTCCTTCGCCTCGGACTCGGGCAGGTCCACCAGTTCGCTCTCGATCTGGGCGGAGATGACCACCGCCTCGGTTGCCAGGTGGGTCCGCACGTAATCCTGGACCGCCTTCACGTAGCGCGCCGCGGGGTGCATCTCCGTCATTACGTCCTTGGGCAATCCGCCCTCCTCCTCCTGCGCCGCATCGATCTCCGCCGCCAGGTGGGCCAGGCCGGCCTCGGCCACGTTGCAGGCAAAGATCACCGGTTTCGAGCTGAGGAGGAAAAAGCCGCGCGCGATCTTGTTCTCCTCGTCGGTAAGCGACAGCGTGTTGGCCGGTTTTCCGGCGTCCAGGTGCGGCAGCAATTTCTCGCACACGGCCATCTCCGCCTTCGCCGCCTTGTCCCCGGAGCGCACGGATTTTACCAGCCGATCCGCCCGCTTCTGCACCGCCGCCAGGTCGGCGAGGACCAGCTCCGTGGTCACTACCTCGATGTCCCGCACCGGGTCCACCGAGCCTGTCACGTGATGCACGTCCGGATCTTCAAAACAGCGCACCACCTGCACGATCGCCGTCACCTCGCGAATGTGGGAGAGGAACTGATTGCCCAATCCCTCGCCCTGGCTCGCCCCGCTCACCAGCCCGGCGATGTCCACGAATTCGATGGCGGCGGGGACGATCTTCTTCGAGTGAGAGAGGGCGCTGAGCGCCTCGAGCCGCGGGTCAGGCACTGTCACCACTCCCTGGTTGGGGTCGATGGTGCAAAACGGATAATTGGCCGCCTGCGCCTTGTGCGTCCGCGTGACGGCGTTGAAAAGGGTGGATTTGCCTACGTTTGGGAGCCCGACGATTCCGGCGCTTAGCATAAAATGAGGGAGGCCAAGCCTACCGGCATCCGAGGCGCGCGTGCACGGATTATTTCAGCAGGCGGGCGCGGGTCCTGAGGGACCAAAAGGACCTAATGCGCCCGCTGACTCTCCACCGGGGGCGCCGGAGGGACGGGATGCTTCAGGTCCGGGAGGAAGTACGCGTTCGCGGCAACGCCTATCCAGTACGCGGGAATGCAGAGGAACCCGAAGAACATGAAAAACGTGATGCTCCAGAGGAAGCAGAGAAAGCCAAGCGCCGCCAGCACCACCGCCATTTTGGTGTGCCCCTTGTAGAAGTGCCCGGCTCCCGGCCAGAAGAGGCTCAGGATGCACGCAAACAAATCGCGCGGGTTCCGCCGCATTTCCGGCGGCGGCTGGCCGTAGCCTTTCACCCAGTCACACCGGTCGCACGCCTCGGGATTGTGCAGCGGCGCCCCGCACAGGGGGCAAACACCCGCCTGCATATTGGTTCTGGCGGAAGGGGAGGTGATTGGATCTATCATGGCAGGCATGGCGTTGGCGTTGTATGGAATTTTAATGCGCGGTTTAACAAATTTAAAGTAAAACTAATGAATTCCGCTCTCTCTGAAATCTCGGATTTCATCGATGCGTTGCTCGATATCAAGAACGTCCCGGACTGGCCAAATGCGCTTAACGGCCTGCAATTTGCAAGCAGCGGAGGCGTGACAAAAATCGGCGCCGCCGTCGATGCCGGCGAGCCGACCCTGCAAAAGGCGGCGGCCGCCGGGGTCGACCTGCTCCTGGTCCACCATGGGCTCTTCTGGGCCGGGCTGCGGCCGCTTACGGGCGCGGCCTTCCGCAAGGCCGCCCTGGCGATTCGCGCGGACATGGCGGTTTACAGCGCCCACCTCCCTCTGGACGTGCATCCCACGCTGGGCAACAATGCCTTGCTGGCCCAGGCCCTTGGCCTCGCTCCCACCGAGCCCTTCTTCTTTGAGAAAGGCCAGTTCATCGGCCTGAAGGCATCCGTTTCCATGCCGCTCGACGACCTGGTTGCGCGGGTGGAAAAAGCGGTCGCCGGGCCCGTCAAAGTCTTCCGGGGCGGCCCGGAGAAAGTCGGCTCGGCGGGCGTCGTCACCGGCGGCGCCGGGGCGGAGATTTACAAGGCCGTCGCGGAAGGCGTGGACACGTTCATCACCGGCGAGGGGCCGCACTGGGCGGCCGTCGCCGCGGAGGAGATGGGGGTGAATCTGCTGCTCGCCGGCCATTATGCCACGGAGACTTTTGGCGTGAAGGCCCTCGCCGCGCGCGTCGGGGGGCAGTTCGGCCTGCCGTGGCAGTTCATCGAGCATCCAACGGGCTTGTGAAACGGCAAGGGACTCAAGGGACGTATGGGAAATCGTCCGCCTTCCTCCGATGCGATTTCTTCCGGCGGGAACCGCTCGTCTGCGCCCGGGAATTGATCGGCTGCGAGCTGGTCTGGAACGACTCCGCCGGCCGCGTGGTGGAAGTGGAAGCCTATGCCGAGGAAGGGGACGAGGCCTGCCACACGTTTCTGCGGCCCAGCGCGCGCAAATTTATCGCGGACCATCCGCCCGGCGCCGCATACGTGTACATGAACTATGGCGTCCATTGGCTGCTCAATGTCCTGGTGAAGGGAAGGACCAGCGGCTTCGTCCTCATCCGCGCCCTCGAGCCTACGCGCGGAGTGCGCGAGATGGAGCAACGCCGCCTGGCCCGCGCCCGCGCGGCAGGCCCGCTGGTTCTCCAGGCCCTCTGCTCCGGGCCCGGAAAGCTCACCCAGGCCCTCAATGTCGATGGCCGCGACCATGGCCGCGACCTCTGCGCCGGCGATGGCATCGGCTTTTTGCCGCCAGCCTCGCCCCCCGCCATCGAGACTGATGTCCGCATCGGCATTTCCAAAGCCGCCCACCTGCCCTGGCGTTTCCTGGCCCGCGGCAGCCCATTCATCAGTGTGCGGCCCCGCCGCCCCCAAAAAAGATAAAGGCCAGACGCGGAGTAAATCCGGTCTGGCCCTTAGGTCTGGAAACAGCGCCTATTTGGAGTAGCTGCTCGTCGTCGTGGCCGCTGCCGGCGCTTCCTTGTGCGCGCAGGCGCTCAGGCTGATCGCCGCTGCGGCGAGAGTGATAATGACAAGAATTCTCATGTATTGAAGTTCCCCTCCTTTCTGTAGCTGGTTGCTGGCGGTTGTTTTACGCAGTTTTGTTTGGATTGAACAACGCAATTTCCGCCGCCATTTTTTTTGCAGTAATTCGGGGGTGCTCCGCATCACGTTGGTGTGACAAATGGCACGGTCTCGCTCAGCCCCGCGTACCCGATATTCGCAGAGGCCCTCGATTACGGCTGTATGAAGACCGGGGTTCCCTCGGTTACCATTTCATAAAGCTCCGCCACGTCGCTATTGCGCATGCGGATGCACCCATGGCTTGCCGGCCGCCCGATCTCCTCCTCGTGATTGGTCCCGTGGATGTAAATGTAACGCTCCAGCGTGTTCGCGTTCGCCGGGTCCAGGCCGTGCAGCCACAGGATGCGCGTCTGCACCAGGTCCTCGGGGTTGGAGGCATCTCCGGTTTCGCCCGTGGGAAGGCGCCCCTTGAACACCGCCCCCGGCGGGGCCCCATCGCCGATTTTCCTGGAAATCTCGAACCGCCCCGGCGGGGTCTTGAAGCTGCCCGGTTCCGTCCCGAGGCCGAACCGCGACGTGGAGACCGGGTACTCGAGCCCCTCCGGCGGCCCGGCGCCGTGGAGCGTCAGCCGCTGACGGCTGACGGAGATGTGGATGGACGGGGATTGCATGAAATTCGAAAGACGAGCAATTTACCAGCAAGTCATGAGCAGTCCACTCCATGTAGCCATCGTAGGCGCCACCGGCGCGGTCGGGATAGAACTGATGCGCGTCCTCACCCGGCGCGGCTTCCCCGTGGGGCGGCTCACGCTGCTGGCCTCGGCCCGTTCCGCCGGCAAGAGCATCGAGTTCCAGGGCGAACAGGTGCCCGTGCAGGAATTGCGCGATGAAGGCTCCTTCTCCGGCGTGGATGTCGCCCTCTTCAGCGCCGGCGCCTCCATCTCCAGGAAGTTCGCCCCGCTGGCCGTCCAGGCCGGGGCCGTGGTGGTGGACAACTCTTCCGCCTTTCGCATGGACGAGAACGTCCCCCTGGTGGTGCCGGAGATCAACGGCGAAGACGTGCGGCGCAACCGGGGCATCATCGCGAATCCCAATTGCACCACCGCCATCACCCTCATGGGACTCTGGCCGCTGCACCGCGCCTTTGGCGTCAAGCGCATCATTGCCGCCAGCTATCAGGCCGTGTCCGGCACCGGCGCGCAGGCCATCGAGGAGCTGCGCCTCCAGGTCGAGGCGCTCGCCGCCGGCCAGGAGCCCTCCTGGACCGTGTATCCGCACCAGATTGCTTTCAACGTGCTGCCCCACGTCGACAGCTTCCTGGAGAGCGGCTACACCAGGGAAGAGATGAAGATGCAAAACGAAGGCCGGCGCATCATGCATCACCCCTCGTTCCTCGCCAGCGTCACCTGCGTGCGCGTGCCCGTCTATCGGGCCCACTCGGTCGCCGTGAACGCCCAGTTCGAGCAGCCCGTCTCGCTTGACCGCGCCCGCGACGTTCTCGCCAAGGCCCCCGGCCTTTGCCTCGTGGATAACCCCGCGAAAAACGAATACCCGCTCCCATTGCGCGTCGCGGGCAAGGACCACTGCGAGATCGGGCGCCTGCGTCTCGACTGCGCGCTCGAGAATGCCATCGCCTTCTGGATTTCCGGCGATCAATTGCTCAAGGGGGCGGCGCTCAATGCCGTGCAGATCGCGGAGTTGATCTAGGGACCGAAAGGACCTGAGGGACCAACGGGGGGAGCCTGCCGGTCCTCCTTCGTTGCGGCACGCATCAGGAAGACAATCTCCCCTTTGGGCGGATGCGCGGTGTAATGCGCCGCCAGTTCCGTTCCGGTCCCGATCCGGTATTCCTCGAATTGCTTGGTCAGCTCCCGCGCTACGCAGAGCAGCCGCTCCGGGCAAAGCTTCGCGCATGCCTCGAGCGTCCGCTGCAAGCGGTGCGGCGACTCGAAGAAAACCGAGGTCTCGCCGCGGGCCGCCGCCCGGGTCACCTCGCGTTCGCGCTGGCCGCTTTTTACGGGCAGGAACCCGCCAAAGTAAAAGCTCTCCGCCGGAAACCCGCTCCCGATGAGCGCCGTCAGCACCGCCGATGCCCCCGGCAGCACCGTGTACGCAATCCCTTCCGCGATGCAGGCCCGCAGCAGCCGGTGCCCCGGATCGGAGATGCCCGGCGTGCCGGCGTCGGTGATGACCGCGATGGCCGCTCCCTCGCGCAGCCGCTCGATCAATTCCGCCGTCCGGCGGGCCTCGTTGTGCTCGTGATAGCTCACCAGCGGCTTGCGGATTTCCAGGTGATCGAGCAGGCGCAGCGAGTGGCGCGTATCCTCGCAGGCGATAACGTCGGCGCCTTTGAGCACCTCGATGGCCCGCAGCGTGATGTCGCCCAGGTTCCCGATCGGCGTGGGCACCAGGTAGAGCATGAGCCCGCGGGAGTACCCCTTTACCAGCCCTCGCTGATTTCCGAGACGATGTGCGTCGCGGCGTTCTGGGCGGCCAGCGGGATGGCCTGCCGCTCGTCCTGGTTCACGTCGCCGCTCACAAAGAACGAGGTGACACCGCTGGTGGTCCGGTCATCGACCACTTCTCCGGTCGCCTTCCTGATGACCCGGTAGTGAATCGCCAGCGACATGTCGAATTCCTGCGTTGCCTGCACGTCGCCGATGACCGTGCGCCCCGGGATCCGCGTCAATCGCATGACCTCCCCTTCGAGCACCGCGTCGGCGGTATCGAGGGAACTGGCGACCTTGTAAGTCCCGTCCTCCTGGATCTGGCGGATGACGGTATCGGAGATCAGCACCTCGATGCGGGGAACCAGCGTCTGGTTCCTGAACGTGGGCACGTACACGGTTTTCACACCCTCCATGAAGGTCGGCCTGTTCGCCCCCAAATGGTATCCGAGGCAGCCCGTCAAGAGCAGGCAGAGGAGGGCCGCCAGGGGTGCGCGGCGGGGGTGGAGTCTCATCGCTATTGCTGCGGGAGCGGCGGCTCGACGGCCGGCGGCGGCGGACTCAGGTCTGCCGGCGAGCTCCTCAGTTCCGGTTTCGGCGGCGCGGTCTGGTCGGGCACGGGGGTCGGCTGCGCCACCGGCGGCCCCAGGTAGTCGGAACGCGACGCGGTGTCCACCTGCGCCTGCATGCGGCGCTGCTCCTGCGCCTGCGCGCCGGTCTCGGTCTTCTCCGGACCGGGCTCGAGCGCGGTGTCGCCCACCTTCGCCTGGAGCGCCTTGATGCGCGCCTCCGCGGCCTGCGCATCGGGCGTGCCCGGCTGCTCCTTGATCACTTCATTGTAATAAATGACTGCGGCCTTGTAGTTTTTCTTCTTGTCGTAGTACTTCGCGATGGAGACCGCGCTCGAATTCTCGCGCGCCTGCAGCGTCTTGAGGTTGTCCTGAGCCTGCGGCGCCTTCTCGCTGGTCGGGTAGTTGGCCAGGAAGTCCTCGAACGCCTCCTGCGCCTTGTTGGCCGCGGACTTGTCGTAAGCGGTCCGCGACTCGACAAGGTACACGTATCCGATCTGGTACTGCGCGTCCGCCGCCTCCGGGTCCGAGGGGTAGCGCGAGATCACTTCCTCGTATGCGGCGATCGCGTCATCCGGGCGGTTTTGTTTCTCCATCGCCTGGCCCGCGAAGAACTGCGCCAGCGGCGCCCACTTGCTAAAGGGCGCCGTCTTCACGATCCCCTCGAAAATCTGTTGCGCCCGCGCCATCGAGGGGAACATCTTCACCCCATACAACTCCCGGCGCGCCCCTTCCAGGAACTTCTGGCCGATCCCGTAGAGCGCCGCGAGCGCATTGTCGAAGTCCTCCCCCTTCGGGTACTTGGTGAGATATTCGTTATAGAGCGCATTGGCCCGGTCGTAATCGCCCGCCAGAGCCGCCATCTGCCCGGCCTTTAGCTGCGCCTCCGGCGCGGCGCCGGAGCGGGGGAACTTCCGCGTCAGCAAGTAATAGGCGATCATCGCCCGGTGATAATCGCCGGCTTTCTCGAAGGCTTGGGCCTTATCGAGCTGGGCGCTGGCCGAGGCTTCAATCGTCGGGTTCCCGTTCGCATCCTCGGTGCTCCAGCCCTCTCCGGCTTTGTATACAATGTCCGCCGCCGCCCGGTGGCAGGGCAGCAGGCACGCTCCCACGGCGAAGAGGATAAGGGCGTGAGCTATGCGCATATAATGTGTTTTCGGCTGTGAAAGAGCCGGCCACGCTAGCCGAAGCAATATGGGGCGTCAAATCGAGAATGGCCGGGGGGATTGATGATTGATGATTTGAGATTGCTGATTGGGGAGTCCGGCTGCCACGCTTGCTTCTGAATCCGGGAATGTGTGGGGAAACTCGCCTCATCCCAATCATCAATCTCAAATCATCAATCATCAATCCCCCATCCACATCGGCAGTTGCGCATGGACTTCTGAGGATTGGCGCGGCTCCTTCTACCCGGCTGATCTGCCCGCCAGCCGCTGGCTCGCGTGGTATGCCCGGGTTTTCAACGCCGTCGAGATCGACTCCACCTTCTACGCCAGTCCGCCCGCGCATGCCATCGCCCACTGGCTGGCCGAGACTCCCGCCCATTTCCGCTTCACCTGCACGGCGCCCAGGACCATTACCCACCAGTTCAGGCTGCGGGGCTGCGAGGCGGTGCTCGCGGACTTTCTCGCGGCCATGCAGCCCCTCCACGGACGGCTCGGCCCTATTCTCATCCAGCTCCCGCCCTCCTTCGCGCCGCCGACTGATGCCACGGCATTGCGCGATTTCGTCCTCGCGCTCCCGCGCGGCTGGAGATTTGCCATCGAGTTCCGTCACGCCGATTGGCACCAGCCCCGTTTCGTCAAGCTCCTCGAGGAGCATGGTGTCTGCTGGGCGTGGAGCGACAGGACTCCCGTTGCCGATCAGGACCAGGCCCCGTTTGGCTTCCTCCCGGAGACCGCCGATTTCCTCTACGTCCGGCTCATGGGCGATCTGCAAGCCAGGAACGAGGCTGGCGGCGAGCATGCCTTTCGTTACAAAGAGGTGCTCTGGTCCCGGGCCGCGGCAATCGAAAGCTGGGCCGTGCGCCTCCACAAGCAGGCGGAGCACGTGAAGAACATCTACATCCTCTGCGGCAATCACTACGAGGGATTCGCCCCCGTCACCTGCCGCCAGCTAGGCGCCCGCCTCGGGCTCGATTTCACCCTTCCGCCGACCGCCGTCCCCGAGTCCGCCCCCAGCGGCCCGCGCCAGATGAAGCTCCTGTAATTCCCGCTCCGGCGGAGCAATTCCATTCTCGGGTGAGCGACCAACCCCTTGATTCCGGCGCGATTCCGACCCATAATGAACGTCATGGCAACACTCCTTGAAGAGATTCAGGCGCTGGCGCTTCGTTTGCCCCCGGAAGATCGCGAGATGCTCGCCGGAGCATTGCTTCACAGCTTGGATCGCGCACCGCTGAGCGAAGTCGACGAGGCTTGGATTGCCGAAGCTGAGCGGCGCTACGACGAGTGGCGTGACGGGAAATCCGAGCCTGTTGCGGGTGAGCAGTTCTTTTCTGATTTGCGAAGCGAATTGGGATGCGACTGATTTTTGATCGTGAGGCTCGTGTTGAGCTCGCGGAGGCGTATTGGCATTACGAAGCATCCAGGCCGGGGATCGGCAGGGAATTTCTGGATGAGATTGAACGAGCCGTGAAGAATGTCCTACAGCGGCCTCTGCGGTGGCGAAAAGTGGCGGGTCGATTTCGCCGCGCGCTGGTGGATCGATTTCCTTACGCAATCATATATGCGGTCCGGGGAGAGGAACTCTTCGTTATTGCGTTCATGCACCTGCACCGGAAGCCTGGCTACTGGAAGAGCCGCGAACGGCCGTCTATATCTGGTTGAAATCCGTGGTCCAATGGCGGAAAACCGGTTGCGCCGAGGGCGGAATAGGCTAAAAAGAGCGGTCCATACCTATGAACAAATATTTGTACGCCGCGCTTGCGGCTTCCCTCCTGGCGATGCCGTCCCTCGCACGGGCCGATGACGCTTTCAAAGATGACAAGGACAAGGTCAGCTACTCGATGGGAGTGGATATGGGCCGGAACCTGCAGAAGCAGGGGATCGACGTCGACCCGGACGTGCTGGTGGAAGGGCTCAAGGATGGAATGGCGGGCGGACCCCTGAAGATGACGGACGAAGAGATGCAGGCGACGATGACGGCTTTCATCCAGGTCATGAAGGACAAGATGGCGGCGAAGCAGAAGGAGCAGGGAACGGACAACAAGGCCAAGGGGGAAGCTTACCTCGAGGAGAACAAGAAGAAGGATGGCTGGATCACGACGCCGAGCGGGTTGCAATACAAGGTGATCACCACGGGAACCGGCGACAAGCCGAAGGCGACCGATACGGTGGTGACGCAGTACCGGGGGACCACGATCGACGGGACGGAGTTCGACAGTTCTTACAAGCGCAACGAGCCGGCGGAATTTCCGGTGAACGAGGTGATCCCCGGCTGGACGGAGGCGCTGCAGATGATGCCCGTGGGATCGAAGTGGCAACTGGCCATCCCGGCGAGCCTGGCCTACGGGGAGAACGCGCCGCCGCAGATCGGGCCCAATTCCGTGCTCCTCTTTGACATCGAGCTGCTGGGAATCAAGAAACCGGATGCTGCCGGCGCCACCCCGGCGGCGACGCCATAGGCAGGGACCTTTCGAATTTCCTATTAATTAATAGGGAGCGAAAGCCCGTCCCACGATGAATCTGCTCAAGGTCGCGATTGCCGGCGCCACCGGCTACTCCGGCGAGGAATTGATCCGGCTGCTGATCGGGCATCCGGGCATCGAGCTGGTGTGCGTGACCTCGCGCGGCAACGCCGGCCGGCGCATCGAGGAGGTCTTCCCGAGATTCC
>Ga0302325_10021958_pt1 | contig 13358 bp, 16 predicted proteins | sample Palsa_T0_2_FD_201948 | JGI IMG/M metagenome (GOLD analysis project Ga0302325, IMG submission 201948) | Peat permafrost microbial communities from Stordalen Mire near Abisko, Sweden - Palsa_T0_2 | ecosystem: Environmental > Terrestrial > Soil > Palsa > Peat permafrost | place: Sweden: Abisko... | reverse complement strand
GTTCGTCCGACAATCACGGATCGTGCGTCAACAGCATTATAATCGTGATAATAATGAAGTTGTAGAATTTTTATTTTACATCAAAATAGCGCTTTGGAAGCGAGCGCGATCCGGCCCCACCATTCTGACCATCTAACCCAGTATCTACAGGAGTTTGCCATGGGCAAGACCGCCATTACTTCGCCGGAACTTGCGCCGCAAGTTGGCCCGTTTTCCCAGGCGATCGAAGTCGGTGGTTTCATCTATGTCAGCGGTCATGTCGGCCAAGACCCAGCCACTGGTAAGGTGGTCGAGGGGGGTATTGCGGCCGAGACGGAGCGCGTCTTCCAGAATCTCTCGTCGGTTCTCAAGGCGGCCGGCAAGAGCTTCGATGATGTCGTGCGCGCCGGTGTGTATCTAACCAGCATGAGTGATTTCGCGGCACTGAATGGCGTATACGCCAAGCACTTCAGTAAGCCGTTCCCCGCCCGCACCACGATCGCAGTGGCCGCCCTGCCACTGGGAGCCTGCATTGAGATCGACCTCGTCGTGAAGGCGTGAGCTGGCGCAGAGCAGAATGATGCCATGAAATATCCCTTTCACCTGGTCGACGTATTCAGTTCAACGCCGTTCGGCGGCAACCAGCTCGCGATTCTGCCGGACGCCACCGGTATCTCGACCGAGGGCATGCAGAAAATCGCGCGCGAGTTCAACTTCCCTGAATCGTCCTTCGTCTTGCCGATCGACGATCTCAATACCTATCGGGTGCGCATCTTCACGCCTCGGGCGGAGCTCGACTTCGCGGGGCATCCGACGATCGGGACCGCCTGTGCGCTGGTGATGAAGCAGCGTGTCCAGACGGCTGATCCGATCCGACTGATTCTGGAGGAGAATATCGGTCCCGTGATGGTTGATGTTGCTCAACGAAACGGGGGTTATCACGGCACGTTGACGTTGTCTGGGAAAATCGACGCACCGACCGGCGCACCGGTTCCGGCCGAGCTCGCCGCCGTCCTCTCGATCGAGCCTGCCGAAGTGAGTCAATCCTTTTTCGCGGGCGTCGGTCTTCCATTCTGTTTTGCGCAACTGAAGTCGAACGAGGTTGTCGATCGAGCGGCGATCAATCGTGCCGCCTGGACAGCGACGCTCGCGCGAGCGTGGTCCCCCAACCTTTTTTTCTTCGCCGGAGATCTACGGGACGGTGGCAGGCTCTATGCTCGCATGTGCGCCCCCGCGCTGGGCGTCGAAGAGGATCCCGCGACGGGCAGTGCCTGTGCCGCCCTCGTTGGTGCCATGGCATCGAAGTATGATTTTGGCGGGACGGCCTATCGCCTTTCGATCCAGCAAGGTGTCTCCATGGGCCGCCGAAGCGAAATCGAAGCGGAGGCGCGTAAGAGCGCAGGCCTCGTGACCTCTGTCAGCGTTAGTGGTGCCACGGCCTACATCGCAAGCGGCGATATCGAGGTGCCGCCGTCCGCGCTTGTGTCTTAGACCGTCGAGTGCGCCCCATGCGCGTAAACCGCAGGTAGCGGAACTTTGAGACTTCACCAAATGCTTGCACCATCAGGAGTTTGAAACCATGAGAATAATTAGTGGCGTTATCAGCACGAGGTTCAGCCACCGCACCAAGGGGCGGGCTCTTCAGAGAACCCCTACGCAAATCATGGCTGTCGCCTTCGCGGCCTGCGCTCTCGCTTTCGGCATCGCCTTTGCTGCGGGGGGTCCCTTGCCCGATGTATCGGCGGTACTTGCCGCGGCAGTCGCCGATTCCGCGCGCCCGGACTCTGACACCACTCGGGATGCCGACCGAAAACCGGAGCAAAGTCTAGCCTTCAGTGGCGTCAAACCGGGGGACGCGGTCGCCGACTATGTCGCCGACTCAGGCTATTTCACGCGTCTCTTCGCCAGCGTCGTCGGCTCCACGGGGCACGTTTACGCGGTGGAGCCCACCGCATTCTTCAAGTACCAGAGTTTCCCTAAGGATGTCGCGGAGCTTCAGGTCTACGCCGTCACGCATCCAAATGTAACGGTTACGATTGCCGCGGCGCTCGAAGGACTAAAGTTCCCCGAGAAGCTCGACCTGTTCTGGATTTCGCAAAATTACCACGACCTGCATGACAAGTTCATGGGGCCGGTTGACACCGCCGCGTTTAACAAGGCTGTCTACAGTGCGCTGAAGGCCGGTGGCCTTTACGTAGTTCTCGATCATTCCGCCGCTTCGGGCGCTGCCGCCGATGTAACCGAGACCTTGCATCGTATCGAGTCCTCGACCGTGCGCCGAGAGGTCGAAGCCGCGGGATTCAAGTTCGACTCCGAGAGCTCGATTCTCGCCAATCCGGCGGACCCCCGTACGGCCAAAGTGTTCGACCAGACGATTCGCGGACACACGGACCAGTTCATCCTGAAGTTCCGCAAACCTAGGTAATGAGAATGGCAGGGACCCACAGTGGCGTCGAGGTGGGATGATGAGGGCAGCGCAGTAGCAGGGACCGGTCGGCAACGCACAATGACTGAAGTGTTCTACAACGAGTCCATTTAAATGAAGTTACCTCCATTCCTTCTTGATCACTGGTTGGCGGCGCACGAGTTCGCATCCCCGCCGATCCGCTTCAACCTAGCATCCAGCACCGGACCGGCATGGACGCTTGGTCAGCTTCTCGCGCTTGGCGGCGAGGCGGTGCGAGACGAACTCGACAGTATCCGCCTCTCGTATGCACCCCCTGAAGGCTCGAAATTGCTTCGAGAGCGCATCGGTCAGTTCTACGGCGTGGACCCGGATTGGGTAGTCGTTACAACCGGCGCGTCGGAGGCGTTGTCGGTGCTGCTTTGCATGGTGGCCGAGCATGATGCTTCGATAGTGCTGCCGTTCCCCGCATTTCCTGCGATGCCCGTAATGGCCCAGGCTTGGGCGTTGGGGGTACAGAGCTATACGCTGGACCGTAAGGCAGGGTTCGTGCAGTCGGCGGATCAGATCCTCGCTGCGGTCAATAAGAACACACGACTGGTACTAGTCAATACGCCTCACAACCCTACGGGCTCCGTCATGGAGGAGGGGGAGCTCCAGCGTTTGGCTGGATTGCTCAGCGCGCGTGGGATTCCATTACTCGTCGATGAGGTATACCACCCGCTCTATTTCAGAGCGGAGGTTCCGTCTGCGGCGAAAGTTCCGAATGCCATAGTGATTAGCGATTTTTCCAAAGCATTTTCGCTGAGTGGCCTTCGACTCGGATGGATTATTGACCGAGACCCTAAGCGGCGCGAACAAATAATTAACCTGCGAAGCTACTTCACGGTCTCCAGTTCACCTTTGACGGAGGCCATTGCGGCGCATGCACTGGCTCACGCGGGGGCAGTCCTGGCGCGTCTGAGGGAAGTTGCCCAGGCCAACCATGCGTTGTTGAAGCAATTCATGGACCGCCACCGTAGCACGCTCGGATGGATTCCACCGGAAGGCGGAACGGTCGCATTTCCGTGGCTGCTTGACGGCCGAGACTCGCGTCCGATGTGCCAGGCGCTCGCGCGCGAGGGTGTGTTAGTGGCACCGGGAGATTGCTTCGGCCTTCCGGAGCACTTTCGAATAGGAGTGGGCGCCCAGGCGACCGGATTCCAAGAGGCATTGGATGTCACAAGCCGCGTTTTCACCGTGGAGCGGCAATGAGCAGTTATTCCGTTAATTCGCATTCCTTGCTGATGTTGATCGCTGGCGGAGCGGCCTCGCTGATACTGGCTACGGGATCTGCGCGCGCTGCACCGCGCGCGCACACCGAGCTGGTGGAGTTCGAGAAGATGACCTGGGTGGAAGTGAAGTCCGCGCTCGCGGCGGGCAAGACGACGGCGCTCATCTACACCGGCGGTGTTGAGCAACGAGGCCCCCAGAACGCGAACGGCGGCCATAACCTCATAGCGCATGCGGCGGTCGAGGCGATCGCGAGAGAACTCGGCAATGCTCTGTTCCTGCCCGTGTTGCCCTACACTCCGAACGATGCAGAACCGATTCCAGGTACCATCGGAATCACGAACGAGCTGCTCGCTGCCATGCTCGAGCGCATCACGGAGCAAGCGTTCCTCAACGGTTTCCGCAATGTGATTCTGATGGGCGATCACGCTGGCGGCCAGCCGCAGGTCTACGAGGAGGTCGCCAACAAGCTCAACGCACGCTACGGAGCTCTCCGCGTTTTCTACTGTGACCAGGTCTATAGGCCCGCCAATGATGCATTCGATCAGTACCTGGCGCAGCACGGCTATCCACCCGGCCTCCACGGGTACCTCTTTGACACCTCGGAAATGATGTATCTCGACAAGGACAACACATGGGTGCGCAGAGATCTGGTCTCTTCCGCAGTGGGAGATCCCGTCGTCGATGGCAAGGTGCAGGTCGGGCCGCAGAGTTCGTATAACGGAATCCAGGGTGACGCGCGCCGCTCAACGGCGGAGCTGGGGAAGCGCGCATTCGACCTGAAGGTCGATTACGCGGTGAGGCAGATTCGCAGCCTCCTACCGCCCTCATGAGCTGACCCATCTGCTTGCTGACGTTGTGCGGGGCGCACTTCGAGCCGAAGCCGTGGGCGTGGCCCTAGCGGAAGAACCGGCTTAGCGAAAAGCCGTGTCCGCTAAGGTGTTTTCCCGATCAAATTCAGGATCGTGCTCCAACGGCACTATCATCGTGATAATAATGAATTTGTGTAATTTTATACTTTGCATAAAAATGTCGGGAATAACCGGGACAGGTCAGGTTAATCCGGTGTTAGCCGCGTAAAGAGATATTCACCACAGGCGAAGAGAAAATGCTTAAGACTATTATCGTATGCATGTGTCTTGCAGCTTCCTCACTTTCGCTTAATGCACGCGCCCAGGATGCGCGCCAGTATGCTGAGGGCCCGGTCACTGAGGTGGACGAAGCACACGTTGAGTACGGGCATTTCGAAGAGTACATCGATTGGCTAAATTCGACATGGAAGCCGACCATGGAAGCTCTCAAGAAAGCTGGGTTAATCGTTGATTACAAGGTCTTCAGGCTCACCCCAAAATCACCGGATATGCCCAATATATATCTCTGGATCACTTTTAAAAACGCGGCCGCGGCTTTAGATAAAGGCGTCGAGCTAGAAGATGTGGCCAAGAAAGTAATCTGTAGCACCGAGTGTCAGAACAAGGCCAGAGTGGCCCGGAGTGAATACAGAAAAGTTCTGGGCACTGAATATATTCGTGAACTTATTCTAAAATGACATTGTTATGAACGTGCAGCCGGCGGCCGCGCTAGTACGGCAGCTTCATCTTACGCAACAGGTCGGCAAATCTCGGATCACCCCGAAAGTTCTTGAAAGCAGGTTCTGCCTTTATCAACACGACGTCTGACTCGCGATTCTCGTAAGCGGGATCAAGCCACTTGGACGTTTCATCCCTGGGAATGACCACTTTCGGGCGCGCTGCGATCGCTTAGGAAGGTCGGCATTGGGCCGAATAAAAATGAATCACCGCCGCCTGTGCTGCGTCCCGCTGCCGGTCCCCGTTTCAAATAAAGATGACGATTCATGCACCCTCCCAGGCCATTCCGTTCGTATTCCTACTAAAGCTTGACTAAACGTCCGCAAAAACTAGCCCGGAGAATTACATGAAGATTCGTCTTGTCGATTTCGCACTGGCCTGCGTTCTGCTGCCCGCCTGGGGTGCCGCCGAAGATGCGCAGCTGAAATTACCGGATTTCAGCTCTCTCTCAGGCAGAGCCACGGAGTCGGTCAATATCAGCTTGAACCCCTGGCTTCTGCGCATCGCGGCGGCGTCAATAGATGTCAGCGATGCGGACAGCGCGGAAACCAAGAAACTCCTTTCTGCAATCAAGTCGATTGAAATTCACAACTTCCAATTTGCCACCGACTTTGCTTATTCCACCGCGGACATAGATGCCGTCAGACGACAGCTTGCGGCGCCGGGCTGGAGTCAGCTGGTGCAGGTCCATGATCGCGAGAATGCCAAGAATGTGGATATGTACATCTTGGTCGAGCATGACCGGACCCGCGGATTTGCATTGATCGCCAGCGAACCACGTGAGTTTACGATCATCAATATCGTCGGCTCGATCAGCGTCGAGGATCTCCCAAAGCTCGAGAATTATTTGCATCTGCCGAAGGCCACCGTTGGCGAGGCCCATTTAGTGATGTGACGGCCGGTTGCGCCATTGCGTATCCTGTGCGCTTAGGACAAGGATAAGCTCAAGTTGAATAAGGCCGCACCGGGTTTTTCGGACGAGCAGCTAGCCAAGGCACGCGCCGGGGACGCCGCTGCACTTGAATCGCTCATCCGAGCACACGAGAGTTCCGTCTACAGCCTGGCGCTGCGAATGCTCGGAACCCCGGAACTCGCGGAGGACTTAACCCAGGACGTGTTCATGCAACTTAACGGCAACCTGAGAACCATGGGGTCCAACACACACCTTATGTTCTGGCTGCGCAAGGTGACCACCCACCGGGCCATCGATCAACTGCGCCGGCGCTCGCGTTTCGAAATGACGTCTTTGGACGAGATGCCGCTCGTCAGTATCGCGGATGGCGGCGACCCACTGTTGCAGCGACACCTGCAACAACTGCTATTGGAACTGAGCCCTCCGGCGCGCGCTGTGCTGTTGCTGCGCTATCAGGAAGACTTAGATCCCGCCGAGATCGCCCGAACTTTAGAGATGCCGATCAATACGGTAAAGAGCCATTTGAAGCGAGGCCTGGAAATATTACGGCAGAGAATTTCGCACCCGGAATCAAGGCGATGCGAGGACAAATCGACATGAGCGAAGATTTGGAATCCCGGCTGCATGCAGCCCTCACACCAGTGGCGCCGCGCCCTGAGTTTACTCAGAACCTCATTGCGCGCGTCAATGCGGATAAACGCACAGAGGCCAATACGCGTGGCCATCGACGAAGCCCCAAGGCCACCGCATGGTGGTTAATTGCTGGCATGGCCGCATCACTGCTCACTGCTGTTGGCATGCAACACCACTTGCAGTCGCGGCGCCAAACGGAGAGTGGGCTCGAAGCACGACGACAGGTCATTGAGGCGCTGCACATTACCAGTGAGAAGCTGAATCTGGCGTACGAGGTCATCAAGAGTCAATCGTCTTCGCCGGCCGATGATAGGTCGGGCGTTTAGAGTAATCGAGGTATTGCCTTTATGAGAAATTACAGTTTGGGCATATTCCTTGCGCTGATGGCGCCGACTCTGGCATGGGCCGCACCCAGTCCTCGTTTGGCGCTGCCTGATTTTACCGCATTGGCACAGCAAGCCACTGAGTCCGTAACCATTACGCTAGATGCCGCGTTACTGGCGATGGCCGGCCGTTTCCTCAACGGTGACGATCCGCAAGATGCGGCGACCAAGGATATCCTCAAGGGATTGCAGGGAATCTACGTCAGAAGTTACACCTTTGACAAAGACTCGGCATATCAGCAGTCCGATATTGACGCGGTTAGAAATCAACTGTCGGCACCCGGTTGGAATCGCTTGGTCCAGACTAGGAGCCGCAAGTCGCAGGCCAATGTTGATATCTATATTATGGTGGCGAACAATCAGGCGATAGGCCTCGCGTTGATCGCTAGCGAGCCGCGCCAGTTCACAATCGTGAATATTGTCGGGGCCATCGATCTCGACAAGCTCCATAAACTAGAGGGCCAGTTCGGCGTGCCGAAGCTTGACGTCGACGTGGCGAAGGTGCCGACGCCCAGTATTAAGAAATAGCCAGGTGGCCGGCTGGTCGATTCTTGCTCCACTGAGAACTCAGGAAATGATCGCATTTGCTCGGCCAAGGGCAACGCCATACATTTACCAAGATCCTCCGTTAGTAAACGAGTATTTTCTAGGGAGAAAGGCGCCATCACCTTGGCCGCCATCGAGCTTGCCCATCGATTCGCAACAGGCAATTCTCGCTCGGGCACGGTAGATATCGGAATTTCGGGTCGCTAAGGCAGATCTGGGATCGGGCCCTGGCACAATAGTTGGCTAACCGGTGAATCTCAAGAATGCCAGTTCCGCCGTATATGAATGGGGGCTCGGAACCCAATTTTGCCCCGTAATGCAACAGTTCCTCCTGCTTGCGCTGAAGCGCTAGACCATTGACCGGAAGAGAAGCTGTCCCGCCGCGGTCAACAATACAGCGGCGATTACGTAGCGAGTCATTGCCTCCGACATCCAACGGAGTCCGATTGCAGTCCCGATTGCAGAACCTGCCAGGGCGGCGCCAGCAAGAAAACCAATGCCGGCTGGAGCAACGCGTTGCCCGGCAAGCAATGCAGCCGCCAGCGCGGCAGCGGAATTCGCAAGAATGAACGGTGGGGATATTCGAGCGGCTTGTTTCGGCGATGCCCAACCGAGCAGGATGAGCAATGGCAGGAGAAATACGCCGCCGCCTAACCCCGTGAGACCGGAAACAATGCCGGTCGATGCACCCGCAAGCAACGCAGATATTCGGTTAAGACTCGGAGACTTCCCGCATCCGAGTGACGCGCGGAAAATCATCGAGATTGCGGCGACGAGCAGGAGGCATCCGGTCAGTCCAGAGTAGACGCGGCCTTGAAGAACGATCAGGCCACCGACGAATGCGGCCGGAAGAGAGGCAACGGCAAGCAGCCTCAACAAAGCCCAGTCGATGACTTTGGCATATTGAAGCCGCCAAGTCGCATATCCCGCCGCCACCACATTCAGAGCGAGTGCGGTTATTCGCATTTCATCGCCAGGGAATCCGGTCAACGCCAGAACCGCGAGAAAGCCCGTCCCGCCAGCCTGACCGGCGGTTGCGTAGATGGCGGATACCGCGACTATCAGCAAGGCGAGAATGGTCAATTTATGCTCCGCCGGCTTAACCGAGGAACAGAGTTTACAGCTCGCCCAGCGCCGCGGCGCGCGCTAAGCAACCGGCGCAGGCAAACCCTCGCCCGATCTGCCCGCCAACGATCGGCGCTGGGAAGGATGGGTCCGATTAATGCCCGGCGACTGCGTCCTTGCCATGATCGGAGAGCTGCGCATCGAACCATTCGTGGAGCGCCGATAGAAGCTTGGCGTCGGCTGTTCGAAACTGAAGTTCTGCGCCGCCTTCCATCTCGCGGTAAGACACTGCGACTTCCCCAAGTTTTGCCGCTTTGAGGTCGGCCAAGCCGGGCATTGCATTACCATGAATGTGCGCGGGCCCCGAATAATCTCCCTGCTCGAATCGGCCTCGCATGTACTGCAGATGTGCGCGGACCATAGAAATCTGCTGTGCATCGGCCGCATCCTTGGCGACGATCCGCATCGTGCCGCCATCAGCCGTTTTCGTAAAAACGTGCATCGTGGCCATGTGAGCGAATGGCATTACTTCCGCGCCACGCTTTGCGATGTCCTCTTGCCGCTGTGCGTTCTGCGCTTCGCACCTCATTGAAACGGACACCCCGATCAGAGCCAATACCATCGCGCGACGCCACGTGGCGTTCATTTTCGGAATCCGGGAACAATGAAAAGAGATTCGGATGAGCACTGCCTAGATCTAGCTGACATGCGGCATATCCTGCGGCACGTACTAGCTCGAGGCGTATGATTTAGATCATACGAATGGCTTCATCGAATCAACCGAAGCTCACGGCCATGTCGTTCAATTTGACCATCGCGCTGCATGGTTGAGAGCGTGCGATACAAAGCCTCATGGCTTAGCCCCAATTCACTGGCCAGATCCTTTAGCGATCCTCTTACCTGAACTTCGCATCGGGGGCCGGTACCGTTCGTCACCAATAGATGGCGGACTCTCTCGGCCGCGCTCTTAATGCTGAGGCGCTCAACACGCATCCGAGTAGCCCGCAACTGACCCGAAAGCAATGAGACCCATTGCGCCGCAAATTGCGGATCTTCAGCGAGCAAACGAACGAGTTTGTGCGCACTGACCTTCAAAACCGTTGTTGGCTGGACGGCGATAGCGTCGCAATGGTACCGCGCGCTATCGATGGAGGCTTCGGCAAAGAACTCACCCGTACGCGCGTGATGCAGCACGATCTCCTCGCCCTGGCGACCGCGACGCATCAGACGCACCTCGCCGCATGTAACAAAGAACACCCCGCTGCTAGGGGTGCCAGTCCTGAAGATGTAGCTTCCTCTTGGATGAGAAAACTCGATCGCCGCAGAGCGCAATGCTGTGGGTATGTCACTCGAGGAGCATTTCATTGCAGGGCTCCGAAAAGAAGCTACATAGGAGTGTAGCTAGTTTTAGGCGAGCCATGCCGCAGCGATGTTCGATCGACGATGATCGCAGTTGTCCGAAGATCTGACCAACACAGATTTGGTGTGCCAGGATTGTGGTGTGCCTGGGAAGGGGTCGGCAAGACGCTGCAAGTGATTGATTGAACTCGCGGTCGACGGTACGGTGGATTGGATCATCACCGGGGACGGATTCCGCATTCTAATGAACGCGCGCACCTAAAGTTAAGTCTATCGAGGTGACCCCATCTCGAGTTTGTCCACGAATGCCGTCCTCTCAATCTACGCCTCGCAAGACGCTAGTGTTTACCCTGCGTCCGCCAGCGCACAGACCATGGGCAGAACCTGTAACACAGTGTCGGATCGCAATCGCGCACGGACCGGGGCGTCCCGGCAAAATCGAATTCATCTCAGCATGCGAGGAGCGCACGTGACCCGAGTATTGTTCGTTGGCCAGCAGCCGGAAACCGTGGACTTTTCCGATCCCGCCCTACCGCCGGGATTCAATGCACAGAAGATCAACGCGGGAATCGCGATTGGAAAGGCCAAAATCGAGGAGCGGGGCTGGCACGCCGATCTGTGCATGATCCCGCCGGACGAAACGGCCGGACCAATGCTGGAGAAGCAGCTTAATAGTGCGAGTTACGATTGCGTGGTGATCGGAGGCGGCCTTCGACTCCCGCCGAAGAGCCTGCTCTTGTTCGAGAGGGTGGTAAATGCCGTGCATAGGGCCGCACCCAACGCGGCCATAGCATTCAACACTCGCCCCGAGGACACGGCTGAAGCTGCTGCGCGCTGGTTGAAGTCTGATTGAACGGTCGGGCCGGGTGAAGAAGCGCTGGCTCGCGCCTAGGCGTCCGCGGCGAAGTTCTTGTGCAGCGAGTCGTGCCGGGTGAGCACCTGCGGGTAGCTGTTGCGGAAGTGGTGGGCGAGGGCTTCGGCTATGTACACGGAGCGGTGCTGCCCGCCGGTGCAGCCAATGGCGACGGTCAGATAGCTGCGATTGCCCTGCGCGAATTCGCCGATGCGCCGCTCGAGGAATTCGCTGATATCCTCGATCATGCGCCGCACCGCGGCGAAGCCCTCCAGATATTCGATCACCGCCGGGTCGCGCCCGGTCAACTCACGCAGCGCGTGTTCCCAGTGCGGATTGGGCAGGCTGCGCACGTCGAACACGAAATCCGCGTCCCCGGGAATGCCATGCTTGTAGCCGAACGATTCGAACATCACCGACAGCTGTCCCTCGCGGCGCTGATCCATGCGCTCGCGAATCCTCTCGCGCAGCCCGTGCACCCCCATGTTCGAGGTGTCGATGACCAGATCCGCGGCGATGGTGATGGGCTCGAGCAGCCGTCGCTCGTACGCAATCGCCTCCCGCAGGCTGATGTCGGCGGACACCAGCGGGTGCTTGCGCCGCGTTTCGGCGTAGCGCTTGAGCAGAACCTCGTCGCTGGCATGCAGGAACAGCACCTCGCACTCGATGCCGCTGCGGCGCAGCTCGCCCACCAACACCGGAATGGTCTCGATCTCGTTGGCGCGGTTGCGGGCGTCGAGCCCGACGGCGGTGCGCGGATAGGAGTCCCCCGGGCCGCGGATGGTGTGCGAGATGAATGCCTTGAGCAAGGCCGCCGGAATGTTGTCGACGCAGTAAAAGTCGATGTCCTCCAGCATGTGCAAGGCGACGCTCTTGCCGGAGCCGGACAGGCCGCTGACGATAATCAGGTGCATCGGCAGCCGCGGCGCCTCATGACATGCGGGCCTTGATCACATCCTCGGCGTGATGATCGCCGGCCTTCTCCTTGTGCTTCTTCACGCATCGATCGAGCTTGTCGGTGAGCGCATCGATGGCGGCATACATGTCTCCCTCGGTGGCGTCGGCGTAGATCTTGTTCCCGCGCAGCATCAGCGTCGCCTCCGCCTTGTGACGCAGCTTCTCCACCGTGAGTACGCAATGCACGTCAATCAGTTGCTCGAAATGCCTGGAAATTCGTTCAAATTTCTTGATGACGTAACCGCGCAATGAGGGCGTGATATCCACATGATGGCCGCTGAGATCGAGCTGCATGAGGCTCCTCCTAAAGTCGACTGGGTTTCACGATGCGCGGGCAGCGGCGCGCTTCCGTTCATTGGACGGAGCGATCTGCATACCCTCGCGATACTTGGCAACGGTGCGCCTGGCCACCGGGATGCCTTCCTGGGACAGAATTTCCGCAAGCTTGCTGTCGCTCCACGGATTTTCCGGATTCTCTTGCGAAATCAACTTTCTAATCTTGGCGCGGATGGCGGTCGATGACATTTCGGTGCCGTCCGCGGCCTCGACATGGCTGGAGAAAAAATAGCGGAACTCGAATACTCCGCGCGGCGTATGCATGTACTTGGCGGTGGTGACGCGCGAAATTGTCGACTCGTGCATCTCGACCGATTCGGCCACATCCTTGAGAATCAACGGCTCCATCGCTTCCTCGCCAAGCTCGAAGAAGCTGGTCTGGCGCTGCACGATGCAGCGCGCCACCTTGATCAGGGTCTCGTTGCGGATCTCCAGGCTGCGCATCAGCCAGCGCGCTTCCTGCAGCTGGGTGCGCAGCATCGCGTGGTCCGGTGCTCGCGATATCAAGCTTGCATAGCCTTGATTGATGCGCACCCGCGGCACGGTCGCCTGGTTGATCTCGACGATCCAGCCATGATCGGTGCGGCGCACGAACACGTCGGGAATCACGTATTCGGCTTGCCCGGAGTTGACCGCCGAGCCGGGGCGCGGATGGCAGGAGCGCACCAGCGCGAGCGCCATCTCCAGGTCGCTTTCGGTGCAGCGCAGCTGGCGACGCAGCAATACCAGCTGCTGGCCTGCCACCAGGTCCAGATGCTCCAGCGCCACGCGGATCGCCATGTCTCTAGCCGGCGTTTCAGGATCGAGCTGGCGCAGCTGCAAAGCGATGCACTCGCCCAGGTTGCGCGCGCCGACTCCGGCAGGCTCCAGCGACTGCACTGCGGCGAGCACGCGATCCACATCGGCGGCGGTTGCCTCGATTTCCGGCAGCAGGCTCGCGCGAATGTCTTCCAAATCGTCCTTCAGGTAGCCATCATCGTTGATGGCATCGGCGATGACCCTGGCAATCGCCAGGTCGACGGGCGAGAGCTTGGCGAGCTCCAATTGCTCGATCAATTGTTCCTGCAGG